>Ga0070726_10002881_pt1 | contig 15108 bp, 11 predicted proteins | sample tdAd471_FD_67275 | JGI IMG/M metagenome (GOLD analysis project Ga0070726, IMG submission 67275) | Marine sediment microbial communities from the Atlantic coast under amendment with organic carbon and nitrate - tdAd47.1 | ecosystem: Environmental > Aquatic > Marine > Coastal > Sediment | place...
GAGCTTCGGTAGCCAAGCGACTTGAGGACTTGGATGGCGTTTTGGTGGCTCCTGGGTTTGGAGAAAGGGGCGTTGAGGGCAAAATTAATGCGATTACCTATGTGCGAGAAGCGGGATTACCGTTTTTTGGCATCTGTTTGGGGATGCAATGTGCAGTGGTTGAGTTTGCTCGCAATGTAATGAAATGGGAAACAGCTGCTTCTTCGGAGGTGAATCCAGGTACTGACTATCCGGTGATAGATCTCATGTCTGATCAGAAGAAGATCACGAAAAAAGGAGGAACCATGCGATTGGGGGCTTACTTGTGTGAGAACAAGCGGAAATCCCTGGCGCATCAAGCCTACGGCAAATTGAAGATTCAAGAACGTCATCGTCATCGCTACGAGTTTAACAATAAATTTAAGGACGAACTGGCCAAAGGAGGACTGATCCCTAGCGGTATTAATCCTGATTCTGGTTTGGTAGAGATTGTAGAGTTGAAAAATCACCCTTGGTTTGTTGGCGTACAATTCCACCCAGAATTAAAAAGTACAGTAGAGACGCCGCATCCACTTTTTGTAGCTTTTGTAAAAGCCACAGTGGCGCATAAATATGAGAACCAAGACTGACCCACTAGCTACTGATGCAGCGACTGCCTATTAAAAATAGCTGGCTAGTGCTTGCCTTTAGTCTAATCTGGGCTACTGCTGGCGTTCTGTTTAGCTTGGATCATGTATTTTTCTGGGATACGATTCAGTTGGGGAGTAAGCACGCGCACTTTTACTATGAAAGTGGTTTTCATCATTTATTACTGCCAGCTGAAATAGATAGTGGGCATCCACCCTTATTTGGCATATACCTGGCACTCGGCTGGTTGTTTTTTGGCAAGTCCTTGCTGACCAGTCACTTATTAATGTTGCCTTTTGCTTGGTTATTGATTTATCAATGGTATAGGCTAGGTAAGCATCTGGGCGGAGAGCAATTGCTTCCCTACTTCATGCTGTTGTTGCTGGTTGATCCTGTCGTAGCTAGTCAGAGTATTCTGATCAGCCCGGATTTACCATTGATGGGCTTTTTCTTACTCCTGTTTAACGCCATTTTGCGAAAGCAAGTTAACGGCAAAATGCTAGCTATCGTAGGGTTGGGCTTAATCAGCATGCGTGGTATGATGGTGGGCTTTCTGCTATTTCTTTGGGAATGGCTTATTTATAATAGGAATGAGCGCTCCGGTACTAGGACACGCCAATTTCTGTTGTTGTTATGGCCATATCTTCCAGGGGGGCTCCTGGCATTAGTCTTTTTGGTTTATCATTATGCGGCAAGGGGGTGGATTGGTTTTCATGAAGCTTCTGAGTGGGCGCCTAGCTTTGCGCTAGCCGATACAAAACAGTTGATGAAGAATGTAGCCGTCTTGATTTGGCGCTGGCTAGACTTTGGGCGGATTTTTATTAGCCTGGCCTTTGCTGGCTTACTGTTTGCATTGGTAAGTAAAAGAGGATGGAAACTCGCCTGGAGAGAAAATATCAATCGCCAATTTGCCTTATTATTGCTATTACTCCTAATTGGTCTAAGTATCAGTTTCATACGTTATGCAGGCCTGCAACAGCATCGTTATCTATTGCCATTATTCCTGACTAATACGGTATTCTTTTATCTGTTCCTATTACATTATCCTAGTCCATTACTTCGGCCTAAGGCTAAGAGATTACTATTACTGGTCGTTATTTTGGGTTTATTCAGTGGCAATTTCTGGGTATATCCAGATAAAATCTCTCAGGGTTGGGATTCTACTTTGGCCCATTGGCCACATTATGAGGTTCGAGCGGATGTCTTAAATTATCTTGAAGAAGAAGGAATAGCTTTGGAGCGGGTAGGAACGGCTTTCCCCGAAATTGGCCCGCTAAAATTCAAGGATTTAAGTGGAGAAATGACTGGGTTTAAAGAGAAAGACCTGGCTACCGACTCTTATATTCTTTATTCAAACATCATGAATGATTTCACAGATGAGGAGATTGATGAACTCCGATCTAATTGGCTTTTGGTTCATCAGTGGAAAAAGCGGGGGGTCAAGATGGAGTTATACCAGGCCAGTAGGTAGGGAATGATGAAATATCTGGCAAAGCGGAGCTGTCAGACTTCTGAGGTTTGCCAGAACAGACAGGTTGGAAAACGAGTCTAGCCCAACCGAGATTCCGACTTCCGATTTCGCATTTCCGCCTTCACATGAATTGCTGCTTGGAGGTGACGTTCTAAAATATACTATTTAGGCTCAACCAAATATTGTTGAAGAGTCATTATCTTTGAGCCCTAAACTCGAGCATCTTATGCGCAAATTATCTCTCAAAGAACTCAATCGGGTAAATATTGACCAATTCAAACAGCAGGAGAAAACACCGCTCGTCCTCGTGCTAGACAATGTGCGTTCTGCCTTGAATGTGGGTTCTGCCTTCCGTACCTCTGACGCTTTTGCCTTGGAAAAGGTATATTTATGTGGCATTACGGCTCAACCCCCTCATCGAGAAATTCTAAAGACAGCCATCGGTGCTACCGATTCAATGGAGTGGTCATACGCTAAAGAAACCATTGCTGTGGTCGCTTCACTGAAAGCAGAAGGCTATGTTATTCTGGCTGTAGAACAGGCGGATGAAAGTGTGATGCTTTCTGATTTCGAAGTGGTTCCTGGTGTTAAGTATGCTTTGATCTTTGGGAATGAAGTAAGTGGAGTGGGAGAGGAGGTAATGCAGGAAGTAGATTATTGCTTGGAAGTACCTCAATTTGGTACCAAGCATTCGCTTAATATTTCGGTCTGTATCGGGGTCGTCGTTTGGGATCTCTTTAAACAATTAAAGTACTAAATATGGCATATTGGTTAGTCAAATCGGAACCAGCAGAATACAGTTATGATGATTTAGTAGCAGAAGGCGTGGGGATGTGGGATGGCGTGCGTAATTATGCGGCCCGTAAGCATTTAAGAGGTATGGAAATAGGTGATCTAGTATTATTTTACCATAGTCGTCAAGGGCTGGAAATTGTAGGTATTGCTGAAGTGATGAAAGCAGCCTATCCTGATCCTACGGCAGAGAAAGGCGATTGGTCGGCGGTAGACCTAAAAGCGATCAAGCCATTTTCAAAACCAGTGTCTTTAAAAGTAATCAAAGCAACCCCCGCTTTGCAAGACCTAGCTTTGGTCAGAATCGGGCGCCTATCGGTCATGCCCGTCGCTGCTGAACATTTTGATTTACTACTGGAAATGGGAGAGACAAGGCTTTAGTTGGAGGCTAGTAGATAGTTGTCGGTCTATAGTCCATCGTTGACTCACCATCGACTTCAGGACCTTCCGACTTCCCAACTTCCCGACATTCCGACTTCCCGTACCCCCTTACACCAACAACTCAAAGAGCATCTTTTGCTCATTAATATGTTGAAAATTAATCTTGTGTTTTTCCATTCGGGCTATCAGGGCATCGTAATCTTCTTTTCGCTTGACTTGCAAGCCCACCAAAGCTGGACCAAAAGACCGATTTCTTTTCTTTGTGTACTCAAAATGAGTAATATCATCATTAGGCCCTAATACATTATTCAGGAAATCCCGCAGCGCTCCTGCCCGTTGTGGAAATTGGATAATGAAATAATGTTTCAAGCCCTCAAAGAGCAAGGAACGTTCCTGAATTTCTTCCGTCCGAACAATGTCGTTATTGCTACCACTGATCACGCAAACCACATTTTTCCCTTTTATTTTATCGCGATAGGCATCCAAGGCTGAAATAGTTAGCGCGCCAGCGGGCTCGGCTACAATCCCTTCATCATTGTAAAGTTGTAGGATCGTAGTACAGACTTTCCCTTCGGGAACCAACAGGATATCATCTATGATTTGGCGAGTAATCTCAAATGTAATTTCGCCTACTCGTCGAACTGCTGCACCATCCACAAAATTGTCGATTTTTTCTAGGGTGACCACTTCACCAGCTTCCAGGGCGGCGGCCATACCCGGAGCACCTGCCGGCTCCACACCAATGATCTTAGTGTTAGGGCTAATTTGCTTGAAATAACTTCCCAAGCCAGAGATCAGGCCTCCGCCGCCAATCGCGACAAAAATATAATCAATGGGCGTTTGACAATCTTCCAAAATTTCCAGACCTACTGTTCCTTGACCTTCAATCACCTTTTCATCGTTGAAAGGATGAACAAAAGTCATCTTATCTGCCTTGGCACGACTTAGGGCTTCGTGATAGGCCGCGTCAAAGTTATCTCCGACCAAAATGACTTCGATATACGCTTTACCGAAAAGTTTAACCTTATTGATTTTTTGTTGTGGAGTAGCACTCGGCATATAGATTTTACCTTGCACTTTCATTTTTTCACATGCCAAAGCCAATCCCTGCGCATGATTCCCAGCACTGGCACAAACCACACCATTCTGCAACTCTTCGGGAGTGAGCGTCGCCATCTTATTGTAGGCACCTCTAATTTTATATGATCTAACTACTTGTAAGTCTTCCCGTTTCAAGTGGATTTGACAACCGTATTCATTGGATAAGTTATGGTTGTACATTAAAGGAGTGTGTTCGGCTACTCTGCGTAATCGAACCTTTGCTTTATAAATGTTTTCTACCGATACTAATGGCTGGACTTGTGTCTCTGGTTTTCCTTGATCCATGATGCATTTTATGGCGAAAGCTCAAAGATAATCATAGTAATTAGGTGAGCGATAATTCTATTGGCTTTTACTGATTGGAGCAAAAAAAATGCCCGAATCCAAAGGACTCGAGCATTTCTCAATATATGTTTCGTTTAATACTATTCTACATCTTGGTTTTCTGGACGCAAACTACGGACTGTTTTACCAGCCTGCCACATTTCACTGTTGTGCAATTCATCCAGTTCTACCTGTAACTTCTCACGGTAATCCGCTTGACTGTTAGAGTCGATTGAGCGCTGAGCTTCGTTTCCAGTTGCAACGCTTTCATATAGATCTTCAAAAACAGGAGCTACCGCATCACGGAACTTATCTTTCCAGTCCAATGCACCTCTTTGAGCCGTGGTAGAGCAGTTGGCATACATCCAATCCATTCCATTTTCTGCTACCAATGGCATCAAACTTTGTGTCAATTCTTCTACCGTTTCGTTGAAAGCCTCACTAGGTGTATGGCCTCTTTTACGAAGTACATTGTATTGTGCTTCGAAAATTCCTTGGATGGCGCCCATCAAAGTACCTCGCTCACCGGTAAGGTCACTATATACTTCACGTTTGAAAGTAGTTTCAAACAAATAACCTGATCCTACACCGATTCCTAATGCCACAACGCGTTCAAAAGCGCGGCCTGTTGCATCTTGGAAGATGGCATAACTTGAATTCAAGCCACGGCCTGCCAAGAACATGCGACGAAGACTGGTACCAGAACCTTTAGGGGCAACCAAAATTACATCTACATCTTCAGGAGGAACAATTCCTGTTCGTTCTTTATAGGTGATGCCAAAGCCATGCGAGAAATACAACGCTTTCCCTTTGGTCAAGTGTTTCTTGATCAGCGGCCAAAGCGCGATTTGGGCTGCATCTGAAAGCAAGTATTGGATAATCGTTGCTTTTTCAATCGCTTCTTCAATACTGAATAGCGTTTCGCCAGGAACCCAGCCATCTGCGACTGCCTTATCCCAAGAAGCGGAAGGTGAACGTTGGCCAACAATAACATTGAAGCCATTGTCCCGCAGGTTCAAAGATTGACCTGGTCCTTGCACACCATAACCGATAATAGCAATCGTTTCGTCTTTTAAAGTATCCAATGCTTTTTCCAATGGAAATTCATCGCGGGTCACAACATTCTCTTCAACCCCTCCGAAATTTAATTTAGCCATGATTAAGAATTTTTAATTTGGCCGATGCCAAACTGTCATTTTTGGAGGCACTAAACCTCACCTTGATCAAATTTTCAATTTAAAAATGATACTCCATAGATAGGAGAATTCAAAGGCATTCACACCCAATTAGGCATTATATTACCATTTGAATATGTCTTCAGTATAAACGATTTGAGACTTGGATTCATCATTTCGATGAACCCTGGTTAGGATGGTCGGCAAAAATAGGTAATACTTTAAGAATAGAAAAATATTAAGTCGGAATTTTCTAGTAGACAGGGCCACGGTGTGTCGTATTAGGCTTTTGACCTAGGTAGATCATGTATTGCCATATACCACCGTAAGCACTTTTGATTTGCAGCTTTAGTGGGACAAAGTGATGGGCGAGGAAGTCTGCTAAATGGCCATCCATCCGGACATGGTGGTTCCCCATATGATGCTTAAACCAAGGATGTTTGGAATCATGAAAGTCCACTACCGCCATATATCCCCCAGGTTTTAGATCTTCTTTAGCTTGTTGAATAAGTTCAGCCCATTGGGGGTTAATCATTGTTAAGGCATAAGAAAACAGTACCAAGTCCATTTGCCCTGGAAAGATAACCCCAGCCTGGCCATAAGGCGCCTCGCAGAAGTTCACGCGATTTGAGTGCGCCGAGTTGTTTCGTCTAGCTTTTTGTAACATGTCAGGTGAAATATCGACACCTGTAATCTGAGATTGAGTGAATCGTTTAGCTAAGTGCTTGATATTGAACCCTGTACCACAGCCAACCTCGAGAATCTGTAATCTATCTCGTTTAGCGAAGGGAATATGCTTTATGATTTCTTTCCTCCCAAACAGAAAGCTCCAACGGCTTAGATCATATATTTTAGACTGCCACTGATAGTATTGTTGGATAGTTTTTGCTTGCTGATGCGGGGCTTGTTTTGAAGAAGTATGAGACATGGAATAAGGGTTTGGGTGGAGTAGTTATTTGACAATACCTAAGTAGACACTCGCATAAGTACCTACACGATCTTGGGCATGTGTTATCTTCGTTTGTTCTTGTTCAAAGTAGAGTCTATCGAGAACAAAATTTGGGAAGAAATCAATTTCAGCAGCAGCAGATCGCAGTAAAATCTTGGTTCCAGGTCGGCTATTGGCTAGGATCAATGCCCATTCTTCTTCTAAAGCTGCTCTATTATTTTCGGCCAACCAGTCTTGATGGTCTAAAAGTACATAGTGACTATAGGTACCTGGGTTTTCTTTTAGAAAAGCTGATATGGTATTGGTATGGGTTTGGATCTTAGTTATGTTTTGACGCAATGGCTGAAAATTAGAGGCAGCAAGATAAGAGGGGCAGCATTCTTTACTATAGAATCCGTAAAAGTAAAGATGATAGAAATAATTATTGGACATGGGGATATGGGTACAAATATGTCTCAAGCAGGCCAATATGAAACCACTAGCTCCTAATTTATATTCCCTGACAAATAATTCTTGCTGACTGCGCGGTACACCTAGTAGACACATACTTAGGTGGCGATTGACCATCCACTGCAAGGGTTTATTGATCAGCTTAGGTTCCAGGAGGTCATAGATTTCCTTTTGTTCGAGAAGGTCTTTGGCCTGAAAGAGAGATTGGACTTGGTGATAAAGTGGTTTGCGGGCTTTAAAGTACTGCTGTGCCAGCCAGGCAAATGTCCCGGAAGTGCCATGGAAGTAGAAGGATTTTCGCAAGCCTCTACCGTTGAAATAAGACAGGTTTTTATCCCAAAAAGATTGTGCAAAATCAGGAAGGTATGGGCGTAACTTGGCGGTATAAAGATAATCCGCCCCTGGGTGAGCACCTTCCCCAAACAATTTGAACAAATCTCTATAGTCTCCCGATTTGAAAGTGGCTTTTTTCAACTCCATTAAGGCATTTTGCCTTGGATTAACGTCTATGGTATGAATTACTTTAGGGTCATCCAATAAATAATCAAGGGCATTGCAGCCCGCACTGGTGATCATTACGATTTGACTGTCTTTGTCTAGCTGTAGCAGTTCTCGATCGCATCTGGGGTCTTCCCAGCAGGTATTGTAGACCAGGTTTCTAGTGTGTACTTGACGAAAAAGCCAGTCTTTAATAAGGGGCGCTTGTTTAACCATCGTAGCAGCAGTTTTTATGAGGAGTAAAAGTAAACTGATGCCTTGAGAAGCCCCTTTTCGGTAATCTTATGAAATTGATAAGTTTACGTGAACTATTGTCTTCTTGTGTAAATTCTGAGATCACCCAGAAAGGTCTCATAGGTGCCCAACCAATACTTGAATAGCCTTCTTTCAGGGAAGGGATGTTGGGTTTTGATGTGATGGATCAACTCAAACTCAGTCTGCCCGGAGAGTAGGTCTTGGTAAAAGGAGCATAGCGATTCCCCCCCACAATTATAAACCTCGTCGCAGCATTGCGGTTGCTTAAAGGGCGTGGTGAAGAATTTCCAGTAACGAGCGTAATAGGTCTCGTGCACGATTAGGTGCTGTGCGGTTGCGGGATCGTCAGTAGTTGTTTCCGGCATGCCAGGGATTTTAGCATAGGTAGAGTAGTAGACGTTTCCGTTCAGCGGTTGAGCTTGTAGGATAGATAGTGCTTTATAACGCGTGTCATGCCAGAAGTTGTTTTGACCATAAATACTAAGCCCCAAGGTATAGAGCGCCACGATCGGAAAAACCATTTTTGCCCACCAAAAGCTTCGCTGGCTCCACTGATAGAAGACCATAGCACTGATAATAGCACAGAAAGGTAGAAACACATTGACTCGCCGAATAAAGGGTGTATCAATATACCAACGTATCCCAAATTCTAGTAGGATAAACACCAGGAGGAGTAATAAACCAGGTCGGGAGTCAGCTTCTTTGGCAGGAGAAAATACCAGTTGGAAAGTGCCCCAGGCACTCGCCAATAAAATCCAGATGCTTGTGCCTGCCATTATCCCGAGTAAGTACAAAAGCGGATTATGCAGCCAATGTTGATCCACAGGAATCGCATTCTGATTAAAACTTTGGAGGAGTCCAAAGGCATACCGTATATCCGCCCAACCAAAGGAGAAAGCATGAATGATACCAAAGAAAAATACACTAGAGAGAAGAATCAACCCGCCCCGAATAAAACCTTGCACTAGCGATATTCGGGATTGGATAATTAAGGTCAATAGGCAAATGCCCAGCATAGCAATTACTAGGAAATCGAATTTTAGTCCAAAAGACATAGCGATAGCCAGGGAAAGGAAAAGCTCCAAGCTCCACAATCGCTTTAGGGGCCGACCTCCATTAAAATGATAGTAATATCGGATCATAGTGAACACGGCAGCATGTGCCCAGAAGAGATAAGGGGCAGCCGGCAAGGCATAATGAGCATAAGTGATCGGCAGGTCAAAGATGGCCATGAAAGTGGCCGCCATAGTGGCTACAATACGATCTTGGAATAGAAAAAGACAGAAATGATAAAGCAATAAGACCAGCATAATGCCATAAAAGGTGGACAAAAAGCGTCCGACCATAGCTTGCTTGGTATGATAGGAGAGGGGATAGCCTATCTTTTCGGCGATGTATAACAAACCACCTAATTGAAAGCCGTAAGCTCGGGTATTCCAAAATCGATAGGGGATATCCTGCCCGCTTTTTCCTCCCCATTGCTTGACATAGTCGGCGGCCAGCGCAACGTGCTGGAATTCATCCGGTTCTAGCACCACCCCAGAAGAGCGGTCGACTTCTCCCCAGAAAATGCCTGCAATTCGCAATGCCAATCCAAGTGCAAGAACCAATAAAATTGGGAGGTGTTTTCGGAGCATCAGCTTTCAGTACTAGAAGTGGCTAAGGTCTGGTTTTGACAGAATGTATAAATTTCCATTTGAGCCCGATGCGCGGCTTTGTCTAAACTCTTTTTACGAGGATTATCTTGTGCCTCATTGATTATTCTGGCTTTGGTATTATCTGCCAATTGAATAGCTATAATGTGTCGTAACTCTTGATACAAGGCGGGATCATCTATCGGAAAGGCGACCTCTACCCGTTTGTATAAATTACGAGTCATCCAGTCGGCAGAAGCGACATACATCTGCTCATCACCATTATTCCCGAAGATGTAAACACGAGCATGCTCCAGAAATCGATCTACAATACTTGTAATTTCTATATTTTCACTCCATCCTTTAACCCCTGGAACCAGGCAGCAAATACCACGAATAATCAGCTGGATTTTTACACCTGCCTGGCTGGCGGCATACAGTTTATCGATCATCTCCCGATTTTCTAGACTGTTCATCTTTAGAATCATATAGGCAGGAAGTCCCGCCTCGGCATGCTTAATTTCTTGCTCAATTAGTTGCTCAAAAGTCTGCCGGAGATTAAAAGGAGCCACCAAGATATGTTTACAATTGGGAACCAAAATTTTCCGCTCCAGTAAATCAAAAACTTGATTGACCTCTTTCCCTATTTTGGATCGAGCGGTCAAAAGGGCATGATCACAATAAATCCGAGCCGTCTTTTCATTGAAATTTCCGGTACCAAGATAGGCATAAGGTCGCTTTTTGCCCGCTTCCATCCGCTGAATCAATAGCAACTTGGTGTGTACCTTGATCCCCGGGTAGCTATAGAATACCTTTGCCCCCGCTTTCTCCAATTCTTTTCCCCAAAACAGATTAGAGGCTTCATCAAAGCGGGCTTTAGCTTCGATAAAGGCCACCACCTCTTTTCCTTGCTCGCAGGCTTGCATGAGTGCACTTACCACTGCGGATTTAGATGCGACACGATACAAAGTAGCTTTGATGGCCACTACATCTTCATCAAAGGCGGCCTCCTCAATCAATGCGGGTACATACTTGTAATCATGATACGGGAAATGCAGCAACAGGTCTTTTTCTTTAATCTTTGCCAAGAGAGAACTAGTTTCTTCCAGTTCTGGATGTGGCAATGGTGGCAATTCCGGATATTGTAAAGCCTTGTTGTTGGTAGGATCAGGAAAGCCAAAAAAATCATTGAAGTTATGATAGCGAGCGCCAGGAATCAGGTCATTCTTGTTGAGCTGGAACAACTTCTTTACTTTTTTAACTACTTCAACCGGCATGCTACTATCGTAGAGAAATCGAGTAGGGAGGCCTATATTGCGTTCATCCAATCCATTTTTTATCTTTTCTAGTAAATCCCCTGAATACTCATCTTCAATATACATTTCTGCATCCCTCGACATCTTGATCGAATGAATACTGCTTATGGGCAGATCAAACCACTCTTGGGCATGGGCACGGATAATATCATCTAAGAAAGTGATGTAGAAGGGAGCCGCTGTACCAGGAAACTGGATGAAGCGAGATAATTGTTGACTTGGAATCTCAACCAGACAGGGCCTCTGATCCTCCTCAAAGCTTAGGATGAAATATAACTGTTTATTGTCCAGAAAAGGCACTTCTTCTCCTGCTTCAATGAAGGTAGGATTTACCAGGGGATAAACTTTTTCGAAGAAGTATCGTCGAGAAAAAGTACGCTGCTTTTCGGTGAACTCTTCTTCCTTAATTAAGAAGATGCCCAAACGCCGAAGGGCAGGTAGGATATCGGAACGAAACACCTGCCCGAAAGTTTCCTGTTGCTCATTGACAATTTTGCGAATGAGCTTCAGTTCTTTTTTAGGTCGAATCCTTAATGCTTTTCGGGTAGGTTTACGTAATTCCTTAAAGCTTCGCAAAGAAGCAACACGTACTCGAAAAAACTCATCCAGATTTGAACTGTAAATGGCTAGGAATTTTAAGCGCTCCAAAATGGGTACGCTAAAATCCTGTGCCTCTTGTAAAACCCTGTGGTTAAATGAAAGCCAACTCAAATCTCGACTGAAATATTTCGGTGTTTGCTTCTCCATTATCCTTGTTTTATGGCGCGAAAGCTAGGACTTTAGAGCGGTAATGCAATAAGTCTTAGGTTAATTCCATGTTAATTCTAGAACCTAAACCAATCAGAAGTTGTTCGGGCATCCGTAGCCTTTGTTGCCTAATGATCCCATCTCTCCCAAGTTAAAGGAGAGCGTGACCATTCCAAAGTAATACCAGTCATTGAATTTTCCACCTCGTTGATAAACGACATCGGCATCATCAGGGTTGGTAATTAAGGGATTGCTGAGTTGCGCTGCTAGTTCGCCATTTCCCTCCAAGACATCGAGGTAGTTGATTTCCTGCCCACTCACATCATCTAGATAATCGGTGAAGAGCTTTCTACCTACAAATTCGAAGCCTAGGGTAACTTTGTTCTTAATAATAAACTTAAGGCCCGCCCCCACAGGAACAGCAGCTTGTGCTAATCGATAGGGTTCTTCATAGCCAGGTAAGCCTTGCCCTTCAGTGCCAATAGGCTGTAATTCAATAGACTCGCCGTCAATTTCAGTTTTGGGGTTAAAATAGTAAACCGCAATCCCCCCCGTTACATAGGGAACGACCTGGACGCCATTTTCATTTCCCAAACGTAATAGGTTGATTTCTCCTGTTAGGGCTATATCCGTCACCGTAGTGCTGAAGTTGAGTCCTCGAATCGTCTGTCTATCAGGAACATTACTGTCATCGCCACTTAGTTTTCCTTGGGTAATACCTATTCGTAATGAAAAGGGTTTGCTAATATTGAATCGCCCAAATAGGCCACCAGCAAGGTTCAGTTCTTCAAAATAGACGCCAAACTCATCAGGTGCAAGATCTCCACTATATAAGGAGGTTCCACCAGAAAAACCAATTTCAGCATATTGCCCAAACGAAAAGGATACGATGCTCAAAAAGAATAAGAGCGTTAGGAGGGATTTTTTCATAGAAATGAGATTATGGATAATAAAAGTCTTCAATTTGCACTAAAATACGGAACTATTCCAGTTTGGGTTACCCTACCAGATCAAAAAAGCCGATTTTTAACAGCTTTATCTATTCTTCACTGAACGATTACATTATTCAGACCGTTTTTATAGCAATTATTGCTTTTTTTGCAGTCAAATCAAATATTAAGCATGGGGATGCGTAGAGGACGTCAACAAACAGACAAAGAGCCGGTTAAATTAAGCCGCGAAAAGTTAAAAAATTCACTACATATATTTAAGTATGTTCTGCCTTATAAATGGGCATTTATTTTAGGTATGCTCTTTCTTTCTGCCGGGAGCTTAATCTTCCTAGGCATCATGAAAGTGCCGGGGGAAATCTTTAATGTCATTTCTGGCGAATCTTCCTACAATCTCAATCTGAACCAATTATTCGTTGTCATTATCATCTTATTGGCCCTACAAAGTATACTGTCTTATTTTAGGGTACAGCTTTTTGCGATTGTCAGCGAAAAAAGTATGGCCTTGTTGCGCAAGGAATTGTACCAAAAGATGGTTTCCTTGCCCATTACTTTTTTTGAAGAAAGACGAGTAGGTGAATTGACAAGCCGGATTACCAATGATGTTACACAAGTACAAGGAGTGGTATCTATCACATTAGCAGAGTTTATCCGACAGATTATTATCCTAGTAGGTGGAATATTTATTATCGTTTTTACGATGCCTCGCTTAGCGCTCATCATTCTAGCTACTTTTCCCTTGGTGGTTATCGGTGCGATGTTTTTTGGTCGGTTTATCCGAAAGTTGATGCGAGAGCGCCAAGATCAGCTGGCGCAAACGAATGTGGTGGTGGAAGAAACGATGCAAAGCATTCAAACGGTAAAGGCCTACACGAATGAGTGGTTTGAATTGCAACGATATGTTAAGAACTTGAATGAAGCAGTAAGAGTGTCCTTGCGGGCAGCTCATATGAGAGGTCTTTTTGCCTCTTTTATTATTCTGGTTATGTTTGGCGCGTTGTTTTTTATCATGTGGAAAGCGGCACAAATGGTGCAGGCTGGAGACTTACCAAAAGGAGGATTGGTGGATTTTGTCGTATTTACCGGGATTATCGGCGGCGCAATTGCGAGTTTAGGTAATTTTTATACCGCTATTGTTTCGGCGGTAGGAGCCACAGAACGTATCCTGGACATTCTGGGCATGGAATCAGAATTAGAAGTGGCGGAAGAGTATCGGCCTTCAACATTAGACTTGAAAGGAGAGGTGGTATACGAGAATGTGCATTTTTCTTATCCTACCAGAAAAGATATTGAGGTATTAAAAGACGTAAACTTCCGGATAGAACCCGGAAAGAAGATAGCCCTAGTAGGAGCAAGCGGATCGGGAAAATCGACCATTGTACAATTACTTCTCCGCTTTTATGACCTGGATCAAGGCCGATTGCTAGTGGATGGGCAAGAAGTGGGAGCGTATGATATATTGGATTACCGTCAGCAAATGGCGATCGTTCCTCAGGAAGTGTTATTGTTTGGTGGAACAATTCGAGAGAATATTCTTTATGGGAAACCCAATGCAAGCCGAGAAGAGGTAGAGAATGCGGCTAAGATGGCCAATGCTTGGGAGTTCATTGTGGGCTTTCCAGAAGGTTTGGAGACGATAGTGGGGGAGCGTGGCGTGAAATTATCAGGAGGGCAAAGGCAACGTATCGCAATCGCTCGCGCTATCCTCAAAGACCCAGCCATTCTACTATTAGATGAAGCCACCTCGTCTTTAGATGCAGAATCAGAAAAGGTGGTCCAAGACGCTTTGAATGTATTGATGGAGGGACGTACTTCCATTATTATCGCGCATCGCTTATCCACGATTAGAGATGTAGATCAGATTTATGTGATCGAAGGAGGGCGAATTGTCGAGCAGGGAACACATAGCGAATTGTCCATGATCGAAGACGGTGCTTACAACTCATTAGCGAAGTTGCAATTTGAATCAGCAGAGTAAATGGAGATAAAAAGCGAAGTTTCCTTACAAAGGATGAATAGTTTTGGATTGGCGGCTAAGGCGAGTCAATTGGTGAGTATTAGCTCGGTTGATGATGTAAAACAATTACTAGACATCGGCCTTACTGAACCCTTCATGATCTTAGGTGGGGGGAGTAATTGCCTTTTTATTGAGGAAATGTATCGGGGTTTAGTCATTAAGAATGAAATTCTAGGTATAGAAGTCGTGGCGGAAAAAGACGAGGAGGTTTTTCTGAAAATAGGGGCAGGTGAAAACTGGCATGAAGTGGTCTGCTGGTGTGTGGATCATGGATATGGCGGGATTGAGAATCTATCTTTGATTCCTGGTACCATCGGAGCGGCTCCTATTCAAAATATTGGGGCATATGGTGTAGAATTGAAGGATGTTTTTCACCAATTAGAGGCAGTGGAATTAGCCACTGGAACAATTAGAAACTTTGATAAAGAGGAGTGCCAATTCG
>Ga0070726_10002883_pt1 | contig 15107 bp, 13 predicted proteins | sample tdAd471_FD_67275 | JGI IMG/M metagenome (GOLD analysis project Ga0070726, IMG submission 67275) | Marine sediment microbial communities from the Atlantic coast under amendment with organic carbon and nitrate - tdAd47.1 | ecosystem: Environmental > Aquatic > Marine > Coastal > Sediment | place...
ATTACATAACATAGTGCAACCTTGTGTAAAAACAGGGTGCCAGCGACACCCGAGCAAAACTGGCTGATATCAACCAACTGATCGGCTGCTGACAACCAGCCACTGGACTATCTTCACAAATCGTGCGATAGACCGTACTGACACTGCTATGCATATCAATGTCAGTTGACAGACTGAGGCCTCATATGGCCCAGGTTAGTGTAATATTGGCATTCTAATCATGAGCATACTTCATCCGCGCGCGCTAAAAACCCTGCTACTGGTACATGAAACGGCATTCCTTATGCTGGTAACAGTGACCGGTGCACTGGGTGGCATGTGGACCTATTTCTGGCTGGAATCGTCGAACGAATTAAGCCGCGTTGACGCGCTGCTTTACGAAGCTCAGCTGGTGCGCGGCGACCTGTATCGCCAACTCAAAGAGGTGGTGCGTGCCAGGGGCATCGATGACACCAAGGCACTCCGGCAATACTACCGACATTTGCACAGCATTCAGAGGCACTTCAGTCAACTGAAGCGTCGGGCGGAAGACGAAGAAGAGCGCTACGCCGTCAAGGAAATGCAGGCGGCTTATAGCCGGGTCCAGGACGAGATGAATATAATCTTTACCGACCCGCAACTCGCCGGTGAAAATGCGCGTTTCAGGATCCTGGACCCCGAGTATGAAGCCTGGCTGCTCAAGGGGTTCGAACAGACGTTCCGGCAATTTTATGAATTGATCACCGGGCGTCGCGAGAAAATGGAACTCGACCTGGAGCGCTGGACCACCCTTGCCCCGATCGTCATCCCCGTACCCATCGTGCTCGCCGCATTGCTGCTCTGGTTTTCCCACAGAAGCCTGCAGCGCGATTTTGTGCGCCCCATGTCAGCAGTGGCACATGGCGCAAAACGCATCAGCGAGGGGTATTTCGACCACAGAATTCCGGAGCACGGCGTCGAGGAAGTCACACAACTCGCGCGATCCATCAATGATATGGCACGGGATCTGGCTGACAGCCGGAACGCCCTGGTGGAAAGTGAACGCCAGGCGGCGCTGGGCGCGCTGGTGCCCGTCGTGGCACACAATATCCGCAACCCGATCGCGGGCATCCGTGCCGCTGCCCAGATGATCGATTACGTTGATGAATCAGTGGATTCACAGGATTCCCGGCAGGCGATTATCGACACGGTAGACCGCCTTGAACGCTGGGTCAGCTCTCTGCTCTCATACCTGCATCCCTTGCAGCCACATCGCACACGCAGCCGACTTTCGAAATTGCTGGATGATGTCCTGCTTACCATGCGGTCAAAGTTCGAGGAAAAGGAGCTGCACCTGAAACGCAGAGGCTGGCAAACAGATCCTGATTTGTACATCGATGTGGATTTAATTGAACAGGCTGTCTATGGCCTTATCCTCAACGCGATAGAGGCTTCACCACAGGGTGGAGAAATCACCTTGACGGTAGAACCCTCGACAGGCGCGGTAAATTTAACCATCGAGGACCAGGGCTCGGGTCTGGCTTTCGACCCCAAACCCGGCAGCCTGTCTCCCGGACCAACCACCAAGCGGCTGGGTACAGGCCTGGGTATTCCGTTCGCATTCAAGGTATGTCACGCGCATGGAGGAACCATCGTATTTGTGCAAAACTCCCCCACAGGAACCCGTGTACGTATCGACCTCCCGACAGGAGCACCAGTGGTAACCGAATCGTGACAAACCAGGCATCGACCAGCCCCCCGGAAAGCTCGACTATGCAGCCACAGGAATCCTATATCCTGCTGGTGGAGGATGAATCCCTGTTCGCCAACGCCGTCAGCAAGCGGTTGAGCAAAGCGGGCTACAAATGCAGGATAACCGGTACCCTGGCGGAGGCACAACGTCAAGTCAACACCGGTGCGATAGAACTGGTGCTGCTCGACATGCGACTTCCCGACGGCTCCGGACTCGACTTCCTTGCCCGGCTGCGGGAAAGCGAAGCGGCAGACATTCCGGTCGTGGTATTGACCGCTTACGGCGAACTCCAGGACGCCGTCGCGGCAATGAAATTAAAAGCCCTGGACTATTTGAAGAAACCGATTGATCTCGACGAATTACTCATTACTCTTGAGAAGGCACTCAAGCGGGTTGAACTGACCCGGCGCCTGGAATATTCCCATCAACGCGAAAGCCGGGCGAGTGAACCCGAAGAAATACTCGGTCAAAGCCCGGTAATTGCGCGCCTCCGGGAACAGATTCAACGTATCTCGGAACTGGCCACCAGGTCCGAAGAGGTTCCACCTACCGTTCTGATTCTGGGTGAGACGGGAAGCGGTAAAGACCTTGCGGCACGTATCATACATCGCAGCAGCTCCCGGCGTGACCGCCCTTTCGTTCATGTCGACTGCGCCGCACTGCCGAATGATCTGATAGAGGCGGAACTGTTCGGGCACGAAAAAGGCGCGTTCACTACCGCATACTCGACCCGCACCGGACTTATCGAAGCCGCCGAAGACGGAACCGTATTTCTGGACGAAGTGGGAGAGTTCCCCTACTCGCTGCAGTCCAAGCTGCTGGCGGTACTGGAACGCCGAACCTTCCGCCGGGTGGGGAGTAGTCGTGAACGCCCGGTGTCAGCGTGGTTTATCGCCGGCACAAACCGTCCCCTGGAGGAAATGGTTGACGCGCAGACATTCCGGGCCGACCTGTATTACCGGCTCAAGGTATTGACCCTTTCAATGCCACCTCTGCGTAGCGGCGGCGATGATATCATTCTGCTTGCCAGACATTTCACCGAAGTCACCGCGCGACGCTACGGTCTACCGATACCGGGGTTTGAAGCAGATGCGGTCAATGCCATGTTAAATTATCCGTGGCCGGGCAATGTGCGCGAACTGAAGCACCTGGTGGAACGGGCGGTTCTGCTGTGTGGTAGTGAGCAAATAACCGCCTCAGCCCTCATGCTTGACGAGCGCTTGCAGGAATTACCGGCGATCACCCCGGATAACCTTTCCGGCATGACGCTGGATGCTGCCGAAGCCACTTTGATTCGACAGACACTGGATAGCACGGCAGGCAATGTTTCGGAGGCTTCCCGGCGGCTCGGCATTACCCGCATGGCGCTGCGCTACCGTATGCAGAAACACGGGATTTCCCCGCAACGATAAATGCGAGTCCGGGACGCCGGAACAGACAATCCACTGGAGGATTGTAATGAATAACTGCCTTAAACTGCTGAACATCGTCCTGTTACCGGTTCTCGTCACAATACCCGGAGCCGTTTGTCCGACCGAGAAAGAAACGTTTTCAGAGGCCAATACCGAGCTGTTCCTTACCGACCATCTGGGTAAGGTCAACGCACCGTCGCGTCTACTCTATGATTTTCGCAAAACGGGCACCTTGGAAGAGGGTTTCAGAGACACAGTTGAGATTCGCTTTGTCGGAACGCCGGCAGAAGACACAAAACGGGTTGAGATCATTTTCTTTACCGGCGAACGCTCGCGCACAGTGCCGCCGATGACAGTTTCCGATGGCAATCCCGTTATCATGATTTTTCTTCAACGCGAGGTCAGCGAAATGGGCCGCCTGACAGGCGGTTCCTGGCGTCATTTCCAGAAAATGATCAAGTTGGCGCTCGAAAATGACGCGGAGATCACCGAGGTCAAAGTACCGTACGGGGATCAGACAATTCCCGGGCTGAAGATCAGGATAACACCGTATCTTGATGACCCGCTGCTCGCCAATTTCAAACGATTTGCGCACAGGTATTACGAGTTTACGCTGTCCGGCAACGTACCCGGATACGTGTACCGGATACGTACCGTGGATCCGGGAAATGACGCTGAAAACAAAACAGCTGCCAACTCTGATCTACTGGTGGAAGAGACACTCACCTATCGCGCACTAATTGAGTAGAGCGCGTTTCCATAGTGTTAACAGGCCCTAGTGTACTCTGTAACGAATCGATGAAATAACACTACGCACTGCGTTTACCACTACGCCAGGCTCATCCAGCTGAACATAATGGCCGCTGTTCCGTGCGAACAGGTGCGGCACATGAACCTGACGCTCGGCAAGATCATCCTGTAGCCTGGCCCATACTCGTTCCAGCTGATTACCCTTCGGGGTATCCGGCCAGGCCTGTTGGCCACGAGTGATGACCACCAACGGTACGTCCGGTAATGGAGCCGCGTTGCGTACCTGGGCGGCACTTCGGCGAAACGAAATCAGCTCGTCGCGTACTGTCTGGTAGGCTGCAGAGCTGTTTATCAGCGATCGCGCAAGTGGACGCACATCTTGAGGCATGTTGTCGGGGATACCAGAGCTGGATAAAACCACGAACTGACCGCGCGGCGCGATGTTGATGCCACCCTCCTCCCTGAAACGTCTCACCTGATCCTCGTGAGCGGCGTCCACCAGCACGACACCCGCGGTTTCCTCCGGGTAGTTACTGGCAAACAGTCGCACGTTATAACCGCCAAAGGAGTGCCCGACCAGCACGTAGGGTTCGGGTACGGCGGCGGTGCGTAACAGCGTGCGCAGTTCTTCGGCAATTCTGCCACTGGATCGTGGCTGTGGACCCGGTTCACTCCATCCATAACCCGCACGGTCATAGGTACAGACCCGGGTGTACTTGGCAAGCTCCGGTTGCACTCGGGTCCAATCCAGGGATGTCCCGCCGAGGCCCGCATCCAAAACGACAGCAGGCTCGCCCCGACCCGAACAATATAGATGCAGGCGGTGTTCCCCAACCAGCACCATCAACCCGGGGGCCGGTATATCGGTACCCGCCATGATCCTGAGTGACCAAACCATGCTGGACAGCAGCATCAGCAAGCCCACGAAAGCGGGCCATGGCACACCGATCAGCACCCGGCGAAATACAGATATATTGTTGTATTTACGAGCAATTGGCGTAACTAAGGGTTTGCTTTCGAGCCACTTTTGCATTGAACCCGCACCTCACTGCTGATCGGCATACAATGTCATTGAAGCAAAAAATGTTCCCCAGCCATGGCGACCAAATTTAGCTACGGTGGTAGTACAGACCGACACCGAATTACTACCCGCGGCGGTGTGGCGGCAAGTATATCAGAATATTCGTGAAATCCGATAACCAGCGGCCTCCAGATTGCGCAAAATGCCCCTTTCACCGGCCAAATGCAGGGCTCCGACCGCGATAAACAGGGTCCCCTCACCCAGCCAGTCACGGATCCGGAGCGCCATACGTCGGTTACGCTGGTATAGGGTGCGTTCCATGAATCGCTCAAACACTGCCTCGTCCTGGTGCGATCCGGCATTAATGGCCAGCATAGCCGCCACATTCTGATGCAGATAAAGTGTTGTGAGCTCCTCCAACTGCCCGGCAAGCTGATCGCGATTGCAGACCGTGTCCACCAGAATTTCAATCTGGTCGTCTACCGACAAACCGTCCAACGCCGCCACCAGTTCGTCGACCGTTTCCAAGCCGTGGACCGACTTACCCTGCTGGACTGCCTGTGCTTTGAGCGTGTCGTCCAGCACACGTCCGGTTACCGGCGGGGGGCGGCTCAGCAGGATGAAAACCGCCCAAGGTTTGAGCTTATCGAGGACAGACTCCGGAAGCGCATAGTCCTCATCCGCAATGTGCACCAGCTGTTGATACAGGGGTGCTTCGAGATACTGCTGCAAAGCCCTACCCTGCGATAAACGCATGCGTTCGGCATAACGCGCTCTGGCGGCGGGGTGCATCTCCACCTCGGTGATCAAACGGGTCGCACTGTTGAAGACATCTTGCACGACCGGCGGAAGTCTGGTGACCCGGGGATCCTCCAGATGTATCGTGCCAAACAGGTATCCTGGCTCGATACCGCGCCCCTCAATCTTCCATAGCAGACCTTCGCCATACGGTACCCTGAGCTTGTCAGCGATGGGGGCAACAGCCCGGTCGGTCCTTGACTGGCAAGGATCAGCAGCAGGATAGGCCGCAGCGATATCTACACACAATAACACCACCAAAATAAGGGCAGATTCGAGATACGGGCGCTTACATTCCACTGAATTCATAACCATTTAGTGTACACTTTCACAGTGGCGGGCGATTTCAGCAAGCGCGTCGCGCCACAGGTGCTTTTCACCGTACCAACTACCCGAGTGGTGTGAAAACGCTTTCACTATCGCAGTGAGCAGGCGAAGTAGCCATAACATTGGCAATCGACTAGCATGCCTGGGGTGAATCGCTATTCCTGACACTGACAACCATGCACCTCGATCAGACCCTGTTTAACCGTAGAACCGTTGCTGTATTTGTTTTCCTACTGATGAATGTGGCCGCCTGCGGACCACGCTCCGAACAGGATCCGGCGACCCGCTACACCCTGCATACGTCAAAATCATTCGACGATGTGCTTAGCGATCTGGAATTCGCCATTGGCGAGCAAAATTTTCGTTTAACCGGACGTAATACCATCGGTGCCGCCATTACCGAACGCGGCGAGTTCGACCTGCCAGCCGCTACCGTCCTGCATTTTTGCAATCTGGAGTATGCGCGGCAAATCCTGCAGGTGGCCCCGCAGTACCTTCTGCACATGCCGTGCCGGATTGCGGTGTACCAACAGGACGGTAAAGTGACCGTTGAAGCCCGCTTGCTGCCGGAAAATGATCCGGCAGTGCGGCCCCTGAGTCAGAGAGTCAACCGTATACTCGAGGCGATCGTCTCCAATGCGGTTGAATAAACGCCTGTACGAACCTGCGGCGGGTTGCCCGTCGGGTCGATTCTCAGCGGCGGATCCTGAACAGCGACCTAGAAATAGCTTTTAAAGCAGTAATAGTGAGAGAATAACAGCGGTTCTGATTCACTGCTGTCCCGTTAATTCCCTCTCCCGGAGGGAGAGGGAATTAACGGGACAGCAGTGGTTCTGATTAGTGCTTTATCTTAAATCTTACAATATCCGTGTGCGTTGGAATAAAATGAACTAAAACACTATCGTCCGCGCCTAAGCGACGATCCGCACCGCCAGGCGAAGTTTTTCCGGATGGATGAATGCTACTCGCAAATAAAAAAGAGGATGGGCCATGAAATTCGGTTTGAGCTTTTCACTAATTGCCTGCCTGTTAAGCGGTGCCGGCGTGCAGGCCAACGACTTCCCCACCCAGGCGCGCGTGGAATATGCGTTGCAATGCATGTCTGAACATGGCGGTCAGAATTACAACACACTCTACGCCTGTGTCTGTGCTATCGATACGATTGCCTCCCGCTTGTCGTACGATGAATTCACGAAAGCGGTTACCTATACCAATTTACGCAAAACACCGGGTGAACGTGGCGGACTGTTCCGCGATCGTGAACGTACCGGTGCAATCATCGAGTTGCTCGCCGAAACACGCAAGGACGCTGAGCGCAGATGCTTCCCGTTGAAACAATGAATCCGGCCTACCCCACCAGCAAGCTTCAACACGCTACTCGCCCGGGATCACTGCATACTGGCCGGTAAATCGTAAACCCTCTGTATCGATCACCTCCGCGTGCAGTTCGCCGGCACTTTCCGGTACGAAATAAAAGCGGAAGCTGGGATTTTCGCTCAGCGAGAAACCCGTTTCGGCGGAAAACACCGTTTGACCGTCGAAGCTTATCGTTACCTTTTCCACATAGTGAGCCATGGCATAAAGCTGTGTAACCTGATCCATTTGCAGCCCGGTTAGATTCGGATGGCTCACCCGCAACTGAACGGCGAGCGGCTCCCCTGGCAACACCGGTTTATCAGTCTTGAACTTCATCTTTCCCATGCGGCGTTTTGCCGCGTCTATATCGGTACCACTCGCCGCAGAACAACCGCCGCTTGCCTTCACGAAGCGTCTGCTCATGAATAACTTACCGTCATTGGTCTCTGCGATGGCGCGCACTGGCCCGTAGGCATTGACACGCATCCGCAAGCCCAGATCCGCACGGCCATTCTTTGGTGTAAAGTGAAACCGGCCCGCCAGCTGTCCGGGATTCATGTCGATGATTAATGTGATGGTTTTGATATAGCGCTCATCGGTCTGCGGGATCCTGGCTTTGATGCGAATCGGTACTACAGCGGCATTCTCGGCCCGTTCGGGTGCTTCGAGCTCAATGACATCATCTGACTGCACGATCGGACGGTCACCAAAGTACGCGGCACGCAGTCCACCAAGCCACACACTGTCTTCCTCGCTGTCCGCAACTGCAGTTCCGGACAGCATCAGAATCACCGCCAGCGGCCAGCTGCGGATACTATCGACCAGGGAATAACGCATAATGATGTTCACTCCGGGGGTTCCTCCTGACCGACATCGCCTGGACTAATCTTCCCATTCAAGCTCGGTGTAGGCGGCAATGATATTGCGTTTATGGTAGCTGTCAAATAACTGCCAGCGCGTTCGTTCTCCATACGCGACAGTTTTCTGAGCTTCGCGAAGATCGTCACCCTGGGTAATCCGTTCCCGGGTCTCTTCCCACAGAGTGGAAAGATAGCGTTGCGTATCGCCGGCGGCATCCGGCCAGGCGGCCTGCACCGGCCCATGTCCGGGAACCACACGCTGAGCCGGTTTGTCTTTTAACGTCTCAAGCAGTGTCAGCCAACCTTTGAGACTGCCGTCGACCACGGGTATATGCTCCATAAACACCAGATCGGATAACCACAGGGTAGCCGTCTTTTCATCGTATACACTCAGATCATTGTCGGTGTGGGCTGTGGAATGAGCGACAATCCCCAGAACCCGTCCGCCAAGATCCAGTCTTAACCGCCCGTCAACGGACAGGTCTGGCAATATGATATGTTCGGGCCCGAGCGGACGCCCTGCCTGTTGCGCTGCCCGCTCCAGGTAAACAGTACCCCGCAATGCCAATGCACGGGCGAGTTTCGCATGCCCGATATAAAAAACGCCGGGTTCCCGGAAGGCCAGATTACCCAATATATGGTCCGGGTGGACATGGGTATTAATCACGAAACACACCGGTAGTGTCGTGACACTTCTGATTGCGCAACGAAGCGCCTGACCCTCGGAGTAGCTGCCGCCAGTGTCGATAACCGCGACACACCGATTGCCGACAACGAAACCAATATTAGCGACGGCTTCACTGTCAAACACCACGGCATGTTTTCCCGGCCGCACATAGTTGCCCGCGGCAATCTCTACCACCTTGGCGCTATGCTTACAGTTGTCCATCGAACTGCCTGGTTCCGGCCAGGCAATCAACAGCAGCGCCAGGACTAATCCGCGGGAAATCACCTCGAACACTCCAGTTGGCAGCAGCGGCCAATAAACTTAATCGAACTCGGCAAGGGATTTACCTCGAACCGAGTCAAATCCCTGAACGCTGGATAAGCCCGTGACATTACGAAAAACGGCGTTTTCCACAACAGCCTCGGACAGCACCGCGTCAGTCAGGATAACGCCGGTAAGATCGGCACCGCTGAGATCGGCACGCGTCAGATCGGCTCCGGTAAGATTTGCGCCCGTGAGATCCGTAAAGCTCAGATTGGCCCGTGCGAGTTGTGCACCCTGCAGATTGGCACCGCGCAGAACCGCCTGGGCAAGCTCGGCACGTACCAGACCCATCGGCTGATTGCGCATGTCCGCTGAGGCACGGACTCCGGCCAGATTCGCACCTTCGAGATCCGCACCCTGCAGATTGCCCATCAAGCGCGCACCACGCAAATCGCTGTTCTTGAGCGTTGCCTCGGCAAGCACTGTGGCGAACAAACTGGTATCCCTGAGGTCCGCCCGGGTGAGATTGGCACCCCGCAACAGGGCCATATCCAGGTTACATCCGCGCAGCTTTGCGCCAGACAGGTTGGCGTTCCTCATATCGACGCCAAACAGATTGGAGCCACTGAAATCGAGGTCGGTGATATCCAGTCCGCGCAGGTCCAGGTTGGAAAAATCCGTTTCGCCACGTTCGAGCATGGCGACAAGCTGGTTCCGCGAGACAGGTTGCTCATCCGCATACGCTGTCAATCCAGTCATTGTAAAGCACCATGCCAGCGCTAAAATCGATTGAATTTTCCGGTTGAAAAAGTCATGTCCCACGTTCATCTGCATCCTCCTGCCTCGCGTTGGATATATTCCCGACCGTCCTGCCAGGGCCCGGTAAGGCAGGCACCATCATCAGATTCGCGCCAGCCCTTCCAAATTTTCATTACGCAAAGTTTCCAGGGTTATAGCGCGGTACCCTGTCGAGGCGTGATTCCTACCCAACATAGCACATAGAGACCCGAACACAGGATTTGCAATCAGCACCGGTCTCGCCCGCCAGGCAGCGGCTGTACTTTAGAACTAGTCTATACTTACCTACATGCAGGTTCACGCTGATCTTTTCAGTGGGTTTTTTGCAAATCTGAAACAGGTCATTATACAAGCGTGACAAATTGTGCTTATAGCCGTTTTCAACAGTTTGAAGTAACCACCGTAAGCACATGCTTTTTAGCCACAATTTTCCTGCCAGTGAGGAACGGAACAATGGCATGAGAGTTGCTGTCAATACCAACGTCGCTGGATGGGATGTGTTCAATATCATCAGAACCTTAATCGTCAAAACAACACACCCGTCAGACGATCCAACCAAACAAGCCAGTGTCAGGAGGGCATGGAAATGAGCAGAAAATTTATAGCACCAATTATGGTCGCGGCAGTATTGTCGTGGCCGTGCCTTACCATCGCGAACGACGGTGTCATGAAGCTCACAAAGGACCCGAACAACTGGGCCATTTGGGGAGGTGATTACGCAGGAACGCGATACAGTGAACTGAATCAGATCAACAGTAAGAACGCCAAGGATCTCCAGGTTGCATGGACATTTTCTACCGGCGTACTGCGCGGACATGAAGGCGGCCCGCTGGTTATCGGGGATACCATGTATGTTCATACCCCCTTCCCGAACAAGGTTTTCTCGATCGCTCTTGCGGATCAAAGCATCAACTGGATGTATGAACCGCAGCAGAATCCGGACACCATTCCGGTCATGTGCTGTGACACTGTGTACCGGGGTCTGGCCTACGCTGATGGCAAGATCTTCCTTCAACAGGCTGACACCAATCTCGTAGCGCTGGATGCAAAGTCCGGCAAGGTTATCTGGAAAGTAAAGAACGGCGATCCCAAAAAGGGCTCAACCAATACCAACGCACCGATCGTGGTCAAGGACAAAGTGCTGACCGGGATCAGTGGTGGTGAATTTGGTGTGCGTGGATTTCTCGCTGCCTACAACACCAAGGACGGCAGTCTGGCATGGAAAGCGTACAGCACCGGCCCCGATGATGAAATGCTGGTTGACCCCAACAAGACCACCGCCATGCTTCAACCCATTGGCAAGGACTCCAGCCTGAAATCCTGGAAGGGTGACCAGTGGAAGATCGGTGGCGGTACGACCTGGGGTTGGTATAGCTACGATCCCGACCTGAACCTGGTGTATTACGGCACCGGCAACCCCAGCACCTGGAATCCGACGGTGCGACCGGGTGACAACAAGTGGTCCATGACGATTATGGCCCGCGACGCCGACACCGGCATGGCCAAGTGGTTCTATCAGATGACCCCGCACGATGAATGGGACTACGACGGTATCAACGAAATGATCCTGGCTGACCAGGAAATCGGCGGAAAAACCCGCAAGACCCTGGTGCACTTCGACCGCAACGGCTTCGGCTACACCCTGGACCGGGTGACCGGTGAGCTGCTTGTTGCCGAGAAATACGATCCGGCAGTCAACTGGGCAACCCACGTGGACATGAAGACAGGTCGGCCGCAGGTCGTCGCCAAATACAGTACCGACCAGAACGGCGCTGACGTAAACACCCAGAACGTCTGCCCGGCCGCGCTGGGTACCAAGGATCAACAACCCGCTGCCTATTCGCCACGGACCAAACTGTTCTATGTGCCCACCAACCACGTGTGCATGGACTACGAGCCGTTCGAAGTGGAGTATGTCGCAGGACAGCCCTATGTCGGTGCTACCCTGAGCATGTTCCCGGCCGGCAGAGTGACCGGAGACGGCACCAACAACCTGGGCAACTTCATTGCCTGGGATGCCACCACAGGCAAAATCAAGTGGTCCATTTCCGAGCCCTTCTCGGCCTGGGGCGGCGCCCTGGCAACTGCGGGTGATGTGGTGTTCTACGGCACGCTGGAGGGGTATCTGAAGGCGGTCGATGCCAAGACGGGTAAGGAACTGTACCGGTTCAAGACGCCTTCCGGCATTATCGGTAACGTCAACACCTATACGTATGACGGCAAGCAATATGTTGCCATACTTTCCGGTATCGGCGGCTGGGCTGGTATTGGCATGGCAGCAGGTCTTGAAGGCGACAGCGAAGGACTGGGTGCTGTAGGCGCTTACAAGTCGCTGAGCAGATACACCCAATTGGGTGGTACATTGACAGTGTTCGCACTGCCAAACTAGAGTAAGATATCTGCAATCCCCGGCTGCAGCATTGCAGCCGGGGATTGTTGTGGTAATGGCAGTAAGAAATACACCGCTGCGTGAGGAACAGTCCAGGAGCCAATGAAAATGAAACCAGCCGGATTAACCAATAGCCTGTCAAAGACACTCTTGATGATCACCACAAGCCTGCTAAGCGGGGCTGCAACACTTGCTATTGCCAGCGGTACGGAAACGGCGTCATCCCCGGATGCCGCCGACAACGCCGCACCCTATACCGTCGCTTGTGAAGAAAGCGCGGGCAAGACTGTCTGCAAAGTGGACAAACAGACCTATATTGGATGGCGTACCTATCATGCGGTCTGCCATGTGTGTCATGCACAGGACGCGGTCGGCAGTACCTTTGCACCCAGTCTCGTCGAGCGGCTCAACGTCATTGACGAAGCGCGTTTTATGGACGTGGTGGCGAATGGTTATACCGGCCAGGTTGGTGTTATGCCGGCGTGGAAGGACAATCCAAATGTCAACAAGAAGTACAACGAACTTTATGGCTATCTGAAGGCACGAGCCGACGGTGAACTTCCACCGGGACGCCCGAAAAAGCTCCCAGCAGGACCGTGACCAAGCAAACAGCCGGCAAGCCGCTATTCAGTCAGGGAAAATATCATGAGCCTTCATCTCAATGATGCGGCGAGGGATATCCGTTTGACCTCGTTACTATTGATGACTCTTATCCTGTTACCGGCGTTCCCGGTGATGGCCGGGGAGCAGGAGGTTTTCCGGGTTTGCGCCGACCCCAATAACCTCCCCTTTTCCAACCAGGCGCGTGACGGATTTGAAAACCGCCTGGCGGACCTGCTGGCCAAAGACCTCAGCATGCCGGTGGAATATACCTGGTTTCCCCAGCGTATGGGCTTTATACGGAATACGCTGAAAGCCAGGGACCCAACGCGGGACGGGTACAAATGCGACGTTATAATGGGCGTTCCCCACCGCTACGATCGGGCCATTACGACAGAGCCTTATTATCGCTCCACCTACGCACTTGTCTATGTGAAAGGGCGTGGACTGGATGATGTAAAGAACGTAGCGGATTTACTCAGCTTTGATGATGCGCGCAAACAGGGTCTTCGCATCGGCGTGTTCGAAAGAACCCCGGCCGCCCAGTTGTTGGCACAGCATGACTACTTCGATCAAACCGTTGCCTACCAGACCATGTCAGGCGATCCTGCCGCCTACCCCGGCGAACTTGTAGAGAAAGAGCTGGTTGCAGGAAACATTGACGCCGCCATTTTATGGGGTCCGATTGCGGGCTATTTCGCCAGACAGGCAGGGGATGTCGAGATGATTGTCATCCCCCTGCAATCCAGACCCGGCATCCGCTTTGACTTTGCCATCTCGGCTGCCGTACGACATGGCGACGGGGAGCGAAGGGATAAGATCCAGGGCACGCTGGACCGCAATAAAGCCGCAATCAAGGCGCTGCTCGAGGAGTACAACGTGCCGCTGCTGCCGATAGACAGCGGAGGTTGATTTCCGCTACAACGCAGCCGCGTATTAATTCACCGACGCACCGTTATCCGTAACAACACAAATTGTATCAATGCACCCCGTATGTGTGACAGTCATCCACCCGGCGTCCTGACATGGCCATCGGCCTGTCTTGCGGCGATTGGCTGCACTGCATGGCGGCTAACTCACGTAAGTTACCTCCGTTGGGACATTTTGTACCGCTATGCATTGATATTTATGACTACCTGGGCCCTGCCAGTACAAGTGCCGCGAGACTGGCATAGTTACTGCATTCCTGTAACTCGCAGGTGAGCCGCGGTAAACTGCAAGACAGTCATCGACGTGGCGACCCTTTTTAATAACATACCGATCTAACAAGATGATCCAACAAGAGGAGATACAACCATGCAGTGGAGCAAACCCGACTGGACCGACCTTCGTCTCGGCTTCGAAATTACAATGTACATCTGCAACCGTTGAGACTGATCTAGATTCGATCCGAAACCAGCCCCCTACCACCGGGCGGCCGGGCACCGCATGTTGGTGCATCTGAAACATGAAGGTTCATGTTCTCGGTTCAGGCGCGGGAGGTGGCTTCCCACAGTGGAATTGCAACTGTGACAACTGCGCCGGATTCCGGCGCGGGGAACTGGTTGCGCAGGCGCGTACCCAGTCATCGATAACGGTCAGTGCCGACGGCATTGACTGGGTGCTCATAAACGCCTCCCCCGACATTCGGGAACAGCTAGCCGCGTTCCCGCCACTGCAACCGGGGCGCGCCGTACGCGATACCGGTATTCGCGCTGTCGTTCTGATGGACAGTCAGATTGATCACACCACCGGCCTGCTGTCCCTGCGTGAAGGCGATACACTTGATTTATACTGTACCGACAGGGTTTACGAAGATCTGACCAGCGGCTTTCCGGTACTTGATATGCTGGGGCACTACTGCGGGGTAAACTGGCACCCGATACCCATCAATGGCGAGAGTTTTACCCTGCCTTCAATCGAGGGTCTGGTCTTTACCGCCGTACCGCTCTCCAGCAAGGCACCACCCTACTCACCGCACCGCCAGGATCCGCAGGCCGGCGACAATATCGGTCTGCGTATCGAAGATCCCGTATCACAACGCAACCTGTTCTATGCGCCGGGTCTTGGCCAGATGGAAGATCATCTTTTGACCTATATGGAAAATTCCGATTGCCTGTTGATCGACGGCACCTTGTGGACGGACGATGAGATGCAAAGACGCGGTGTCGGGCA
>Ga0070726_10002884_pt1 | contig 15096 bp, 6 predicted proteins | sample tdAd471_FD_67275 | JGI IMG/M metagenome (GOLD analysis project Ga0070726, IMG submission 67275) | Marine sediment microbial communities from the Atlantic coast under amendment with organic carbon and nitrate - tdAd47.1 | ecosystem: Environmental > Aquatic > Marine > Coastal > Sediment | place...
AGCGGGATGCTTCCGGTGTCAGCGGTACCGACATTGGCGACATCGAAATCGGTGACCGGCACGATCTGCCCGTTGTAGTAGCTGCCGTTGCCCGCATCGAAGTTGGTGACCTCAACGTCGGGGCGGCCGTTGACCTGGATCGGCGAATTGTTGAGGAAGTAGTTGGAAGCAGTGCTGGTGTCAGCGTCATCGGAGCAGCTGATGATGATGCCGATGTAGCGCGGTCCCTCGCCGAGGCTGGCGGGGAGATTGACCGACTGAACGGGCGTAGTAAACGATGCGTTGCCCGCCAGGCCCGAGTAAGTGAAGCTCCCGATCTCGGGATCGCCGGTCGAGAGAACGGCATTGCTCGAAGCGCGGACGCTCATCGTGATAGAGTTTGATTGCTCCGCGCCCATGTTCTGGAATGATGCCTGAACGTTGATGTTCGAGCCGACGAAGTAGGTGCCGGCCGAGTTCTGGAAGGCGGTGATCGCCGGGTCGGCGATGTCGTTGACCGTGATCTCCCAGGCGTCCTGGCCAGAAGAGTCGTTGTTGCCGCTGCTCGCATCGGCGTTATCGATGAGCAGACCGATCCAGCGCGAGCCGGAAGGTGTGTTCTTGGGGATGGTCAAGGTGCGGGTCGGTGCGAAGACCGAACCAGTAGTCCCAAGATTTGCTGAGAACGAGCCAGAGGCGAGTGTGGTGTCAGCGGTGCTGATAAGGTCGTTGGTAGAAAGGCGGTAAGTGTAAGGGATGCTGCCGTTGAAGGCGGCCTGCGACCAGTTGCCGACGATCGCGTTGACGCTGACGGTGTCGCCCGCGTTGACGCTGGTGGCACCCGTGGTCTCGCGTGTCCAGATAGCCCACAAGTCGTAGGTGGTGGGCATGGCGCCGGTGATGTATGTATCACGGACGTACTCGAACGAGCCCTGCCAGAAGTTGGCGTGACGTGTGTAAGTGGCGCGGTCGGAGGTCGAGGCAACGCCATAGGCGAAGCGCGCTGAGCCGTCGATGCGGTAGTTGCTGGAGCCCGACATCCCGCCGTAGCCGGCGCTGTCGTACTGGGCGCGGTTGGACGAGGGGCAGGAGTCGAACGTGCCGAAGCGGTAGTACATGAAGTTGCCGGTCCAGCCGTACGCGCCTTCGGCGGGGTAGCTGGCGTTGTTCCATGTGTAATCGGTGGTGAATGTGTCGCAGTTCGAGCTGTACCCGTAACCGAAGTTGCCGGTAATCATGCCGATTGGGCGATCGAGACGAACGTAGCCCTGATCGACATTCCAATCGCCGTTCTGTGTCCAGCCGGTCCAGCTGACGAGGCTGCTGCCGTAGCCAGAACCGAAGGGCCAGTCCTGCTCATCGGTGAAGGGCAGGCCGCCGTTGTTGCCGTCGTCGTTCTCGTAGCCGGGGAAGACCCAGACTTCATCGGCCCAGGCGCCGCCGTTGCCCTGATTGATGCAGTGGCCGGCCGTCAGCACGGTCCTGCGATCGATCAGTGTGCCAGAGCAAACCGAGTAGCTTCCACCAAAGCGCATCAGAAGCTTGCAGTTGATATTCCAAGGCGCAGCCTCGGGGTTGTTGATAATGGACAGCGCGCTCATGTTCTCGCCAAACATTCCCTCGCCGTAACCCTCTTCGAGGAGTCCGGGCGAGGGCATGACTGTCTGGCCGGGTAGCTCAATGAAATTCTGCGGCATGTCATCAACGATGACCGTGCCCGTAGCAATGTCATACACAACCGGACGCATGGTCGACAGATCTGTATTGACAATCGGCATGCCGGAATCGTCGGGCATGGGCATCGCCTGAGCAAAGTTCGCCTCGGGCGGCGGCATCCGGCGGGACTGCTCGGCGCGGTGCTGGGCAAGGCCCGGCTCGTCCTCTACAACCAAAGGCTGCGACCACGCACAGGTCGCCAAGCCCGCGCTCAAGAGCACGGCTACACAGGCTTTCTTCTCGATCTTCATTTGATATATCTCCACTGGTGGCGCACGAATGGCGCCGATCCTCTACTCACTCACCCCGCGGGATCACGCCCGCAAGACGATCTGACTGACACAGGAGTTCATCCGCAGACCAGCCGCGGCCCCCGACACACAACGTCCCAAGAAAAGAGAATCAGGGGACCTCCGAAGACCATCTAACGATGTCAGGGGTTCTCCCGACAAGGTTTCTCCTCGGTTTTCACCCACATGTGGAGTCACTTTTGGATTTTGTATACACCTAAATAGGGGTGCTTTATACATAATGACACCATGAACATCGCGGCTCTTGGTGTCTGAAAGGCGAATACCTATTCGTCAATGAATAAACCCCCGCCGAAGCAGGGGTGTAAATGAATCTTTTGACTGATTTATATTCTGATCAGTTACAGCCGGCGTTGTAATTGGCAACCCAGGCGCTGAAGTCGGCGGGCGAGCAGACGCCGTCGTCGTTCTGATCGCACGCGGTCGACATGGCGTTGAAGGCCGCAACCCAGGCGCTGAAATCAGCCGGGCTCAGCATGCCGTCACCGTTGGTGTCGGCGACGCAGGTCGGCTCGCAATTGCCGGGAACAACGATCGAGATCGCGTCGACGGCGCATTCGAGAACGTCTCCGGGGTCGTTCTCGGCCGCGGCGAAGCGGATGCGGAGTTGGCTTGTGTTGCCGAACTCAGCTCCAATGTCGATCGACTCGGTGCGCCAACTCCCCGAAGCGGTGTAGTTTCGTGCAACGTTCCAGTTCGAGCCGCCATCGGTCGAGATTTCCATGCGGAAGTAGTCCTCGGCTCCGATGGTGTTGGTGGCGTCGTTCATCCAATAGGCGTAGTTGAGGACGCCGCCGCTGGAGAGATCGAAGACTGGGCTAGTGAGGATGGTGACGCCCCCGTCGACATCGGAGTTGGATTCGCCGTTGTCGGTGAGCCAGCACCGTCCCGACCCGTCGAAGTCCGAAACGGGATCGGAGCGATCGAAGTTCGCAGGGATGGCTCGCTGCCACTGCCCGTCGGTGGCGTTGCCCGAAACGGTCCAGCCCGGATCGGTCTCGCCGTTGTCACTGAATGCGATGACGTCGGCCGTGACATCCGAGACGATCGGCGCGGTGTCGCCGTGGACTGGGAAGTTGACGGTCGTGCCCGTCGAGGTCATGGCCTGGAGGTAGAACTCGACAGTGGTGTCGCAGTCGCCCGCTTCGAGCGTGGCCGCATACATGCCGTTGCCCATCGAAGTGGCAGCGATCTCGGAGAAGGCCCCCGAATCGCCCTGCCGCGCCATGACTTTCACGCCGCTGGCAGCGGGGGTGTTGAGAGCACTTAGCACGCTGAACACGATCTGGCGGTCCTCATCCTCTTGGAAGGTGGCGTACGCCGACTCGGGCAGCACGAAGCGCAGCGGCTGGGTGCGGAGCTCGGCCATTACGAGATACGACTGATAAATCTCGGTGGCTGCCGGGAGGATCTGAGAAGCGGGGGGCGAGAAGCCGTTGAGTCCGGAGCCAGCCTCGGGCCTTGCTTCGATGGTAAAGCCAAACGCGCCGAGCGCCAGCGTGGTCCAGTCGGAGAAGCCGCCCGAGACCTCGTACAGATCGAGCCCGCGCTGGGGCGTGTAGAACACGCCGTTGGCAGCGAGGATCGCGTCGGACATCTCCTGCGCGACCGAGGCGAGCTCGGATTGGTTCGGGACGGACTGGGCAAAGTTGCCCGGTGCATGGAGGACGAGCTGCGAGTAGCTGTGCGTATCGACGTGCGCACGCAGGTCGTCCATGCCGGTGAGGAACGCGACCATGACCTGTGTCTCGGGCTCGGATTCAGGTCCCGTGCCGCGGTAGGTTTCGTCATCCGGGTCGGCCGAGGCGCCGTTGCCGCCCCAGGTGGAGTTGAAGTTGCGGTTGATGTCGACACCGAAGGACCCGCCGCCGTTGTTGCGCCGGTTCTTGCGCCAGTACCGCTCGTTGGTCCAGGAGTAGACATAGCCGTCTGCGTTAAAGACCGGAGTGATGTACCAATCGACGGTGTCCATCAGATTGCGCACACGCGGGTCAGTGTCATAATCGCGGACGAGGTTCTCCATGAGATATGCAGAGGCAGGAGGCGTGATCCACTCACGGGCATGGATGCCCGAGTTGATCGCGACCTGCGGCCTGCTGGAAGCATCGCCCGGGCCGGTGACGTTGACCGTCCAGATATCGCGCCCCTGAAGCGTCTGACCGATCGACGAGATCGACGCGAGGTCGCCCCGCTCGGCGACAATCTGATTCATAAAGGTGACGTGGTCATCGAAGGGGTAGTAGTTGTCGTAGTCGATCGCGTCCCCGCCGCGCGCCTGGACGGCCCGCTTGGCCTCGATCTCCGCCCGCTCGCGCTGAACGTCGGCCTCGAGGTCCTCGACGATCACCTCGAGTTGAATGCCTTCGGCCCTGAGAATCTCGACGCTCTCGCTGCTCATCTGCACATCGACCGGGCCACGCCCGATGCCCTCGGACCAGAGACTCTCGGTCAGTTCGAGCACACGCGCCAGTTCCTCGCCCGACTGGTGCGTGACACGGATGACCTGCTGGCCCTCGTAGCTCTTTGGCTCGGCCTTCACCTGACCAATAGCTGTGCCAGCAAATAGCGCTAGCGAGAGTGCGATCGATGTTCTGGTCCTCTTCACGGCGGGCTCCCCTTCTTCTTTGTGTATCTGCACCGGCACGGAGGCAGGAAAGCCCCGGAAGCGCACCGACCCCGTAGGCCCGAAAGCGGGCGTCTCTGCCTGTACGTTGACATGAACGCTCCTGTTCCGCAACCGAACAGTCTGCAACCCAAAGCCAACAGGGTCCGAAAAGCGAGACTGGGCGCTCTGGACGGACGAATCCTGAACAGGATGAGCACACACAAAGAAAGAGCCTTGGCGCGGCAACAGTGTTGTGTCAGGATAGAGAAGCTGGCGAGTACTGAGACGAGGATGGAGAAACGCAAAATGTTGACGTCTGTGAAGCGATACGCCCTGGCCGCAACGGCCTTGGTTGCCTCGGCCGGTCTGGCCCGAGCTCAGGCTCACGAAGCCCTCATCATCGTCAACCCCAACGACGCCGAGAGTCTGTATTCGTCGAATTACTATGCCAACGCCCGCGGCGTACCCTCGACCGGGCTGACCTACTTCGACCCCGATCCCAATAGCTACAGCGACTTCATCGACACACGCGTGCCCGCGGTCCTCGGCTCGATCGCCAATCACCGCAACCAGAGCAGCATCGATTACCTCATCCTCCCGGCGGGCACACACTTTCGAATGAACGCTCCGGGTTTCGTGTCCGATGGCTGCTCCCCGGTCAGCCTTTTCAGTACGACCGGCGCGTACACCACCACGCGATTTGTCAGCGTCGTGGAGGGTGGCGTGAGTTCATTGCTGTCCAACGGCTACTTCGATACCGATGCCCAGCCGCGAGAGTTCGACAATGGCACGACCTACTCCGGGGGTGATCCCGGTCCCGGCCAGCTCAACGGGAGGCCCTACATCGCCTGCGCCCTCGGCTACACAGGCGAGAACGGGAACACGCTCGAGGAGATCCTCACGCTGATCGATACCTCCGTAGCCGCCGACGGCTCGTTCCCTTCGGGCACGTTCCGATTTCTCCAGACCAACGACGCCGCCCGCTCCGGGCCGCGGCACGGGCTCTACACAGCCGCTGTCAATCGCATCACCGCAGCCGGCGGCTCGGCGCTTCGCACAACCGGGCAGAACCTGCCATCCGGCGGCGAACTGGTCAACGGCGCGATGTCGGGCTTCGCCGCCGACGACATCGTGGGCGCCGACTTCACCTTCGCGCCGGGCGCGTTTGCCGATCACCTGACAAGCTTCGGCGCGACGTTCACCGACACCTCGCAGACCAAGATCTCGCGCTGGATCACCAAGGGAGCTGTCGGCTCGTTCGGCGCGGTGCAGGAGCCCTGCAACTATCCCAACAAGTTCCCCACCGCGCACCTGCACTCGATGTACTTCAGCGGGATGACACTTGGCGAATCGTGCCTGCGCTCACTCCAGGCTGTGCCATTCCAGGGGATGATGTACGGCGACCCGCTCTGCCGACCCTTTGCGCACATCCCCGTCGTCAACCCTGGCTCGCTGCCCACGGGCGTCGTGACGGGCAGCTTTACACTCAACCCGTCGGCCACCACCACCCACCCCTCCGCGGGCATCGCCAAGTTTGATGTCTACGTCGACGGCATCCTGCGCGCCAGCGATCTCAACGGCACGCCACTGCCTGTGCGCACGGGCAACCTCGACGACGGCTGGCACGAGCTTCGCATCGTCGCCTACGACAACACGCTCGTTGCAACGCAGGGCGAATGGATCGGTTCGTTCGTTTCCAACAACCACGGCAAGTCGGTCAGCGCCTCCGCACCTGCCGCCAGCATCGACCGCTCGGGCATCATTCAACTCGTCACGAGCGCCACGGGCGGCACGGCGATCGAGTCACGCCTGCTGCACAACGAGCGCGTCGTCGCCGCCATCGCCGGCACGGGCACGCTCCAGACCCGCGGCGAGATCGTCGGCGCCGGCCCGGCCCGCGTGCGCGTCGAGGTCGATTTCACAGACGGCTCCACCGCTCGTTCCCAGCCGTATGTCGTCAACGTCGCAAATACCAACCCGCCCGCCGGTGCGGGTGGCCCGACCGCCTTCGATTTCCACAAGACCGTCAAGCCGGGCCAGGCGTACATCCTCGAACTGCCCGCCATGCACAACACCGGACTCAACGAGCCGGGCTTTGCGATACTTTCCGGGCCTACACAGGGCACTGTCCTCAGTGGCTCCGGGCGCTTCCGGATTATCCAGGCCGACGCCGGCGCTACCGGCACGGACCAGATCACCTACCGCGTCACATCCAACAGCGTGAACGACACGGGCACGATCACCATCAACTTCTACGACCCCGACGCCGAGCCGTGCCTGGCGGACACGAACTTTGATGGCATCGTCTCGGCCGCCGACTTCAGCGCGTGGGTCCAGGCTTACAACCTGAATCTCGCCTTCATCGCCGACCAGAACCGCGACGGGATCGTCTCCCCTGCCGATTTCTCGGCCTGGGTCGGCAACTACAACCGCGGCTGCGATTTCTGAGCCCCGTTTCAGAGGATTCTGGGCCTCGCGCTATCTCGGTTGTGTCAGAGCATTTCGGGTTTGCGGTCAGGGAATACGCAGTTTGCCTGGGCTGTTGTGTAGACTGACCTCGTTGTGCGAACCCCCCGGAGCCACGGATATGAAACGGATTCTGATTCTTGCCCTCTCACTTCTCGGACTCGTCGCGGCGCCCGCGCTGGCCGAACCCGAGATCTTCTCCAAGTCCGGCTTCAAGGCCGACCAGCAGGCCGCGATCGCGGGCCAGAAGCTCCAGGTCGCTTACTTCACCGCCACGTGGTGCCCGCCCTGCAAGAAAATGAAGGCCGAGACGTGGGTCGACGAGAAGGTCGAGAGCTGGGCGGATGCCAACGCGATCATCACCCCGATCGACATCGACAAAGAGCCCGCGATGGCCTCCAAGTACCGCGTCCGCAGCATCCCGACGATCGTCGTCCTGCTGGGTGACAAGGAGATCGGCCGGACGATGGGCTACCAGGCCCCCGGCAAGTTCCTCGATTGGCTCGATGAGTACCGCGAGTCGCACCTCGACCCGGCGCGCGAAGCTGCAGGCACTTCGGTGAAGCCCGCACCCTCAACCGACGGCGACAAGCTCATCGCTCCCGCCGAGGCCGGCGTTGGGCTGAGCGCCAAAGACACGCTCGACATGTACAACGCGCAGGCCCGCAAGGACACCACAGGCCTCGGCATCACCGGCAGCGTCTTGCTGCCCCGCCTCGCCGAGCTTGCAAACACAGACGCCGCTCTCAAGTCCGATCTCATCGAACGCGTCAAGCAGCTCACCGAGCGCGTTTCGTCCGAGGCCGCAAGCGTGACCGACATCCGCGAATACCTCCAGCTGGCGCCGATCGCCGGCCTCGGGGATCAGGCAGCCGCATGGATCGAGGCGCAGCTGGCCTCGCCCAAGACAGCCTCAATGATCGAGCGGAACAAGTACATCGCCACGCAGGTGCTCACACAAGCGGGCAAGTACACCCAGGCGAGCGAACTGGTGGGCGAGCCCGTCATGCACGCCCGCATGCTGCTCTCGTCGGCCAGCAAAGCCGCCACGAAGGCAGTCAAGGATCTCGACGCCTCACTCGCAGCCGCGTTCGAATCGGGGCAGGCCGACATGATCCGCCGCAACCTCGCCGACACGGTGGCCATCGCTCTGGCGCAGGGCGAGCAGTCCAAAGCCAAGGCGATCGCCAGGCTCTTCCCGGGCGGCGAGGTCTCCAAGGCCCAGGACGCGATCAACGCCGCCGCCAAGCGCGCGGGCGTCGAGCCGATCCAGATCGCCGACTGAGCAATCTGAAACACAAATATCTGAACGAACCCAAACTCTGATAGACTCCGCTTGCACCCCAGCAAGCGGAGTTTTTTTATGTTGATTCACGCTCTCTCAGCATTGTTGATCGGCCTCGTTGTTCTCACCGGATCGGCCCACGCCGAGCCGGAGGTGTTCTCGAAGGCTGGGTATGTGGCCGATCGGGCAGCCGCGGTTGAGGGCGAGAAACTTCACGTGCTCTATTTCACCGCTGTCTGGTGCGGCCCGTGTCAGCAGATGAAGAAGACGACGTGGGTCGATGAATCCGTCGTGAGCTGGCTCGATGAGTTCGCGCTCGTGACACCGATCGATGTTGATGAACAGAGCGATCTGTCGCAGGAGTTCGGGATCAGTGCGATGCCGACGATTGTGGTGCATCGCGGCGAGGATGAAGTCGGGCGCATCGTTGGCTATCGCGGCCCGGTGGAGTTCAAGGACTTCCTCGAACGAGCGGAATCGGGTGAGTTCCTGGCGCAGATCCACGCCGAGCGCGAGGCGGAGTTGTGGCGCCAGCGCGTGGAAGAGCAGCTTGAAGCCGCGAGCGATCACTTCAGCAAGGGCGACACGGCATCGGCGCGAGATGTGTACCTCGAAATCTTTCGCGAGGCCGACAGGAAAGGCCTATCAGTCATCAATCCATCGCGTTATCCCGGCATCGGGGGCTTCATGCTGAAGAACGTCGCCGATCGGGATGAGATTCTGCGCGACGAACTGAAGACTTTCCGCAACAAGAACCTTGAGCACCTCAAGGCCGGCAATGTCACATGGGGGCGACTCTGCGACTGGGCGTTCCTCAACCATGCGATCGGGGATGAGGCAGGCACGATTGCCTGGGTCGAGCGGAATATCGAGGAAGCCGCGAATCTTCCGCTCGTCTCACCCATGCGCCTCATTGTCGAAGACGCTCTGAAGGAAGCTTCGAGGATGGATCTCTTCGCAAAGATCATCGACCCCGTTCTTCGTGCGGGACAGGAAGCAAACTCCCATCGCCTTCATGTCAACAGCAGATCGATTCAGACTCTCCCTGAGGAGTTGATCGAGGCAAGCCGCGAGAACTTTATCGAAGAGATGTCGCAGTATTACGCCGCGAGTCTAATCAAGGGCGAGCGAGAGAACGCCAGCACCATCGCAGAGATGGTGCTGGGGATCCATGACACATACGAGGCCCGCAAAGTCTTGCGTGAGGCGGCAGCGGGCGTGGGCGCTGAGCCTACGGAGAACATCGAGTGACCAAGGTGTCCGTAAGCGGGCTTAGCCCTTCGATGCCGTAATCGCCACCAACTCCTCATTCGTCGGGAACCGCTTCAGAGCCGCAAGAAGCTGCTCGATCTGATTCTCCGGCTTCATGCTCAGGAGGCGCCGGCGAAGGGCCGTCACGGTCTTCTCTTCCTGCTCACCCAAGAGCAGCTCGTCCTTGCGTGTGCCGCTGGCAGCGAGGTTGATCGCCGGGAAGACGCGCTTCTCCGCGATCTTGCGGTCGAGGATGAGCTCCATGTTGCCGGTGCCCTTGAACTCCTCGAAGATGAGCTGATCGCCCTGACTGCCCGTGTCGACGAGGCAGGTGGCGATGATCGTCAGGCTGCCGGCCTCCTCGGTATTGCGGGCCGAGCCGAAGAGCTGCTTGGGGACTTCCAGTGCTTTGGAGTCGATGCCGCCCGACATCGTCCGACCGCTCGAGGCGTGCTTTCGGCTGCGGTTGAAGGCCCGCCCCAGACGTGTCAGCGAATCCAGCAACACGACGACGTGCTCGCCCTCGGCCGCCCGCTGACGGCACTCGTTGATCGTGTCGATCGAGATCTTCACGTGCTGCTCGACGTCGTGGTCGTTGGATGAGCCACGAACCTGGCAGCGGTTCATCTCGCCTTCCTCGGCCTCGCGTTCGAGCGTCCGCCGGAAGTCGGTCATCTCTTCGGGGCGCTCATCGACGAGCAGCACCATCACGCTGACATCCTTGTGGTTGTGCAGGACCGCGTGGGCGATGTTCTTGAGCAGGGTCGTCTTGCCGGCTTTGGGCGGGCTGACAATCAATCCCCGCTGGCCCCGCCCGATCGGACAGAACAGGTCGATCAGTCGGCACGCCGGCGGGCAGCCGCGGTACTCGAGTTCGAGCCTGGGCTGAGGGTCGATAGCTGTCAGCTCTTCGAGAGCCGGGCCCTTGGGCTTGGGCGGATTCTGGGCCTGGCCGTTCTGCGGGGCGTTCTGGGGGCCGCCCTGCTGGCCGCCGTTGGCCTGTGGGTTGCCCGGACCGCCACCACCCTTGCGGCGACGACGTCTGCGACGCTTCTTCTTCGGCGAGCTCGTGTCCAACACGATTCCCCTCGATTGGGTGCCTGACTCTGGGCGTGGAACTGGGACCGACCCATCCATACACAGGCCCGACGCGTCATGCGTCGACACCCTTTGCTAGTTGTCACACGCTGTGTTCAGGCTGGTGTGCAAGCGCCCGTTGCGATCGCTGAAACCTCGGCCGAGACAGCCAAACCACCTATTGCTGTGGCTTGTGGAGCCCTCGGGTGCGTTGACACCCGTCAGGCATTGGGTGGAGGAACCCACCCCTTACGACAGAGTATCGGCCGGGGGTGGTACCCGAGTCAAGCCTCCTGTCTACGATCGCACACAACCCTGACAATTCCCCGCAGATCCCCGGCTCCGGGGCTGCCAGGGGCGGCGTTGCGGGGTTTCTGGGAACGCGATGGAACGATTTGCGGGTATTGGGGTTTCGCCGGGCATCGTTGTCGGGCGGGTTTTCGTCCTCGACGACGAAGCCAAACGGATACCCAAGCGATCCGTCGCCCCCACCGAAACCGATCACCAACTCTCCAGGCTCGCCGAGGCGTTTGATTTCTCTGTGGAAGAACTCGTCCGGGTCCGCGACCAGGCCGAGCGGGACATGGGCCACGAGACGGCCCAGATTTTCAGCTTCCACATCGGCATGCTCCGCGACAAGGTGCTCCGCGGCTCGATCGAGTCGGTCATCCGTGACGAGGTTGTCACCGCCGAGTACGCCGTCGACAAGGTCTTCAATGAGTGGGCCGACCGATTCCGGGCGATGCCGGACTCGGCCTTTACGACCAAGGTCAACGACATCACGGATCTGGCCGGCCGCGTGCTGACGCACCTCGTGGGCGAGCACGGGCACGCGCTCGAAGAACTGGAATACGACGCGATCGTCGTCGCCCGCGAACTCACCCCAAGCCAGACCGTCGGCTTCGACCGGGACAAGGTCGTAGCCATCGCGACGGACCTTGGCGGCAAGACCAGTCACACCGCGATCGTGGCCCGGGCCCTGGGCATCCCCGCGGTCGTCGGGCTGAGCCGACTCTGGGGAAACCTCTCCGACGGCGACACCGTCATCCTCGACGGCTCCCGCGGCCTCGTGATCGTCGAGCCCGATTTCGACACCATCGAGCATTACCTCTCCGAAGAAGTCGAACGCGGCAACTACCAGATGACACTCCGCGAGATGGCCTCGCTCGAGCCGGTCACCACCGATGGCGTCAAAATTGAGGTCCTCGGAAACATCGAATTCGCCGAGGAAACCACACATGCGCTCGAATACGGCGGCGAGGGCATCGGGCTCTTCCGCACCGAGTTTCTCTATCTCGCCGGCGAGCGCGAGCCGACGGAAGAAGAGCACTACACCGCCTACCGCTCATGCGTCGATCAACTCGCAGGCAAACCACTGACCATCCGCACGATGGACCTCGGGGCAGACAAGTACACCCAGGCACAGTCCCGCAACCCCGAGCGCAACCCCGCCCTCGGGCTCCGCTCGATCAGGTACTGCCTGCAGAACCTGCCCATGTTCAAGTACCAGCTCCGCGCGGTGCTCCGCGCCTCGGCCTTCGGCCCGGTGAAGCTGATGATCCCCCTCGTCACAAGCGTCAGCGAGGTGCGCCAGACGCGCCACATCATCAACGACGTTATGGAAGACCTCCAGGACGAGGGCATCGCCTTCGACCGCGATATCGACATCGGCATCATGGTCGAGGTCCCCTCGGCCGCCCTGATGGCCTCGACCCTGGCGCGCGAGGTCGACTTCTTCTCCATCGGGACCAACGACCTCGTGCAGTACACGCTGGCGGTCGACCGGACCAACGAGCGTGTGGCGGACCTCTTTGCGCCCACACACCCGGCGGTCCTCAAGCTCGTCAGGGACGTGGTCCGGGCGGGTCGGCACCGCTCCGTGCCCGTCAGCTGCTGCGGCGAAGCGGCCGGCGACCCGGATATGGCCGTCTTGCTGATGGGCCTGGGCGTGCGTACGCTTAGTGTCACGCCGGGGCTTGTCCCCGGGATCAAGCGTCTCATCCGGTCGATTTCGATCGATCGCTGCGAAAGACTGGCTAAAAAGGCGATCTCTTTCGATTCCGACACTGAAGTGTCGATGTATGTCAGGGATCGGCTCCGCAAGGAGTTCCCCGAAGCGTACGACAGTTTCGGGCAGTTCAGGGGCGATTCGTCCCGCGGCTGACCGAGTCACAGCAAGAAGAAACCACGTCCCAGGCGCCTCCGATCGCCAACTGGGCGCGAGTCACGCAGGCCTGTTGCCGCGATGACCCCCGCAAGCACGATCGGCGCCGGACGACGGGCCAAGGCCCGCATCACAATCGAGGCAAGCGGTGAACATTCCCGCTCTGTATCCAGAACGATGCGACAGCGGCAGAGCCGGGCGCACATTGCGCGCGGCAAGACCCCGCTGGACAACCTCTGCCCGTGCGTCCGGTGCAAATGCCACAGCACGGAACACACGCAATGCCCAAGCACCAGATGCTCATCAGCTATCAGCCCGGCGAGGAATGCCGGGTTGCCATCCTTGAGGACGGCATCCTCGAGGACTACCACACCGAACGACCAGCCACCGCCAACAGAGTCAACAACCTCTACCTCGGCAAGGTCACCAACATCGAGAGCAGCCTCCAGGCCGCCTTCGTCGACTTCGGCGGAGCAGAGTCTGCATTCCTGCACACCTCAGACATCCACCCGATGTACTTCCCAGAGGAAGACGCCGAGACCACCGAGAAGATCGGCAAGAAAACCGCTCGCCGCGATCGGCCGCCCATCCAGCAGTGCTTAAAGCGCGGCCAGAAGATCATCGTCCAGATCCTCAAAGACGGCGTGGGCAGCAAAGGCCCCGCCGCGACGACGTACCTCTCCATCCCCGGCAAGTACCTCGTCATGATGCCCCAGATGGACAACGTGGGCGTCAGCCGAAAGATGGAGGACGAGGACAAACGCCGACAGATGCGCGAGATCCTCGACTCGATCGACCTGCCCGAGGGCTTCGGCTTCATCCTCCGCACCGCCGGCTTTGGGCGAAACAAGACCGAACTCAAGCGAGATCTCGCCTACCTCCAGCGGCTCTGGAAGGACATCGACAAGCGGCGCAAGTCCACCAGCAAGCCCTCGCTGCTCTACGCCGAGAGCGACCTGCTCGTCCGCGCGTTGCGCGACCTGCTGACGACCGAGATCGACGAGGTCATCATCGACCACGAGCAGGGCCTTGCCAGGGCGGCCAATTTCCTAAAGGTCGTCGCGCCGCGCACGGGCATCAAGCTGCGCCACTACAACCAGCGCACGCCCATGTATCACGCCTTCGGCGTCGAAGAACAGGTCCACCAGATGATCACCCGCGAGGTGCCCCTGCCCTCAGGCGGACGCCTTGTGATCGACGAGACCGAAGCGGTCGTGGCGATCGACGTCAACAGCGGCAAGAGCCGCAAGGCCAAAGATGCCGAGACCAACGCGTACCAGACCAACATGGAAGCGGTCGACGTGATCTGCCGCCAGATGAAGCTGCGCGAGCTCGGCGGGCTGGTGATCAACGACCTGATCGACATGAACCAGGCCAAGCACCGCAAGGCGGTCGAGGCGCGGTTCAAGGACCGCCTCAAGCGCGACCGCGCCAAGAGCACGGTGCTGCCCATCAGCCCGTTTGGCATCATGGAGATGACCCGCCAGCGGATGCGTTCGAGCGCCCAGGGCACGCACTACACCGAGCTCCCGCCGCACATGGGCCGGGGCTGGGTCCGCAAGCCCGAGTCGCTGGCGACCGAAGCGCTCCGTGAACTGGCGCTGATCCTCAGCTACGACAAGGTCAAGAAGGCCGAGCTCGTCGTGCCGGGCCGGGTCGCGGGCGAGCTGCTCTCGAGCAGGCGTCGGTCGATCACTCGGATGGAACTGATCACGCAGAAAACGGTCCTCGTGCGAGTGAGCGATGCGCTCGGCACCGAGCGATTCAATGTCTACGCCTATGACGAGGCGGGAAACGACATCGATATCTCTTTGCTGCCCAAACCCAGAGCGCCCAGGGAACTACCCGAGTGGACCAACACGGGCGACGAGCGCGCGTGGGACGAGATCAGCGAGGAAGAGGATCTGCTGCAGGCGATCGAGGATGTCGCCGACCCGCACCCGATCGAACTCGACGCGGCACGAACGCCCGCAGACACGGATGAAGACGAGGACGACCAGCAATCGGGCGGGAAGAAGAAGCGTCGCCGTCGGCGTCGGGGCGGTCGCGGACGAAAGCGCAGCACCGACAGGCAACAGGACGACGAATCCGCATCCGAATCGGACGAAGAGGAAACATCCTCGCCCGTGGGCACCGCGGATTCGGACACACCCGGCGAAGCAGAAGAAACTGACCAGGCCGAGTCAGGCGATTCTGAAAGCGATGGCGAGGAACGCTCCAAGAAGAAGCGTCGTCGGCGTCG
>Ga0070726_10002885_pt1 | contig 15095 bp, 13 predicted proteins | sample tdAd471_FD_67275 | JGI IMG/M metagenome (GOLD analysis project Ga0070726, IMG submission 67275) | Marine sediment microbial communities from the Atlantic coast under amendment with organic carbon and nitrate - tdAd47.1 | ecosystem: Environmental > Aquatic > Marine > Coastal > Sediment | place...
AGCCTCGCACCCATGCCTCCCGACAGGATGACCGGCACGATCCGCATCAGAACTTTCTTTCGGAAACCAGCCCCGCGTCCATGTTCTTGAGGCGCAGGTACTGCGCCAGAACGTGCATCATCGACTGGTGCACGTCTTCGATCACACCGTAGTTGTCGGCGTCGACATGCAGATGCACATCCGCGATACCCGCGGTACGGCCGCCGGAAAAGCCGGTGAACGAAATGACCGACACATGGTTGTCGCGCGCCCATGCCGCGGCGCGGACCACATTTTCGCTGTCCCCCGACGACGACACGGTAACCAGAACGTCACCCGGATCGGCCATGGTTTTCAGCTGGTAGGCGAAAACTTCGTCATAGGAAATGTCGTTGGCGATCGCCGTCAGCGTTTCCACCGTCGACGACAGCGACACAACACGGGGCTTCAGCGCCGTGTCAGTCTGCACGCCCTTCAGATGGTCGCAATGGAAGTGGTTCGAGATCGCCGCCGAACCGCCGTTGCCGCAGACATACACCGTGCCGCCCTGCGCGTAGGTGACATCGAGCAAATCGCAGGCCCGGGCCAGTTGCGCGCGGTCGATGGAAGCGAATGCCTTCGCCACCTGATCGGCATAGGCATCCAGAAAAGCGCCGATGCCGTCAAAATTCCGTTCGGGAAAAGTCATGGCTTCGTATATCCCGTTTGCCCCTGTCAGGCAACTGGCGCCGCGCGCCGGTTCGCCCCGCTCAAGTGGGCCGGTAACGCACGCCGCGCAACAGCAATCCGCCGACGACGAAAAATACCAGAATACCGGCCATGCCGACCCGCTGGCTGTCGAATGCCGCCGTCAGCGCGCCGACCAGCATCGGCCCCAGAAACGCCGTCGCTTTTCCGGATAGCGCATACAGCCCGAACATCTCGGTGCGGATGTCGGCGGGCGCCAGATGCGCCATCAGCGACCGGCTTGCCGACTGTGCCGGACCGACGAACAGGCCCAGCGAAAGACCGATGATCCAGAAATGCGTGATGTCGGTGATGACGAGGATCGCGGCCCCCAGCAGCGTCAAGGCCGTCAGCGAAATATAGATCACTCGCACCGGTCCCCAGCGGTCGTCGGCCCACGAGAACGCCAGTGCCCCGAGCCCGGCCATGACATTCATGCCGATACCGAACTTGATCAGATCGGCGAAGCTCATCCCGAACGTGCCGGCGGCGTAGATGCCGCCGAAGGCGAACAGGGTGTTGAGACCATCGGTATAGATCATCCGCGCCAGCAGATAGCGGAACACCGTGGCGTGGGCACGCGCCGTGCGAACGGTCTGGCCAAGCTCGGCAAAGCCGCGCCGCACGGCCTGCCTCACCTTGATGCCGGTGCGCGCCCGGTCGGGGCTAAAGAAGAACAACGGCACGGCGAACAACGCCATCCAGAGTGCAACGAACGGGCCGGTCGCACGCAGATGTTCCGCCGACTGCTTGTCCAGCCCGAACAACGGCGTATCGGTCTGCACGAAAAGCACCAGCACCAGCGCCAGACAGATCAGCCCACCCAGATAGCCGGTCCCCCAACCCCAGCCCGATACCCGGCCGATGCGCGCATCGCAAACCATATCCGGTAGCATGGCGTTATAGAACACCATCCCGGTTTCGAACGCGATATTGGCGCAAGCGACCAGAAGCAGGCCCCAGATCATCATGTCCGCCTCCGGGGCCACCACCCAGAGCGCCGACGAAAGCACGACGCACGCCAGCGTGGCGACGAACAGCCATGGCTTGCGCGGCCCGGTGTGATCGGCAATTGCGCCGACAATCGGGCTGATCACGGCGACGAACAATGCCGACCAGCCGATGGCCTGACCCCAAAGCGCGGTCCCGGTGACCTCATCCGGCGCTACGCCCTTGGTGAAGTAGGCGGCAAAGACAAAGGTAATGATGACCGTCGGGAAGGCCGAGTTGGCCCAGTCGTACAGGCACCATGCGGCGATCCCCAAACGTGACGACGGCTTAGTGCTTGGCACCGTCGACCATGGTTCTGAGCTGGCGGCTGGCGACCGCGATCATCGACAGATCGTTGACCTCGACATTCCACAGCTCGCCCAGCATCTGTTCCGTCGGCTCGACCAGCGCCGGATTCGATGCGATCCACGCCTCGACGGCCTGCAACGGCGATGCGCCCTTGCGCGCACTGTCGAGCACGGCTTCGGTCAGATGAAGTTGATGGCTGTAGATTTCCTCGACCAGCGCAGCGATCGCGAGCTGCTGCCAGTGGCTGTCGGATTCCAGCATCTCCGCCGCCGCGCGCAAACGGCCCATGCGGAACCGCGTGCCGATGGCGAAATACCCCTTGGCGACGGTCAGCACATCGGCCTTCCGCTTGATCGCCAGTTTGACGATGTCGCAACCCGAATACAGGTTCACCAGATTGGCGACGCGAAGCGCCAGTGCTTCGGGGACGCCGTGCTCGATATATGGATGCGCCCGCGACTTCAGGTCGCCGATATAATGTTTCGGCAACGTCGATGACAGATTGCCCGCCAGTATACGCATGCCGTCGGCGAAGGCGCCGCAATTGGTGCCGATATCGAGGTTCTTTTCGCCATGGCGCAGGAACCACAATGTCACCCATTCCAGCAGATGGTGTGTATCGATCATCATCGATGTCTGCGTTGCAGCCGGCACCTTGTTATCGAGTGCTTCGATCTCCGCCCACAGCTTCGGCATCTCGAAGATTTCCTGGGCGATGAACCACGCCCGCGCGATCTCGGCGACGCCGAGGCCTGTCTTTTCGCGGATCTCGTTGACGAAGCTGCCGCCCATGCGGTTGATCATGTTGTTGGTCAGGCGCGTGGCGACGATTTCGCGGCGCAGTCGGTGCTTGGCGATCTCGTCCTGATATTTGCTTTGCAGCGGCGTTGGGAAATAGTGCACCAGATCGTTGAACAGGTACGCGTCGTCCGGCACGTCGGACGCCAGCAATTCGTCATAGGTCCACAGCTTGGCGTACGACATCAGCACGGAGATTTCCGGACGGTACAGACCGTGCCGCTGTATCGCGCGTTCGGCCATGGTTTCGTCGTCGGGCAGGAACTCGACGGCGCGGTTCAGCCGGTCGGAGCGTTCCAGTGTCTTCATCAGCCGGTGCTGGTTATCGAGCGCGGCAAGGCCGCGCGCCTGCACCAGCGTGATGGCCTGGCTCTGATCGTAGTTGTGGCGCAGCACCAGTGCGCCGACTTCGTTGGTCATGCTGGCGAGCAACTTGTTGCGCGCCGCCTCGCCCAGCTTGCCGGCCTGCATGACCTGACCCAGCAATATCTTGATATTGACCTCATGGTCCGATGAATCGACGCCCGCCGAGTTATCGATACTGTCCGTATTTAGACGGCCGCCATGCTGGGCGAACTCGATCCGCCCCAGTTGCGTCGCCCCCAGGTTGGCGCCCTCGCCGATGACCTTGGCGCCGACCTCGGCACCGTTGATGCGGATCGCGTCATTGGCCCGGTCGCCGACGTCGGCGGCGGATTCATGGCCGGCCTTGATATAAGTGCCGATGCCGCCGAACCACAGAAGATCGGCATTGTGCTTGAGGATCGTTTTCAAAAGTTCGTTCGGCGTCACACTGTCCTTGTCGATACCGAACAGTTTTTTGATTTCCGGGTTCAGCTTCAGGGATTTGGCGCTGCGTTCGAAGATCGCACCGCCCTTTGACAGCAATTTCGTATTATAGTCCGTCCATGACGAGCGGCCCATGTCGAACAGCCGCTTGCGCTCGGCCCATGTCTTCGCCGGGTCCGGGTCGGGATCGACGAAAATGTGCAGGTGGTTGAAGGCCGCCAGCAGCTTGATGTGTTTCGACAGCAGCATGCCGTTGCCGAACACGTCGCCGGACATGTCGCCGACGCCGATGCAGGTGAAATCCTCGCTCTGGGTATCGATGCCGATTTCGCGGAAATGCCGCTTCACGGATTCCCAGCCGCCACGCGCGGTGATGCCCATTTTCTTGTGGTCGTAGCCCTGGCTGCCACCGGACGCGAAGGCATCGCCGAGCCAGTGGCCGTATTCGATGGAGACCGAATTGGCGATATCCGAAAACGTCGCCGTGCCCTTGTCGGCGGCGACCACCAGATACGGATCGTCGTCGTCCAGCCGCACCACATCCTTGCGCTGGATGACGCGCGGCCCGACGATGTTATCGGTGATGTCCAGCAGGCCCGACAGGAAAATCTTGTAACACGCGATGCCTTCGTTCAGGAACGCGTCGCGGTCGCCTGCGGGGACCGGTTGTTTGCAGACGAACCCACCCTTCGAGCCGACCGGCACGATGACCGCGTTCTTGACCTGTTGCGCCTTGACGAGACCGAGCACCTCGGTGCGGAAATCCTCCGGTCGGTCCGACCAGCGCAACCCGCCGCGCGCGACATAACCGAAGCGCAGATGCACGCCCTCGACGCGCGGACTGTAAACCCAGATTTCGCGGAACGGGCGCGGCAGCGGCATCTCTTCGATGTCGCGGGAGTTGATCTTGAATGACACATAGGACTTCGGTGCACCGTCTTCGCCCGGCTGGAAGAAGTTGGTGCGCAGCGTCGAGTCCAGAAGATTGAGGAAGCGTCGGAGAATCCGGTCCTCGTCGGCGCTGGCAACGTTCTCGAGTTTATCCAGATACGTCTTGCGCATCCGCTGGGCGCTCGCCGCCTTGCCCTTTGGGGCCTTGGGATCGAACGTCGCGTGGAACATGTCGACGAGCAGCCGCGCAAAACCGGGGTGCCGGGCGATGGTTTGTTCCATATAGGCCTGGGAGAACGTGATACCCACCTGGCGCAGGTATTTGCAATACGCACGCAGCACGACGATGTCGCGCCAGTCGAGACCGGCGCCGACCACCAGCGCGTTGAAGCCGTCGCTTTCCGCGTGACCGTGCCAGACCCGCGCAAAGGCGTTTTCGAAATTGTCGCGGATCGACGCGACATCGATGGCGCCGCCGTTGCGCTGCTCCAGCCCAAAGTCATGTATGACCAGCCGCGAGAAACCGGCGTCCGCCAGGCGCACCTCGTGCGGGCCGCCCTCGTTGATGACCTTGAAGCCCATGTGTTCGAACACCGGCAGCACATCGGAAAGCGGAATTTCCTGCTCCGGCGTGTAGAGCTTGAAACGCACCATATCGCTTTCGCTGCCGGCCGGTCGGTATAGATGAAAGCCGATCTCGCCGTCGGTGGCGATGCGTTCGATCATGTCGAGATCGAACAGCACTTCTTCGGATGAATATTGTGCCTGATAGGCCGGGCCGAAGGCATCCTTGAAACGCGCGTGCAGTTCGTGCGCGCGGGCCTCGCCCTCGCGCTCGGTCGCCGCATCCAGAACCTTGTCGGCCCATGAGCGTGCCGCCTCGGCGATCTTCGCTTCCAGCGCCGCGACATCGTACTTGGGCACCTGGCGGCCCATCATCTTGATGATCAGATGAACCCGGGCCAGCGGCGAATCGCCCAGTTGCGTGAAGAACGCCGCCGGTTCGCCGCCAAAGGCATCGGCGAGAATTTCCTGAATGGTCTGGCGCAGCCGTGTGTCGTAACGATCACGCGGCACGAACACCATGCACGACAGGTACCGCTTGAAAACATCCTCGCGCACGAACAGCGCGACACGCTGGCGTTCCTGCAGATGCAGAATGCCCGTCGCGATCTTGAACAGGGTGTCTTCCTTGATCTGGAACAGCTCGTCGCGCGGATAGGTTTCAAGGATATTCAGAAGCGCCTTGCCGTCATGGCTGTCGCGGGAATAGCCGGCCTTGTCGACGATGTTCTGCAGGCGGCGGCGCAGCAGCGGAATGTTGCGCGGCGACAGATTGTAGGCGACCGACGTGAACAGACCGACAAACAGCCGGTGGCCGACGACGTTGCCGTTCTTGTCGATCTTCTTGATGCCGATGGCGTCCATGTGCACCGAGCGATGCACCTGCGAGCGCTGGTTGGTTTTGGTCACGCTCAACAGATCGCGCTGGCCGAGGAACTCGGCGATTTCGGCAGGCAATGTATTCTTGGCGCGGAACGGCTCGAACACGGTAGTGTTCGGATCGCGCAGCACGCCGAGGCCCGAGGTCTTGTCGACGGTAACGCGCGTCTTCTTGCCGGACCCGGAAATCTTGTATTCGCGAAACCCCAGGAACGTGAAATGGTTGTCATGCAGCCAGCGCAGCAATTCGCGGATTTCGGACGATTCCTCCATCTGCACGCCGCGCGGCTCGACCGCCAGATCCTCAATGACGCTTTCCATGCGTTCGCGCATCGGCCGCCAGTCCTCGACCGACGCACGGACGTCTTCGAGGACGGATTTAAGTGACGCGGCGATTTCGCGAAGTATGGGCTCGGGCTGTTGTGCGATCTGAAAATGCATGAAGCTTTCCGGCTTCGCATCGACGTCCATATGACCGCGTTCGAGTATATCGAGCACCGTGCCGGTCTTGGAACGCCGGACCTTGCAGATCGGATGGATCACAAGGTGGATCGGCAGTTCGCGCCGTGTCAGTTCCGACGAAATGGAATCGACGAGAAACGGCATGTCATCGGTGACGATCTCGACGACGCTGTGATCGGTCGACCAGCCATGGCCTTTGCCGTCGGGATTGTAGACACGGATATTGGCGGTGCGCGGTTTGCGGGTCTTGCCGGTTTCTAGGTGCGCACGCGCCATGCCGACAAGTGCCGGGCCGCTCAGCGCGCTGAGGTCGTGCTCCGGGACATGGGCAAAATACTCGGCGATGAACGCACGCAGCAGTTTGCCCTTTTTGCCTTTGTCGGTTTTCTGTGATGCGTTAAGGGCGGTCGCCACGATGGCGCCGCCGGCTTGATCCGTATTCGGCATTGGATGCTCCCTTCCCCGTCTAAACGTCGAGGTTCAATCCTCCGAGGCTAACGCATCCGGCGAGTCAGGGGAAGTGAAGCTATCATAAAAGTCCGATCTTTCCGGCGCGTATAGAAACCGGAACGTCCGCGCTTTCTAAAAGCGGAACGAGAGACTGACGGCGCCGAAGCGATCGGGTTCGGCCTGCGTGTCGAATTCCCGGGTACGCATGACGTGGGTAAAGGCAACGCGCACATTGTGATAGGTGAGCGCGACACCGGCGACGAAATCGCCGACCAGCGGTTTCTTGTCGACGCTGTGGCTGTCGGCGAACGTGTTGCCGTCGAGGAAGATGTTGCGCAGCACCCAACGGCCGTCGACACCGGCAAATGCATACCATGAAAACTTTTCCGCCGGGTTGACGGCGCCGAAGCCGCTCAGGCTGGGGCGGATCAGCGGCGGCCCGTAATCGACATAGAGTTCCTGGCCGATCCTCAGCGTCAGGCCGGTGTTCAGGTGCGTATAGACGTTCCCCAAGGACGCGCCGACATGCGGAATCGCGTCCGCTTCCAGCCCGTAAAACCGCAATGCCTTATGGCGCCATTTGCGTTCGCCGATCAGGTTGATGCCGGGTTCGTTTTCAAGTTGATGTTCCCAGCCCTTGGACGTCGCGACGCCGATCAGCTTGTGGTATTCGTTCTGCACCTGCTTGCCGAGCGCCGCCGGTCCGACGACGCCGACCTCGAGCGCCATTTTGTCGAGGGTTTCGGTAAAGTGATCACCGAGCCCCTTGCCGGTTTCCGCATACAGCGAGCCGGACACATACAGCCATCCGGCATAGGGCCGGTCGTCGGTCTGAAGGGTGCGGGCTTCGGTGTCGGCGGGGGTATAGATATTGTGGCCCATTTCCAGACCGAGCCTGCCGCCCCGTACATCGGCTAGCGGATACAGCATCTGCAGCGTGTCGCGCACCTCGGGCAGATTGTCGCCGTCTTCGGCTTCCGACACCCAGCCAAGCCGGACGCCGTTCGTATAATGACGGTCGGTATTGGCGATACGGTCGTTTTCGACGTTCACCGTCCACGTACCCGAAGCCGCCGGCACGGCGCTTCCCAGCGTCGCGCATGTCAACACAACAACCGTCAGCGGCCAGCGGAAATCAGCACCCATTTACAATACATAGCGTGCCAGCCGAAGCGGGGGAAGCATCCGTTGCCGACATGAACGCGATTTCGAAACCGGACGTTACCCTTTGTAACACGTAGCCCCATTGGCCGCGTGCCCGTGTATGCTTAAGCTAACCCTGAAAACTGATGCGGTGCGGGAGAGTAAAATTATGCAACCCATGGATATTCTGGCTACGGCTGTCGCTTATGTCGTCAGCGCGGACGGCAAGACAACGGTCGAGGAAAAAGCCAAGCTCATCACGATGCTCGGCAAACATGTCGCCAACGGCGACCTGTCCCAGGCGGATTTGCAGGCACTGACGCAAGGCGCATTCGCCAACGCAACGAAGATTCCCATCGAGAAATTCATGACCGTCGTCGTCGGCAGCCTGTCGTCCGGACAAAAAGCGGTTCTTTTGTTGAACCTTTACGACGTGGCCGCTGTCGACGGGTCCATCTCCGTGGGCGAAAAGCGCATCATCGAAGTCTTCGAGGGCGCGCTCAAGATCGACGATAACTCGATGAAAACGGCACGCGACATTATCGCCTACAAGAACGACACGGGTGTCTTCGTCAATCCCGTGCATCCCAAGAACGATCCGTCGCACAATTTTTGTTTTTAGTCCTCCGGAGGGGAATCCGGGGCGTTACTCGGACAGCACCGCATGCGGATATGCGACGCGGAACGCGGCTTCGGAACCGGGCGGCTTGAACTCGATGCGCTCAAGTTCCAGCGGCGCATCGCCGTCGTAGGCATCGACGAAATCATTGGTCACCAGAATTTCATGCGGCCCCGCCGTATCCTCGCCGAGCTTCGACGCGGCATTCACCGCATTGCCGAAAATTTCGTTCGAGCCGAGGCGCAGAATATGGCCGTGGCTGATGCCGAGGCACAACGTCACCTTGTCCTCTGGCGGCTTCGACAGGCTGTATTTTTGGCTCGCCTGCTGCATCGCGATCGCGGCATCGAGCGCGTTCCTGGGATTGTGGAACAGGATCATCAGGCTATCGCCTTCGCGCTTGATGATGAATGCGTTGTGTTCGTGCAGGATCGGCGCGTACAGCTTTTCCGATTCGACGATGACCTGCACGAAATGAATGATCCCGAAGTCGGCGACATTGCGCGAAAACCCCGACAGATCGGTGAACATGACGCTCCATGTTTCACCGAAGGTATCCCAGATCTTGCGGTCGACCGCCGCCCGGTCTGCGCCGTCCCGGGCGCGATCGGCCAGCATCTTGGTCAACCGCTCGTGGGAGTGTTCCATAAACAGGGTTCTGAAATACGGCATTTCCCGAAAACCACTTATCTGTTTTATCCGAATGCATCGCCGTTTCCGGCAACGCGCTGCGGTCAGTCCAGCAAGGCTGCGAAACGGTCCGGCACCGCCGTCGCTTTTTCTCCGACCGCTTTCAGAATACGCAATTCGTTGGCGTCGGTTTTGCCGTCCTTCTTGAAATTCGCGACCAGCCAGTCGAGCTTTTCGTCCGAAAGCGCGCCATTGTCGTCGAGGACGAACTTCACGGTCGCCTCGACCAGCAGCTCGGCGAAGCCGGGTGCCATATCGGAACCGCTGAGGACATTGTTGAGGTCCAGCAAAAGACGCACCTCATCCTCGGCCGGCACATCCGCGCCGACCACGCCCCGCAGCATGTTGATTTCTGATTCGTCGATTTTGCCGTCTTCATAGACATGCATTTTGATCTGTTGCAATTCGCTTCTCACGACGACCGTTCCTTCCTGCGTTCACAAACCGGAACGGCATCTTGAACATATTCCGGCACGGACGCAAATGCGTACATGCCGGACGACAATTTCCCGGAATCCGCCGTTGAAGCAAAAAATATTTCAACAAATATTATTGTCTTTCAACGTGCCCCCGGATGTTGCTTAACTTGATGGAATGGTGTTGAGGGGACATTGACATGACACTGTTTCGATCTATCGCAATTGCTTCACTGGTCCTTTTTCTGGGTGCGTGCCGGACAGGCACGCTCGTTACCTACCCAAGCAGCATTGAGGACTTCAAGTTGTCGTCATCGCTTACGTTCCCCGAAAAGGTATCAGAGCCGGTCCCGGCGATGATTATCGTCCACGGCAGTTCTGGCCCAAGCGCGCGCGGCGAGCAGTGGGGCGCGCTGTTCAGAGCGGTCGGCATTGCCACCCTGGAAATCGACTACTTCGGACCCAGGGGTGTTGATCAGCACTCGTCCTTTCAACCGCAGCCGGTACTGGATGTAATCGACGCCTTCAAATATCTACAGACGGATGCCCGAATCGACTCAAATCGTGTTGGTGCGATCGGATTCTCGCGTGGTGCCGGCATGGTTATCACTGCCGGCAACTGGGAGCCGCAGCGCATGGGCGGAAAGACGCTCGCCGCCGTTGTCGCGCTCTACCCAATGTGTGGCTCGGACAACATAGTCGAAGGCGATAAAGCACCGCCGGTTCTGGTCATGATCGGGACCAAGGACTCTTATTCAACCCCTCTGGCTTGCAAGAACCTGCAGGCAGCCGGCCAAGCCAAAGGCCGGACGGTCGAGTTGAAAGTCTACGATGGCGCATACCATGCCTGGGATGGCGACTGGAGTGGGAATTGGTACCACAACGCCATTAAACGCACGGTCGAGATTCGCGCCAACCCACAAATAAGAAAGGCTTCCGAAGCCGATGTCATGGATTTCATCGGCCGCAACTTGTTTTAGGGGGGTAGGAAAAAAATGGAGCGGGCGATGAGATTCGAACTCACGACTTCAACCTTGGCAAGGTTGCGCTCTACCCCTGAGCTACGCCCGCACCATGCCACTTTCGGACAGCGCCGAAAGCAGCGGGGATAATACGCATCGCGGACGCCTTTTCAAGCGCGAAATACTAATTTTTTCCGGGGCTTGCCGATGCCGCGGCCTGCCTTGTGCGATACCCGGGCCCGACAAGTGATTCCATGCGTCAAGCCGGGCGGCATTACACGCATTTCTGGCGCTTCCGCGGGCCGGGGCCTTGCCGTAAGCGCCCCGGTCGTCCATTTATAGGGCAGGAAACCCGTGACACGGTTCACGCCAGACGAAGACACGAGGAAGGCACCATGGAGTTTGTGATCAATCCCGACGGCAGTATGTCCCCCAAGGAGCCGGGCCAGCAATCACCCCAACAGCCAACACAAGGCGCAGGCGCGGCCCCTGGAACACAACCCCATCCAGGGCAAGGCCCCGCGCAGCCGGCGCCGGGCATCGTCCTCGATCCGGCATCCGGCGAAGGACTGAACGCGAAACCGGTCGGCGGCAGCGGCGGCGGCGCGGCAGACCTGATCAAGGAGTCCGATACCAACGGTTTCATGGCCGACGTGATCGAGGCATCGCAGAGCACCCCGGTGATCGTCGATTTCTGGGCGCCGTGGTGCGGCCCGTGCAAGCAGCTTGGCCCGATGTTGGAAAAACTGGTCCGCGAAGCCGGCGGCACTGTGAAAATGGTCAAGATCAACGTCGATGAAAACCAGCAGTTGGCGGCGCAAATGCGCGTGCAGTCGATCCCCGCGGTCTATGCCTTCAAGGACGGCCAGCCCGTCGACGGGTTCATGGGCGCGCTGCCTGAAAGCCAGCTCAAGACCTTCATCGAAAAGCTGACCGATGGCGCCAAGGGTGCGTTGGACACGGTCCTCGACCAGGCGGACGCCGCGCTTGACGGCGGCGACCCGCTGCAGGCTCTGGCGCTGTACGGCGAAGCGCAACAGCAAAGCCCGGAAAACGAACGCGCCATCGCCGGGATGATCCGCGCCGCCGTCGCCGCCGGTGAAAACGACACCGCGCGCGACATGATCGAGGGGCTGCCCGAAGCCTGGAAAATGAAGGGGACCATCGCCGCCGCGATTTCGGCCTTCCAGCTTGAAGAGGAAACCGAGGAAAGCGGCGATCTGATCGAATTGCAGCAGAAGGTCGAGGCCAATCCCGTCGACCATCAGGCACGCTTCGATCTGGCGCTGGCGTTTTACGCCGCCAAGCGCAACGAAGCCGCGATCAACGAACTGCTTGAGATCATTCGCCGTAACAAGGACTGGAATGACGGCGCCGCGCGCGAGCAACTGATCAAGATCTTCGACGCGCTGGGACCGACCCACGAATTGACAACGTCGGGCCGACGGCGGTTATCGTCGGTCCTGTTTTCTTAGTCGCCGCGCCGATGCCGGAACGTCCGCGCACCCTGAGCCCGGAGCGGCTGCCCAAAGAGCTGGCGGTGTTCCCATTGCCGGGCGCGATGTTGCTGCCGGGCGGGGAGATGCCGCTGAATATCTTCGAGCCGCGTTATCTGAACATGATCGAGGATGCGCTGGCCCGGCCCGACCGGTTGATCGGCATGATCCAGCCCGTCGCCGAAAACGACGAGCGGCTGGTTGCCGACGGCGTCACGCTCTACGATGTCGGTTGCGCCGGCCGTATTGCGCAGTTCGCGGAGACCGCGGACGGCCGGTATGTCATCACACTTGATGGTGTAATCCGCTTTCGCGTCGTCCGCGAGTTGGAGATGTTCGACGGCTATCGCCGCGTGGTGCCGGATTTCGTACCCTATATAGAAGACATGACCAGAGCGGAGACGCGCGATAGCGCGTCGGTGCCGGGACGCGGCGCGCTGGTCGCGGCGATGACACGGTACTTCGACATCAAGGGCATCGAAGCCGACATGTCGAGCATCGGCGACGCGCCGGATGCGCTGCTGGTCAATACGCTGGCGATGACCTGCCCGCTGGAGCCGGGCGAAAAACAGGCCCTGCTCGAATGCCCCGATACCTCCGGACGGGCCGAGCTTTTGACGCGCATTTTCGAGATTGCCGCGCATGCGGACGGCGCCGTGGCGCACGGCACCCGACAATGATATACCGGCTTTCACATTAAATAAGAGACTATCATGGCCGCCACCAACGCCACCGAAATCGATCCCAAGCTTCTGGAAATTCTTGTCTGTCCGCTGACCAAGAGCACGCTTCGCTATGACCGCGAGCGCCAGGAGTTGATCAGCGACAAGGCCGGGCTGGCGTTTCCGATCCGCGACGGCATTCCGATCATGCTAGCCGATGAAGCCCGCGAGATCGACGACCGGCCCGGTGCCAAAAAGGACTGATCCCGTGAACGACAATTTTTCCCAAAAGCACCATCCGAGCGAAATCCGCCTGAAACGCGCGGAAAAGATTCTCGAGGTCGATTTCGAGGACGGCCAGACCGTCAGCCTGCCCGCCGAGCTGTTGCGCGTCGAAAGCCCGTCCGCCGATGTCCAGGGCCACGGCCCGGGTCAGAAAAAGACCGTCGCCGGCCGCCGTCACGTCGGCATCATGGGGGTTGAGGCGGTCGGCAATTACGCGATCCGGATCAAGTTCGATGACATGCACGACACCGGGATTTTTACCTGGGATTATCTGCACGACATGGGCATGCGCCAGGACGAGATGTGGGCCGGTTATCTGGCCGAACTGGAAGAAAAAGGCCTCAGCCGCGATCCGTGAGGCCGGCCGGCGGACGCTGCATCAGACGCGGCAGATCGCCCATCAGGCCCATGGCCGAGCGCATCAGCATTTTCTTCAGCGGCGGCATTTTGTTGACGAGGCCGAGTCCCAGGTCCCGGGCGTGGCGGAGCGGCGCGATATCGTTCGAGAACAACCGGTTCAGCCCGTCGGTGACCGCCAGCATCAACGTATTGTCGAAGCGCCGCCAGCGCTGATAGCGCTGCAGGACGGCGCCGGCGCCGATATCCAGGCCGAGCCTTTTCGCTTCGATCAAAACGTCGCACAAAGCAGCGACATCCCGGTATCCCATATTCAGGCCCTGTCCCGCGATCGGATGCATACCGTGATCCGCATCGCCGATCAGGATCAACCGATCGGCGATGGACGTGTGCGCGAACTGCAGACCGAGTGGGTGACAGAAACGCGGCCCGACGAGCGAAATCTCGCCCATGAAATCGCCGAAGCGTTTGGCCAGCTCGATGGTGAACGCCTCGTCGTCGAGGGCCACGAGCGCGCGCGCATGTGCCGCGCGTTCGGTCCAGACGATGGACGAGCGGCAGCCGGGTTTCGCCGCCGTGCCCTTCAGCGGCAGAATGGCGAACGGCCCCGCCGGCATGAAATGTTCGTGCGCGACGAAGCCGTGCGGTTGTTCGTGTTCGACCGTGCAGACGATGGCTTCCTGCGGATAGCGCCATGACGTCGTGCGGATGCCGGCGGCTTCTCGGATTTTCGAGCCGCGCCCGTCGGCGGCAATGGCAAGCCGCGCCTCGACGCTGCGTCCGTCACTAAGCGTGGCCCTTACCCCGCCCGCGCCGCGCACCAGCGCGTCGACGCGCAGCGGCGCCAGAAATGTGACATTGGCGTCGTCGTCGAGGGCCCGGATCGCGGCTTTGCGGATATGCCGGTTTTCCGCCAGGTAGCCCAGCGGCCCTTCGCCGACGTCGTCATGATTGTAGTGCAGGAACATTGCCGAAGCGCCGTCGGCCACACGAATGTCGAGGATCGGCGCGACATCTTCTTTGAGGTATTTCCAGACCCCGATGGCGCTCAGCAGCCGTTCCGACGCGGCGGCGATGGCCGAGGCCCGCCCGTCGAACGCCGCGTCGATGGCATCCGCCGGATCGGTGCCGTCAACGACAATGATCTCGAAGCCCGCCTGCGACAGCGCGCGCGCCGCCACGGCGCCGACCAATCCGCCACCGACGATCAGGATATCCGCGTGCATCCGTTCCTTTTCCTTATCCATACCCATTTAGGTGCCCCGCACAGCATCACCTGTCCAGCCGAATTTCGCGCGGCAAATTGCCTAAAATATAACCATGGCCCCTAATTGCATAAATAATAGACATAATTTTTGGCTTCTTGTGATCCCGATTCCCTCTTCAATCCTCTTAACGTGCTGAAATAACAGTGTATTTCCATTTTCCGCGAAGTTGGCACGAACCTTGATTAATGAACCCAGCGGCCCGATGGGCCCACGTAACGTGCAAGGGGGTCCGCCGTCCAATTGGAGCATACGGCAAACCCGCAAATCAACGGAAGGAGTTCAACATGAAAATGATCATGGCGGTCATCAAGCCGTTCAAGCTCGAGGAGGTCCGCGAAGCGCTGACCCCGCTCGGCATTG
>Ga0070726_10002888_pt1 | contig 15086 bp, 14 predicted proteins | sample tdAd471_FD_67275 | JGI IMG/M metagenome (GOLD analysis project Ga0070726, IMG submission 67275) | Marine sediment microbial communities from the Atlantic coast under amendment with organic carbon and nitrate - tdAd47.1 | ecosystem: Environmental > Aquatic > Marine > Coastal > Sediment | place...
GGCTATCGTCTGCTGGAAGGTCCAACTACGGGACCGCTACTTGTTCGAAATATTCCGGAAGTTGTCGGTTCTGACATCGCCAATGCTGCGCAAGGGTTTGATGAGGCGAACCGCCCGCAAATCAACTTTCGTCTCAACAGCAATGGCTCACGCAAATTCTACAACACGACCCGTTCCAATTCCGGCAAGCTGTTCGCTATTGTTCTGGATGATGTGATCATGTCCGCGCCGCGGATCAATGAACCAATCCCGGGCGGCAGTGTTCGCATTACGGGTGATTTTACACAGGAAGAAGCCCAGGACCTTGCGGCGATTATCGAAGCTGGCGAGATGCCGGCAAAGGTCCAGTTTCTGGATCAGCGTACTGTCAGCCCGACCCTTGGACATGACTCCATTCGGGCGGGTACGCGCGCTTCCATCATCGGGCTCGCACTGGTCGCCATCTTTATGATCGTAGCCTATGGTCTGATGGGCGGTCTGGCTGTGGCCTCGCTGGCTGCAAACATCGTGTTGATCCTGGGGGCTCTCTCTGGGCTTGGCGCGACGCTGACCCTGCCAGGTATCGCAGGTATCATCCTGACCATCGGTATGGCTGTGGATGCCAACGTGCTGGTGTTTGAACGTATCCGCGAAGAACAGCGGGCAGGGCGTTCGCCGATGACTGCTGTGCAGGCGGGTTATGAGCGCGCGCTCTCAACCATTCTGGACGCCAACATCACCACGCTGATTGCGGCTGTGATCCTTTACCTGTTGGGCTCTGGCCCCGTGAAAGGCTTCGCCGTCACGCTGGCAATTGGTATTGTGACCTCCGTCTTCACGGCCTTTGTCGTGACGCGCTGGTTCACTGTCATGTGGCTGAAAACCTTCCGCCCCAAGAAGCTCGCAGTCTAGGCCTGCAGGAGATACATCATGCTACTCAAATACTGGCCTGAAGAGACAAAGCTGAAGTTCATGAATTTGCGCCTGATTGGCGCCATGGTTTCAGCCTTGATGATTGCGGCTTCCGTCTTCTTCCTCGGCACGCGAGGCCTCAATTTCGGGGTCGACTTTGCCGGCGGTACGGTGATGGAGCTGGAGCAGACGGATACAATCACGGTTGAGGCTGTCCGCGCAGCCATGCCGCTCAGTGCTGAAGTGAACAGCGCAGTCGGCACCGATGCCCGCAGCATCGTCGTTGTGAAGTTCGGTGAGGCAGATGCTGCAGAATTGGGGGAGGCGTTCCAGGCGCTCTCGCCTGCCGATCAGGCTGAACGCGCCACAGGCGCGACCAATGAACTCGTGGTCCGTGTGCTGAAAGATAAGCTGAATATCGCGGACGATCAGTTTCTTCGGAATGATTCCGTGGGGCCGAAAGTCTCCAGTGAACTCTTCCGGGATGGTATTACCGCGCTTGTCGTCGCGCTGGCCTTGATGCTGGCCTATATCTGGTTCCGCTTTGAGTGGCAGTTCTCCGTTGGTGCTGTAGCGGCCCTGGCGCACGATGTCATCATCACGCTGGGCGTGTTCGCGTTGATGCAGCTGGAGTTCAACCTGACAACCATCGCAGCTCTGCTGACGATCATTGGTTACTCAATGAACGATACGGTTGTTGTATTTGACCGGGTGCGGGAAGAAAAGCGCAAGTACAAGAAGATGCCGGATCGTCAGGTGATTGACCTGGCCCTGAACAGCACGCTGTCTCGTACTTTGTTGACCTCCGGCACGACGCTTTTGGCGCTGTTGGCGATCTTCTTCCTGGGCGGCCCCGTTCTGCGCGGGATGAGCTTCGCGCTGATCTGGGGTATTCTGATCGGGACGTACTCATCCATCTTCATCGCCTCCAGCATCGTTTTGGCGCTGGGTATGGATCTGAACAAGAAGCCGGTCGAAGACGTGCAAGGCTTCCAGGGCGCGCCGTAGGTTTCAACGGCGCGTTCCCTTTATTCGCCTAATACGATGTGACGCTGCAGAAGGGCATCAATGGCTTCCTTCGGCGTGTCGCAATGTACCAGCGATGTGCGGAAGTTCTCAGGCGTGAACTTGCCGTCGATGATGTGGTCCATCAGTTCGAAGAAGGGCGACCAGAAGCCATCCTCGTCCAGGAAGGCCATTGGCTTTGCGTGCAGGCCGAGGCGAGCCCATGACAGGATCTCGACTGCTTCTTCCAGTGTGCCGATACCGCCCGGTAGAACAATGAAGGCATCCGACTCGTCAAACATCATCTGTTTCCGGATGTGCATGTTCTCTACGATGCGGTGCTCCACCTCATCGTAGATCATTTCCTTGTCGAGCAGGAAGCGGGGCATGATGCCCAGTACATCGCCAGCAGATTCGTGAGCTGCGCGCGCGCAGGCGCCCATAAGGCCAACGCCGCCGCCGCCATAGACCAGACGCAAATCATGCTCTGCGAGCTCGCGGCCCAATTCCTCGGCTAATCTGAGATAGCCTGGCTGAACCGCATCAGAGGCACCGCAATACACGCAGACCGACTTGATTTTGCTCATTCGAAAAACGCCTTTCTACTGGGTGGGCTAGCCGGTATATGGGGCCTGCAACGCAACCGCCAGTGACATTTTCACGGTGCTTTGCTGTCTCTGACAACATCCAGGGTTTGCTGTCTGGATGTTTTGTTACCATATGCGGGCGATGACGAATCCACATCAAGCCCCGGCGGACCATGACAAGATCGAGAGCGCCGATGGCGGGCTTGGCGGGTCCATCCTTCGAATTCTGAAACTGCTCAGCCGGCCCGAATTGTCGAAATGGCGCCTCGTGATGGTGCTGGCTGTGCTGCTGACGCTCGGTGCGTCGGTGCTGGAAGTCGTTTCCCCCTTGCTGTTGGGGCACGCGATCAACCGCGCGGTCCCTGAAGGCGGTGAGGCAGCAGCTTTTGGCGCGGCGGCCATGTGGCTGACCCTTGGTATCAGCATTCGCTTTCTGGCTGCGGCCATGCCGCAGATACGGGACTGGCTGTTCTCACCCGTCAGCCAGGATGCGCAGCGCATCGCCAGCGTGGATGCTTTCGGTCACGCGCAGTCACTGTCCCTGAACTTCCACCAGACACGCCGGACGGGCGCCCTCAACCGGATTATTGAGCGTGGCGCGAATGCCATCGACTATCTGATCCGGTTCCTGGCGTTCAATATCGGGCCGACCTTCGTTCGGCTGATCCTGGCCTCAATTGCGTTGGGTGTAGCCTATGACTACAGGCTCTCTCTGATCGCGATTGTCACAATCATCATCTACGTCATTGCGACCGTCGTGATCACGGAGTGGCGAGTGCGTCAGCGCCGTAGAATGAATGAAGCAGATACACATTTCCGTGCGACAGCTGTCGATATCCTGACCAATTTCGAAACCGTGAAGGCCTTCGCCGCAGAGCGCCGCGAGACAGGCCGCTTCAATGATGCAATGCGCACCTACAATCATCGCTATGTCGATGCTGTGCGCTCCATGTACATCCTGAACGCGACACAGGCCCTGATCATGAATGGAGGCTTGCTGGCGGTCCTCGTGCTGTCTGCGTTCAATGTCATTCAGGGTACGATGAAGGTGGGTGATCTCACCGCCGTCATGCTGATGCTGCTGTCGCTCTACGCGCCTCTGAACATTCTCGGCTGGGCTTGGCGGGAGATCAAGCAGGGCGCCGTGGATCTGGAAAAGCTCTACGGCCTGCTTTCCATGAAGACCGAAGTGGCAGACGCTCCCGATGCGCATGAGCTGAGCAAGCCATCGGGCCATGTCGAGTTTCAGAATGTCGGCTTCAATCATGAAGGTCGCGCTGTTGGCGTTCGTGACATCAGTTTTGACCTGCTACCCGGCCGGAAGATTGCCTTTGTCGGCACCTCTGGCGCGGGAAAGTCCACGCTGCTGAAACTATTGTTCCGGTTCTATGACGTGGATAGCGGCAGGGTTTTAGTGGATGGTCAGGATGTGCGGACGGTAACACAGGAATCCCTGCGCAAGGCGCTTGGGCTCGTGCCTCAGGATGTTGTGTTGTTCAACGACACGATCCGCTCAAACATTGCCTATGCAAGGCCAGAAGCTACGGATGAGGAACTCCGGGATGCCGCGCGCCGCGCGCAGTTGCTGGACTTCATCGAATCGCTGCCAGAAGCGTGGAACACGCGCGTCGGCGAACGGGGCCTGAAGCTTTCAGGCGGTGAGAAGCAGCGCGTTGGCATTGCCCGCGTAATTCTGGCAGACCCTGCGATTCTGGTTCTTGATGAAGCTACGTCTGCGCTCGACAGTGCAACGGAGGCGGCAGTTCAGGATGCGCTCGACGAGGCTGCAGAAGGCCGTACGACGCTGATGGTGGCCCATCGTCTGTCTACCGTGAAATCGGCCGATGAGATTATCGTTCTTGAGGCAGGCCGTGTGATTGAACGCGGTACACATGCGGAGCTGCTGTCAAAAGGCGGCAAATATGCTGATATGTGGGAAAGACAGGCAAAGAGCGCCGAGATAGCGCTGGATGAAGTTTAACAGGAAGGCCCGCCCGGCATGAGCGAAGACCTTGAACGCAAATCCACCCCCTGGCTGACAGCTGGCTTCGACTGGGAAGGTGTGGCGGCGGCTTTGGCAGCGCTGTTGATCGGCATGCTGCTTGGCGCGTTCTGGTCAGTCCTGTTCTGGATTTGCTTTGCAGTCATGATTGCGGCGCTTCTCTCCGGGCGCTGGTCCAAACGTGCCGTTCCGGATCTTGCCAATGGAATCATCGCGCCGTGTGACGGGCTTGTCGTATCGGTTTCGCGTGAAGATCTGCCGAGCGAACTGCGTATGACGGAAAAGCCGACCATGCGGATCCGCATTTCTTCATCTCCTGCTGCAACCAATCGCCTCTATGCGCCAATTGCGGGCAGCGTGGAGAGCCTGATTGTTGAAACGGGGGATCGTTCTGTGCCGCTCGCCATGCGGCCTGAAGATGATGGTCTTGCGGTTTCCTATCTGACTTTTGAGAGCCAGGGCCATCAGGTGGGTGTGCGGCTTGCCTCTGGCGGGCTTGGGCCGCGGCAGGAAATCGAAGTTGAGGCGGGAGATATTCTGCGCCTGGGCCGTGTCTTCGGCAAACGACGACTCGGCGGCTGGTGCGATATCTATGTTCCGGCAAATACAGGCCAGCTGATCTGGCCGGGACAGACCCTTGTCGGCGGCGAAACCGTTCTCGGGCGTCTAAAATCATCCAGTGATCCGGATCTCTTTGAAGACATGCTGGGTGTGGAAGAGCCTGACGAAATCGAGGAAGAGATCGTCGACGAGTTGGAAGACGACGAGGATGACTATCCCGAGCCTGACGAGGCAGACACGCCGGAAGATCCGGCCGTCATGTTTGCGCGCCTGCGGGAAGCGGCAAAGAATAAACCTGCAGGGGATTAGTCCTCGTCTTTCGGCGCGTTGCGGTTCATCCAGGCAAAGATCGGCTTGAAAGGTATGATCCAGCCGATCCCGCCCACGACATAGAACAGCACAATTGCCCATTTGGGCCATCCGGAGACCATGGGGCCAACCGTTCCGATCATGATGATCCAGCACATCATAAAGGCCAGCAGGATCAGGGTCGCGACGATTTTCCGGTTTTCATAGCTCATTCCAACTGCCTTTCAGCTGCGCATGCGACGTCTCCGCCTCTTGCGCCCGCAACAGCTTGGATCATGTATCGCGCATGAGTGAAACGTCAAAGATCAGCCCGTCCGCCGTCTGGATCCGCCGCTGGCTCGTCCTGATGGGCCTGATGGTCTACGCCATGATTCTGATCGGTGGGGCCACGCGCCTGACCGATTCCGGTCTCTCCATTACAGAGTGGAACCCCGTGAGCGGGGCCTTGCCGCCTCTGTCAGAGCATGCCTGGCAGGTGGAGTTTGCGAAGTATCGCGAGACCTCTGAATACCAATTGGTCAACAAGGGCATGTCCCTGGCCGAGTTCCAGCAGATTTTCTGGTGGGAATGGGGGCATCGCTTTTTCGGGCGCATGATTGGTCTGGTGGCTGTTCTGGGGCTGGTGGTGTTTGCTGTCCGCAAATGGCTGACACCACGCCTGACAGGGCAGATTGTCGTGCTGATTGCGCTCGGCGGCTTGCAGGGCGCGATTGGCTGGTGGATGGTCGCCAGCGGCATTGGTGAGACCACACGCGTGGATGTGGCGCCTTACCGCCTCATGACGCATTTTACGCTGGCATTGCTGATCATTGCCTATATCGCATGGCTCTGGCTGAGCCTTGGGGACAAGCTACGCCCCCGCAAGTCATCGCGGGCAAAGGCTGTGGCGGTGTTTCTGCTAGTCGCGATCTTCCTGCAGATGGCGGCAGGCGCGCTTGTCGCGGGTCTGGATGCTGGCCGATCCTATAATGACTGGCCGCTGATGGCGGGGGAATTCGTGCCATCCCATTATATTGAGCAGGACCTCGGCATACGCAGCCTGTTTGAGGGCCGCGCGGCGACTCAGTTCAATCACCGTATCCTGGCTTATCTGATCTGGGCAGGAAGCCTGACGGCAGCATGGGTGTACCGGAAATCCGCGCTGAAGAACGCCTTCTTCATTCTGGCGGGTCTGGTCAGTCTTCAGGCACTCTGGGGGATCATGACGCTGGTGCATGCCGCCCCGATGAACCTGGCACTGATCCATCAGGGTATTGGCGTGATTGTGACCCTCGCGGCTGTACGCCTTGTCTGGCTGTCGCGAGGGCCGTCAGATTATCGGGAGCCCGCCAGCGTCAGCTGACTCGGGTCAACGAATACGGCCTGGTATTTACCGGGCTCGGTTTCACCTGCCAGAACAATGACGCCGCCAGGATAGCCGCCTGCCATCATGATGCCCTTGGCGGCCAGCGCATCTGGCTGATCCGGGGCCACGACGGTGATGCCGTCGCGGATATCAATGTCTGTGCTTGTCATGCCAAGATCGGTCGACACGCGGAGGCCGCTGCCTTCCTCAATGGATAGCAGGGCATCAAAATCACCACGGTTCAGGGAGGCGGCGCTTGTGGCGCGGGGCGAGGCGACAAGTGTGTCGCTGGTATAGGCGCAGGATTTGATCGGGAAATCAGTGAAAGTTGATTCGCCGCTATCCCAAGTGAACTCGCCATCTTCCTCATTGATGATTCCCGTCTGCAGGACGCGATCATTCGTGGTGGTCCAGTAGGCGAGGCGCATCAGACCGCCGGTTTTCATCTCTCCGGTGCAAACACCGGCGATGGAGTGGGTATCCTGGACGGGCATATCGACCTGGGCCGGGGCAAGCAGGCCTTCGCCATAGATATAGGCCTTAAGTTCACCTTCGCGGGTGATTCCCGGGAAAATCGTGACACTGCTGCCATTGATCGTGACATTGTGTCCGCCGCCGAGGGATCTCAGGCGAAAATTCGCTGGTTCGCCAACGATTTCGCCTTCCAGATTGATTAGTTGCAGGCCGCCGCGCTCATAGGCGACTGCCAGAAGGCCGCCCATACCGCCAGATAGTGCGATGGAAGCGACTTTGCCCTCCAATGGGCGTGTGGACCATACTGCAGGCAATTCTACGCCCGCAGCGATTTCAGGGGTTTTGGGCGCTTCCTCCGGGGCTTCGGCTTTCTTCGAGCAGCCAACTGCTGTAAAAAGCAGGGCAAGGCCAAGCCCTGCGTTGACAACCGGGGAAGTGGCGACTAAACGCCAGCGCTTGAATTGCATTCCATGAACTCCGAAAGCGAGAGGCTCTAAGTAGAGCGATGAAAACCTATAACGCACCAGCAGACGTAGAGCATAACTGGGTCGTGATCGACGCAACCGATGTTGTCGTCGGACGCCTTGCTTCATATGTTGCCAAGCGCCTGCGCGGCAAGCACCGCGCTGATTTTACCCCACACATCGATACAGGCGATCATGTCGTCATTATCAATGCTGACAAGGTGAAATTCACGGGCCGTAAAATGACGGACAAAGTGTACTACCGCCACACCGGATATCCGGGTGGCATCAAGTCCACGACGCCGGAAAAAATCCTCGGCGGCCGTTTCCCTGAGCGTGCGATTGAACTCGCCGTGAAGCGCATGATGCCGAAAGAAAGCCCGCTGGCCCGCAAGCAGTTCGGTAAACTGCATGTTTATGGCGGCGCTGAGCACCCACATGAGGCCCAGAAGCCCGATACTGTCGACTTCAAGGCCATGAACCGCAAGAACGTTAAGGTCGCCTGATTATCATGACTGACACAGCAAACTCCCTCCAGGACCTCGGCGCCATGTCTGGCGCACCGGAAGCCGAAGCTCCGGCTGCACCGGTTGAGCCGAAAATCGACGCGCAAGGCCGCGCTTACGGCACTGGACGCCGTAAGGAAGCTGTTGCCCGCGTCTGGATCAAGCCGGGCTCCGGCAAGATCACGATCAATGGCCGCGATCAGGAACAATACTTTGCGCGCCCCGTGCTGCGCATGGTGATCGCCCAGCCGCTGGTCGAAGCAGGCCGCGAAGGCGAGTTTGATATTGTCGCAACCGTGAAAGGCTCTGGCCTATCCGGTCAGGCTGGCGCTGTGCGTCATGGTCTGTCCCGTGCACTCGTCAACTACGAGCCGGGCCTGCGTTCTGTGCTCAAGCCGTTCGGCTTCATGACCCGCGACCCGCGCGTTGTTGAGCGTAAGAAGTATGGTAAGGCGAAAGCCCGCCGTAGCTTCCAGTTCTCGAAGCGCTAGGCCGCAAAAAAGATTACGATTTTTCTGGCGGGCGCTTCGGTGACGAGGCGCCCGTTTTGTTTTGCGCAGCAGTGGGAATACGCGCATGCTCCCTAAAGTATTTATTGATGGCGAAGCTGGCACGACCGGACTTCAGATAGCAGAGCGTCTGCGCGCTCGGAACGATCTTGAGCTGATCTCGATCGATCCGGCCAAGCGCAAGGACAATGATGAGCGTGCGCGGCTTATGAACATGTCAGACGCCGTGATTCTCTGCCTGCCGGATGAGGCCGCGCGTCTGGGCGTTTCCCTTGTGAGCAGCCCGAACACCGTCATCATCGATGCCTCCACGGCCCACCGGGTGAACAATAGTTGGACGTATGGCTTCCCCGAGATGGACAAGAATCAGCGCGCAGCCATCCGGGCCTCGCGGCGAATTTCCAATCCGGGCTGCTATCCCACCGGCGTGATCGCGCTACTTCGGCCTTTGGTCTCGAAATGGCTTCTGCCAACCTCCTGGCCGATCGTGGTGTCTGCCGTGTCCGGCTATTCCGGTGGCGGCAAGGCCATGATTGCGGAATTCGAGGATGCCGGATCTGAGACATATACGGATGAGAATTTCCGCATCTACGGCCTAACACAAAAGCACAAGCATCCTCCGGAAATGCGCAAATATTCCCGGCTTGAAAACCTGCCTGTGTTCATGCCGTCTGTCGGTCGCTTTGCGCAGGGCATGATCATCGAGATTGGCCTTCCGATGTGGGCCATTCCGGGCAAGCCAAATCGCGCACAGCTTCAGGCTGCGCTGGCGGCGGCATATGAGGGTGAGCGTTTCGTGAAGGTTGCGACCCTGGCGGAATGTGACGCCATGAAGGGTCTTGAGCCGGAAGCCTGCAATGGCACCAACCGGCTGGAGTTGTTCGTCTTTGGATCGGATGAGGAAGTCCGTCTCGTGGCGCGGCTCGACAATCTCGGCAAGGGCGCATCAGGGGCTGCCGTACAGAATCTCAACATCGCGCTCGGCTATGACGAGGATGCTGGCCTCATCGCCTAGAAGAGGGCTTAGTCCAGTGGAAGCTTGATGTCTTCCAGGCGCACCTTCGCATAGGTGCCTGGCGCGGCACCGAGGCCCATATCCTTGGGCTGTTTGGCATTGACCTTGCGGCCAGATTTCGGCCGCAGCCATTCCCACCATGTTGGCCACCAGGAGCCTTTGTGCTCCTCAGCACCTTCCATCCATTCTGCGCCGGTTTCAGGGAGTGCGCCCTGATTGGTCCAGTGGCAGTACTTCTGTGCATCGGGATGGTTCACCACGCCGGCGATATGGCCGGATGCCGCCAGAATGAAATCCGTTTTGCCGCCAAACACCTTTGCTGTGCGATAGACGCTCTCCATGGGGCAGATGTGATCATCGCGGCTGGCCTGCACCATGACCGGTATCTTCACATTTTTCAGGTCGACCTTCTCGCCCAGTACCTTGAACTTGCCGCGGGCCAGCTTGTTCTTGGCGTAGCAGTCCTTGAGGTATTTCTTGTGCACCTTGCCGGGAATGTTGGTCTGGTCGGAGTTCCAGTAGAGCAGGTCGAACGGGCGAGGCTCCTTGCCCAGCATGTATTGGTCAATGACATAGCGCCAGACCAGATCGTTCGGGCGCAGCCAGTTGAAGGTCTCATACATCATCGTGCCAGGCATCACGCCGCCATGCTCATCAATGATGGAGCCAAGATAGGCCCGGCCGCTTTCGTCGGTAAATACTTTCAGGTCGCCTGCCAGCGCGAAGTCTGACTGCGAGGCAAAGAAGGTGGTCGATTTGATGCGGTCATCGCCCTGCGCTGCCATATGGCCAAGCGCGGAAGAGAGCAGGGTACCGCCGATACAATAGCCTACCGTGTTAAGGGACTTTTGGCCTGTCGCCTGAAGCGTCGCTTCAACGGCAGCATAGATGCCGTTCTTTACGTAATCGTCCCAGCTGTAGTCCTTCGTCACTTTGTCGGCAGAGCGCCAGGAGACAACGAAGACGGACAGCCCGCGATCCAGCAGCCAGCGGATCATAGAGTTCTCCTCGCGCAGGTCGAGGATGTAGAATTTGTTGATCCATGGCGGGAAGATCAGCAGCGGGCGGGCATAGGTCTGCTCTCCCGGTGGCGTATAGTGAATCAGCTCGATCAAATCATTGCGGAAGACAACTTGCCCCGGCGCCGTGGCGACGTTCTCGCCAAGCTGGAACTGGCTCTCATCAGTCTGGGTGATGTAGAGCTTGCCGCCGCCTTTCTTCACATCGGCGCGGGCGAGCCGGATGCCCTCCAGCACACTTGCGCCGCCACTCTGGATGAACTCGCGCATGGCCTGCGGGTTGCTGCCCAGGAAATTCGTGGGAGAGAGGCTGTCGGCCAACTGCTGGCTGAAAAATTTGGTGCGGAAATGCAGATTGTCCGGCATCTCGTCCTGAACATGATCTGCGAGGCCCATCAGCCATTTGGCATTCACTTCATAGGCCTTGCGCATGAATCGGAAGCCAAGATTGTTCTGCCATTCCGGATCAGAGAAGCGCCGGTCGCGATCTTTGGCGTGTGCACCCGAAATGCCCTCGACAGCCATCTCCTGCCACAGCTGCATCCAGCCCTGCATCAGTTCCATATTGGCGTTCATGATGGCACTTGGCTTCTGGCTGAAAGCCAGGCCCAAGGCCCTGAATGCTTCGCCGACACCCATCGGGTCGCCGCTGGTGACGGTACCCAAAGGACCATTTCCTGTCAGGACATCTAGAAAAAGTGCTTGGGACTCTGTATTGGCCAGAGCCAGTGTGGTCAGCAGGGACTGCATCTCCAGTGGATTCTGGTGTGACAGAAGCTCAGCCAGTGATGGCTGAGTACCTTTGTTGTCCTTGCGGTCCGCCATTCGTCCCAATGTCGCCTTGTTTGATTGCCTCTAAGTATCGTACCGAATGATTGTGATTTAATGAGTTTAACCATGAAAAACACGGCGATTCCCCTTATTGGTGTGTCATGTTTGCTTTTGGCTGGCTGCACAGGCTCGGTCGGCAAAGTGCGCACAGCCATAAACCAGGCGCCTGATTGGTACGATCAGCGGCGTGTAGAGATTCGTGGCGAGGGATATCCACATATCATTGATGTGCCCGAGATCGAGAAGGGTGAAGAGCCCGGCCAGACCCTTGAAGCCTCCAAGGCGCGCAGCGATGTGCTGCGAGCGGATTTTGAAGCGAACGCGCGAGCGGTACCGCCCGCAGACGTCGCTGCTGAGATTGCCTCCCTTCGGGAAACAATCCAGCGCGGGTTTGCGGGCTTCCAGGCTGAAGCTGACTTCCTGACGGAAGAAGAAATTGAAGCCATCCGATCCGCTTTTGATGTTCCACGAGTTACGAAGGGCCTGAAGGCCGCAAGCAGATGAATACAGATTTCCACAAGATACGCCGACTTCCGCCTTATGTCTTTGAACAAGTAAACCGCCAAAAGGCGGCTCTGCGGGCGCAAGGCGCAGACATTATCGACCTTGGCATGGGTAATCCCGACCTGCCGACCCCGAGCCATATCGTTGATAAGCTGTGTGAAACAGCGCGCCGGCCGGATGTGAATGGCTATTCCGCGTCCCGCGGGATCAAGGGCCTGCGCCGTGCGGTGACAGACTACTACAAGCGCCGCTTTGATGTGACGCTGGACAAGGACCGTGAGGTTATTGTCACGCTGGGTTCCAAGGAAGGCTTCGCCAATCTGGCCCAAGCGATTTCCGCGCCGGGCGATGTTATTTTGTCGCCCGACCCATCCTATCCATTGCACTCCTTCGGTTTCATCATTGCCGGGGCGTCCATTCGCGGTGTTCCGGCCCATACGCCGGAGCAATATTTGTCCAATTTGGGCAAGGCTGTGCGCTATTGCGTGCCGCCGCCAACAGCCATGGTGCTATGCTTTCCGTCGAACCCCACGGCGGAAGTCTGCGATCTGGATTTCTACAAGGAAGCCGTGAAGTTTGCGCGCAAGCATGATCTGATCGTCTTGTCGGACCTTGCCTATAACGAGATCTATTTCGAAGAGCCGACGCCCTCCATCCTTCAGGTGGATGGCGCGAAGGATATCGCGGTGGAGTTCACCACCATGTCCAAGACCTATTCGATGGCGGGCTGGCGGATCGGCTTCGTGGCCGGCAATGAAAAGCTGGTCGGCGCACTGGCTCGCGTGAAATCCTATCTGGATTATGGCGCTTACACGCCCATCCAGGTGGCCGCGACGGCTGCGCTGGATGGCCCGCAGGACTGCGTTGAGGAAACGCGTCAGATCTATCGCACGCGCCGGGATGTTCTGGTTGAGAGTTTCACCCGCGCAGGCTGGGCTGTGCCGAGCCCGAAAGCGTCCATGTTTGCCTGGGCCCCGATCCCGGAGCCGCTGCGCGAGATGGGTAGCCTGGAATTCTCTCTGCAGCTGATCAATGAGGCCCATGTCGCGGTTGCACCAGGGGCTGGCTTTGGTGAGCAAGGAGACGGCCATGTCCGGATCGCGCTGGTGGAGAATGAACAACGTATCCGCCAGGCTGCACGGAACATCCGCAAGTTCCTTCAGGCCCGTGGTGTGCAGGATATTTCCCCGGCTGCGGCGGAATAACACCCACCCTCGACGCCTGCCACCAAACCCGCTATGCGCTGCCCTGACTGAACACTAAGCAGAAGGGGCACCAAGTGGCGCCATTACGGATAGGTATCGCAGGGCTCGGCCATGTCGGCTGTGGTCTCATTGAACTGGTTGAACGGCAGGATCGCCTGCGGATTCCGGGTCAGATTGAGATTACAGGCGTCAGCGCGCGCAGCCAATCGCGAAACCGTCCGGTCGATACCAGCAAGTATCGCTGGTTCGATGATGCCGCCACCTTGGCCGAAGACCCGGATGTCGATGTCTTTGTCGAGCTTATCGGCGGGTCTGATGGGCCGGCTAAGTTCGCAGTTGAAGAGGCGTTGAAGGCAGGCAAGCCGGTGATCACGGCCAACAAGGCCCTGATTGCCAAGCATGGCATGGCGCTCGCCAAGCTGGCTGAGGAGAAGCAGGTTGACCTGCTCTTCGAGGCGGCTGTGGCGGGCGGCATCCCGGTCGTGCGCGTCCTGCGCGACAGCCTGGCCGGCGTCGAGATCAAGCGCGTGTCGGGCATTCTGAACGGTACATGCAACTTCCTCACAACGACAATGCTGGAAACCGGCCGGTCGTATGATGACGTACTGGCCGAAGCCCAGAAGCTTGGCTACGCTGAAGCGGACCCGACGTTGGACGTGTCCGGCATGGACGCTGCCCACAAGGCAGCGATCCTGTCGGCCATCGCCTTTTCCGCTGATCTGGACTTCTCGAAAGTGAAGGTCTCCGGGGTCGATACGATCGAGCTTCAGGATCTGCGTTTGGCTGATCGCCTGGGCCTGCGGATCAAGCTGATTGCCGAGGGCGTGCTGACCGATGACGGGGTTGTGTGCCGGGTTGAGCCAATGGCGCTGCCGGTTTCGCATCCCTTGGCGCGCATCGACGGCTCCCTGAACACGGTTCGCATTGAGGGCGACCCGGTGGGCGCGGTGACGCTGACGGGGCCCGGCGCGGGCGCTGGTCCGACGGCGAGCGCGGTGATGGGCGATGTCGCAAAGATGTTCCGCCCGGCCATCCGTCCGGCCTTTGGCCGTGCAGAACACCATATGGCCCGCCCATTTACCGAAGGGCGCGGGGACGAAGTCTCTGCCTTCTTCCTGAGCATGAGGCTGGCTGACAAGCCGGGTGCATTGGCAGCCCTGTCGGAATCGCTGGCAGCGGAAGGCGTCTCTGTCGACAAGATCCTCCAGGACTCTGCAGATGAAAGCGGAGCGAGCCCGGTCGCCATTGTTACGCACAGATGTGCGCGGTCAAACATGCAGGCAGCCTTGGCCCGACTGCAAAAATTTGCAATTCCTGTCGACCCGCCGCGCCTTATTCGCATAGAAGCGGCAAGCTAATTGCTTTAGCCACACGCATAGCCAACTGATTTTTGCGTTCGGAGACAATAATATCCATGAAAAATAATGTTCTGACGCCCAGCCTCGCGGACTCTATGGTTCGCGTGACCGAAATTGCTGCCATTGCTGCAGCCAGCCTGGTGGGACGGGGCGATGAGAAGAAAGCGGATGCGGCGGCGGTCGATGCCATGCGCAGCGCTTTCAACGAAGTTGAGTTCCAGGGCCGCGTGGTCATTGGTGAAGGCGAGCGTGACGAAGCGCCAATGCTGTATATCGGCGAGGAAGTCGGCACGGGCAAAGGTCCTGAGATCGACATCGCCCTCGATCCGCTGGAAGGCACCACGCTGACCGCCAAGGCCATGGCAAACGCCCTCGCCGTACTGGCAATCGCTCCGCGCGGCGGCCTGCTGCATGCGCCGGACACCTATATGGACAAGATTGCGGTTGGCCCTGGTTATCCGGAAGGCATTATCAGCCTTGATGCAACGCCGGCTGAAAACA
>Ga0070726_10002890_pt1 | contig 15080 bp, 11 predicted proteins | sample tdAd471_FD_67275 | JGI IMG/M metagenome (GOLD analysis project Ga0070726, IMG submission 67275) | Marine sediment microbial communities from the Atlantic coast under amendment with organic carbon and nitrate - tdAd47.1 | ecosystem: Environmental > Aquatic > Marine > Coastal > Sediment | place...
GTGAGGAAATCGACCAGTGGAGTTACACGAATGATCACGATGAGGTTAAGCGACCTGGCAGCGGCCACCGGCTGGCTATCATACAACTATTCAGTCAATCACCCGGTCGATCATGAATGACTCAGGTGTTGCCCTGGTCGCTGCCGATGCTGGTTTGCCCCGACTCTATTCGTTCCGGCGTTGCCCCTATGCAATCCGAGCGCGGCTAGCGATTCAGGCCGCCGGAATTCAGGTAGAACTACGTGAAATTCTGCTGCGGGATAAACCCGCGCAGATGCTTGAAATCTCCGCAAAAGGCACGGTGCCGGTACTGCAGTTAGCCAACGGCGAGGTGATCGATGAAAGTCGCCAGATTATCGACTGGGCATTGGCTCAACACGACCCCGCTGACTGGGCGCTGAGTAACGAGCCAGCGTTACGCCAACAGGCCGAGCAGTTAATCGACCGCAATGATGGCGAGTTTAAGGAGCTACTGGATCGCTATAAGTACGCTGTGCGTTTCCCCGAGCATCCGGCGGAGTACTATCGCGATGCTGCCATGCAGATACTCAGCGATCTGGATCAACGGCTTGCGGCTGGTGGTTACCTGTTAGCGGGTCGCGAGACAGTTGCGGATATCGCTCTCTATCCATTTGTCCGTCAGTTCGCCTTCGTCGATAAAAAGTGGTTTGATAAGCAACCGCTGCCTTATTTAAAAAGCTGGTTAGAAAAGTTTCTCAACACTAAGAGTTTTGCCGCAGTAATGGTTAAATTGCCGCCCTGGCTAGCTGAAACAAATGGCGCCAAGTTTCCTTTTCAACCGATCAACGGGGATTGACTGTGGCAACAGAAGGCGAGGCGAACCGAGTTAACCCGCGACGATCGGTTCCAGACTACCTGGCTTGCCGCTCCTGTGATCTTATCTTTGATGTCTCCATGCTGCGCGACGGTGAGTCCGCAAGCTGCACCCGCTGCGCGGCGTTTCTGAGTCGCTACACAGCCAACCAGTTTGAACAGGTTGCGGCCGTTGCTCTGGCCGCTCTGGTGCTGTTAGGCCTTGGCTGTAGCTATCCGTTTATGTTGCTCAAATTTAATGGGTTGGAGAGTGCAATGACGCTCCCTCAGGTATCGCTTAACCTGATCAGCCACGGCATGCCAGTACTGTCGTTTTGTGTTGCTGGCTTTATTATCGTGATCCCGGCAGTGGTGCTACTGTTGTTGTTGGCGATGACCGGCGCAATCGCTACAGAGCGACATTACCGCTGGCTACCCTGGGTGGGGCGAGTAATCTTTACGCTGAAAAGCTGGAGCATGGTGGAGGTGTTTTTTCTCGGGGTGCTGGTCAGCCTGGTAAAAGTTAGCCGTATGGCAACCGTGGAGATGGGAGTCGCATTCTGGGCCTATGCAGCCTTTAGCGTGCTATTCGTGCTTGCCATGTCAGGGCTGGACCGTGCCCAAAGCTGGCGCCGTATTGAGTGGTTGAGCCAGTAGTGAGCAACCCGCAGGCAACCGCAGCGTCTCGTGGCCTGGCTTGCTGCCACCTCTGTCTCAAGCTAGTCAGTCAGGAGACGCATCGTTGCCCCCGCTGTGGCAGCACCATTCACTCGCGTAAAGCCAACAGCCTTGAGCGCACGCTGGCGCTGCTGATGACGGCCACTATTCTCTATATTCCCGCCAACCTGCTACCGATTATGATCACCGATCAACTGGGTCAATCGATAGAAAGCACCATTGTTGGCGGAGTGATATTACTGCTTGATATGGGCTCAATCGCCGTTGCACTGGTCATTTTTGCGGCCAGCGTCATTATTCCACTGACCAAGCTGGCGTTGCTGTATCACCTGTGCTGGAGTGTCAGGCGCGGTCCGCCAGGGACTGTCCGGCAACGCACTGCCATCTATCGGGGCATCGAATTTATCGGTAAATGGTCGATGATTGATGTCTTTGTGGTGGCCATACTGGTCGCGCTGATTAACCTGAGTAATCTGCTGGTGATTCGGCCCGGTCCAGCGGCTCTGGCTTTCGCCGGAGTGGTAATTCTATCGATGGTGGCCGCAGAGAGTTTTGATCCGAGACTGATGTGGGACCGCCAGGAAGCAATTGATGAGTGACATGCAACCATCCATAACCCGCGGCAGAAAATTTTCAGCGGTGTGGATCCTTCCGCTGGTCGCGCTGCTAGTTGGCATAACCATGATCGTCCACTCCTATATGACCGAAGGCCCGACTATCACCATCGAGTTCAAAACAGCGGCAGGACTCGAGCCGGGTAAAACCAAAGTGAAGATGCTCAATGTTGATGTGGGCCAGCTTGAAAGCGTTGCCGTAAAAGGAGATTTAACGGGCGTGGTCGCCACCGTCAAACTGTATGACGATAAGCGGCCACTGCTGCGAGAAGATGCCCGCTACTGGATTGTTCGGCCCCGGGTCGGGGTCGGCGGAGTGTCCGGTCTTGAAACCATTATGGGCGGCACTTATATCGGTGTGACGCCGGGTCAGAGAGCCAGAGAAAGGCGCACGTTTGTTGGCCTGGAAAACCCGCCATTGACTCCAGCCGATGCCCCGGGACTGAGAGTAACCCTGCGTAGCAAAAGCACGGGTTCAATTAAAGTTGGCAATCCGGTGCTTCACAAGGGTTATCAAGTCGGTCGGGTAGAGGCGATGGCCTTTGACACCGCCCTGCGCCAGGCCAGTTACGAAATTTTCATCGATGCTCCCTTTCATCAGTTAGTGGATAGCGCTACCCGGTTCTGGAATGCCAGCGGCATATCAATTGAGGCGACTACACAGGGTGTCGAAATTCATGCTGGATCACTCGATAGCGTGTTACTCGGCGGCATCACCTTTGATACGCCACCGGGTCTGCCGGCGGGCGCTCCGGTAGATAATGGAGAGGAGTTTCAGCTGTTTGACTCCTACGAAGACATTCTTGAGAGCCCTTACCACCATGGCACCCATTACGTCGTGTTGTTTGAGCAATCCCTTGGCGGCCTGGTAGCGGGAGCTGCGGTGGATTACCGCGGTGTGCCGGTGGGCCGGGTAGAACGAATATTACTCAAGGAGTTCGCGCAAATTGTCGTATCCGGGGGCGATGCAGCTATCCCGGTATTGATCTATGTGGAACCAGGCCGTCTCGAACTGTCAGACAACCAGCAGGCTGTCACCCAGTTTCATCAGTTGATTAAGCATGGCGTCGCTAGTAAAGGACTGCGCGCTACGCTTGAAACCGCTAATTTGCTTACCGGAAACCAGCGGGTCAGTCTCGACTATTTCCCCGGTGAGCCGCCGGCGAAGTTGCAGAAGTTTAACGAGTATGCGGTTATTCCCAGCATCACCGCCGGTGTTGTCGGCCTGGAAAACCGCCTCACCGTGTTTCTCGACATGCTTAACCAACTGCCCGTCACGGAAACCCTGGTGGAAGCTAACAGCGTGCTTGTTCGTGCCGATCAGACACTTAAATCATTAAATGTGCTGCTGGCAGATGATCAGTCTCAGGCCCTACCGGCGGAACTGGCCAGCACCCTGACCGAAATGCGTAATTTTCTCGTCGATCTGTCGCCAGACTCCAGAATGTCTGACGGCCTGGGCGCCTCAGTTAATGAACTTAATATCGGTCTGGAGCGTTTGAATGCGCTGATTAGAACGTTGTCGATTAAACCAAACGCTGTGCTGTTTCCCGCCGCTCCTGTAGCCGACCCCATTCCTCAGGCCCATTCCAGATGAAAGCTCTCACATTGCCATTGTTGCTGCTGCTGACCGGCTGTAGCGGGCCCGTGCCTGAGCTGCAGAAATACCTATTACGTGCTGATAGCAATACGGCATTTACCACGCAACAGCCGGACGAAATAATCACCCTTGGCAATCTAACCCTCGCCTCTTATATCAACGGTCCGGGCCTGGTGCTGGAGACCCGGCCCGGCGAAGTGCATTCGGCCCGTGACCATCAATGGGCTGAGCCACTGCGAGAGAGTTTGCGGCGTTTCCTGGCGCGCCAAATTGCCATTAACGCAGAGCGAACTGTGCTTGCGCATCACCGCGATGACGCCAACTGGCAGCAGCGTATCGATATACGTATCGACGAGCTGCATGGCACGGCCGATGGGTCGGCCCGCCTTGTTGCTTATTGGCTAGCCATGAACCAACACAAAGAAGTCATCGCCGAACATCAGTTTGTCGATTCTCAGCCGCTCACAGACGATGGTTACGCCGCTCTGGTAAGAGCCGAAAAGAAACTTCTGGAGCGATTCGCTGCGGCGATAGCGGCAAATTTATAAAGTTTCTATTTGAGCTGAATGTGAGAATTAGCCTAGTCTGATCTGATTTAGATACCAGGAGATTGCCATGGCCCGCATGCAACCGTTATCCGCTGATACGACCCCGGAGCTACAAAACAAGTTTGCCCACTTCCAGAAGACGCTGGGGTTCGTGCCCAACAGCTTTCTGACCATGCAACGCCGTCCCAAAATAGTGCAGGCATTTACTGATCTCAACGCTGCGGTGTTCGATCCGCAGGGCAGCGTGGACCTGGGGTTTAAAAGGTTGCTCGGTTACATGGCCAGCGCCGCAGCGGGTTGTCAGTATTGCCAGGCCCATACCTCGGTGAGTGCTACTCGGCATGGTATTTCGGCGGACAAGATCAGCGCCGCGTGGGATTACGAAAATAGTGATCTGTTTACGATTGCGGAGAAGGTTGCGTTGGAGTTTGCGCTGGCCTCTGCCAGTGTCCCCAACAATGTAACCGATGACCTCTATGATCGCCTTAGTGAGCATTGGCAGGAGGGTGAAATTGTGGAGATGTTGGCGGTGATCGCCATGTTTGGTTTTCTTAACCGCTGGAATGACACCATGGCCACGCCGCTGGAGGACGAAGCAGCGACGCACGCCAGCCAGTTAATCGCCGACAGTGGCTGGACCGTCGGCAAGCATGGTGGGTAACTTCTATTCTTCTGCACTGAATCAATTTTCCGCTTGATCTCGTCCGGTGGTTTTCACCTGATAGCGGTTAAACTCTGCGCCCGATCGACCACGCAGATCAGAGAATACCTACGATTTCCGCTGGCTTATCAGCAGGCTAATCCCTGTGCCGTGGTCGTCAGCTCGTTTTAACCCCCGTTTTTCGTAAGAGGTTCGCAGCACTTCATGTCTAAGACTCTGGTTACCGCGTTTTATCGGTTCGTTAGCCTCGATGACTATCGCGATCTGCGTCAGCCCCTGCTGGAACAGATGCGCTCTGAGCAGATTAAAGGCACTGTATTGCTCGCTGCCGAGGGCATTAATGGCACTATCGCCGGGCCAGAGGCCGGGGTTTCGGCACTGTTTGAATGGTTCAATAAAGATCCGCGCCTGGCAGCCATCCCCCGCAAAACGGCCTGGCACGATCAACCACCGTTTTTCCGCGCCAAAGTCCGGTTAAAAAAAGAGATAGTCAAACTCGGTGTGCCCGGTATTGACCCGCTACAGCATGCCGGTACCTATGTGCCGCCGGCTGAATGGAACGCCCTGATCAGTGATCCAGAGGTGATGGTCATTGACACCCGTAACGACTATGAAGTGCAGATTGGCACCTTCGAGAATGCTGTTCAGCCCCACACCAAAACTTTCAGTGAGCTGCCTGAATACGTTGAACAGCAGCTTGGCGGGGAAAAAGGCAGGAAAATCGCCATGTTCTGCACCGGCGGTATTCGTTGTGAGAAATCCACGGCCTACCTGAAACAACAGGGATTTGATCAGGTCTACCACCTTGAAGGCGGTATTCTTAATTACCTGGCGCAAGTACCCGAGGAAGAGTCGCTCTGGCAGGGCGAATGTTTTGTGTTTGACCGCCGGGTAGCGGTGAATCACCAACTGGAGCAGGGTGAATATGAAGAGTGTCACGCCTGTCGTATGCCGCTGTCAGCGGAGGATCGTCAGAGCGACGCTTATCAGCCCGGTGTGAGTTGCCCCTACTGCCAAAATCAGCGGACTGATACCGATCGTCAGCGTTTTAAGGAGCGCGAGCGTCAGGTGGAACTTGCCGAACGGAGAGGGGAGTTGCACCTGGGTGGCGAAATGCAACAACTTGCCACCCGGCGTAAGGAATCCAAGCAGGCATCAAAGCAGCAGCCACTGCCGGTTGATGAGGGGTAATCCGTAACCTCGCTGGCTGGTGACCTATTTTTGCCGTGCCAACATAGCCCTCATCTCGCTGAGGGCATCATTACCGGTGGCCTGTTTTTGCTCCGGCGGTCGTTCTTCCTGATTGCCTGCCCACTGCAGGTTTTCGGCCGGCAGTTCTTTTAAGAACCGGCTGGGCTCGCAGGTCTGTAACTCACCATACCGTTTTCGCTTTGCGGCATAGGTGAAAGTCAGGCTGTTTCGAGCTCGGGTAATGCCGACATAGGCCAGCCGCCTTTCTTCCTCGATATTCTCTTCTTCGATACTGGTTCGGTGGGGCAGTATTTCTTCTTCCATTCCGACAATGAATACGTGGGGAAACTCCAGTCCTTTGGCGGCATGCAGGGTCATTAACCGCACCGCGTCGCCATCGCCTTCTTCGTTCTGGCGCTCCAGGATATCCATCAACACCATTTTGCTCACCAGCTCCGCCAGGCTCTGCTCCTCATCCGCCTTTTCAGTCAGTCGATCCAGCCATTCCAGTAACTCTTCGACGTTACCCAGGCGCCGTTCCTCCTGAGCGGGAGTGTCGGCGTTATCGGCTACCCAGGCACGGTAATCACTCTCGTTGACTAATTGGCGCACCGTCGCAATTGGATCACCGCGTTCGGCCTGGTCAGCCAGACGAGCAACCCAGTCACCAAACGAGGCCAGGTTATCCAGCGCCGCACCGGTAACCGTCTGTTGAAGGCCCATTTCCTGGGTTGCGGTCAACAGAGAAACCTCTCGTTGCTCGGCATAGGCGGTCAGCTTTTTCAGCGTCGCCGGGCCGAGCTGGCGGCGGGGTACGTTGACTATTCGTAAAAAAGCCGCGTCGTCGTCGGGATTAACCAGCAACCGCAAATAAGCCATCAGGTCACGTACTTCTGTCTGGGCAAAAAAGGAGGTGCCACCGCTGAGCAGATAGGGAACCCGGTGTTCGCGGAGCATTTTTTCGATGGGGCGGGACTGGAAATTACTGCGGTAAAGAATCGCGTAGTCGTTGTATTTGTTCCCGTGGCGAACTCGGTGGCTGATTAGCTGGGCAACCACCTGTTGTGCTTCATCAAATTCATCCAGTGTCTGCAGAGCACGCAAGGTTTCGCCATGGCCAGCGTCGCACCAGAGCTTCTTTTCAAACTCGTGGGGGTTATTTTCAATTAATGCATTGGCGGCATGGAGAATGTGTGCGGTCGAGCGGTAGTTCTGTTCGAGCTTGATCAGCTTTAACTGTGGGTAATCACTCTGTAAGCGCACCAGGTTGTCAGGACGAGCGCCACGCCAGGCATAGATCGATTGATCATCATCGCCAACGACGGTGAAGGAAGCTCGGTCACCGACCAATAACTGGACCAGTTCGTACTGGGTGGCGTTGGTGTCCTGATATTCGTCTACCAGCAGGTGTCGAATACGGCTATGCCAGTAACTTCGTACGTCCTCGTTATGACGGAGTGTTAATACTGGTCGCAAAATAAGGTCATCAAAATCGACGGCGTTGTAGCTCTCCAGCGCAAGCTGGTATTCGGCATAGAGTTTTGCAGCGCGGGCGACCAGGTCGTCCTCGGCCTCTTCAGCGGCATCCGTCGGTAAGACCAGTCGGTTTTTCCAGTCGCCGATGCGGTAACGCATGCTTTTGAGTATTTCGCTGTCGCTGGCCAGGGAGTTGCCACTCAGCTCCTTTAATAACGATAGCGTGTCACCATCGTCATAAATTGAGAATCCCGACTTGAGCCCGAAATCACGGGGCGCGCGACGAATCATATTTAACCCGAGGGTGTGGAAAGTCGAGATACTCAATCCTCGGCGATTCACCCCCTTGCACGCCTCCGCCACCCGGCTTTGCATTTCCCGCGCGGCTTTGTTGGTAAACGTAACCGCCAGAATATGACGCGCGGGGATCTGCGCATCTTCGATTAGATAACGAATTTTCCGAGTAATGACTCGGGTTTTACCACTGCCAGCCCCCGCCAGCACCAGTAACGGACCGTCGAGGTAGCGCACGGCCTTGGCCTGAGGAGAGTTAAGCGTATGCAAGAAGAAAAGCCGATTAAACAGGGTGAATAGAGCGCACTATTTTACGGCTAATCAGGGGATGTGACGGAAATCAGAAAGAGATTATTTATTCCTGAGATGAGCTAATTTTTGGTTACAGGAGGCAGGAAAGGGCGTCTGTTCAAAAAATAGAATGCTTCACCCTCCGGATTCCGAGCAGTCAAGGAACCAGATGGTGAAAGAATTTATTATTCGTTCTACCGATAATATTCTGTTTTAAAAGCTTTTTTAACTGGTTCAAAAATAAATTTTCCGGTGTTATCATCCGCTCAAATTATTGGCTAAGGAAGGCCAGAAACCCACAAAGCCTGTCAGGCTGTGGTCTCCACCCGGTAATGATCGACTACTGGGTAGATGATTCTCGATTCAATCTATCCTTCCTCAGCTTCTGATTTTTAAATCTGCGCCCCTGCATTGTTGGAAAACGCTGATTGGGTGACGCTGATTTAAATTATAAAAACAAAAATAAGAACGATAAATCAATAACTTGTTGAATTTAATCAGAGGTTGTCTTAATGGCTCTATTGACCAGAAAAACCGCTAGTGCCCTTGCGTCTGCAAGCTTGCTCGGTTTGGCTGCTGCTCCTGCATCGGCGTTTAATTTTCACCTTGCTGATGGCGAAATCCTCGGTGCATTCGATACCGATATCACCTGGGGAATGTCAGCCCGAACCGAAAATGCCCACACCGAGAACCTGGGAAATTCATACGGTAATCGCCTCTATCGCGACGCCGGTGACATCTTTACCCACACGTTAAAGATGTCAAACACACTGGAATTAAAAGGCCAGAATTGGGGCACCCTGATTCGCGGCAATATGTCTTATGACTTTAAGGCCGACAAACGGCGTCTGAGTAGTGCGGCGGAAAACCGAGCAGTACATCACGGTGACGTTACCGACGCCTACGCCTATGTGCGTTTAGGCGCCGAGAAAAACTGGACCGTGCGTGCCGGTAAGCAGGTTATCAGCTGGGGTGAAAACACCTTTATCGGTGGTGCAATCAACGACATCAACACGGTCGATATCACCAAGCTACGTCAGCCGGGCGTCGAATTGAAAGATGCATTCGTCGGGACTCCTGCACTGAATGTTTCCTGGAATCTCAATGACGATGTCACTCTCGAAGCTTTTACCTTATTCAGTTTTGACGAAATCAAGGTAGACCCAGTCGGTGGCTTTTTTGCTGGCCTGGATGCCATTGGTGATGGCGGGGGATTTGCCAATGCCACTATCGGTATTCCACGCTGTACGACGCTTGACAATCCGACCGCCGCGCCTGGGCTCGGTTCCTGTGACCTGCTCGGCGGTTTGTTAACTCGCGCTGGCGATGACATCCCCTCCGGTGGCGGCCAGTGGGGCGTCGCTCTGAAGGTTTTCAAACCTACCTGGGGTAGCGGTATGGAGTTTGGGTTCTACTACCAGAATCTCCACGACCATTTGCCCATGGTTTCCGCCATTGCTGGTGCTTCTGCTCTGGCAGGCCCACCAGGACCAGCCCAGTTCGTAGTCGACTACCCGGAGAATATCGAGCGCTGGGGATTGTCTTTTAACACCATGTGGCGCGGCACAGCATTCGGTGGCGAGATTTCTCACCGTAAAAATGCTCCGGTGCAACTGTTAGCGCCTTTGCTGATGGCTCCTGGGATTATTCCCGGAACGGCCCCTGGAACCTTTATTAAGGGTTATGAAGATATCAGTCGTACCCAGCTACAGCTAACTGTGCAGAAAATCTGGGGTGTCTGGCACGCCATCGGCGCCGATGCGAATTCAACTATCGGCGAAATCGCCGTTGGTCGCCTGGGCGGCTTGCCTGACTCTACCGCTCTTTTTGAGCCAGATATCACCGACAGTTACTGGGGTTTTCAGATTCGCCACAACCTTTCCTTTACCGGAGCAATTGCCGGGATCATTAATGTCGACCCAAACATTGCTTATCGCTGGGACGTAAACGGCGTCTCTAACGAGCTTGGCGGTGCAAAGTTGATGGTTGAAGGTCGTCAGTCGCTGACCACCGGTCTGAATTTTAGCTACCTGCTGAAATACACTGCCGGCATTAGCTACACCCGTTTCTGGGGTGGCGAAGGAGATCATCTGATTAACGCCGCTGGCAGTCGATTAAATGGTGGCACCGACCGGGATTTCGTCGCAATTAACCTGAAATATTCGTTCTGATCGCCGACTTTAATTCAGTAGGAATTTATGACAATGAAAATAAACAGGAAACTGGTTAGCGGCTTTGCTGCCACCGCGCTACTCGCGGGTATGCAAATGCCCGTGCAAGCGAAAATTAGTGCCGAAGAAGCGGCAAAACTGGGTGTCGAAGGCACTCCCCTGACACCAATGGGTGCAGAACGCGCTGGCAATGCGGATGGCACAATTCCCGCGTGGACCGGCGGTATCACTGAAATACCGGCAGGTTTCGTGGCTGGCGGCGATTACGTTGATCCCTACGCGGACGACGAAAAACTGTTCACCATTACCGCCGATAACTACCAGCAGTACGAGGCCAACTTAACCGCCGGACAGATCGAGCTCTTTAAAAAATACCCGGATACTTACCGGATGCACGTCTATCCGAGTCGACGCTCGGCCTCATACCCGGACTGGGTTTACGAGCGTACCATCGCTCAGGCTGAGCATGCCGAGGTGTGTGATGGGTCCCGTGAAAAAGGTGAAGTTTGTATCTCGACCGATCTGGACGGCGGCGGAATTCCTTTTCCGATCCCTGCCGATGGAATCGAGGCGGGCTGGAATCACATCATGGCCTTTCGCGGTCAATATGGGTCCAATTACGCCAACGCACCACTGATCAATAAACTTGGTGCTCGCACCGACGTGGTCATCCAGATGCGCGAAACATCTCCCTGGTGGCTAAAAAACGACAAGCTCCCGAATACTGAGTGGTTCAGCCGTGATGGTGGGGCTTACCTGTGTGACTCCTGGCAGATCATTCAGCCTCCGCGTTCATCCGGGCTGGTGTTTGGTGGATGTGGCTACATTAACGAGCCGGATTTCAACGTCTACCTCTACATCCCGGGACAACGCCGGGTCCGTAAAGCGCCTGAAATTGGCTTTCATGACAGCCCCTCCTTTGGTTCCGATGGCCTACGTATTGTCTCCGCCCGCTGGCAGTGGTGGTTTGGCGGGAAAAAACCGCGTCATAACATCGAGCTGACCGGCAAAAAGGAAATTTATGTTCCATACAATCCCTACAACCTGGCTCGGGCTGACTTGCCGCTGGATGACATCATCGGTGACAAGCACATTAAATCCGACGTGCTGCGTTATGAGCTGCACCGGGTGTGGGAAATCGATACCACCATCAAAGAAGGCCAGCGTCACCTGTTCAAACGTCACGTTGCCTACCTGGATGAAGACACCTGGCTCGGTATTGCCTACGACGGTTATGATCATAAGGATCGTCTCTGGCGTGCTGGAGAGCAGTACAACCTGAATTTCTATGATCAGGGCGTGATTCGAGCTTATGGCGACGGTCAATATGACCTCGTAAACGGCCGCTACACCACCTATCCCGGTTGGTTCCTGCAGGCTGGTTACGGCGCGCCCAACTTTATCGACCCGGTGGATATGAGTATTTTTACTCCGTCAGGACTACGTAAGTTTGGTACTCGTTAATACAGCTGGTTGAAGACAGGAAACCGGGGGCTGCTCAGGCGGCCCCCGGTTTTTTTATGCTTGGTTTGGCAGGACGAGGGGTCACCCAGGGAGGGGTAACCCGCTTCGCAAAGGAAGTAAATTAGAATGAAGAAATTACTGATTAGTCTGCTGTTGATACCCCTCATTGCGGCGGCCGAGGCAGCACCAAAACCGGCAAGGGTAGTAGAACACCCAGCGAAGGCAATATTCCTTGACATCGCCAGCGCTGGCGACGTGCTAGTAGCCGTCGGCGAGCGCGGCATTATTTTGCGTTCAACTGATCGGGGAGAAAACTGGCGGCAAGTGCAGTCGCCGGTGGGCAGAGCCCTGACCGCCCTCTATTTCAATGATGCTAATCAGGGCTGGGCGGTAGGCCACGACGAGGTCATTCTGAAAACCAGCGATGGTGGCCTGAGCTGGCAGGTTGTTCGATTTAATCCGGAGACTGAGAACGTTTTTGTGGACGTGCAGTTTTCCGACCCTTCTACCGGTTATGTGCTGGGCACGAATGGCCGCCTTTTTACCTCTACTGATGGCGGAATCCAGTGGAACGAACAGATATTGCAGGTCGAAGAGTGGTACGAGAATCATCTCTTTGCCCGCGCAGAAAATAACCAACGTCAGGCAGTGATCGCCGCCGAAAAAGGGGTTATCTACCGGTCCGAAAACGGCCAAAGTGACTGGCAACCGGTTGACTCGCCTTACAACGGTTCTTTTTTCGGAGTGACCACGTTACCTAATGAGGGCTTTCTGCTCTACGGGATGTCCGGCAAGGTTTATCGCTCCGATGATGCCGGTCATCAATGGCAGAAGCTCTATACCCACGCCGAGCGTGGCGACCCGGTTTCCGATGAAGAAAAGGCTTCGCAGGGCGACGCGGAGATGATGATGGGGGGTGATTTTTACCATCAGGCCAGTCGTGCAACCGACTCCTTTCTATTTGATCATGCCTGGCTTGACGATGGGCGGTTGGTGCTCGTCGGGTCTGGCGGTGGCGTGTTGATATCCGATTCCCAGGTGAACCAGTTCTGGACCATTCAACTGGAAGATCGAGTCGGTATTTCGGCGGTTCTCAACGTCGGTGAAAAACTACTCCTGGCTCGCGTCGGTGGCGGGTTTTCAACCCTTTCGATCGAAGAGCTAGAGCGGCTCGCGGGAATATCCGCAACCGATTAACGGAAAACGTTCGAGTACTCAACGCTTAATCGTTCCTTACAGAATAGAGACACAGGAAACAACTATGTCCTCCGGATCCAGTTACGCAGATTTCTCTCTCCGACTTTCCGAGTCGCTATCGGGGTTTATAACTCGCCACCGCCTGCTGGTGTTGCTGGTCAACCTCGCGATTACCGCCGTTCTCGGTTTTTTTGCGCTACAACAACAACTTTCTCCCGGCTTCGACAAATCACTCCCCTTATCGCACCCCTATATGGAGCTCTATCAGGAGTATCTGCCTTCGTTTGGCGGAGCAAACTCAATCAAGGTGTTTGTAGAAGATGAAAGTGGCGACATGTTTAACGTCCGATTCTTCAATGCCCTGGAAGAAGTCACCAATACAATTCTGGTAGAAGATGGTGTCGATCCCAGTTCGGTCACCTCACTGTTTACGCCGAATGTTAATTACGTGCAGGTCAACGAAGAGGGGTTTACCGGTTCGCGAATTGTGCCGGCAAATTTCACCGGATCTGACGAGGATATCGCTGCCGTGCGCGGCAATATCTTTAAATCGGAAGAGATCGGTAAAACGGTAGCATCGGATCTGTCTGGCGCCATGGTGCTGGCGGAACTGGTTGAGCGTGATCCGTCTACTGGCGAAAAGATTGATTACTACGAATTCGCTCAGCGTTTAGAGGCGCTACGCACGGCCAACGAGAAAGACGGTATTAAAGTGCGCATTATTGGTTTTGCCAAATTCACCGGTGATGTCATTGATGGGGCCTCCAGTGTAATTTCTTTTTTCGGTATCGCGCTGGCCATCACGTTTCTGCTGCTGGTGTTCTTTTCTCGGTCGCTGATCATCGCCACTGCTGGCATATCGGTGGCATTAGTTGCCGTGGTCTGGGAGCTTGGGGCGGTTAAATACCTGGGTTATGGGGTAGACCCGCTGTCCATTCTGGTGCCCTTTCTGATTCTGTCCATTGGTGTGAGTCATGCGGTTCAGATGACCAATACCTGGAAACTCGCAGTGGTGGATGGGGCGACCAGTATCGAAGCATCGCGAATCTCCTTTAATAAACTGTTTATTCCCGGGGCCACGGCGCTACTATCTGACGCCGTTGGGTTTGCGGTGATTATGCTCATCGACATTGAGATTATTCGCGAACTCGGCATTACCGCGAGCATCGGTATTGCCGTGATGCTAATCACCAATAAATTTCTGCTGCCCGTACTGCTTTCCTATATCAAGTTGACGCCCGCACAAATCGAAAAGGCCAGGCAGCAGGCGGAAGGTGCCGACCACCCAATCTGGCACTGGATGGCCTCGTTTACCAGGCCGGTACCAGCGACCATTATCCTGCTGGTATCAGCGGGAATTTTCGGCGCAGGATTTATGAAGGCCCAGCAAATCATCATTGGCGATGCGGAAGCCGGCGCGCCGGAACTGTGGCCGGATGCCCGCTATAACCAGGACATTGATTCAATTACCCACAAATTCGATGTTGGCCTGGATGAGTTTACTGTGCTGGCGATTGCCAGCAAGGCATCAGCCTGCACCGATTACCCAATCATGGAAACCATCGATGAAATGGTGTGGCACCTTCGCAACACCCCGGGAGTGCTTTCCGTTAAATCATTAACCGGCGTCGTCCGTTATCGTAATATCGGTAACAACGAGGGACATCCAAAATTTTATGAAATCCCTCGTAGCACGCAGATGATTTCAGCGAACATGTATCGCATCGAAGCGTCCCAGCGCCTCTTTAACGAAGAGTGTTCAGTGATCCCTCTCGTCATCTATACAGAAGATCATAAGGCGGAAACGCTCAACACCGTCATCGCTGCCCTTGAGGAATTCAAGGCAAACAACAGCAACCCGGACGTGAGTTTCGAACTGGCCATGGGGAACGCGGGAGTGGCAGCGGCCACCAATCAGGCGGTAGCGGCGTCTGAAAAGCGGATGACCTTGATTCTCTTTGCTGCCGTGGGACTGTTTTGCTTTCTGTCGTTTCTGTCCTGGCGGGCCGCTGTCTGTATTGTGGTGCCACTCGCCATGGTTTCCTATCTGGGCAACGCGGTGATGGTCTATATGGATATCGG
>Ga0070726_10002891_pt1 | contig 15079 bp, 11 predicted proteins | sample tdAd471_FD_67275 | JGI IMG/M metagenome (GOLD analysis project Ga0070726, IMG submission 67275) | Marine sediment microbial communities from the Atlantic coast under amendment with organic carbon and nitrate - tdAd47.1 | ecosystem: Environmental > Aquatic > Marine > Coastal > Sediment | place...
CCGGCGGTGTCTCGGAGGTCGACGCGCTCTCGGCGATCGAGGCCGCGATCGAAGTCGGCGGCGGCGCGGACTCCACCCGCATCCAGTTCCATGAGGAAACGTCTTTGCTCATCATCTCCGCGCCCCCCGGGGTGATCGGGATCGTCACCCAGGTCGTCAACACGCTCAGCGACGCGTCGGTCGACGCGAGGGACAAACGCGAACAACGCTCACAACTCGAGTCGGAGATCACCGTGGCGCACTCGCGGTTGGAGTACTTCTCCGAGGTACTCTCCATCGCGGAACAACGATCCGAACGGGCGACTGCAGCGTTCGAAGCCGGCCAGATAAGCGAATCTCAGGTGCACGAGCATCGGCTCCAGGCGTTGGAGGCCCGCGCCGAGGTCAAGGAAGCAGAAGCCCGGCTGATGCAGTTGGAGCGCAGACTGCGGGCCTACGAGTAAGTCGCGCGATCCCCCAAGCGTGCCCGCCACCCAGAGCCAACCCTTGATTCCTGCAGCAAGCCCTGCCACGGGAGCTTGGCCGCCGCCCGTCTGGGGTGAGCTCACCCAGCGGTTCGCCGACGGCGATGGCGAAGCGCTCGGCGCGATCTTCGAGATTTTGTTCGATGAACTCGTCTTAGATCTGCGCCGGACCACCGGGCGAGACGATGCGTTTGCTGCGGATGCCGTTCAGGATGCGTTCACGAAGGCGATCAGGGGATTGCCCGTGATGGAGACTCGAGGACAGGTCAAAGCCTGGTTCGAGCGAACCGCGACCAACGCCGCGATCGATCGCATCCGGGCAGAGAATCGGCGTCGAGCCCGAGAGCGGCGTTCAGCCCCATCGGAAAGGCAGCATCGCGACGAGCACGCCGAGATCAATGAGTCGCTCGAAGCGTTGCAGCGACGACTGGCCGAAATCGATGAGCACAGCCGGTTTCTCATCGATGCGCGCATTCGCTTCGGCTGGACCCTCGAACGGATCGGTCGAGCGATCGGCCTGCGGGCCGGTGCCGTGGACGGTCGCCTGCGTCGAGTGATGAACGGTCTTGGGAGTTCGGAGAGCAACACATGAACACACCGCGACACCAATCGGATAGAGACGATCGGCTCGCGTCGCTACTCGACGAGCAGCGCCGCGTCCGCCGGCGTCGTCGCCTCACAGGGGCCTCCACCGCCTCGGTGCTCGTCGCCGCGCTTGCCGCGGGCTTCCTCTGGTCGCTCGGCCCGGGTCAGCAGAGCGGCCCGCCCAAGCCAGCGCCCGTCGCGACCGGCGTACACGAGCAGTTCCCCGGCGTCGTCGAGGACAAGAGCCGAGAATTGGCGGTCGTCGAACGCGTTCGTGGTACGCAGCCGAGGATTATCGAACGAGCGCTGCCCAGGAAGTTGAAGGTCGAGCGCATCACCGATGTCGACCTGCTCATCGCGATGCGAAGGCAGGGGGTTTCGGCCGGCATCTTGCGAATCGGCGACCGTACAGAGATCGCGCTGAACACTCCGGACGAGAGGGGCCTGTTCGTCTTCCCCGACGACTCAGCGGAGTGAGTCGACGAACTCCCGAAGTCGTTCGATGCCTTTCTCGATCTGCTCGGTCGCACAGGCGTACGTGAGGCGGCAGCATTTCTCGCCGCCCGTCCCGAAGTCTTCGCCGGGGACCAGCGCGACGTGATGTTCATCGAGCAGGGCTTGGGAGAACGCGAGCGCCGAGTCGATCCGGGTGCCCTTCGGCGATGACTTGCCGAAGTGGGCCGAAACATCCGGGAAGGCGTACATCGCGCCGGTCGGGCGCGGGCAGACGAGGCCATCGATCGCCGTCAGCCCGTTGTACATGACCTCGGCCCTTTGCTCGAAAGTCGATCGCAGGTGCTCGACGAAGTCCTGGCACTGCTCGAACGCGACGCGAAGCGTTGGCAGGATGAATGTCGGGATGGCCGTGGTGGATTGGGACTGGAGTTTGGCGGTCGCTTTGGCGACCTCTACCCCGAAATCGCCCGAGCCGGCGAAGTAGCCGACCCGCCAGCCGGTCATGGCGTAGGCCTTTGACAACCCGTTGACGGTCAGCACGCGCTCGCTGATCGACGGTATTGACCCGATGGAGGAGTGCTCCTGCCCGTCAAAGACCAGCTTTTCGTAGATCTCGTCCGTGACCACGACCAGGTGTGGGCAGCGGGGGGCCGGGCCGGTGGTGACTCGCTCGATGACCGCGCCGAGCGCACGGATTTCGTCAGGGGAGTACATCGTTCCGCAAGGATTGCTCGGCGAGTTCAGGACGAGCACCCGTGAATCCGGCGACAGGGCCTCGTCGAGCTGCTCCGGAGTCATCTTGAAGGCGGTTTCTGGCGTTGTCACGACCTCGTGGACCTCACCCCCGGCGAGTTGGGCCTGCGGCGCGTAGCTGACCCAGGCCGGGACCGGCAGAATGACCCGTCGGGCCTCGCTGCCGTCGCCGGCGGGGTCGAGCAGGGCCATGAACAGGTTGAACAGGCTCTGCTTGCCGCCGGTCGAGACGACCACGTGTTCGGGTGTGACACCGGGGATGCGGTTCTCGGCCGTCAACTTCTCCGCGATAGCACTTCGCGAGTCGCTGTCCCCCGGAACCGGGGCATACCTGGTCATGCCGTCGGCGATGGCCTTCTTTGCGGCCTCCTTGATCGGCTCCGGCGTGTCGAAATCCGGCTCGCCAGCGGCGAAGGACAGCACATCTACCCCGGCCGCCTTGAGCTCCTTCGCTCGGGCTCCGACGGCGAGAGTCGCCGAGGGGCGGAGGGCTCGGACGCGAGCCGCGAGGGGGCGTGGACCGGTGAGCGTCTTGGTGGAGGTCGCCATAGGAACGGCATGGTATCGCTGGCTGGCCGCCGCGCGACTCCGAACCAACGCGGCGTCGGCTCATTTGCAAAAATCTGCCGTCATCACTAGACTTTTCGCGGGAATCGTGTGGATTTCCAACTATTGCTGCGCCCGGTTCGCACCTTCCGTGCGATGTCCCTGCATGTGGGTCGGGGGTGGCTAGCAGAGGCTCGTAAGAAGACAATGGCTATTTCCGAAGCACGTAAGGCAGAGATCATCAAGGAATTCGCGACCCACGAGGGCGACACCGGCTCGCCCGAGGTCCAGATCGCGGTGCTCACAGAGAACATCCGCGAATTGACCGAGCACCTTAAGGAGCACCGTCACGACTTTTCGTCGCGGCGAGGGCTGCTCGCGATGGTCTCGAAACGCAACCGCCTCTCCGGCTACCTGAAGAAGACCGACCGGGATCGCTACCTGACGCTGATCCAGAAGCTCGGTCTGCGTAAGTAACTCAGCAGACAGCGCGACCGGCATCGGGCCGGTCGCTTTTTTAATCCGCTGGCCTTGCCACGCCTGAACGGCAGCAGGCCGCAGGCAACACGGCTCCTGTTGCACCCGGCCTTCTGCTCTTCGAGAGCGTCGGCAGCGGACCAGCACATTCGGGCAGTTCGATGTGTTCCACCTCCGGCTTCGGAGGCAGCGGCCATCGATACGCTCCGAAAGGCAACGCAGAAGATGAAACAGATCAAAGTCGAACGCGAAATCGGCGGTCGCACACTCACTCTCGAGACCGGCAAGGTCGCCAAACTCGCCAACGCCGCGGTCCTCGCCACCTACGGCGGCACGACCGTGCTCGCCACCGTCGTCCGCGCGGACCCGCGTCCGGGACTCGACTTCTTCCCCATGCAGGTCGATTACCGCGAAAAGCTGACCGCGGCGGGCAAGTTCCCCGGTGGCTTCCGTAAGCGCGAGGGCGCTCCCAACGAGAAGGAAATCCTCACCATGCGGATGATCGATCGCCCGATCCGTCCGCTGTTTCCCGACGGCTTCATCGACGAGGTTCAGATCCAGTGTTGGGTCATGAGCCACGACGGCGAGAACGATTCCGACATCATCGCCGCCACCGCCGCGTCGGCCGCCCTTTCGATCTCCGACGCACCGTTCCAGGGTCCGACCGCGACCGTGCGCGTCGGCCGGATATTTACCGACGACGGCGCTGCTTTCATCATCAACCCGACCGGCACCCAGATGGAGTACTCCGATCTGGACCTCGTGCTCGCGGGGCATGACGACGGCATCAACATGATCGAGGTCGGCGCGGCCGAAGTCGCGGATGAAGATGTCCACGCCGCCATTGAGTTTGGCTACGACTATGTGAAGGAGACGCTCGGCCTCATCGGCGAACTCGTGAAGAAAGCCGGTCAGAAGAAGCGCGACGGCAATTCCAACCTGCCGGACGACGACGTCGTCGCGCTAGTCAAAAAGGAGTGCGAGACCAAACTCACCAAGGCTCGCCAGATCAAAGGCAAGCACGAGCGAGGCGAGGCGGTCGCGGAACTCCGCAAGCAGCTCCTCGAAAAGCACTTCCAGATCAAGGAAGACGGCACCGTCGGCGAGTACGAGACCTCGAAGAAGCGCCACTCGATGGCGAAGGAGGCTTTCCGTACGCTTGAGAAGAAGGTGACCCGCAAGCTGATCGTCGACAAGTCGATCCGCGCCGACGGTCGCGATCTCATGGAGATCCGTCCGCTGGAGATGGAGATCGGCGTGTTCAAGCACACCCACGGCTCGGCGATGTTCCAGCGCGGCGAGACGCAATCGCTGGTTTCGTGTGCCCTCGGCACCGGACGCGATGAACAGATCGTCGACGGCCTGATGCCCGAGTACTCCAAGAAGTTCTACCTTCACTACAACTTCCCGCCGTTCTGTGTCGGCGAAGCGGGTCGCATCATGGGCCCGGGCCGCCGCGAGATCGGCCACGGCGCCCTCGCCGAACGCTCGCTCGCCGGCATCATGCCCAGCCCGGAGGATTTCCCCTACACCGTGCGTCTGGTCAGCGATATCACCGAGTCCAACGGCTCGTCGTCGATGGCCTCGACCACCGGCGGATGCCTCGCGCTGATGGACGCAGGTGTCCCGATCACGAACACCTGCGCGGGAATCACCGTCGGTCGCTTCACCGACGAGAAGGGCAAGAAGGTCGTCCGGGTGCTCGACATCATCGGCGAAGAGGACTTCTTCGGTGATATGGACTTCAAGATCTGCGGCACGCGTGAAGGCATTACCGGCATCCAGCTCGATCTGAAGGCGCGCGGACTCGATCTCGACGAGATCAAAGCCTGCTTCACCGAGGCACGCGAGGGCCTTGAGCACCTCATCACCGAGATGGAGAAGGTCATCGCCGAGCCGCGCGAGGACATCTCGCCGAACGCGCCGCGCATCGTGAGTCTCAACATCGACCCCGACAAGATCGGCAAGCTGATCGGCCCAGGTGGCAAGAACATCCGCTCGATCCAGGACCGTTACGGTGTGAACGTCGAAGTCGAAGACGATGGCACCGTCCTCATCTCGTCCGCGGATGGCCCGTCCCTCGAAGGCGCGCTCAGCGAAATCGAGGCGGTCACCGCGGTCATCAAGGTCGGCACGATCTACAACGGCAAGGTCGTTTCGATGAAGGACTTCGGCGCGTTCATCGAGCTCGCGCCCGGCACCGACGGCATGTGCCACATCTCGGAACTGGCCGATGGCTTCGTGAAGAATGTGAGCGATGTCGTTTCTGTGGGTGATGTCGTCAAGGTCAAGGTCATCAACGTTGACGATCAGGGCCGGATCAAACTCAGCCGCAAAGCCGTGCTGAAAGACGAAGCCAAGGAAGAAGAAGCGGTCGCGGCCGACTGATTCCCTCGGTGACTTGTCCACAAAGATCTGCAGGCCCCGCGATCGGCGGGGCCTGTTTTCTTTCCAGAAATCGTGTCACCGGGTGGGGATATACAAAACAGTTATTGAACCTTGCTTCCGCGCGCAGTAGTTTCGGTTCGTGCGGTGCCCCGGCGCCCACTCCTCGGATCCGTCGGTTTGTGAGGGACGAGCATGAGCGAATCCAAAGTTGAGGCCGAACTCCATCGCGTTGAAGGAACCGTGAAGTGGTTCGATCCGCGCAAGGGCTTCGGGTTCATCGTGGGACCCGAGGGTCAGGATGTGTTCGTCCATTACTCGCAGATCGAGGGCGATGGTTTCCGGGTTCTCAAAGACGGTGCCGCGGTGGAGTACGACGCGGAGAAGACCGAGCGCGGGTGGCATGCGACGCGCGTCTCACGGGTGGAGTCACCGGAGGTCGAAGTTCGCAAGATCACCCCTTCCACCCGAAATCCCCGTCGGGTGAAGTAGAGGAAGAGCCCCACGCCGACGCGCACCACCGGTATCGTGTTCCGCTATGGCTGTGCTGCAGGGTGTTCTCATCGGATTGGCAATCGGAACCGTGATCGGTGTACCGGTCGTCTGGTTCGAGTTGAAGCGCCAGATCAAGCGAGCCCGTGCCGCGGAGCGACGCGCCCGCAACGCCGAGCGGCTGGCGGAGATCGGTGCCATGACAGCGGGCCTCGCTCACGAGATCAAGAACCCGCTGTCGACGATCGGGCTGAACGCCGAGTTGCTGTCCGAAGCGATCGCTGACCTGCCGGGTCTCGACGAGGACGACCGATCAAGCATGCGGCGTCGGGTGGGGGTACTCCAGCGGGAAGCGGAACGCCTGCGCGACACGCTCGGGGACTTTTTGCGATTCGCCGGCGAGATTCGCCTCGTGCGCGAACGACACGATCTGAACGAGGTTGTCGACGAGCTGATCGACTTCTTCCTCCCCCAGGCCCAGCATCACAACATCCGCATGCGCGCGGAGCTCGGTCGAGGGCCGATGGAGGCGTCGCTCGATGCATCGCACTTCAAGCAAGCGCTGCTCAACCTCCTTCTGAACGCCGTGCAGGCCATGACGGAGGGCCCGGGCGCAGAATCGACGCGAGCGAAAGAGCTCATCGTGCGGACCACTGAGGTCGAGACCGATGTCGGATCGCAGTGGGCGGTCCATGTGATCGACACGGGGCCGGGGATATCCTCGGGCGTCGCCGAGCGGATTTTCACTCCGTACTTCACCACGAAGGGTGGAGGCAGTGGACTCGGGCTGCCGACGACGAAGCGGCTGATCGAGGAGCACGGCGGAACCATCGATGTTGTTTCGCACGACGGTCAGGGCACGGACTTCGTCGTGGTGATTCCGAAGTTCTCCGCCAACCCAGACCAGACCGCTTGATCAGCCCAGAACGCGAGCAACAATGTCCGCAGCCAATTCGAATTCGTCCTGCGTGGACAGCAGGTCCGGTCCGAATCGGACGCAACCGCCTCGGGCGTCGGTGTTGACACCTTCGACGCGCAGTTGATCGGAGACGGCCGGCGCTTCGTCGTGCACGAGCAGCGCGAAACCGCCGAACGAGTCCGAAGCATCGGGCGTGTACAGTTTCACACCCCGATTCTCGAAGGCTCTCCGCAGTAGGGCCTGCTGATGGAGGTTGTAGGCTCTCATGCGGTCGAGACCGATGCCCAGTGTCAGTTCCAGCCCGGAGCGCGCCTGATAGGCCGTCATGATCGGCGGCGTGGATTCGAGCCATGCGTCTCCGCCGGCAGAGAGTTCGGGAGCATCCGTGCGCCGGTAGGAGAAGGTGTCCTTCTTGGCGAACCAGCCCGTGTCGAGCGTCGACAATCGATCAGACGGGTGTTGCTCCGCATTCTCGTCGCTCAGATGTCGCGGGTGAACCGCGAGCCAGCAGGCGCCCGGTCCGCCGCGCGTGTACTTGTAATTGCCGCCTATCGCGAAGTCAGCTCCGCCCATGCCGCCGGGACCGTCGCCGTCGATGTTGATCGGCATCACGCCGGCGCTGTGGTAGGTGTCGACAATCATCAGCGCGTCGTGATCATGCGCTGCGCGCGTGATTTCGGGAAGGCCGGCGAGGACTTCGCCCGTCGAGAAGATGACCTGCGAGCACAGGACGAGGTCAACGTCCCCGTCGATGGCCTTGATGACGTCCTCGGCGCGGTAGCGGCCGAACGGTGAGGTGGCCGCGGGTTCGACCCACCGCACTCGGGCGCGCCCCTTGGCGTGGTAAGCCTTCAGGATGAAGTCGCAGCTGTCGAACTCGCCTCGGGTCGCCACGACGGTCGGCACGTGACCGTTGTCGGAGATGGCGTTGAGTACCGCTCGAAGCCCCTGGCCCGCGGATGTTTTCGGCACGATGCAGTCCGGGCGGCGCGCGCCGACGAGTTCGGCCATCAGCCTGCGGTACGTCGCGATCTCGGCCATCCAACCGTCATCGCCGACCCACGCGCCGTCCATATCGCGGTACCACAGGTCCATCGCACGCTGGAGGTCGCGCGCCGTCTGGTCGAGCGGGCGCCCCAGCGAGTGGTTGGCGAGATAGACCTCGGGGCGTCCGTTCAGTTTCGGATGCGACGGCCGATCCAGGGTTCGGCTGAACAGGGGCCAGATCGCGTCGCGCACCGACTCCTCGGTCAGCGGACCGCCGCCTAGTGCCTGCACGGCCTCAGCGATGGTCGGTCGGGTGTCTTCCATGGTGGACATCAACGCTCCTCTCCGCCTTTTGGTCGCTCAGGTTCCGATCATCGTGCGCACGTCCCACAACTCGGGGAACATCCGCTGGAAGACGGCTTCACGCAGGAACCCGACACCCGATGAGCCGCCCGTGCCGGCCTTGAAGCCGATGACCCGCTCCACGGTCTTCATGTGCCGGAACCGCCACATCGCGAACTGCTGCTCGACATCGACCAACTTCTCGCACATTTCATAGGCGTCCCACTGCTTCTCCGGATGATCGTAGATCTCCTTGAAGATCGGGAGCAGATCCGGGTTGGCCTCGTACGAGACCGACCAGTCGCGCTCGATCGAAGCCTTTGGCACATCGAAGCCGCGGCGGGCAAGATGGCGGAGAAACTCGTCGTACAGCGAGGGCGACTCCAGAATCTGTTTCAGACGCGAGTGGAGCTCAGGCAGGTGCTCGAACACGCGGATCGCGTTCGGATCCTTGTTCCCGAGTAGGAACTCGATGGTCCGGTACTGGTGCGACTGGAAGCCGGAAGCCCGCCCGAGCACTCCACGGAACTGGGCGTATTCGGTGGGGGTCAGCGTTTCGAGCACCGCCCACTGTTCGAACAGGATGCGCTGGATCTGCTTGACGCGAGCGAGAATCTTGAACGTCGGCTCGAGGCGATCCGCTTTCACATGGCCGATCGCGGCGGTCAGCTCGTGGATAACCAGCTTCATCCAGAGCTCGGACGTCTGGTGCTGGATGATGAAGAGCATCTCGTCGTGATGCTCGGGTTGCGAGAGCGGCTTCTGTGCGGACAGGATGCGGTCCAGATCGAGGTACGAGGTGTAACTCAGCTTGTCCGAGAAGTCGGTCTCGATGGTGTCTTCGAATGCTCTGGCCATGGGCTCAGACTACCGCGCCTCGAAGGCAGAGGTGTTCTCACTGCGTCACTCCGTGGGGACGCTGGAGAGCATGGTCGTTCCGGCGCTCGATCGCTCTAGCCCGTTCAGCGAAAGGCTGTCGCCGCCGGGTTCAAGGACAAGGGGACGAAACTCGAGCGAGGCCCGCTGCGTCGACTGCGCAGAGCAGCCCGCGAGGCCCAGGCCCAGAACCCCGAGCAAACCCAGGGCGCCGATCGCCCGGAAGCCGTGCTGGTTGCAACTACAGGGTCGAGCCATGTCCAGAATGGTCCAATCCAACACCGGCAATGGCGACAACAAGCCGTTTCCCTGCGACGCGCAGGGCAGTCTGGAGCGGTCAGGGTGACTCAAGCGTCCGTTAACAAGGGCTTTGCGCACATGTCGCGTCCGCGGGACCCGGTGCTCGGTACAATGTCGGATCACGCATATTCGCCTCAAATCGGAGCAAATCGCATGCGATTCAACCGCCTTTTCGTCGCCGGAGCCCTTTCGGCAGTCGCTGCATTCTCGGCGTTCGCCAGCGGCCTTCAGGAGGTCCGCGTCGCCGCCAAACCCGACTCCCCCGCGCCCCGCCTGGGTCTGGCCGATGCCTCGAGCAAGGCCGACGGTGCCGTCCGTCTGGCCACATACAACGTCCTGAACCTGTTCGACGAGCACGACAACCCGGCGCTCGAAGGGCGTTTCGATGACATGCACAGCAGCCGCGAGGGCCTGCGTGCGAAACCGGATGAGCAGTTGAAGGCGGTGGCCGAGGCCATCCGGCGTCTGAACGCGGACATCATCGGACTGCAGGAGATCGAAAGCTTTGATGCGCTCGAGGCCTTCAACGCCGAGTACCTCTCGGACATGGGCTACGCCTTTGTGACTTCGATCGACGTCGGGCAGGAGCGAGGAATCGAGCAGGGCGTGCTGAGCCGGTTCCCGATCCGTGAAGCCCGCGTCTGGCCGAACATGCCGCTCGGCGGCGTGCACCCCGAAAAGTACGGGAACTCCGAGAACTGGTACGCCGGCGAGCCGATCGCATATCGGCGGAGCCCGCTCTACGTGCGTGTCGAAATCCCGAGCGAGGGGGCCGACGGCAGGTTCGATCTCGAGCTCTTCGTCATCCATCAGAAATCCGGTTACCACGCGTCCTACTGGCGCGAGGCCGAGTCACGCGGGCTCGTCAATCTGATCAACCAGCGCCTGCAGCAGAATCCGGACGCTCACATCGCTGTGCTCGGCGATTTCAACGCCATGCCCAGCGCAGAGAGCATCCGGACATACATCGATGACGGCGGTCTCGTGCTCACCATGGACAGCCACGGCACCGGGGCCGAGAACAACCCCACGCACGAGAGCGATCGGGCGATCGACTTCATCTTCGTGAACGACAACCTCGAACAGCGCCTCGTGCCCAAGTCAGCATTCGTCCTCGGCACACCGCTGCGCCCCTCCGGATCGGACTATCGCACGACCCCGGCCCCCGAAGGCTACGCGGCGGACCACCTGCCCGTTGCGATCGACTTCTTCCCGCGTGGCGAATGACCGAGCGTCCCATGCCCGAGCAGCACCACGACATCATCGTCATCGGCGGCGGTCACGCCGGCGTTGAGGCCGCATGGGCCGCGTCGAACCTCGGTGCGGATGTCGCGCTGGTGACCCTCGATCCGTTGAAGATCGGCGTGATGTCGTGCAACCCCGCGATCGGCGGCGTCGCCAAGGGCCAGATGGTCCGCGAAATCGATGCCCTGGGCGGGCTGATGAGCCGAGCCGCGGACGCCACGGGCATCATGTTCAAGATGCTCAACACCTCGAAAGGCTCAGCGGTCCATTCGCCGCGGTGCCAGTCCGACAACCGGGCGTACCCGCGATTCATTCAGGAGGCGATCAATTCGCGAGCGGGGATCACGGTCTACGGCGCCGCGGCGGACGACCTCATCATCGAGCAACTCGGTGACGAGCATCGCTGCGTCGGTGTCGTCCTTTCGGGACGGGAGTCTGTCCCCGGAAGCATGGCCAACGACGGGCTCACGCTTCGCGCCGGCGCGGTCGTGCTCACGACTGGCACCTTCATGCGCGGACTGATGCACACCGGCGAAACCCGCACCGATGGCGGCCGTCACGGCGAGGCTCCGGCGGTCGGTATGAGCCATACGCTCGCCAGACTCGGGTTCGAACTCGGCCGCCTCAAGACCGGCACGCCGCCGCGCCTGCGCCGCTCGACGATCGACTGGGACGCCCTTGAGGCGCAGTGGGGCGATCAGCCGCCTGTGCCTTTCTCAGAACTGACCGACCGTCGCGTGGACTGGCCGCCGCTGGAACAGGTGGCCTGTCGCATCACGTCAACCAACGGCGACATCCACGATCACATCCGCAAAAACATCCATCGCGCCCCGATGTTCTCCGGTCAGATCGATTCGGTAGGACCTCGCTACTGTCCCTCGATCGAGGACAAAGTCGTTCGGTTCGCCGACCGTGAGTCGCACCATGTCTTCCTCGAGCCGGAATCGCACGAGACCGAAACGGTCTATTGCAACGGCATCGCGACCTCGCTACCCAAGGATGTGCAGGATCAAATCGTCCGCGGCATGCCCGGCTGCGAGCACGCCGAGATCCTCCTGTACGGTTACGCGGTCGAGTACGACATGGTCCGTCCCCACCAAATCCTCGCGACCGGCATGACCAAGCGGTACCCCGGACTGTTCCTTGCCGGGCAGATCAACGGGACAAGCGGATACGAGGAGGCAGCCGGTCAGGGGCTGGTCGCCGGGGTGAACGCGGCACGGTTCGCCTCTGGCCAGTCCGAGCTCGTGCTCGGTCGGGATCAGGCGTACCTCGGCGTCATGATGGACGACCTCATTACCAAGACACCGGTCGAGCCGTACCGCATGTTTACCAGTCGCGCTGAGTACCGGCTGCTCCTCCGCTCGGACAACGCGTCGGATCGACTGACACCGCTGGCCGAGCAACTCGGCCTCGCGTGCGATGAGCGCGTTCGTCGTTTCCGTGAACGCGCCGACGCGATGGCGCGTCTGCACCAATACATCGAGCACGCGAGCGTGGACGGTGAGCCGTTGTCGTTGGTGATGCGCCGCCCGGCCTTCCGACCGCCGGATCTCGAAGCGCTCCTCGATCGCAAATTCGCGGCGTCGCTGCCCGCGGGAGTCGTCGAGACAGTCACCGCTGAACGGCATTACGAGGGCTACATCGCACGCCAGACCGCGGAGATCAAGCGTCAGTCCGAGATGGAGCATCGTCCTGTGCCCGACTGGCTTTTCGAGAGCCGCATCGAGGGTCTCCGGACGGAGGCGTGGAACGCTTTGGCTCGATTCCGCCCGGCCACGCTCGGCCAGGCGTCGCGCCTCGAGGGCCTCAGCCCCGCAGATATGACCGTGCTGCTCGTCTCGATCAAGCGAGGACGGCCTGCCGAACTCCGCAACGCGAAGTGACGGCGACAGCGTCCGGTCGGCTTTACGGCTTCTGTGCGAGCATCACCGAGTCGCGGACGCCCAGGTTGGCGTATATCTCGCGGGTCGCGGTGGACTTGTTGAGGGTGTAGAAGTGCAAGCCACGCACATCGTGGTCGAGCAGGTCGCGGCACTGCTCGGTCGCCCAGTGGATGCCGACGCGCTTGACCGCTTCTTTGCCCTCGGGTGTGTCGATCCCGAAGCCGTCGGTCGCTCTCTGCACCGCCCGGAGGAGCGATGCCGGAAACCGCGCTCCAGCCGCGAGATCGCCCATCCGGCGCATGCCGGTGGCCGAGGAGATCGGCATGATCCCCGCGACGATGGGAACATCGATCCCGGCGAGTTCGCACCGATCGCGAAAGTCGTAGAAATCGTGGTTGTCGAAGAACAACTGCGTGATGATGAAGTCCGCGCCTTCGTCGACCTTCATCTTGAGGTAGTCCATCTCCTGCAGCCGGTTCGGCGTCCCGGGGTGGCCTTCGGGGAATCCGGCCACCCCGACGCCGAACCCACGCGGATCGCTGATGCTCCGGCCGCCTTCCTTGTCCGAGAACTTTCGCACGAAGCGCACGAGGTCTGCCGCGCGAAGGAACGCGTCGCGCGAGCGGTCGTAGCCCGGCTTGTCGCGCGGCGGATCGCCGCCGAGGCACAGGATGTTGCTGATGCCCGTCGCGGCGTACCGTTCCAGGATGTCGTAGATCTCAGCCTCGGTGTGGCAGACGCACGTGAGGTGCGGCATGACCGAGAAGCCGATTTCCGTACGGATCCGTGCGACCAGATCCTGTGTGATGCTCCGCGTCGTCCCGCCTGCTCCGTATGTAACGCTCACGAACGACGGCTTGAGTTCATCGAGTTCGCGGATGTTCTCGAATAGCGTCTGCGCCGCCTTCTCGGTCTTGGGCGGAAAGAACTCGAAACTGAACGTCGTCTTCGACTTGGCGTAATGATCGCGTGCGTGCATAAAGCCGGCCCCGCGCTCTCGCGCGGGGCCGGTGGTCGATCAGCAGATCGAGATTAGTAGCGGTAGGTGTCCGGCTTGTACGGGCCGTCGACATGGACATCGATGTAGGAGGCCTGATCCGGGCTCAGGCGGGTCAGTTTGGCGCCCAATTTGTCGAGGTGCAGGCGGGCGACCTTCTCGTCGAGGTGCTTCGGAAGCACGTAGACCTGGTTCTTGTACGCGTCGGCGTTCGACCACAGTTCGAGCTGCGCGATCGTCTGGTTGGTGAACGACGCGGACATCACGAACGACGGGTGGCCCGTCGCGCAACCGAGGTTCATCAGGCGGCCCTCGGCCAGCAGGATGATCGAGTGCTCCTCGGTGCCCGTGGACGGATCGGCCTTGAACTTGAACTCGTCGACCTGCGGCTTGATGGTGATCCGTTCGACCTTTCCTTCCTCGACGAGCTTGAGCAGACCGGCGGTATCAATCTCGTTATCGAAGTGACCGATGTTCGCGATGATCGCGTTGTGCTTCATCTTTCGCATGTGGTCGACGGTGATGATGTCCTTGTTGCCGGTCGTCGTGATGAAGATGTCCATCTTGTCGACGACGTCGTCCAGACGCACAACCTCGTAGCCCTCCATGCAGGCCTGCAGCGCGCAGATCGGATCGATCTCGGTGACACTCACGCGGCACTTCTGGCCGGCGAGCGATTCAACCGAACCCTTGCCGACGTCGCCGAAGCCGCAAACGACCGCCGCCTTGCCCGAAAGCATGACATCGGTGGCCCGGTTGAGCCCGTCGATGAGCGAGTGGCGGCACCCGTAGGTGTTGTCGAACTTGCTCTTGGTGACGCTGTCGTTGACATTGATCGCGGGGAAGGGGAGTTCGCCCTTCTCTGCGAGCTTGTACAGGCGGTGCACGCCCGTGGTGGTCTCCTCGGAGACACCCTTGATGTACGGGATCATGCCGCGCCAGAACGACGGATCGTCCTGAAGCTTGTCCTTGATGAGCTGCAGCACAACGCGTTCATCAGGCGAAGCGCCCTTGGACGGGTCGGGAAGGGTTCCGTCCTTCTCGAACGCCGCTTCGGCCTTGGCGCCTTCGAGGATCAGCAGGGTGGCGTCGCCGCCGTCGTCGACGAGAATGTACGGACCCTGGCTGCCGTTCTCGTCCTTGGGGAAGGTCAACGCCTGGAGGGTGCACCACCAGTACTCTTCGAGCGTTTCGCCCTTCCAGGCGAACACCGGGGTCTCGCCCTTGCCCTCGCGACCGACGGCGACGGCCGCGGCGGCGTGATCCTGAGTTGAGAAAATGTTGCAGGACGCCCAACGCACATCGGCGCCGAGGTCCTGAAGGGTCTCGATCAGGACCGCGGTCTGGATGGTCATGTGCAGCGAGCCGG
>Ga0070726_10002893_pt1 | contig 15076 bp, 33 predicted proteins | sample tdAd471_FD_67275 | JGI IMG/M metagenome (GOLD analysis project Ga0070726, IMG submission 67275) | Marine sediment microbial communities from the Atlantic coast under amendment with organic carbon and nitrate - tdAd47.1 | ecosystem: Environmental > Aquatic > Marine > Coastal > Sediment | place...
GTCACGAATATATCTTCGGGGTCTATTCCAAGTGAGCGGTGTGCGAATGTCGCAAACGACAAGGCAAAGCCCTCGCAATCACAAAGGCGACTGTCAGCCCAAACGGATCGCCATACGGGTTCTGGGCGAGGCCACCTGTTGTTTCGGCTGGCGTCATAACGCAGATTGTCTTTGACCCACCAAAACATATCAACAAGGTCACTAAAGTTTCCTTTGACAATATCGCCATAGCCCCAATCCTTCCAAGCCAACACAGCGTATCTTACATAGGCCATGTCATCAGAAAGGTTTCCAAGTGCAGACGGATATCCGTAGATTGTGGGTGTGTTAGTCATCATTCTTCGCCCGTTCGATAAGAGCGTCAATAGTGGCGAGCAGGAGGGCTATGGGTTCGGATTTGTGCCAGCCCGTGACCATATGAGCCGCAGTGGCCTCAACCCCGTCACTGATAAAATGTCGCCACCCGTTTGCTGTTCTCATGGACGCAGACCTGCGCCACCCTTCCGGTAGCACTGCTTCTGTAAGAGCGATTACCGCTGAAAGATGCCCTCCCGCGTCCCACATTTGCTCGAACACAGCGCAATCAAGATTGTTCCACCCCGCCCCATACCCAAGACGCTTTAGTTCGGACAACTCCCACGCGGGACGTAGGTCATCCGGCTCACTTGCAGCGGTTAGCCGCGCTTTCAGTTCTTCAAGTTGATCTACAGTCATTTCAACAACTTCTCCATCCTATCTGCAATCTCTAAGCTAAGAACACATGCAGAGCATAGAATACCTGTACCATCACCACAAAACTCCCCCAGACCTTCTTTTCTTCCGCAAGGGATGTCTTCTCTAAGATATGCAATAAACTCCCGGTCTGAGAGTTCTTTCCGTTTTGACATGTACTTCATAACGCCTCCTAAGCGTTCTTCAGGGCCTTGATTCTTGATATTATCAAAGGTTGTGAGGGTTGTCAATATATAAATATTGAAAAATGGAGAAACCATGAAAACCTTCAGACAATACCTCAAGGAAATGCCGCGTACCACCAGTGTACGCCGCGATCATATACAGCCTCAGACGGACGTAAAGCCCACACCCAAGGGCAAGAAGCTGTTTGGGCTAGGTGGGCCTAAGAATACCGCTTCCTATGAGCGTACAAAGCTTGGACGGGGCACAAACACCCATGATTTCTATACCCATGCAGATGGTGGTCATGAGGTAAGAACCAAAGTCTACCCAGACCAGTTTCAGCAAGTCATTGCCACGGACAAGAGCGGCAAAGAACAGTTCCGTATTAGTGGAAAGGGAAATTCCAAGGACCGGACGTTCAAGGCGTCCTTTGCGGCCTCTGCACCAGACCGGACCATGAAATACCACGAACTGATCTCACATCTGGTGACGAAGGGTCATATCAAGCAGTGGAAGTCTGATAGCCTTCACTCACGGGGGTCTGTGGAGACATACAGAAAGCTGGCAGCACATCCGGGGCTCAAAGTCACTCACCGTCATGAGGGTATTTTTGGAGTAAGAGAAAAACGGGTGACTGCAAAGAACATTGATAACTTCTATGGTAAAGAAGGCCATTTCACCATTACCAAAAAGTAACCCCGGCACCTATGGAGAAATGCCGGGGCTCTTTGCGACTAGTTGTTTTTGGCCATTGGAACGAGAGTCGCCGTGTCCCAATCTCTTCTACCCCTCAATCGTGCATATACCTGAACATCATCCAGACAAGAACCACAAACGCCAAAAGAATTACTGACATAATAACAATTGCCATCATTTTACTATCAGTAATTGCAGCGTAGACAACCAAACTAAAGAAACCGAATAAACCAGCGGTCTTGACCGTGGCCACAAGGTCTGCCCGCCCACGTCTTTTCATATAAGATTTTATGCTCATCTTAGACATCCTTCAGTTCTCTTTTGTCATATTCACTGAACGCCAGTACTTCATAATCAGGTGGCGAACACTTGAAAATAATACCCTTGCTTGTCAATGTGACGGTGGCCTGTGCTTCAAGTGCTTCAAGTGCTTCATATCGAACACGGGCCTTCTGTTTTTCAATCCAATGTAGAACGTCTTCAGTCATCTCTCAAAAGCCTTGTAATTTCTTGAAACAATTCTGTCGGGATAACCACATCTTCGGTGAAACCAACCTGTCCAAAATCCTCTTCAAAGAGACAGGCATCACGTACTTCAATCAATGCATTACGCATATCAAGAAATCGTTGTTCAAGTGGTTGTAAAAATTTACTGGCCGGAAAAGCATTCGGTCTATCGTCCTTTGACCATTCACCACCACAATACCTTTTGGCTTCTTCTTCAGTATATGCACCAGCATACAAAATATTGTTTGTGTAGCCAGCGGCACCCGGACGATAAAAGGCACCGTTTTTGATGATGATCCAATCATCGGGGCTTCGTACATACTTACTCATCATCTTCTTGCTCTTCTTCAGTAATCACATATATGAAAGCAGTAGGCCATAGTTCTATAGACCTGCGAACGGCTTCTAAGTAATCAGCATCCTTTAAGCACGTAAAGAAATTGTCTGGTGAAACACCTTCAGGCATTTCTGGTGTCCAATCACGATAAAGGTCTCCTTGCCAAAACCCATTTTCGTTCCAAGAAATTATTACAACATCAATCATTCCACATGTTCCTTCAAGTAATCACCAAGACTTTGTAAGTCTTTTGCATATCCCACCACATAATTATGATTCCAGCGGTGGACTCTCAATTGAATACGATCTACATCATCAAGGACTTCGTATAAGGACACAGAATCGAAATCGTTGGCGGGGAACCCCATGACAAGGTTCTTGAGAACGCCGGGGTCCAGCGAAAAAATATCGGGTGACAGACCAATATTCGTAGATGACGTGTCCAGAGCATGAACTGTAGGTCGAAGCCCATCAGCTTCACCAAGAGGAATGTATTGGATTGCGACCGGACCAACAGACCGTGGATAAACACGAACCCCGGCATCCCGTAAGCGGTCTTCAATTTTCTTTAAGAGAATATCAGAGCGTTTCATTTTTTTCACAGCCCACATTTCGGTATTTTTTAACAGCCTTATAACCATTCTTAAAGACCTCATCAAATGATGGATCGTCTTCAGATATCATCCCTAGAGTATGGGAAAGCCAGTGCTCTAATTCATCTGCAATTTCTTCAAGTTCTTCAAGTTCCTTTTCCTTGACAAGCAATTCTTCAAACCGATCAGCGATTCCCCATTCCTTATACATCTCAGGTCCTTTTCCCAAACCCATTCTCTTGTGAGTTTGTTTGGCCTGATCACGAAGAAATAACACGGTCATTTTGTCATTTATAGCTTTCAAAGCAGAAGTATCCAAAGCAGAATTATTCATTTTTTCTCCCATCATTCCACCAATTGAAATTGTTCACGAGGGAGGATTTGGGCACACATAGGACACGCCACCCCAATACCAGCATATGAACGCTTGCCCATACAAGACGAAAACATCTTCTTAAAATCCTTTTCCTCACAAGTCACATAGACACTACAAGAAGGGTCCGTACATTGTGTTTTGAACTTCCGGGTTGATGGTGTTGCTATAACAGTCATTCTATTTCTCCATAGAGTTCTTTAAACGCTTACGCTTTGTTTCAACAATCCAAGCACCTTCCACGCGCCTGTTTTTTGACCAATGTTCTTCTACGGGGCAGCACATCGCTTGGTCAGTAACAAGCCCATCTTCCAGATACATGGCGTGGGTGTTGACCCGGATAAGATATCGTTTGCTTCTTACAGTGTGCATGTTTACAAAGGTCTTAAGCGAAACCTGTGGTTTATGTGGAACCTTCATTTCCACAATCTTAGTCTTGAAGTACCTTGCACACGGTTCATAATCAGACGCAAAAGTTGAACCTTTCCACTTGGTGTTCTTTTTGTAGCGCCGAAAGAACCACTTCCATACTTCAGAGAACTCTCGGTTCGTCGCAAACGACAACGCAACAACCCCACACACAGGCTCATGGCCAGCAAAGGATGTTTTCAATTTCTGTTTGGGCATAACAAATCTCCTATGGGCTATTCTTCATTATCCCACAGAAAATACAATTTGTCAATACTTCCAATATTCTTCAAGTTGTTTATTCATCTCTTTACATCGGTGCTCATCCCCAGTCCCCCTCAACAAGAACCCCAACATCTATAACCTTTTCTCCGAGAGATGTAAGCCACGATCCACCAACACCACCACCATGTTCGGTCATCCCCTTATCACTTAGGAAATATGCAATCATCATAGCGGCATCATCTGGTCGCTCAAGAATCAAATCCCTTAGTTTGATTAATTGAATTTTATTTTCATCGAAATTGGTTCGTTTTAAACATTCGATAACAAAGTCATGTGTACTTTCTGGATCACCGCAACCACAGAAACCAAGAAGATCATAATAAATAGCCTCACCCTCGGTTTTGTATGTGCGTCCGATTGGTGAAACAACATGACCCTGATCATTTTTTTCTAAATTTAACCAGTCAAACCTATCAGTGCTCATAGCTTACCACCTACCCATAACATTGTCGTAAGCCATTGCGGCTTCTTCTTCTGCAATTGACTTAAGTTCATCATTTAAATCTCTGACAGATTCCATGTATTCAGTTTCGGAAATAATTTCATCTTCCAACAGCTTATCAAGACGATCCATTTCTCTTTCATACCAAAACATTTTCATTCTCCCTATCTCAAAAAATCTCTAAAGACATACGGCAACAACACTCTAGTAAAGAAGTGCCACGGTACAAATATGATGATACCAGCAACAATCGCAGCAAACCATAACGGAGCTTCAAGATTAGGGCTGGAAAGGACGGACATGTAAACGTAAAACGCCATTAAATCAAACACATTATATTCTTCTTTGATAAGCCACATAATAAAAGATTTCATATCACTATCCTCATTCGTCTTTCAAATTCTTTGGTAAACTCCCTGTCCTTCTGTTCCTTTACGCGCAAAGGTTTCTTACATGCTTGACAGGTCCAATTGTGTTCCTTGGCGTAATTCTTTCGTGTCCGCGCCGTACACTCGGTACAACGGTATAGAGGCTTCCCAGAAGGCGGTGTGTATTTAAGGCCGGGGTACTTTTTAGTCATCCATCAATCCCCAAAAGTTTTACTGCGGTGGGATAGTCGCGGCTCTGATTCCACCCGGCACCCCTACCAATAGCTCTTAGAAGCAGCGTTTCAAGTTCTTCAATGTAATCTGCCGCTCTCCAATCAAGATATTCTTCTACAGGAGCGTGTGGCCCGGTGTGACCGTGATAGCCCATGGTCTCTATGTTGTTTTCACGATCTCGCTTTGCAGCTTCACGTAATTCATTTGCTATTTCTTTAGTCATTGTCTTACATACCAGCAGCATACGAAGCGTATTCTTGCATCTCTTCTAGTTCGGTTTCTAACTCAAAAACTTCGTCTTTCAGTTTTCTAACTGTCTTAACAAGCTTACGGATGGTGTCGGTAGCATCTCTATGTAACCAATTTTCCACATCCATCCACTCGGCCATTTCAATAGCCTTCTTCAACTCTTCCTCAGTCATCCATCAAATCCCGTTCCCACATTTCATGTTTGAGTTCTTCACGAAGGTCTTCAAGTTCTCGTTCGGCCTTCACCCTTGCCATATGCTCATTCAAATATTGTTCGTGCCAATACCCTTGGGTTTCATCGCGCCCATATTCTCCGACCATCTTTTCTGCTCTTCGCATAACCCACTCAGCATTTTGTTCGCTGAATTGGTGCCAAGCAAGATCATCACCCCACGTGACGAAGAAATCAATGTAATCATCAATATCGGAAAGAAACTCTTCAATAACCTCTACAGTGCTCACAGTCACCTCAACTTCTTTTGGTTCACAGTATGGACAATCAGGGCCGGGATACATCTCATTACATTTACCATGACCATTCCAACAAACCCATTCTGTTTCAGTGGTTTTCATGGCTTTTGTCTTCTTCAGTTACAAGAGTGTACCTGCTGTTTTTGGTTTCGATCTCATTACCAACTCGTTCGACAACAAATGAAGTATGGAACATACGCCCGCTATATTTCGGGTGATCGACACTACGGCCAACGATCATATACCCAAGACCACATTCTTCACCACAAGGGCTCTCATACCAATCAACAATCTTCCCCATGTGCGGTTTTTCACTCATTTCTTCCTCCCCTTAAACATAATTGTTCATAACGTTGCCACATATATACTAAATGGTCTTCATCATATTGACGAAACGCCTCAATACTATTAGCAAGGTTATTACATGAATTTTCTCGTTCATTAGGATTAAGAGACGCCGTATAGTCTCTCGTATCTTCATATACTTGGTATGCTTCATTATAAGATATGTTTTCTGGATCAGAAATATGTGACAAAAGCACTGCCGCCATACCAACAACAAACAAAATAACTATAACATAACACCCTAAAGGTTCATCATCCATCATCCACCCCCAACCATATGAGGAACACAGTCCATTGGGTTACGAGGAACAGACGTAAGCCATGTCGAACCGTCATACTTCCCGACAAAAATAATTCGTTCATCTGTCCAGACAAAAGTACTATGGCATTCAGGAGAACCATAACCACCGTCAAAAGACCAACCCGTCATATATGACTTGGCTTCGTCGTATGATAGAAGAATTTTTCTTTTGTCTTTTGGGACAAAGCCAGCTTCGTCATCCCATCCACCACCAAAATCTCCAAACACAACACCGAAAATATGTTCATCTAGTTCAAGATATTTTTCAAGTTCTTCCCAAGCATCTAATTCTGACATATCAGTTCACCATCTTGCTTGCTGACGCCATAACCTGATCAAAGGTATACCCGGTCGTTTCAAGAATGTCATGGGCCAGTTCATTCAAAATCCACTTGATCATCTTTTGATAATCCTCATGGAAGTCAGACAAACGGAAATCATGATCAGCATTATAACGCATCAAGATATCACCATAAGGCGCATACCCATCATCTGCAAAATTTTCACAGAGAGAGTCCAAGAAAGTTTTCAACACAGGCTGGGGAATAGTTGATAAATGTGTTGCAGCAACATCATTAAAAGAATTACCTTCAGAAAAAAGACCAACGATAGCCGCGAGAATTTTGGTCATCGTAAATTCTTCTTCTTTAGTAAACCCACCTTCTTGTACATCATCTTTCACATCATCACTCATTTTCTTTCCTCTTTGCTTTTAAAACCACATCACAATCGACAGAATCAACATACTGTACCATAACATAGTCGCCCTTGTCAACCAAACTAAAACGAACTTCACCGTACCGTGCGACAATTGAGTAAAGAATGTCCTCAAGTCTATCACGCTCTTTTTTTATGACTCTAATTGCATTGGAACTCTTTTCAGCAAGTTCTTTAGTGTCTTTGGAATAGGTATCCATGGACACATAGTCCCAATCCTCTACCATACCCTTAGACAACATTGATAAGTCTTTCAGAGCCGCTTCGTGGTCCGTATTAACACTAGAAGACGGTTGGTGTATTTTCTCTTCGGCGGTCTTACACGCCTCTTTGAGAATTGGAAAACTGAAAGGTTTACGTTTCATCACCGCACAAATCCTCGTCATTGGAAAGTATCACCTCAGTTCCAAGAACCACCCAATCTTTACTTTTGAACACATCGTTGTATGGGATGAATCCGATCTTTTTTTCGTCAATAGCCACAAACCCATGACGTGCCTTGAAGTCTTCTTCTTTAATTGCGTCTTTTGGTTTCACTAAAATCAAAATAGAACTAGAATATTGGTGACGATAAAGAACACCTTCTTCAAAATCATGCGGTGCGTATTTCTTCACCGCCAAATTATCTGTTACTTTAGCTTTCATCTTTGAACAACTCCCTCTTCACATCTGATTGGTTCCATAAGTGCGCCATAACCAACACACCATCGTTATTACATCTCTCAGGCATGTTGTACACCAAAGAGACGCTATCGTATTTGTGATTACACACAATGTCTCTCAGGCGATCCGGTGAGATGTCCTGAAGATTGCGCGGAAGAATGACACGTTGGCTCGTGGTCTTGAACGGAACCATATATGTCTCACCATCATGGTAGATTGGTACGCGCTGTACTGTCATTGGTCCGTTTGATCTTGGAAGAACATGGACCTTAGCGGCACGAAGTTTCAGTTCAAACACACCATAGTAGTCTTCTTTCTTTACGTTTTTACTGGCCATTTTAATCTTGTCCTAATCCTTTGGTTTCTACCATAGTGGTACACCTGAAAAATAAGCTGCCGTTGACATTCCCAACGACACAATAAAAAGCACAAGGGCAACCCCTATAGGGAAACCAAACGGTATTCCTTTTTTATCCACCCAAAGAGGGATAGAAACAAGAAGTAATATAGCACCAAAAAATAAAGCAAAACCGATGAGCGCCCCGAACACACCGAAGAACACAAGCACCGCATTCAAAAGAATTTCTTCAATCATTATGACATGTACTCCGTTCTCGCGGGGAGAATCTCCCCGGTGGGTTTGACACCTGTCGGGTTTTCGGTATATCCCTCAAACCAAGGACCATTGTTCGGCATTGACAGTCGAACGAATTGACGCTTTGTCGGTTCAACCACTGGAAGGCTCTCATGAACACACGCACCATCAACCCAATAAATTTGATTGGGCTCAAAGATCACCCCCTCATTTGGTAGGGTAAGGTGATCACACTCGCCTTCAGGACCGGGCTCACCATCAAACAGCCCCAAGTAAGCTCTACAGTGCGGCGTATTGGAGATAGTGAGCATCCCATTACCCACACTACCCCACTTTCCACCACCACCCCACGCGCCACTACGGCCATGGTAATACCCATCTACATGAAGACCGCCACGGCGCAACGTCTGGCCGGGAAGAAGTTCCTGTTCGTCTATGGTAAGGTATCCAACGTCACCCCCCATGAAACGATATTCAGTAACCTTCCAAAGCTCTTCAACCAAGTCCCAATATTGTTTTGGGATACCACTGATGTCGCCCAAATAAACAGGCATCATCATGATGCGCTCACCGCTGAACTCAGGAAATTCAATTGGGGTATGAGACCACACTTTTCGATATGTCGATTCAAACATCACCCTATCCTCACTTCATCAAAAATATCACGCTTCACTCGAACCCTGAGTTCACCATAAAGCAACCACACATATGTTGGCGTCTCTTTTCGTATCAGAACGTGACGCCTTCCGCTTCCGATCTTCGGTATCTCATCATGCAGATGGAGTACCGCTTTCTCCATGGCCTTCTTGGCCTTCTTCGTAATTCGTTTAATCTTAGGCATCAGACAAACAAGCTCAAAGATTCTTTGACCCGTTCCGCGCACTCTTCTTTGATGGTGACAACCACGTTACGCTTTCCGCCAGTGGACCACTCGAACTTGGTTTTCCCACCGCCCTCTTCAAGAGTGTCGGGGAGGAACTTCCAGTTTCCATCAACACCCCATTTAAGACTATCGAAGTGCTCAAAGCTAATCCACGTTTCTGTGTATCTAATACTCATGACAGAATCTCCTTACTATTTTCATTATGACATAGAAAAGGTAGAATGTCAAGTGCCTTATATCTATTGGTCTCCACATTCAAAGTCTTTGAGAAGAGCTTGTAGTCGGGGGAGAATAAATCGTACTTCAAAACCTGTATGTGCCATCGTTCATTTCCTTTAACTGTTCTTCAATTTTACATAAGACCTTACTGAAACCAAATGCCCCTACAACATCACCGTTGTAGAACCGTCTTTTGACTGGTTCGGTAGGTCTATACTTTTCTGGTATATCACCCAAATCCTTCGGGTCTACCATACGGTAGTCTTTAATGAAGACAACTCCGTGTTCAAAGTCCATCGGGTAATCATTCAAGCTCACACCATCTTCCTTGAGCATGGCAATCAAATCCTTTGTGGACTTGTTCTGACATTGCTTATGGCTAAAGAGGTGCCGTGCCAACATCTGAACAGCGTTACGTTTTGCGTCTTGCCACCGCCATTTGATAGCCATCAATGCTTCTTCGTCTGTCACAGGAATGACCCGTGCATCAAACATAGGCGGTTGTTCCTCTACCAGTTCCGGCCAGAACATAGAGGCATAGCGCACAAAATACGTGGTCGCCATAGCCGCTGAAATTGATGTAAGCTTTGCTCTACGCCCACCGAAAGGAAGCTCTGAGTCCGGTGTTGCCTTCTTCAATACCAGAGAAATCTCATCACTCTGCGTGTATGCACACACAGCGTTGAACTCTTCAGCAAGATGTTTAGTCACGTTGTAAAACACCGCTCTCAAATTATCATCATATGGATATTCAAGGTGCTTGGTAAACTTGGAGAAAGAACGCCCGTCTATTCTGATGTACAAGGTGTCATCAAAACGAGCGTCCTGTTCCTCTTCAAGCATCTTGAGGTGATCCCCAATATCGTCTTTCATCAAAACACCATAAGCAAAACAACTAAAGCAGCAATAGCAGCAATGACAGGAATCACGTCATAGTTCCGCCGATCAAAAATACCCATACGATCTTCATCCTTGGGCACATACTTTCCAACATTATCACTCATCTTCTTCTTCCCTCACATTAGGTCTGCAAGAAACCGTTCATCCGTAGGAAGGTCATCCAACGGATAGCTCTTCACCAGACGAACCGGATGATATTCAGAATCAACCCCCTCAGATATAAAGCGGTGGGTTTCATCGTTTGGTTCTTGGTTGAAACCCTCATACACCTCAAAGGTGCCTTTTTCAAAATCAACCAAATAACCCCATTCACAATACAGCCCTTCGTAGAAAAAACCACTACGATCAAAAAGACCCAACCCCTGACTCTCCATCAAGTAGTCAACAATGTTGGCAGAACAATCACGTGAAAGCCACGGATATTCTTCAGACCAATTGTCATTCTTATTGAGTTCTTCGATTTCATCTTCGGTCAACCAATGACACGCATTCACCTTCCGGCGAAGCATATCAAGATCGTTCTCACGGACCTTCCGAAGAAAATCAAGCCCATTACCATCAGGATAACCATCCCATTGGTTATATTGAGCTACCTTAAATTCACCTTCATCAAAGAAGGCAAGTGCATGACGTGTACCCATAACAAACTCCCTTTAATTCAATACCCCATCCTACCCCAAAACTTAGAGGATGTTAAGCAGAAAAAGTCCTATAAATACTAGGACAAGCTTGTGAGGAACAGAATTGAAAGCCCTAGAGAAACACATTTCCCCATTCACCGCAGAATTGTTCCCTGAACTTTACCGTTCTGAGGGGGAGAATTTCATTGCCTTCGTCAAAGCCTATCTGGAATGGCTTGAAACCGAAGACCAAATGCTCTATGAAGGCAGAAGAATCCCAGAATACCGGGACATTGACCAGACCGTATCAGATTTTATTGTCTTCTTCAAGACCAAATACCTCAACAATATCCAGTTCACTACGGCTTCCAATAAAGAGCTTTTCATCAAGAATGCCTTGGATTTCTATCGCTCCAAAGGCACGGTGCGATCAGTGGAGCTTTTCTTTAAACTGGTCCACGGTATTGATGCTGAAGTCTACTATCCCGGCGATGATCTTTTCCGCACCTCTGACAACACATACACCCCTGTAAAGTATCTTGAGGTGGCGCACTGGCCAGCCAATGTCAATTTTGTGGGCACCACTATCACAGGCACGGTATCTGGTGCTACAGCTTTCGTAGAAAAACTTGTCAGAAAAAAAGCCAACAACAAATTTGTTGATGTTTTGTATATCACCAATCTTGAAGGTAACTTTCAAACCGACGAAAACCTGACCTCTACCTATGGCACCCAACACTTTCCTAGAGTGATAGGGTCTTTGACCTCAATTACTATTACCTCTGCCGGGTCTAATTTCACGGTGGGGGAAACGGTCTTTGTTGAAGCAGACAACGGTACACAAGGTAAGGCAAGAGTAGCTTCGGTTTCTGACGCCACAAACCAAATCACCTTTACCCTGATAGACGGTGGTTTTGGCTATGACACTGGTTCTGAAGTTTTGATCTCAGAAAAAACCATGCGTGGTAACACCACAATTGGATTCAGTAGATTTGAGACTGTCACAGAAAACCTGTCTTCAATTACCTTCGATTCCGCCAACGCCAATTTCACGAATACAGACACAATCTATGTCTATGGCGCGGGTGGTGGTGCAAACCTTTGGTCCGGGCAAATTATTTCTGTCGCACAAGATTCTGGAACCTCCAATGGGGTGATGGTTGTCAACTGGTATGCCAACTCTGATTTTGAACCAGCAAACGGTGATACGATCCAAACAACCAGCGTTTCGGCCAACCTCGCCGGATATACGGATGTCTCTGCCACTGCCAATGTGATTGCCACTAACACCTCATATTTCGGGGTAGTAAATGTAGTCAATACTTTCTACGTTGGCGGGCTGGTGACGGGCGCGGATTCTGCCGCTGAGACCTATATTAATCTCATTCCCCTTGGGGCAGACGCAGACTTCAGTATCATTTCTATTACAGACGAATACAGCTTCAGTGAGTTCTCTGATATTGTGGGTGACTATACCAACGTGGTGATCAATGCTGATTCTTATGGTCTCCCCGGCGATCCCGGCGCTGATCTATCATCAAACACAATTGAAAATATGCTTACTAGCACTAATACAACCATTGGTACTATTTCTGAGATTGGTCTGTTTAACCCCGGCAATGCCTACACGGTCGATCCGTTTGTGGTCATCCTTGAAGAGCCCATCGCCAGATATGAGAAGCAAGACTACACCCTATCATTTGACATTGAAAGTGGGAACTTTGCAGCCAATGAGAAGATCAACGGTGGCGCTTCATTAGCGATTGGCCGGATTCGCTCTATAAATACAACACCAACACCTGCAACGATGGTCGTAAGGCGTCTTTCTATCATGGAAGACTTTGAAGTTGGTGAAGTCATTACTGGTGCAAGCTCTGGTGCCACGGCCAACGTTGTGGCGGTAGCTACTTACACAGCAAACGGGGTAAGCGGTAATAATGCTGTAGTTACTGGTGAAAGCTCATCCATTAACGGCGCTGTGACCTCTCTGGAAGTGATTGCGTCCGGGTTTGGGTATATTGACGGTGAAAGTGTTACATTCATCTCTACGGACCTCTCAACACGTACAGGGACGGGTACGGCAGCACTTGAAAGACAGGGCATTGGGGAAGGTTTCTTCAAAAACCGTAAGGGATTTCTCAGTTCTGATAAATACCTATTGGACAGTGATTTCTATCAGGAGTTTTCGTATCAGGTTCTCACGGGTCTCCCGTTCGATGACTACGAAAGCACACTTAAGAAAGTCCTTCATGTCGCCGGGACCAAGATGTTCGGCAGCTATAAAGATCAAACAACAGCAGCGTCAACCATGACGGTAGCAGACGCATCAGTGGAGACAAGTTAATGCGAAGAGCAGACCATTATCACATTCAAATCGCGGGTGACGGGCAGAGAGGCAGCATTGTCTATCTGGTGAACGAACTTAGCGGCAAGCGCATGACCGCTGGCACCTATTTGACAAATGAAGCGGCAGTGACAAAAGCCAGAGAATTGGTTGACGCTAATGAAAAGTATCACTTTGAGGGGTATGCGCCTCTTCAGGAAGCAGTTTATTTTCAAGCGCATTATGCAGATGGTTCCCAAAAGCTTGGAAATATTACTGGACAGGGGGTTCATAAAGGCTCGCATTATAAACGTAGTTCTCATTACAAGAACCTAAAGTCAAATGATCGTCCTAAGTGGCCTGAAGTTCACCACTGGAAAGTTGTGGATCATAATGATAAGGTTCTTGAGACAATTCCTAATGAACACCATAAGGATGTGAAAGCCGCCAAGGAAAAAATCTCTGATCTCACACAACAAAGGATCAATACGGCTGGTCATAACCGTAGAGCACGTATTCAAAGTGAAATTGATGCTTTGAAAAAGCAACACGGTCTAGGAGAGGAAGTCGAACCAATCAATGAAATTGGCGACAAGCTCAAAGGTAGAATGAGAGCGGGTGCTGTTATGGGCCGTTCTGCAAACAGAGTGGCCAAAGCCTCAAAAGATATTGCTAAAGATCATGTTGTCAACAACACCCTTCCGGGTGAAACCCCAGATGAAATTGACATTGCTGTTGGTCTAGATAGAGCTTCCAACGATCCACATGTCCAACACCTTGGACTTGGCGCTGGCCGTGCGCGTATGAGACTTGGGTCCAAAACATCAAAGGCTATTGCAGACAAGATTGTTAAAAGCGGTAAGGGTTTCAAGCAGGACGTTACAGATAAAGAAGCTGCCCGTAAAGGTGCTATTGCAGTTGTCGGTCGCGGCGCTTCTATCAAGAAGGCTGCAAAGAAATTCTACAGTGGTAATAAACTCAGGAAAGCCAGTGAAGAAGTAGAACTTGATGAAGCCAAAGAGCTTTGGAGAAAAAATCCTAAATGGAGATATAAAGACGCGACTGGTTTTGAGCGGGTTGGTCATTATGTAGGGCACCATGAGGGACAGGGTACAGATGTAACCTATCATTTTAAAAGAGTAGATGACGGTAAACTTGATGTGGTTTCTGGTGAAAGATTAAAAAATGCAAAGCGTGTTCATGAGGAAGTAGAGCTTGAAGAAGCATCTCAAAGTGTTTTGGATAGAGCACATAAGATTCTAAAAAACGAAGGTGTTTCTAGCGCAAAGATCAAAGACGGTGGGATTACTGTACATAAAGACCATTACATGAGAGCCAGTCGTATTCTGAATGCTTATATTCATCCCAAGGAACAGCCACACCTATCAACATTTGGACAGGGCACATACAAAACATTTGAAGGGGCAAACCTAGACGAAGATCAGTGGCTAAAGAATTACAAGCCCGCTGCTATGGCACAAGTTGTTTCTGCACATGATAGTGGTGATAATGAGACCATTAAGAAGCGTACTGCTGGGTTAAAAAAAGCGGCACAGAGAACTGATGGTTTTTACAGCCCAAATAAAACTAAGGGTCGCGGGCTTCTCGGTAAGCTTGGGGTTCTTAAGGGTAATAAAGTTGTACGAAAGC
>Ga0070726_10002898_pt1 | contig 15058 bp, 13 predicted proteins | sample tdAd471_FD_67275 | JGI IMG/M metagenome (GOLD analysis project Ga0070726, IMG submission 67275) | Marine sediment microbial communities from the Atlantic coast under amendment with organic carbon and nitrate - tdAd47.1 | ecosystem: Environmental > Aquatic > Marine > Coastal > Sediment | place...
TGCTGCCTCGGGAAAGCTCCGAGGATTTCGCGGCCCAACTGTTGCCCCATCTCTTGACCCTCGACCGGATCGACAGCGGCATCTGGGCCCGCGCCCGCGCCATTTTCGACACGCATCTGTCCCGCCTCTGAAAGGATCGCCCATGCCCCGCATTCACTGGATCGGTACCGGCCTCAGCGCCATTCCCGGCCTGCGCCGTCTGCTGACGAACGGCCATGATGTCACCGTCTGGAACCGCACAGCCGAAAAAGCCCACGCCGAGGTGGGCGACCTGACCGAAGAGATCCGAACCTTTTCCATGGAGGCGATCACCGACGCGCTGTCGGCCGGTGATCTTCTTGTCTCCATGCTGCCGGGTGACTGGCATGTGCCGCTGGCGGAACTCTGCCTCGCCAAAGGGGCGCATTTCGTCTCCTCTTCCTATATTGCGCCAGAAATGCGGGCGCTCGACACGGCGGCGAAACAGGCCGGTCTGGCGCTCGTGAATGAGGTTGGGCTGGACCCGGGTATCGACCATTCCATGGCGCATTATCTGGTCGCCGATTATCGCCGGTCGGACGCGTATGACCCGGGCAACGCGCTGTCGTTCATTTCTTATTGCGGTGGCATCCCGAAATATGAAAACCCGTTCCGCTACAAGTTCTCGTGGTCACCTCTTGGGGTTCTAAAGGCGCTCCGCTCGCCCTCGCGCTCGATCGCTGAGTTTCAGGAAAGAGTGGTCGACCGGCCCTGGGATGCCATTTCATCCTACAGCGCGCCTTTGGCCAAACCCGAAGCGTTCGAAGTCTATCCAAACCGCGATTCCCTGCCATTCATGGCCGATTACAGCTTTGACCCGGCCTGGCCCGTCCGGGAATTCGTGCGCGGCACCCTGCGCCTGAACGGCTGGGCCGAGGCCTGGAGCGATGTGTTTCGCGAGGTGGAGACCCTGGAAGGCGCCGAAGGCGACACCCGTCTGAAGGAAATGTCTGACCAGTTCTGGGCGGAAAACGCCTATGATCCGGGCGAGCCGGACCGCGTCGTACTCTGTGTGTCCCTGAAGGCAGAAAAGGACGGCAAGACAGTCTATCACAAGACCTATGCGATGGATGCCCATGGCACAAAAGACGGCACAGCCATGGCACAGCTTGTGTCGATCCCGCTGTCACTGGCGATCGAAGCGGTGCTGGCCGGTGAGATTGCGCCGGGCGTCTCGGCTGCTCCCTCGGCACCGGATCTGGTTGCTCGCTGGATGGACACGGTCGGGCAGATCGCCCAGCACCTGGAGGTTGTCGACCATCTGAGCTAAGCGGAGAAGGCCCTTCCATGGGCCTTCCTGCGCCTTGGTTCAGGCCTGCATCGGCAACCACAAAACGATCATCGGAAATGTCACCAACAGCGCGATCGTGACCGCGTCGGCCAGGAAGAACGGCATCACACCACGGAACACATCCTGCACCGACAGGTCATCGCGCACGCCCGCGACGACAAAACAATTCAATCCGATCGGCGGGGTGATCAGACAGAACTCCGCCATCTTGACCACCAATATCCCGAACCAGATCGCGCACATCGGCCCCGACATGCCAAAAGCGCTGTCCGCCGCGGAAACAAACTCGCCACCGTTCAGCGCCATCACCGCCGGATAGACGACCGGCAGCGTCAAAAGCAACATGCCGATGGCGTCCATGAACATCCCAAGCACTGCATAGGCCAGAAGGATAAACACCAAGGTCAGCATCGGCGGCTGATCCAGGCTGGTGATCCAGTCCGAAAACGCCTGTGGCAGGTTGGCAAAACCTAGGAAGCGCACATAGATCAGAACGCCCCAGATAATGGTGAAGATCATCACCGCCAGCTTGGCGGTTTCCAACAGAGCATCGCGGAATTGTTTCCAGCGCATGCCCTTCCAGACCGCCATGAGGAAGACAACAAATGCGCCCAGCGCACCACCTTCCGTCGGGGTGCCCCAGGCATCGCCGCCAAACGGGTTATAGACAAAGAAAATGATGATGAAGACGACAAAGACAATCGGGAGCGCCGCCGGCAGCGCCGCAAAGCGTTGCCCCCAGGTAAACCCGCCCACCGGCGGACCAAAACCCTTGATCACCCGCGCCATCCCCATGATCAAAAGCGCATAGATGATCGCCGAGAACGCGCCGGGAATGAACCCGGCCAATAGCAGCTTGCCGACATCCTGCTCGACGATGATCGCGTAAATCACCAGAATGGCCGAAGGTGGGATCAACGACGCCAGCGTGCCACCCGCCGCCACCACCCCGGCAGCAAAGCGCTTGTCATATCCGATGGCGAGCATCTCGGGAATCGCGATCCGGGCAAAGACCGCCGAAGTCGCAACAGAGGCACCCGACACGGCGGCAAACCCGGCCGTGGCAAAGACGGTCGACACGGCCAGCCCCCCCGGCACCCAGGCGATCCAGCGTTTTGCCGCCTCGAACAGGGCCTTGGTCAGCCCCGCGTGATAGGCAAGATAGCCGATCAGAATAAAGGTCGGGATCAGCGACAATGCCTGGGTCGTGATCTTGGAATGCGGCACCTGACCGGCGGTTTTCACGGACACGGTCACGGCTTTCAGGAACTTGTCCGGCTCATAGCCGAACTTGGCCCAGAAAATCCAGGTCAGCCCGACCAGACCAGCCAGACCGGCGGCAAAGGCCACGCGCATCCCCAGCACCACAAACAAGACCATGAAGGCCGAAACAACGAGACCGATTTCAATGGGTTCCACGGCTCAAACCTCCCCGTCGGACAATAGTTCGGCCTCTTCGGCGGCCTGTTGTGCGGCGCTCCGGATCATCGGGACCGCTACCGGCGCTGAGAGGTTCAGGACAAAAGCCCGGCAATACCCCCAAAGCTGGATCAAAAACCGCAGGCACAAGACCGAAAACGCCACCGGCACCAAGAGCTTCGCGGGCCAGAGCGGAATCCCGATATCAATCGAACTGTCGGAGCTCCACAGCGGGCGGGCAAAGTCAAAACTTCGGTCAAAATGCGCCCACGAGCCCCAGACCAGAAACAGAATAAGGATCAGCGCCGCCAGCGTTGTGACAAACTCCGCCGCCCAAAGCGCGCGCCCCGTCAAGCGGCCGATCAGCATGTCCATGCGGATATGGGTGCCGTCACGCTGGGTAAAGGAAACACCCATGAAGGCGATCAGCGGCATCAACTGTTCAATCCAATCAACATAGCCCGGCACCGGCTGGTTGAAACCATTGCGCCCCGAGACCGAGACGACCGCGAACACCATGATCGCAAAGACAGCGATCCCCGAGACGAGCGCCAAGCGGCGTTCAATGACCAACAGACCGCGATCCAACCGGCTGAGCAATGAAGAATCTTCCAAAACAGCGGATGAACCGGCCATGTCTCGCGCCCCCTCGTCAAATGAAAAAATTGGCCGCCCGGAGCCTGCCGGGCGGCCTTCGTCATTGTGGCGCGGTTACTTGCGCACGTCGTCCAGAGTTTTCATGACAAGGTCATAAAGCTCCTGGCCCGGAACGCCCTGTGCGGACATATCGGCGATCCACTTGTCACGGATCGGACCGGCAGCCACTTCGCGGAATTTGGCGATCTCTTCTGCCGGGATCGTTACTTTGGCCACGTTCTTTTCGGCCAGAACGGTTTCCCAACGCGTCAGAAGTTCACCGTAGTTGGCCAGGTAATGGGCGATGGCCTCGTCGATCGAGCTATCAAGCGCTTCGCGTTCGCTGTCTGAAAGCGCGTCATAGGCATCGACATTGACCACCACCGGGCAATTGACGGTGCCGGGGTTCAGGTTTTCCGTCCACCAGGTGGCCAGGTCAATCGTGCGGAACGAAAAATGCGCATGCTGCGCAAAGGCCACGGTGTCAACCACGCCGGATTCCATTGCGTTATAGGCCTCGGTCGCTGTCACGGACGTTGGCACGGCACCGACAGATTTGAACGCCTGACCGATCCCGCCAGTGGCCCGCACCCGCATGCCATTGAATTCGTCAAGGGTTTGGCGCGGATCACCGGTACCGACGATGTTGTATTGCGGCATGGGCGAGGTCATCAGCAGTTTCGCATTCCAACGCGCCAGATCCTTTTGCACCGCCGGATGGGCATAGACCGCATGGCTGACCGCGACCTCTTCTTCAAGTGTGCTCACCCCAAGGAAGGGCAATTCCAGCACGGTGATGGTCGGGTTCTTGTCGCGGTGATACCCGGCACAGAACTGGGCCATCTCAAAGGCCCCGATGGAAATCCCGTCCAGATTTTCACGGTTTTTCGACAGGCCGCCATAGCTGATATTCATGGTGAAGGCGCCATCCGTCTTGGCGCTGACCAACTCGGCCAGTTTTTCCACATGCTCGGTAAAGGCCCGGCGTTTGCCCCAGACCGACACATTCCATTCGGTCGCAAGCGCCTCGGTGGCAAAGCTGAACGCCACCGCCGTTGCCAATAGTTTTCCGATAATCGGTTTCATTCGTTTCTCCCGTTGGTTTTAGTTTACGGCGAAAGTGTAGCGGACCAGACAGACAACGCACAATCCCAAATTCATCCCCCCTCAGGTGGGACCGACGCGCGCCTCCATCTGGGCCAGTTCTTCTTTGCGCAGCTCCTGATAGTGATCGAACCGGGCCTCAAACCAGGCGGTTCCGCGTGTCGAGGCGCCCAGGGCATTGAACAGATCGTCCAGCACCGTCATCGGCAGATGCGCCTGAAAGATGTCCCAGCCTGCGGCGCCGGGATTGGTTTCAAACCCCAGAACCTGACCTTTCAGACCAGAGACAAGCGGCACCAAAGCGCCGGAGAACACTGACGGTACGTGAATGTCGACCGCCATGATCGGCTGCAACACAAGACCACCAGCAGCGGCCATCGCCTCGCGTACGGCGTTTTTCCCGGCGGTCCGAAACGCGAAATCCGACGAATCAACCGCATGATGCTTGCCGTCTTTCAGCGTCACGGCGACATCCACCACGCAATAGCCATACGGCCCGTCCAAAAGCGCCTCTTTCGCGCCCTGCTCCACCGCCGGAATATAGTTTTTCGGCACCGCGCCCCCTTTCACCACATCGTCAAAGGCAAAGCCCGCGCCCCGCGGCCGGGGCCGAAGGTCGATCACCACATCGGCAAATTGCCCCGCCCCGCCCGACTGTTTGCGGTGGCGATAATGATGGTCGGTGATGGATTTCCGAATGGTTTCGCGCAACGCTGGCGGAACACCCCCGGTGGCGACAGCGACCCCGAACCCATCCGACAGTTTCTGTGTTAGGCGTTTCAAATGCTGTGGGCCCTGGGTGGCCAGGCGGGCATGGCCGGTTTGTTCGTCCTGACCGATGGCGGCCGCCGGATCAATCTCGGCCAGGCGGGCCAGCGCCGAGGACAGGCGGGTTTCATCCTTTTCATGGGCGGGTGTTACGATCCGGACATAGGACGGCGCATGGGCTGTGGCCCAATCGGGCAAGGGCTGCACCGCGCTGGCGGTATAGACGGCCCCAAGGCTCAGATGATCGGTTTTCACGGTCAGACCAATCTCTCCCGCGCCCAGCGCTTTCAACGGTGTCTTGCCATCAAGCCCTGTGATCGAGCCGATCGTCCCACCGGCCAATGCCGCACCACCGGCCAACCCGTCGCCAAGGCTGCGGATCAGAACCGTCTTGCCCAGATGCTTGACCTGATCAGCAAGACAGCCGATCGCCAGCACCTCCGACCCCAGACGCTCGGCCAGGGCTTCGGGGCCGGGCGCCTCATGGCGGAGGCTTTTCATCAGGCGGACCAGCCCGTTTTTGTGCTCCGCCGAGCCCAGAAATGCCGGCACCAGATCGTGATGTTGAAGGGCGGCGGTTTCCACCTTGTATATTTCAGCGGCCGAAGGGATCCGGTCTTCGATCAGCTGCTCCAACAACGTGTCATCGAAATCCGATAGGGATTCCAGCAAATCGCTGCGCGCCTCGGCCTCGCGCTCGGCAATGGAGGCCGGCAATTCGATCAGGGATGAGGGCTTGCCCTCGGCATATTTCCAAGCCCGTTCCGAGATCAGATCGACCGCGCCCACCACCGCGTCTGCGTCACGGATCGGCACCTGCCTGAGCGCGATGGGATGGCTGGCATAGCTTTGCAACTCGGCCACGATTGCGGCCACCCGGTCGCTGGCCGTGTCGATTTTGTTGATGAACAGGATCGCTGGAACGTCCGCCGCTTCAACCATGCGCATGAAGGGCGCGGCCAAAACTGCCGCCTCGGCCTCGGCCGGAACACAGATCACCACCGCATCGCTGGCCGCCAGCGCCGGTCCCGCCCCCGGCAATCCATCCGCCCCGCCGGCAATGTCCAGCACCGCCCAATCATCCCCCATAAATGAAAAGGCCGAGGCGCTTGCCACCCCGGCCACATCCATCCCGCTGATCGCGCCGCCCTCCAGCCCGGCAAGGGCCTGGGCGAGCGTTGATTTCCCTGAATGAGATGGTCCAATGATTGAAACGACGCGCATGGCGGGGTCCTCCTTGTTGTGGCGTGCACTGGTCCGAACCGCACGACAAGGGGGCGCGGCGCATCGGACATATACGCCCCTGCCAAGCCTGTTTACCTTACCTCAATACCGTGATGTTCGCGCCAAAACCCGCCGCCCGTCAAGGGCGAAGCGGGGCCAGCTGCCCTCACCTTGGCTCAGTCAAGCTTGCGATAGGTCAGGAAATTCCCGCGCGGCAGATACATCAGAACCATCTCAAGCGCACTCAACTCAACAATCTCATAGCACAGTGCCTCAGGATCGCCCTCGGGCCGGGCCATCAGATACGGCCCGCCGCCTTCAAACCCGCCGCACCAGGGCGTCACAGCCAGATAATCGACGCCCATGATCTGGCCATCGTACTGGTTCTCACGCTCCAACCCCAGAATATTGAATTGCGAGTTAGGGTCGTCAACCGAGTACCAATACCCCTGAAGCGTGTTCACCATTCCGTCCGCACGGTCCCAGGGCCGCCCCGCCACATCGCGCAGAACCACGTCGGCCGTCATGTCATAAATGCCGGTCATGTCACCTTGGACGGCGATGGGTTGCCCCGGAAGGAAGGTTTTCATCAACCGGATGATCCAGCCGGGTGTGCGCCCATCATCATAGACGAACATCTTGGTCCCATTGGCAAAAAAAGCGCAGAAGGCGGCCTCGGTCTCGGTCACGCATTCCTGGAAATGGCCATTGTCGCTGTAGGGTTCGCCATAGGTGCCGGGGGCGGCGGTCGTCTCACGCGGGGTTTGCTTGGGTTTTTCAGTCGGGGTCGGTTCAATCGCGGATGAGGCCTCTTTCTTCGGAACAAGGTTCAGCGTGAATTCGGTGATCCCGGCCTCCAGCTCGATCTGGCGGAACTCTGACTTGTCATAGCCCCGCTGGGCGCAATTCCCCTGTTCGCCGAGGATGTCGAAAACCTCGGAAACGGTGCAGAAAAAGAAATTGTCGCCCTCAAACACCCGGCCCTTGGCGGTGGCGCGGTAATAGTAATAGCCAAGTTTCAGATCCGTGCCGATCACCGTCTTGCAGGCACCCGGCTCGATATTCCACCACCCCTCCGAGCGCCATTTATCACCCTCCTTATGGGCGATGGCGAAGGAATGCAAAACGCTGGTTTTGTTACAGAAATTCAGCCCTGCCTCGGCGGTGCCAGCCAGAGCCACAAGTCCAAAAGCCAAGATAGTCCGAAACAGCATAATCCACCCCTCGCCAATACAATTTCCCCTCCAACCTAGCTCCGGCACCGCCGCGGTCAATCCCGTGTTGCAACAGCCGGAGGCGTTTTGGCACGGCGGCTCAGCACCCATTCCCGATACGAGATGAAAGTAACAGCCGCGATGATGATCGCACCGCCCGACAGCACGAAGATGTCTGCCGGTTCGCCAAAAGCAACCACCCCAAGGATGGTGGCCCAGACCAACTGCAGAAACGTGACCGGCTGGGTCACCATGATCGGCGCCGCAGCCAGCGCCTTGGACATGGTCCAATGGCCGAATGTCGCGAAGACCGCGACCAGCGCCAGCGCCAGAACATCAAACAATTCCGGTGGCGTCCAGACCGCCCAGGCCATTGGCGCCAGACCCAAGGTCACAAAGAGTGACAGCATGGTCACCAGCGTTGTCGGGCTTTCGTCTCGGGTCAGCTGTTTCGCCATCAGATAGGAAATCGCGAATAATGGCGCCGAGACGACCTGCGCCATTTGACCGGCTGAAATCTCCTGAAAACCGGGGCGCAACACCACCAATGCCCCGGCAAAGGCAACGCAAATCGCAAGGATCCGGCGCAGCGCCATCTTTTCACCCAGAAACAGCGCAGCCCCTATGGTCACGAAAATCGGCGCGGTATATCCGATGGCCGTCACCTCAGCGATGGGGATCCGGGCCATCGCGTAAAACCACAGGGTAACGCCCAGCGTATGGGCGACGCCCCGGATCGCGAAAACACCCAGACGTCGGGGCGCCGGAGGCGCTTTCATCAACGCCAGCAGGGCCGGCAACATCAGGATCACACCAAAGGCATAGCGGATAAAAGCGGCTTGCGGCGCTGGAATGTCCGAGCCGACATAGCGCACAATGCCGGTGACCGCGACAAAACAAAACCCGGTCACCAACATCCAGACGATGCCTTTCCAGGGGGACAATTGGGTCGTGACATGCACCATTTTGCTTTGCCTTTCGCCGCGCAGCCAAACCGAGATTTCACTTCCAAGCAAGCGCATAATGGGGCTAAGCTCGCGAAATCGCACAACCCTTCATCGAGGACCCACCATGTTTCTGAAACCTATCGCACTTGCACTCGCCTTCGCGGCAACCGCCCTCCCCGCCCTGGCGGCGGGCACCGGCTCCGAGGGGTATTTCCAGATTTACAACGACACCGAGGGCAATGTGCTCGTCGGCTTTTACACCAATGACGGCAGCGGCTGGAGCCAGAACTGGATCGCCGGGGTCGAAATCATGCCGGGTCAGAACGGCCGGGCGGAATTTCATGCCGCAAGCGGAGCCTGCGAACAGTTGTTCCAGGCCGGCTGGCTCGGCGGCGATGGCAGCGAAGTGTTCGACGAGCCCTACAGCATCGACATTTGCGAGGCCAGCAATGTCTATCTCGGCGACAACGAGATCTCATTCGACTAACCAAAACCCGCAGAAAACCGGCAAAGGGGCCGCGCGGCCCCTTTCCTGTCGGCCCCGGCGCGGTTGGTGCGCCTATAGCTGCGCCATGACCTCATCGGAAATATCGAAATTGGCGGTGACGTTCTGGACATCGTCGTCATCTTCCAGGGCCGTGATCAGCTTCATCAGCTTCTGCGCGCCCTCCAGATCCAGCGGCGTGGTGGTAGAGGGTTTCCAGATCAGCTTGGACGTATCCGATTCTCCCAAAGCCGCCTCCAGCGCGTTGGAAACCTCGTTCAGATCGCTGGCGTCGCAATAAATCTCGTGACCATCCTCGGTGCTTTCCACATCTTCAGCTCCGGCCTCGATCGCCGCCTCGAACACGGTATCGGCGTCCCCGGCGCCCGCCGGATAGGACACAAAACCCTTGCGTTCGAACATGAAGGAAACCGCTCCGGTTTCCGCCAGATTTCCCCCGTTCTTGGAAAAGGTCGAGCGCACATTCGACGCCGTGCGGTTCCGGTTGTCGGTCATCGCCTCGACGATCAGTGCAACCCCGTCCGGGCCATACCCCTCATAGCGGATTTCGTCGTAACTTTCGGCATCGCCGCCAATGGCCTTGTTGATGGCGCGGTCGATGACATCTTTCGGGACCGAGTTTGACTTTGCCTCTTTTACCGCGAGGCGCAGGCGCGGGTTCTTGTCAGGATCCGGATCGCCCATTTTGGCCGCCACGGTGATTTCCTTGGCCAGTTTGGAAAACAGCTTGGACCGCACGGCGTCCTGTCGGCCTTTGCGGTGTTGAATATTCGCCCATTTTGAATGGCCTGCCATGTCATCTCTCCGAAACTGCTATGTCGGGGCGTTCTATATGCGACCGGACGGGGGGCTCGCAAGGGGTCAGCCGCGTTCGTCCTTGGCGGTGCCAAGCACGATATGACTGTTGATCTTGGCCACCCCCGGCACGGTGCCCAGTTTTTCGGTGTGAAACAGCTTGTAATCGGCCAGATCCGCGGTTTCGACACGCAGCAGATACTCCCATTCGCCCGCGATATTGTGGCACTCGCGGACTTCGGGGAACAGGGCCATGGCCCGTTCAAAAACCTTCTGCCCGTCGCGGGTATGATCGGATAATCCAACCGAGATGTAAGACAGGAACCCCGCCCCTACGGCACGGCGGTCGACCATCGCCCGATACCCTGTGATGATGCCGCGCTTTTCCAGTTCCTGTACCCGGCGCAGGCAGGTCGAGGGCGCCAAACCGACGCGTTCGGCCAGTTCCAGATTGGTGATCCTGCCGTCGCGCTGAAGCGCCTGCAATATCTCTTCAGATTTTCGATCCAATTTATCCATATTGTCCAGTATTCAGCATTTTTTCTGGTATTTTGCAATTTCATTCGGCGGAATATGGCGAATCTTGTCGCCATGACCTATTCCATGATGACCGCCCTTGCCCTGTTTGCCTTCGTCACCTCGATCACTCCTGGGCCGAACAATCTTATGTTGATGGCCTCGGGCGCCCGTTTCGGGTTCCGCCTGAGCCTGCCACATATGTTCGGGATCTCTCTTGGCTTTGGCGTGCTGATCTTCGCCGTCGGGATGGGACTCGCTGCGGTGCTTGAAACGGTGGCCTGGGCAGAGTTTGCCCTGAAAATGCTGGCAGCAGGATTTCTTGCCCGGCTGGCCTGGAAACTGGCCCATGCCGGCGCACCGGGCCAGGCGGGCCAAAGGGACCGCCCCATGGGTCTGATGCACGCGGCGCTGTTTCAATGGATCAATCCGAAGGGCTGGATGATGGCGCTGACAGCCATCGCGGTTTATGCGCCCGAGCAGTCGGTTCAGACGATCCTTGCGGTGACCCTCGTGTTCGTTCTGGTCAATTTTCCCTCGGTCGGGGTCTGGACGCTGATTGGCGGGCGGATCGGCCGTGTCCTGCAGGATCCGGCTCGTGCACGGCTGTTCAATCTGGCCATGGCCGGGCTGCTTCTGGCGACCCTTTTTCCGATTCTGACGGGGTGACACTTATGGGGTGACCTTGGCGCGAGGCGTGACTATTCTTGCGCCATGAGCCTTGATCAATCCTTGCTATTTGCCATTTTCGCCGCGGTCTTTGGCCTGCTTCTCTGGGGGCGCTGGCGCTATGACCTCGTGGCCTTTGCCGCATTGATGGTGGGCGTGCTGGTCGGGGTGGTGCCGACGAAACACGCGTTTGACGGGTTTGGCCACCCGGCGACGCTGGTGGTGGCGCTGGTGCTGGTGGTTTCAGCCGGGCTGGTGAAATCCGGTGCGGTGTTTCTGATCACGCGCACGCTGGTCGATGCGACGCGGCCGCTTGGGCGGCATATCACGATCATGGGCGGGATCGGCGCCGTATTATCGGCCTTCATGAACAATGTGGCGGCGCTGGCGCTCTTGATGCCGGTCGATATGCAGGTCGCGAAAAAGGCCAAGCGCGATGTCGGGCTCAGCCTGATGCCCTTGTCCTTTGCCACCATTCTGGGCGGCATGGCAACAATGATCGGCACGCCCCCCAATATCATCGTGGCCACCATCCGTGAGGACGCGCTGGGCGCTCCCTTTGCGATGTTCGATTTCGCCCCTGTCGGCGTCATCGCGGCACTGGTCGGGCTGATATACGTGGCGACCATCGGCTGGCGATTGATACCCCGCAGCGAAAGCGGGCAAAACGCCGCCGAGGACTTGCTGGATATCGGCGCCTATATTGCTGAGCTGACCGTCCCTGACGGATCCCGCCTCGCCGGTCAGCGTCTGGCCGAACTGGAGGGCGCTGCGGAAGAGGCCGATGTCGCCCTTCTGGGCCTGATCCGCGACGGCAGGCGGCTGTTCGGCCGGGCCAGGAACCGCAAGATTGCCGTTGGCGACACGCTGGTGCTGGAGGCGACGCCAGACGCGCTGGATGAGTTTCGCATCGCCCTGAAACTCGATTTTGCTGATCCGAACCGGCAGGACCGCCTGGCGGTCGGCGACGGTCTGGCTCTGGTTGAGGCCGTGGTCACCGAGACCGCGCGGATCACCGGCAAAACTGCGCAATCCGTCGGGCTGAACTGGCGTCAGAACGCCGTTTTGATGGGGATTTCCCGGCGCGGCAAGCGGATCACGGCAGAGGTGCGCAAGACCGTGCTCGAGCCCGGCGATATCCTGTTGCTGCTGGTGCCCCATGACCGGCAGGCGGATGTGGTCGACTGGCTCGGCTGCCTGCCGCTGGCCGAACGGGGCCTGTCCGTGACCCGCGACCAGAAAACCTGGATCGCCATCGGCCTGTTTGCCGCCGCTGTTCTGGCCGCGAGCCTGGGTCTCGTCTATCTGCCGGTGGCGCTTGGAGTGGTGGTGGTCTGTTACCTTCTGATGAAGATCGTGCCGCTGTCAGAACTGTATGACCAGATCGAGTGGCCGGTGGTTGTGCTGCTTGGCTCGATGATCCCGCTGGGGCAGGCGCTGGAAAGCTCCGGGGGGACCGAGTTGATCGCAGGCGGGCTGATCGGTCTGACCGAGGGTTGGCCGGCCTGGGCCATTCTGACGGTTCTGATGGTGGTGACCATGACCCTGTCCGATGTGCTGAACAACACCGCGACGGCAATTGTCGCCGCCCCCATCGGGATCGCCATGGCCGAAGGGCTTGGCGTCAGTCCCGACCCGTTCCTGATGGCCGTTGCAGTGGCGGCAAGCTGTGCGTTCCTGACGCCGATCGGGCATAAGAACAACACGCTGATCCTGGGTCCTGGCGGCTATCGGTTCGGCGATTACTGGCGGGCCGGGCTGCCGTTGGAGGCTCTGATCGTCGCGGTCAGCATCCCGGCAATCCTTCTGTTCTGGCCCCTGTGACAAGGAGGGTACTGTGAGTGCGCGCCCATTTCTGATCCTGCAACTCCGCCCGGAAACCGAAGCCTCGGATGATGAGTTTCACGCCTTTCTCGACAAGGGCGGGATTGCGCAGGAGCGGGCGCATCGGATCCGGCTGGACCAAGGCCCGATCCCGGCGGATCTGGATCTTCGGAGCTATGCCGGCGTCATCGTTGGCGGCGGGCCAGGCTGTGTTTCGGACCCCGCAGACGGCAAGGACCCTGTGGAGGCCAGGATCGAGGCAGAGATTTTGGGCCTGATGCCGAGGATCACCGAACAGGACATCCCCTTTCTGGGCTGCTGTTATGGCATCGGCATTCTGGCCCATCATCTGGGTGCTGAGGTCTCAAAGGCGCGCTATGGCGAGCCGGTTGGCCCGGTGACCTGCCGGACCACCGAAGAGGCCGCCGCGGACCCGTTGGTGGCCGGGCTTGACCCGTCGTTTCAGGCTTTTGTCGGCCATAAGGAGGCGGTCCAGGATTTGCCCGAAGGATGTGTGTCGCTGGTCACCTCGACCCCCTGCCCCTATCAGATGATCCGCTATGGCGAGAATGTCTATGCCACGCAATTTCATCCCGAAGCGGATAGTGATGGTTTTGCGCTGAGGATCCGGATCTACAAGGATCGGGGCTATTTTGATCCGTCCGAGGCCGAGGCCCTGATCGCCACCTGTGCGGCGGCAGAGGTCGCGGTGCCGGGGCAGATCCTTGGCCGGTTTGTTGCACGTTTCGGCTGACAGGGGCGCTCCCGCCCGCGGTTGATCTTCGATCAAGCCGCGCTTGGGCCCGGCGCGGGGGGCCAGCCCCCCGCGACCCCCCGGAGTAGTTTGACCAAGAAGAAGGGCAAGCGTCAAAGGGGCCAGATCAGCGGAATAAGGAGGCTGGCGACCAGACCCGTCGACAGGTTCAAAGGGATTCCGACTTTCAGGAAATCGGTGAATTTATACCCGCCGGGACCATAGACCAGCATATTGGTCTGATAGCCGATCGGGGTCGCGAAGGAGGCCGAGGCGGCAATCATCACCGCGATGACAAGCGGTCTTGGGTCGAGCCCGAGCGCCGTGCCGAGACCGATGGCGACCGGGGTCACCACGACGGCGACGGCGTTGTTGGACACAAGTTCGGTCAGGATCGATGTCAGAAGGTAGATCGCCCAAACAATCAGGAAGGGAGGCAGCGTGGCGAGCGCCGGGGACACTGCGTCGACCAGCAGGCGGACAGCGCCGGTTTCCTGCAAGGTGGCGCCGACCGCGAGCATGGAGAAGATCAGCGCCAGAAGCCGTCCGTCGATGAAGGAAAACGCCTCATCCGCGTCGATGGCCCGGCTCATCAGGATGATCGCCACCGCCCCGAGCCCGAGGGCGAAGATCGGCGCCAGGCCAAAGGCGGCCAGCCCGACGATACCGGCCAGGCAAGCCAACACGACCGGCGCGTGGCTGCGGCGATAGGCGCGGTCGGTGGGTTGGGTCAGATCGACCAGTTTCATATCTTCCGCGAGGCGGGCGATATCCTCGGGGGCGCCTTCCAGAAGCAGCGTATCGCCGACCTGGACCACAATGTGATCGAGCTGGCCAGTCTCGTTCTGGTTCCGGCGATGCACGGCGATCGGATAAACACCATAGCGGCGGCGCAGGCGCAAATCGCCGAGGGCGCGGCCGATCATCCGGCAACCCGGTGAGATCAGCGCCTCGACGGTTGCGGTTTCGACCTGTGACAGCTGATCGGCAAGCCGTGTGTCGGGGTTGTCCCGGATCGAAAGCAATTCCCCCATTTGGGTGCGCAGGACCACGCGATCGCCTTCGGCCAGCGTCACGCTATCCAGGTTGCGGCGCAGCGAGGCATCCCGGCGGATCACGTCGACAACGCGCATTCCGTCCCGGCGGAACATATCGACCGCAAGGACCGCCGTGCCGATCAGCGCCGACTTGGCCGGGATCGCCACCTCGGTGAAAAAGCGGCGGGCGCGGCGGCCACCAAGGAGGCTGGCCATGCTTTGACGGTCGGGCAGCAGGCGGGGCGCGATGAAGCGAAGATACAGCATCCCCCAGGCGACCACGAAAATGGCGAGCGGCGTGACCTCGAAAATGCTGAACGGCGCCAGCCCCTCGGCC
>Ga0070726_10002899_pt1 | contig 15055 bp, 10 predicted proteins | sample tdAd471_FD_67275 | JGI IMG/M metagenome (GOLD analysis project Ga0070726, IMG submission 67275) | Marine sediment microbial communities from the Atlantic coast under amendment with organic carbon and nitrate - tdAd47.1 | ecosystem: Environmental > Aquatic > Marine > Coastal > Sediment | place...
CCTCGAGCGCCTCCAGGTCCTGATCCACGAAATACTCGATCCGGTCATCGATCGCCTGCGAAAAAATGGCCGCGGCATCGTCACAGGTATCGGCTACTTCAGCGGCGCAGCCATGTTCCCCTGTAGTGGCCTGAATCCATTGCTGCATGTAGGCCAGCTCCGCAATGGAGATTTCCTCGCCCGATACATAAGCCACTGCAGATGCTTCCAGATGTCGCTTGTAGACTTCTGTTGCCGGCGTGTTGTCGAGCTCCAGGTTATTCATGATGTTGCCGTAAAGCGTGGTAAACCTGACAAAATCATCCTTTGACCCCAGCAGCAGCTCTGCGAAATTCAGCGCTTGCTCCCTGTTACCCATCTCAGAGGCATAGTCAGACAACTCATCGACGATCGCCACTTTGGGCATCAAGGGTGAGAAGTCGAATCGACGGGTTTGCGCCTTCTGCTGCTCTGTTCGCCGGTCTTCAACGATTTCGTCGGGAACAACATCGGCAAAACGATGTGCCTGAGGCATGGCTGCCAGTTGCGCTGCCTGGGTGTGCGTCATGGTAAGTCCTGATGCAAGCAGCGAACGTGTGCGCTGTTGCCAGCTACGTATCACGTCTTCGCGAAAAACGTTGAAGCGCGATATCTCGAAATAACGTCGGTTGCTGATCTCACCCGCCAGGCGGGCGGCAATCTGTTTCAGCTCACGGCTGTCATCCCGAGACAGGCAATAGGCGGTGAGATGAGCACCTGTCTCAAGTACCTCCGCGGCAGAGAACTCGGTATAGGGTTTGCCAAAAATGGTGTTGAATACGTCTTCACTGAGCACCGGGTCGATATTCACCCTGTTGTTGGCATCTTTCTCAATCCCGGCCGCGGCAGCCAGCCATTCGCGCACAGGTTTACTGCATTGCCCTGCCGCATCAGGCTGTATATTTGCCTGAATCGCGCTGATGTCAGCAGCCAGTCTTTCGATAAAGTCGTCACTGTCGCTGCTGGCAATAATGCCCAGTTCGCAAGCCCTTCCGCGACCAACTGTAGTGCGCAACACTGCTCTTTCACCATCCGCTGACAGCAGGGCCGACAACGCAAGCTTCCTGTTGTTTTCATCTTCTGTGGTAAAGCGTACTTCCCGCGAATAGGGATAGTAGGAGCCGTTCTCAATCGCACCGCCGCCAAACAGGCTGTAGCCGGCTGCGGTTTTGCCGGCCCTCTGAATCGCCCCGGAGACGGAAATCTGACCGCTTACCGAGTGGTCGTCCAGCGTATTGATTGTCAGTGTTAGCGGGAAAGTACGACCAGAGCAGTACAGCAGGCCTGTCCAGTTGGTATTGGGCCGATACGCTTCAATGTCACTGTGCACAGCCTGCTGGTGATCGTCTGCACCGCATGCCGCGAGAAACGTCACGCACAACAAACTGATAATGAGGTAGTCGCCCAGCCTGGGAGGTACAGCCATTTTCATATTCTCTTGCCTGTCTCGGGATACCGCTCGCGTGGTCAATTGTGGCAGAGGAGCAGAACACAGCGGTCATCTTGCGACGTCACTGTCGTTGCTACTCGCTCAGCCGTGCCTTCAGTGCATAAAGCTTGTCCAGCGCTTCTCGCGGCGTTAAGCCATCCACGTCCAGCGCTTCCAGGTCGTCCAGGACCGGGTGGGGTGCCGGCGTATTGAACAAGTCCACCTGGGGGGAGTCAGGGCCGGCCACCGGTACTTTTCCCGGCGCTGCCACCGGCGGCACATTCTCTGCAGGCCTTGCGGCCTCCAACTCCTGTAGCTTCTCAGCCGCTGCCGCCAGCACCCGCGCGGGTATGCCGGCCAGCTTCGCCACCTGCAGACCAAAACTGCGATTGGCCGGGCCCTCCTGAATGTGGTGCAGGAACACCACATGGTCCTGGTGTTCCGTGGCGTCCAGATGCACGTTGGCCATTGTGGGGCAGCTTTCAGGCAGAGCGGTAAGCTCGAAATAGTGGGTGGCAAACAGGGTGAACGCTTTTACCTGTTGTGCCAGTTCCACGGCGGCCGCCCAGGCCAGGCTGAGGCCGTCAAAGGTGCTGGTGCCGCGGCCTACTTCATCCATCAACACCAGTGAGCGGGGGGTGGCGTTGTGCAGGATATTTGCCGTCTCGGTCATTTCAACCATGAATGTGGAGCGCCCGGATGCGAGGTCGTCGGAGGAGCCGATGCGAGTGAAGATGCGATCCAGCGGTGCCAGCCGGGCTGCGCTCGCCGGCACGTAACTGCCAATGTGCGCCAGTAGAGCGATCACTGCGTTCTGGCGCATGTAGGTCGACTTGCCGCCCATGTTGGGGCCGGTGATCAACAGCATGCGCCGCGACGTATCCAGCAGCGCATCGTTGGCGATAAAGGGCTCCTCCAGAACCTGTTCCACCACCAGGTGCCTGCCCTGGGTGACTTCAAATACCTGTTCCTTGCAAAACTGTGGCCGGCACAGGTGCAGGCGGTCTGCGCGCTCGGCCAGGCAGGCGAGTACGTCGATCTCAGCGACGGCGGCAGCAGTGTCCTGCAGCGCTGCCAGTTGCTGGTTAAGCTGCTCCAGCAGCTCGTCGTACAGGGCCTTCTCCCGCGCCAGCGCGCGACTCTTGCTGGACAGGGCTTTGTCTTCAAACTCTTTCAGCTCAGGTGTGATAAAGCGCTCGGCGTTTTTCAGCGTCTGCCGCCGAATGTACTCGGCGGGAGCCTTGTCGGATTGTGACCGGCTGATTTCGATGTAGTATCCGTGGACCCGGTTATAGCCGACTTTCAAGGTGGCGATACCGGTAGCCTCACGCTCGCGCTGTTCTATCTCCAGCAGGTAGTCGGTGGCACCACCACTGATCCTGCGCAGTTCGTCCAGTTCTTCGTCGTAACCATCGGCAATGACGCCGCCCTCGCGAATCACCACGGGCGGGTTGTCTATCAGGGCACGGTCCAGTAAGTTCACCAGGTCGGGGTAGTCGCCGGCCTGGGCAGCCAGTGTCGCCAGCAGCGGCGCTGGGCAATGGGCCAGTTCAGAGCGCAACGGCGGCAGTGCCGCCAGCGAACTGAGCAGCCGGGTAAGATCCCGTGGCCTGGCGCTGCGTAAAGCCACCCGGGTGAGAATGCGCTCCACGTCACCAATTGGCTTCAGCGCTGAGCGCACGGGCTCATAGTGATAATTGCCACACAGCGCTGCAATGGCATCCTGGCGGCGTTCCAGTGCGCCGATATCGGTCAACGGCCGGTGCAGCCAGCGCCGCAGCAGACGGCTGCCCATGGAGGTAATGCCCCTGTCCAGCACTGAGTACAGGGTGTTGCTGTCGCCGCCGGTCATGTTGATGTCGATTTCCAGGTTGCGGCGGGTTGCTGCGTCCAGTATGACGCTGGCTTCGCGGCTCTCATGGCTCAGCCCGCGGATGTGCGGCAGGCTGGCGCGCTGGGTGTCCTTCACATACTGCAACAAACAGCCGGCAGCGCCAATCGCCAGATCGAGGTCCTCGCAGCCAAAGCCCTGCAGGTCGTGAGTCTGGAACTGGGCATTCAGGGCCCTGCGCGCGCTCTCGCAGTCAAACTCCCATTCCGGCTGCGCACGGGCGCCACGGCGGGAGGTGATGGCGGTATGGCCTATGGTGTCGCAGTACAGGGTTTCGGCCGGGTTGAGGCGCTCCAGCTCGCCGGCCAGAGCCTCGTCACCGCTCAGCTCCAGAACCCGGAAGCGACCGCTGCTGAGATCGAGATAGGCAATGCCATAGGCGTCGCCCCTGTGGCCAATGGCCAGCAGCAGGTTGTCGACACGTTCGTCCAGCAGGGCTTCGTCAGACAGCGTGCCGGGAGTCACCACGCGCACCACCTTGCGTTCAACCGGCCCTTTGCTGGTGGCCGGGTCTCCAATCTGCTCGGCGATCGCTACCGAGACACCGGCCTTGACCAGTCTTGCCAGGTAGCCCTCGGCGGCGTGATAAGGCACCCCGCACATGGGGATGGGGTCGCCATTGGATTTGCCCCGGGCTGTCAGGGTGATATCAAGCAGCTGTGCTGCCTGCTTCGCATCGTCATAAAACAGCTCGTAAAAGTCGCCCATGCGGTAAAAAACCAGATCGCGCGGGTGCTCTGCCTTGATGGCCAGGTACTGCACCATCATCGGCGTGTGGCCGGACCTGGCGCCTTGCTCTGTGTTCTTCATGTAATGTCTGTCAATTCAGCCTGCCGCTCAGCGGCGGAAGTTTCTGGGTTGCCGTTGCATCTGCCGGTGCGGTACAGGCCGATTGCGTTCATGCATGGCGCCCCGGCTGCGCGCGTGTCTGGCCGTGTCGAGATCGTAGCGGTGACTGTTTCGGGAGGACGGCCTGCTGGCTGGTTTTGCCAGGTCGCGGCTCGCCGGTTTCTGCAGGTCCCGGGAGGGACTGTTCAACTGCTTGTCCTGCTTCCAACCACCTTTGTCGCGCGTCTGCCATTGATTGTTTTCATTTCTGACCACCCTGCCATCACGATCCGCATACACGTTATTTTTCAGCTTGTTATTGGAGCTTGCACGTTTCAGGTCACGTTGCACGGCTTGTGGCTTTGCCTTGCGGTCGCGGTTTTCGGCGCGGTTATAGAGATTGTCGCGACGCAGCGAGTCGCGGTTGAGGTTGATATCCTTGCGGTCTATGCGGTTGCCGATATCGACACGGTTACCCACATTGATATTGTTACCAATGTTGATGTTGCCGGTATTGATCACTACGGGTCCGCGGTAGCCGCCACCGTACCAGCCGTGATGGTAGTTGTGGTAGTAACCGCCACCCCAGCTGACCCCGAAGTTGAAAAAGCCACTGCTCCAGCTCACGCCAAAGTTCCAGCCGGTCCAGGGGTTGTACCCAACGTTAAAGCCCCAGGTAGGATGGCGAGGGTAATACCAGGGGCCGGGGTAGGGCCGGTAGTACCACCCGGAGCCATAAACCGGTACGCCGTAATAGGGGAAGGACCACAGGTAACCCGGCGTGTAGCCAACGTAAACGACCTCCGGGGTCGATTCATAGACGGTGACATAGCTCGTGTTGTACACCGGTGAGCTGGGAGGAATCTTTTTGATTTCATCGCTGGGAATGGCATCGGCTACCGTCCACGGGCCAGTGGCCCCGGCGGCGGTAAACCAGACGCCATTGTCCACTGCGTAGTACGTACCCTTGATCTTCAGCACCTGGGTTGCGGTGTTTACTGCATAGGCTACGGCGGTGCCGGGAATGTCCTCGAATTCGGGTTTGCCTTCATACTCTACCGTCAGGGTGGCGTCGCGGCTGATAGCGGCCGTCTGCGGTATTTGTGCGTCCAGCACAGCCTCTTCTGCCTCCGGAGTGCCCGCAACCGATGTACGCAGGCCACCGATATCTGAGGCCGGAGGAATGTTCGCAAAGGCAGCGGGCAGTTCATCGGCGGGTACGAAGGTCCACGGTCCGTCGTTGCTTTTGGCCCGGAACCAGCGACCAGACAGCAGCAGATACATGTTGCCGGTTGGCAGGTCACGCAACCAGGGCGATTCGGTATTGGTCACGTAGAGCACCTCACCACCCTCCAGAGCGGTCCATTGCGGTGCACCATCGGTAACGATCAATTCGGTGGGGGTGGTGGCTACTACAATCTCCGGCGGGGTTGGCCAATCAGGCGTGTCGGGGTCGGCTTCGGGCATTGCCTTCATCAGGTCCGCAGGTGGTGTTTGCGTGGGTGTCCAGGGTCCCATAGCGGACTCGGCCTGGTACCAGAGTTTACCGTTGGTGACGTAATGTTTGCCGCTTTTGCTCCGCACTACAGCGATGGGTGCATTCACCACGCGTTGGTAAGGGCTGTTGTCTATGTCGGCGTATATCGGTTGGCCATCGTAGCTCAACAGCACCGCCAGTTTTTCCCGAAACACGATTTTTGGCGGGTCGTTGTTCAGCTTTTCCAGGCTTCTGGATTCCAGTTCGGCCGTGGCCAGGCTGGCGGCCAGGCGTTCATGTGATATTTCAAAACCCGTGTCCGGTATGGCCGCTTCCACAATAGCCGTAAAGCGTTGCTCGCCCGCGTCCTTTGAATCCGGCCAGCGCACCTTGGTCACTCTCAGGTCTCGCACCAGAGCCGTGTCTGAATTCCTGTCGGTGTCCACGCGGGCCTCGAACCAGAAAGTGCCGAAAATCTGCTCGTCTTCACCCTTGGGTATCAGTGCCATCGCGGCGCGGCCGCTGAGCTGATTGCCTTTGAAAGACTCAGGCTGGGGCTGGTAGACGATGATGGTTCCCTGTTCCGCCACGACTTCCTGGGGCCATTCCAGGGCCAGTGTGGCTGCAGGGGTAGCGGACAGCAGTACAAAGAGAAAGGCGCTGAAAGCGCGAGTGAAAGTGGTCAAAGTAGCCCCCGGATACGTGTCAGCGCCCCAGTCAGCGCGAGTCGGATTCCGCGGTGGAGGGGCCTGTGTTTTGAGACACGACAGTATAGGGGGGTTGGGCGGGCTGTCCAAGCGACAGCCCGCAGCGGCTATCAGCCCTCAAATGCCTTGCGCGGTGCGGATACACCCGGAGCGTCTGAGCCTTTCAGGTAGGCTAGCATGGTGTCAGCGTCCGATACTTCGAAGGGATCAGTTGGGCAGTTGTCACCAAAGTCCGGTTCTACAAACATCTTTTCGATCACGCCGTCATCGACGACCATGGAGTAGCGCCATGAGCGCATGCCAAAGCCGACGTTGGATTTATCCACCAGCATACCCATCTTGCGGGTGAACTCACCGTTGCCATCAGGCAGCAGGTAAATTTTTTCGTTGCCGATACTCTTGCCCCACTGAAACATAACGAAGGCATCGTTGACGGATACGCAGACAATTTCGTCCACGCCCAAAGCCTGGAAGTCGTCGTAGAGTTCTTCATAGCGCGGCAGGTGGTTGGAGGAACAGGTGGGTGTGAAAGCGCCTGGCAGGGAAAACACCACGACTTTCTTGCCAGCGAAGATATCGGCGGTGGTTTTGTCTTCCCAACGGTAGGGATTTGGCCCTTCCACGGATTCATCGCGTACGCGGGTCTTGAAGGTAACGTTAGGGACATTTTCTGGGGTTGGCATCATGATCTCCTTGGACCGTGTGAGTGTGGTTATAAAGATAGACAATCAGGTCACCATTATCTAATTAATTGTGCCTATGCTTGCCTGCAGCTTTTTACTATCGCAATGGCGCTGTTAGTATTGGCCACCTTGCCCGCATAGTGAGTGCTCAGGGAGCATACAGGCTTGTGTTGAGACGTTGTTTACAGGTGCCATCCCATGGTTGATATACGCCCACTGGACCTGGTGGCCGATTCTCCCTGGTTCTCCGGGCTGCCGCAGGATGCCCTGCGGCAGCTCGCGGGGTCGGCCTCTATCCGTCCTTATCCCAGGGGTGGCCAGGTTTATAGTGAGGGTGAGGTCACTACAGAGGTATTTTGCGTGGTGACGGGAAGGCTGCGCCTGGCCATCTCCAGCAGCGAAGGACACGATTTCGCCGTGGTCGACCTCAGTCACGGGTTCTGGTTTGGTGAACCGGTGCTCGCCAGCAACGCCCCACGTGTGGCAGCTGTGCAGGCCCTCACCAATGCTGATGTTCTGTGCATCCCGCGGCATACTGTACTGGAGGTGGCAGAGGCCCACCCACTGATGTACCGCAACCTGTTTCACGACCATGTTGCCGCCACGCGCAAGCTTTACGGTCTTTTGGGGGGCATGCTGTTCTATCCGTTGCGTGCCCGCGTGGCATCGAGGCTGCTCAGTTTTGCCGAAGAATATGGCGTGGCCGAAGAGGATGGCACGCGCATCGACATCCGGTTGACCCAGTACGACCTGGCCCAGTTGGCGCTGGGATCACGCCAGCGGGTGAACAAGGTGTTGCGCACGTTTACTGAGCAGGGGCTGATCGAGACTCGCGATGACAGAGTGATTGTGCTGGATCGGGAGGCGCTGGCGGCGGAAGTCGAACCGGGTTGATGTCGCGCAGGTGACAGCGGCCAACCGGTGGTGTTGCTAGGATGCTCTTCCCGTCAGCAAAATCAGCCCGGAGCATACTATGGCAATTAGAATTGTACCCAAAGACGAACTGGTCAACGAGATAGGCAAGAAGTTTGATCCAGGCGAGTGGGTGACGCTGGACCAGGACCGCATCAACGCTTTCGCTGACTGCACAGAAGATCATCAATTTATTCATATCGACGAGGAAAAAGCCCGGGAGACCCCGTTCGGGGGCACCATTGCGCACGGCTTTCTGACCCTCTCCATGCTGGTGAAGATGGTTGAAGGTATTGGCGTGGCGCCTGAAAACGTGGTGATGGGAATTAACTATGGCTTTGACAAAGTCCGCTTCCTGGCGCCAGTCCGTGCCGGCAAGAGAGTCCGTGCCCACGTGGAAGTACTGGATGTGAGCACCAAGGACGGCAGCCGATTCCTGATCAAGCAGGGTATCTCGGTGGAGATTGAAGATGAAGAAACACCGGCATTGGTTGCAGAGTGGTTGTCGATGGTTGTCGCCGGCTGAACACCGGATTGCGCGCTTCAAGGGCGCGCAGGCCTCTCAGTAGACTCAATGAAAGGAGAAGAACATGTCTATTCGCTATGACGGCAAGGTCGCGATTGTTACCGGTTCCGGTCAGGGCCTGGGCCGCAGTCACGCAATTGAGCTGGCCAAGCGTGGTGCCAGGGTGGTGGTTAACGACCTTGGCGGCAATGTGGATGGCTCGGGCGGGGGTTCTGAAGCCGCGCTCGCAGTGGTCGCCGAGATTCAGGCCGCCGGAGGTGAGGCTATCGCCAATGGCGCCAATGTAGCGGATTACGCGCAGGTGGAAGCCATGGTCAAGCAGGCGATGGATGAGTGGGGTCGGGTAGACATACTTGTCAACAACGCCGGTATCCTTCGCGACAAAAGCTTCGCCAAAGGTTCGCTGGAGGATTTTCGCCTGGTGTTGGATGTACACCTGATGGGCACGGTGAATTGCACCAAAGCCTGCTGGGATATCATGCGTGAGCAGGCTTATGGCCGCGTCCTGGTCACCACCTCCTCGTCGGGTCTGTACGGTAATTTCGGCCAGACCAATTACGGCGCTGCCAAGATGGGCGTTATCGGCCTGATGAACACGCTGGTACAGGAAGGCGCGAAGTACAATATTCGCGTCAACGCGCTGGCGCCCACCGCTGGAACACGCATGACCGAGGGCTTGATACCCGAAGAAGCCTTTGCATTGCTGACCCCCGAGACAGTAACACCGGCTGTACTTTACCTGGTCAGCGAGGATGCCCCCAACAAGACCATTATGTGCGCCGGCGCGGGTGCTTACGCCGTCGCCAAAATTATCGAAACCGACGGCACCTGGTTGTCGCCGGAGGAGCAGACCCCGGAAGGAATTGCCGCACACTGGGATGCCATTACGTCAGCGCAGGGTGAGACTCAGCCAGAGGCGGGCTTTGAACAGACAGTGAAGATGACCGGGAAAGCGATGGCAGGTCTGGGTATCGCCAGGGACTAGCCGGGGCCGTTCGGACCGGTGTTGACAGTGCGCAAATTACAGGAGAACAAGAAATGAAAGCAGTTGTATGCAAGGAGTTGGGCCTGCCCGACAAACTGGAACTGGTCACGGACTGGCCCGAACCCACACCGGGCGATCACGATGTGGTAGTGGAGGTGAAAGCCGCCGGCCTGAACTTTCCCGATGTGTTGATGATTCAGGGCAAGTACCAACACCAGCCGGAAATGCCGTTCATCCCCGGCGGTGAATGTGCCGGTATCGTCAAGGCTGTGGGTAGCAAAGTGGTGCGTTACCAACCCGGGGACAAGGTGATTGCAGCGGCCGGCACAGGTGCTTTCAGCGAACAGGTTGTGGCCAATGAATTCGGTGTGTTCGCGATGCCCGAGGCACTGAGTTTTGAGCAGGCGGCGGGTGTGTGCATTACTTATTTCACCTCGTACTACGCGTTGAAGCAGAGGGCCAATATTCAGCCGGGGGAGACCCTGTTAGTGCTGGGCGCTGCCGGCGGTGTTGGCTCTACGGCGGTGGAATTGGGCAAGTTGATGGGCGCGAAAGTTATTGCGGCGGCCAGTTCGCAGGAGAAGCTGGAGCTGTGCAAGAAATTGGGTGCCGATGAGTTGATCAATTACAGTGAAGTGTCCCTGAAGGACGCCGTACGTGAGCTCACAGATGGCAAGGGTGTGGACGTCATCTATGACCCTGTAGGCGGTGACTACTCGGAACCCGCGGTGCGCAGCATGGCCTGGAACGGACGCTACCTGGTGATCGGTTTTGCCAGTGGTCCTATTCCCTCTATCCCGCTGAACCTGGCACTGCTGAAAGGCTGCTCGATTGTCGGCGTTTTCTGGGGGCGATTCGCCGGCGAGCAGAGCGATGTGCAGATGAAGAACGTGGAAGAGCTCTGGACACTCTTCGATGAAGGCAAGCTCAACCCGGTGGTAACAGATTGCTTCCCGCTGGAACAGTATGAGGAAGCATTCAATTGCCTCATCGACCGCAAGGCCCGCGGTAAGGTGATTCTCACCACCTGAGCCGCTTCGCCCCCGGGCAGTCTCTCGCGGCTGTCCGGTAGCACGCCTTGCCAAACTGTTTGCCTGAGGATTCTCCATGCCTGCCCCCCTGTTAGACCGTCGTGACCTTGAATTCATGTTGTATGAAGTGTTTGACGTGGAGGCCAGCCTCTCGCGGGAACGCTACTGTGACCATAACCGGGAAACCATCGACGCGGCGATGGATGTGGCGGAGACTGTCGCCGAAAAGTACTTCCTGCCCTACCGGCAGAAGATAGATACCCATCAGCCTACCTTCGATGGCAAGCAGGTGCAGATGATCCCCGAGATCAGGCAAGCCAATGATGCCGTAATCCAGGCCGGGCTGGCTTCACCGGGCGCAGACTACGAGGTGGGCGGTATGCAACTGCCGGCACTGGCTGCGTCCGCGGTGTTCGCCTACCTCAATGCGGCGGGCAGTACAGCCATGGGATACATAGGCCTGACCAATGCCAACGCCAACCTGATCGATGCCCATGGCACAGACGAACAGAAAACCAGGTGGGTACTGCCCCAGCGCAGCGGCCGCTTTGCCGGCACCATGGCAATGAGCGAACCCGGTGCCGGCTCCAGTCTTGCTGATCTCACTACGACAGCCGTGCCCCATGACGACGGCAGTTACCGCATAAGCGGCAATAAAATCTGGATATCCGGCGGCGATCACGAGCTGACAGAAAATATTGTGCACCTGGTGCTCGCCAGGGTGAAGGGCGCGCCCAAAGGTGTTAAGGGTATATCGCTGTTTATTGTGCCCAAGTTTCTGGTCAATGAAGACGGCAGCCTTGGCGAGCGCAACGATGTCACGCTGGCGGGGCTGTTTCATAAGATGGGGGGGCGCGGACAAACCTCCACAGCGCTGAATTTTGGTGAAAACGGCGGTGCAGTCGGTTACCTGGTGGGTGAAGAGAACCGCGGCCTGATGTACATGTTCCACATGATGAACGAGGCGCGGATAATGGTGGGTACCATGGCGGCCACTACCGCCTTGTGTGGGTATCAGTACTCGCTTGACTACGCCAGGGAAAGACCTCAGGGCCGATTACCTTCGGCCAAGGACCCGTTGTCGCCGCCGGTCAATATTATTGAGCACGCAGATGTAAAACGCATGTTGCTGGCGCAGAAAGCGTATGCCGAAGGCGCCTATGCCCTGTGCTTGCTCGGCAACCAACTGGTTGATGATGAGCACACCGCACCCACCGACGAGCAACGCGCCCAGGCGCATGAGCTCCTGGATTTCCTTACGCCTGTTATCAAGAGCTGGCCGTCTGAATACGGTCCCAAAGCCAATTCCTACGCTATTCAGGTGCTTGGTGGGGCAGGCTATGTCAACGAACACCCGGTAGAGATGATGTACCGCGACAATCGGCTCAACCCCATTCACGAGGGCACCACCGGGATTCAGTCTCTGGACCTGCTGGCGCGTAAAGTGCCGCAGAATAATATGGCTGGATATCGCGCCTGCCTGCAGGCGATAGGTGCAACCATTGCCAGCGCCAGGCAATTGGCAGAGCTGGCTGATTGTGCCACCGAGTTGGAGAACTCGGTGGCCACCCTGAGCAGAACCACGGACGTCCTGATGTCAGCCATGCTGGAGAAGGATATAGACCTGGTGCTGGCGAACTCAGTGAAGTATCTGGATCTGTTTGGCCACGTGGTGATTGCCTGGATGTGGCTGAAGCAGGGCATCGTCGCGGCGAATGCGCTGGCGGCGCAGCCCCACGAATCAGATGTCGCCTTTTATCGGGGTAAGCTGCAGGCCATGCGCTATTTCTTCCGCTATGAATTGCCAGAGACTGAGGTGTGGGCAGCGCTGCTCATGCGTCTGGACGACACCTGTCTGGGCATGCAGAACGACTGGTTCTGACTCCGCGTAGCGGGCTTCTCAGGCTTTGCGTGGGTTGCTGGCGATAAACGCATTTACCACCTCAGCGAGGGTCTCGCCCTGGTCTTCCTGCAGAAAATGGCCGCCATTTTCAATTATGGTGTGGGCCTGCCCCTGGCAACCGGGTATCAGTTTCTGCATTACCGCATCACCACCGGCGGTGATCGGGTCGGAGTCACTGAATGCGGTGAGGAAGGGCTTTTCCCATTTCGCCAGCACGTCCCAGGCAGCACGGTTTGGCTTGCAGGCCGGGTCATCGGGTGTTGCCGGCACGAGCATGGGAAACTGACGCGCGCCCTCCTTGTACGTTTCGTCAGGAAAGGGTGCATCGTAGCCGCGCAGGGTGTCGGCGTCCAGCTCGGTTGTGGTGGCACCATTGATGATGTTTGCCACCGGAAATTCGGGGACCTGCTGGGAGAAGTTGCGCCAGTCAATGAAAGCCTGCCCGAGGTCATGCTCCCCGGTAGGCAGCATGGTGTTGGCGGCTACAATACGCGCAAACCGTCTCGTGTTTGTCGCCGCCAGACGCAAGCCGATCAGGCCGCCCCAATCCTGGCAGACCAGTGTGATGTGGTGTAAGTCCAACTGATCCAGAACCGCCTGCATCCAGTCTACATGTCGTTGATAGGTATAGTCTTCACGCCGGCTGGGTTTGTCGGAACGGCCAAACCCGGGCAGGTCAGGCGCAATAACCCGATGCCCTGCAGCCACCAGCACCGGGATCATTTTTCGGTAGAGAAAGCTCCAGGAAGGCTCGCCGTGAAGCAGCAGCACCGGGTCCGCACCCGCGGGACCCTCGTCGAGGTAGTGCACACGCAACTCGCCGCCCTCGCTGTCGTCAACCAGCAGGTAGTTGGGCTTGAAGGGGTAGCCGGAAAGGTTCTCGAAGCGTTCGTCTGGCGTGCGTAGATGCTGCATGGTTTGTCCCTTTGGGTTGCTGTGGCAGTTGCAACGGCTCACGGCTGTTAGCTCACCGGGGCCGATGCTGGTAACAGCATAGCTTATGAATCCGCCTGTGGTGAATGTTAGACTGTGCGATTCGGGATCAGCTCCCGGCAGGAGTGCCGCCTGGCCCGAGGCAGGCGCTAACGTCAACGTCCTGGTTTCGGCGCAGGATCGGGCATTCATCAATGCCGGCAGGGGTATTGCCGGCTGCGCGGAGTAAGTGTGGTAACAACGAGGCTTGTAATACATTCCGGAGGGCATAAAACGGGTTCCTCGGCGATACAGCGCTATCTGTTCCAGCAGCGAGAGCAGCTCGGTGACGCCATCTACCTGCACCGGGACACGGCAAACTCGTCCCTGTGGATGCTGCATGCTTTCAAGCGTGACCTTGCTGAACTGCCTGCTTTTCGTCACCTGCAATTGACAGAGACTGACGTATGCGAGCTGCGTGAACGTGCCCGGGAGAGGCTGCACAGTCTTGCAATGCAGTGCCAGGCATCGTTGGCCGTGCTGTCTGCCGAGGCAATCGCATCGTTTTCCCTGGGCGAGCTGAACGAGATGAAGTGCTTCCTGGCACCGTTGTTTTCCCGTGTGGAGATTCACCAGTACTTTCGCCCCATGAAGTCGCGCATGGAGAGCGCTTATCAGGAGCGTCTGAAACACCGGTTTGCTTCACTGGAAAAGAAATTTCACCTGGGCTACAACCGCAGAATAGAGCTGCTGGATGAAATTTTTGGACGTGAGAACGTCAATATCCACAAGTACGACGCGACGGAGTTTCCCGGGGGGGATGTGGTAGCGCACTTTCTGAGTGCTCTGGATCTGCCTGTGGAGCAGTCTGCTTTAAGTCAGTCATACAATGAGGGACTGTCTCTGCCCGCGGTACAACTGCTTTATGTTTATCGCAAATTCAATCCCAGCCTGACACCCGCTGACCGGGCCATTGTGAAACAGCTCTCGCACATGCCTGGCGATCCATTTCGTTTCCACAGTGCGCTGTACCACGAACTGTTGGCGAATGGGCCAAATGCGGTGTTTCTGTTTGAGCAGCGTGTGGGGTTTTCTATCACCGAGAACCTCACTGCAGACGACGCGATTGGTATTCGCAGCGAACAGGACCTGGCTGAGATTCCGCAGCAGTCACTGCGTTGGTTGAGTGACACGCTCAGTCGCCCTGGGGGGACGACGGTTGTACCGCCAGCGGATGCCGACCTGTCGGCAGTCGCTGCCCTGGTGGCCAGCTTACACGAGCCGGGGTGAACCTCAGGAAGCGGGGGCGTGCTGGCGAAGTATCAGCGTATCGCCACGCTGGGTGAACTCAATGTGTTTCAGGAAAGACATTCCCAGCAGTACTTCCTCTATTCCCATGCCGGGCGCTATGCCCGCCTGCACGTCGCTCAGGGCGATATCGCCCACCGCAACCGAATCCAGCCGGGCGGCGTAGCTAACGGCGGTGCCGTTCGCTGTCTGGGTGCGGTAGGCGCGGCCCCGCGGTATGCCCAGTCGCCTGGCAACCGCGTCGGGAATGGCGACGCCGGTGGCGCCGGTATCCAGCATGAAGGTGACGGGTTGTCCGTTTATTTCACCGCTGGTGACGTAGTGGCCAAAGCGGTTGCGCTGCAGCACGACCTCGCGAACCCCCGCTTCTGAATAACGGGTCTGCAACTGCTGATTGGGGTTGAACTGGCGTTCGAGCACATCGCCGAAGAACACCGCGCCCAGC
>Ga0070726_10002900_pt1 | contig 15055 bp, 3 predicted proteins | sample tdAd471_FD_67275 | JGI IMG/M metagenome (GOLD analysis project Ga0070726, IMG submission 67275) | Marine sediment microbial communities from the Atlantic coast under amendment with organic carbon and nitrate - tdAd47.1 | ecosystem: Environmental > Aquatic > Marine > Coastal > Sediment | place...
CTCAGCCTGCAGTTGATCGTCTTTCTTGTGTGTGTCGCAACTTACACAGTTGTCACTGCGATATGGGACCTTCGCGTCAAACGCATTCCGAACAAGGTGACGGTGCCGATGTTCTGCCTCGGTCTCGTCTACCAGGCAGCTTTTAATCAACTGGATGGGATTCTCGAAGGTCTTGGCGGATTCGGAATCGGTTTCGGATTCCTGCTCGTCGTCTGGCTGATCGGCTCCGGAGGGGGAGGTGATGTGAAACTGATGGGGGGGCTCGGAGTCTGGCTGGGAGCAAAATTGACGTTGTACGTGGTTGTGACTGCGACGGTATTTGCCGCGATGGGAACTGTCCTCGCGCTCATTGTTACGGCCAGCCGGACGGGTCTGTACAAGACGAAGGATCAGTACCTGGGGACGGGCAAGGGTAAGAAAGGGTCGAAACCCCGACGAGAGACCATCGAACAGAAGCAGCGACGCCGCGCGCTTCCATTCGCATTTCCAGTCGCCCTCGCAACATGGCTGATTGTTGCCTGGCAGCTTCCCGGTTTTCCGTGGATGGACACTGAAGGCGATCCGGTCGCTGCAAGCGTGACAGCTGACTCACCAGGGAACTGAGCAAGCGTGTCTGCCAGGTTATCAGAAGGGATTCCGGCGAATTCTGCTTGGAAAGCGTGCGATAAAACTCGACCCAAGCCGGAAACCATGCGTGTGGCCTGATCTCTCGAAGATGCTCGCGCCGGCCGCATGAGCAGAGGACATGCCTTTGTGTCCGTTGCCCCCTGACTGGCAAGTGTTCGGACTCTAAGGTGATGTCATCAATAGGCATACAGCGACCATTCGGTGGCTGTCGGGAACTACGCCGCCGGGGATGTTCAGTCGGAAAAGTCACTGGAGACGGAAAAACCAGAACAAACGGTAAACTCTGCCTAAATTCTCGCACTCGAATCGTCGAAGTAATTGACGAGTCACTCTTCGAACCGATTCGCAGGGCGAGAATGCCATGAACCGGCTTAGTCCCAGATATCGCAGCATCAGGATGCTAGCGCTGATCGGCGCAGTAATCGCCTTCTCGATGGCGGCGTCGATCAAACTTCAGGCTGTTGACGCAGATTCTGCGGTCGAGATTCCTGTTGACGTGGCTGAATCCCAAAGCTCCGGAAGTCCGGAATACAAGAAGGTGGCAGTATCCATCCTGAATCAGGCGAAGCACGCTGCCGCCCAAGGCAACATTGAGGAAGCACGCCGCCTGGCCCGCGACGCGGCCAGAATTCAGGTGTCGTGGAATGATGAAGAATTGACTCCAGATCAACTCCTGAGTCAGTTGGCGCCACGCGAGAGCCAGAGCGACCTGAAGTCATCTTTCGTCAGCACTGGCCTGCACTCACCGGAATATGCGAGGCTGGCACGGGATCTCCTGCGAGAGGCCCGAGACTTTCTCAATCACGGAGACTTTGATCAGGCCGAGGAACTCGCCGCTGCCGCTGAACGCCTCGGAATCGAGTGGTGGAAAGGCGAGCAAACGCCCGCAAAGCTGATCGCCGAGATCCGAAAGGCAAGACGATTCCAGTCTTCCAGCCAGGTTGTCGGAAGGGGACAGCGCAATCACGGCTTCGTTTATGTGGCTGGTACTGAGCAGGAAGAGCCGATTGCTCCTGTGATTACTGGTTCACCCGAGAGCCACACGACGGCTGACTGGAAGACGCCCGCGACGGAATCGAGCCAATTCGTCCAGACATCAGGGACAGGCTTCACTCCCCAGCTGATGCTGCCATTGCCTGAGGCTGACCAGACCGCTTCAGAGAACGTCGCCGAGGCCGACGCAGCGATCGTCACTGCCTTCAATGCCGATTCTGATTCAACCGTTGACGCTTTCAACGATCCCCAGTGGAGCGAAGTGGTCCATACGGACGGGATCTCACCGGGTTCGAATGGAACTCAGCACGGTGCCGGGTTTGACGAACATCCGCAATCAGCGGAGCGTCAAGTGGAAGACCTCTCCGTGTTTAAGGTTGCGGTCAGTGAGTTGTCGTCGGCGGTTCGCGAGCTTCGCCAGTCAGTCCATGAATCACGGAGCCTGTCTGACGAACAGTCTGGCGATGTGAAGCCGGTCCTCGTCCCACCCAAAGCCATCGTCCAGGACGTTCAGAATTCATCCGTTGATCAACCCTGGCCCTCAAGTGTCGCGCCCGCAGTGGCTCCATCGCCGAGATACGCAGACGGGCAGATGATGTCTCCGTACCCTCCGATCATCATTCAGAACTATCCGTCGACCGTCGGCGGTCAGCCGGCTCAATGGCAGACCTCCTACTACGTGCCGGGCGGCCCTGTCCCGAATTCTGCCCCAGCCATGATGCCGAGCGGTCCCGCTGTGGTTCAGCAACCAACATCCGGTTCAGGCAGCGCACTGCCATGGATTATCTGCGGCCTGCTACTCATTTGTGTCGTGCTCTTCGGACGACAGATTGACGATGCACGAGTCTCAGCCATCGCATGGATCGCCTCACGTTCAGAATCAGGCAGGCCAACAGCCTCTCCCCGTCATCGTTCTCACACCAGCGATTCAGATGACGATTTCGAAGAACAGAATCCCCGAGCCATGATCCTGTCCGTCCTGGACCAGAACATGGAACTCCGCGAGAAGCTTTCAGCATAGCACTGAAACGACGGTCGCCGGAAAGCCCCTGACTTTCACACCGCTGGTGGACTCGGCAACGATCCACATCCAATCCCACCATCACTCACGAAGAATGGAGTCGAACCGTGTCCGAATTCACTGTGGGAATCGACCTCGGATCGTTCAAGACATCAATCGTCGCCTCAAACGGCCAGCGTGCTGTTGTTGAGAGCATCGTCGGACAGCCGAAAGACGGCATTGCGTCGAAGGTTCTCGCGCGTAAAGTCGCCAAGCGAGCGTTCGGCGGCCAAGTCCTGTTTGGAAAAGACGTTCACGGTGAGCGACTGGCACTGAATGTCATACGGCCGTTCGAGCAGGCGATCCTCAAATACCGCACTGCCGACCAGGCTGGCTTGACTGAAAACGATGTCACTGAGCGTCGTCGCGCGATCTCGCTGCTGCTGCAGCATATCGTATCGCTTGTCGGGGCTCCGGCAGATGCCCCCGTGCGGGCTGTGATTGGCGCTCCCTCCTGTGCCAGCCTGGAAGCTCGACGAGTGATTGTCGAAGCTGGCGAAGAGGTCTTCGAATCGGTTGTGGTCGTTCCGGAACCCTTCGCTGTAGCGTATGGCGTCGACAGCCTCAGTTCGACTCTCGTCATCGACATGGGGGCAGGAACGGTCGACATCTGCCCGATGAATAACGCATTTCCTCAGGAAGAGGAGCAGGTCACGATCGCGATCGCTGGTGATCTGATCGACGTGCGGTTCACTGAACTCATGACGGAACTGGTCCCCGACGCCGAAATTTCCATGAAGATGGCTCGGGAGATCAAAGAACGATACGGATGCGTGTTTAACGCCGACGGCGAAGTCACCGTCAAGCTGCCGTCGAAGTCTGGCAGCCAGAAATTCTACGACATCAGCCAGCCGCTGATGCAGGCCTGCGAAATCGTCGTTGATCCAATCGTTCAGGGGATCAAGGACGTGATCGCCCGCGTGGATCCCGAGTTCAGGCAGGAAATGCTGGGCAGCATTCTGCTCAGCGGCGGGGGAAGTCAGCTTTCAGGCCTGGATCGTCGAATCGAATTCGAACTCCGGGACCATCACGCCCGTGTTAATCGCGTCTACGACTACGTATTTGCCGGCGCGATCGGAGCCCACCGCATTGCGATGGAACTGGAACCGGAGGAATGGACGATGCTCGGGCGACTCGACGAAGGCCAATCTGTGGCTGAGCCGGTCACGAGCGACGTTCAGGCCGTTCCAGATGACGAACTCGACCACTGCGAGGAAGCGGGCGAAATCGTGGACGACGCGGTTCAGGCCGCGTAACCCGCTTGCTTAAGAACGATAGGCCAGTTGACGCACTCGCTGTGCGCTCTCCGGCCCCTGCCTGCACTTGCCCCGGGGCGGGTTACCGAAGCCCATGAGTCGGTGACCCGCCCTACTTTGCTGACTGCAATTCTGGCTTCGGAGCAGCCGCTTGCACTCCAATCGATCTGGACAGCCAGACGCGTCACCGGCAGGCGCGATCACTGCTTCCACAGTGCGGCAATTCCTGTTCGCTTATTGGCTGTCGTCTTCGGCTGGAGCGTCCGGTGGTCTGGGGGCCTGGCGATCGGCGGCAGTTTTTGCATCGGCATCGATATAGCGAGTACCGGCCGTGCCGGATCGACCGTAACGAATCCCGGGGATGCGGATGCTCTGGTCAAGGCTCCCGATGGTGCTTGCGAGTGACTTCAGGTCCTCATTCACCTGACGCCCCAGGCTTCGCAGCTCTGGTTCGACGTCCTCCATCTCTTCAGCGCCATCAACAGCATTCTCCAGCTTCAGCAGCTCATCAGCAATGCCCGTCGAGAGTCCGGAATCTTTCATCTGCTTACGAATCTGCTGGATCAGCTCGACGCGTTCATCGTGATCCATGGGGTCGTCGGTTGACGGGATGGCTTCGTCGTTCGCCTGAGCCACAAGTGCCACGCGTGTCTCCGCCAGCAGAGCGGGAGCACTCGTCCAGACCATGAAGGCCCCGCCGGCGAGCAGAGTGACAGGGAACAGAACGCGTTTCTTCATCGATCTTCTCCTGAGAGCAGGGCACGACTTGCGGTCCAGCTTGTCACGGGCGAGCACCACCCAGGAACCAATCCAACAGTATGCGCCAACCAGTTTACAGGGTGTGAACCGCTCGGTCGCAGTTTCTGGGTTTGTCAGCTCGTGAGTCTTAACGATTGGTGCTGCAACATCCGACAAGGTCTTCTCGATCCGCCCTGTCGTTACCTGTCGGAGCTGACGATTCAGGCCACCGGCTGCGAATGCCGTTGAATCGGACAGTTTCAGACGCGTCTTGATCATTCGCAGCACTGCTGTCGCAACTGATCTCTCCCAGTTTATCCATTTTTTACATCATTCCTGCCTGTTCGGTACGCGGTGTGGTTATCCCGGTGGCGGGGCTGCGCCCGCTGGTGCGCAGTTGCTGTCACTAACTTGTTGTAACCCTATTTACTGAAAAGTGTTGCGCTGCGCCTCGTGGCTGTTTTGCCTGAGTCGGGGTGTAAACCATTGGGCTGGCGCTTTTTGCGTGGTCTCTGGCAGGTATCGCTGCCGGTACTTGGCGCGACGAGCCGAGCCAGGCCGCAAAGCCGTCCATCAGATCTGGCATGCGTCACTCGACGGTGCCGCAGATTTTTATCAGTTAAGGATCGACCGACATGCAGTTTCAAAACTGGCTGGGCAAGTACCGCGATCTCGCTGCACGCATCAACTGGGTTCGTCGAGCCCGCCGCTATCTGGGGCGTCGCCAGACCCTGCCAACACACGCTTACTCAGCCGCTGGCAGCTCCCGAGCCGGAAGTCCCGCCCGCTGGTCAATGAGCCCGGCCACCCGCCGCAAGCTCCAGCGCAAGGACTACTGGGCCACCGGATGGACGCAGACCGAACGCCTGGAAGACAGAACACTGCTGTCCCGTAATGTCTTGCTCGTGTCCGGTGCAGGTACGGCGAGCTTCAGTAGGGATACAGTTTCCGGCGTCACGACGTTTACGCCAACTGTCGACAACGCGCAGCTTGGGGTGGACGCGATTGAATCGGAATTGCAGAGCGGTAACTCAGTTGTTGTTGTTACGAGCGGGGCAGGATCGCAGTCAGGAGACGTAATGGTCCAGGCGGACCTGACTTCAGCAGTCTCAAATGAGAAGCTGACAATCAACGCAGATGGCACCATCACTCTGCAGGCGCTGATCGACCTGACAAACAGCGACGTCACGTTGACTGCTGGTGGAGCGATTCTGGATGACCACAGTGGAAATGACATTGTGGCCGACGAACTGCGTCTGGATGCATCAGGAAACATTACGGACGCTGTCGGCGCGACGACGCAGTTCTTTGACATCCAGACAAACGCGCTTTCGGCTGAATCGTCCAGCGGACTCGTTCGTATTTCATCTACGGGGCATATCAACGTAGACACCGTCGATTCACAATCCGGAATTTCCGCGAACGGTGAGGTCAATCTACTTACGAACGGCGACATCACCGTTAATGGAAACATCACCACCGCCGGTGGGGCTGTCGTCCTGAATTCCGACTTTGACGGCAATGGCGACGGACGAATCGAGGTCACGAGCGGCGATACAATTAGTACCAGCGGAGGGAACATCACACTGGGTGGTGGAACCAATCCAGCCGCAAATCCGGCGTCCAGCAGCACGGACCATAGCGTCGAAATCGGAGGGACGCTGACCGCTGCGGGCGGAGATATCAGCATTCGTGGCGACTCCAGCGCTTCTTCGAATGGCATCCGCATTTCAGGTGGATCGGGTGTCACAACGACGGGCAACGGCACGATAACGATGGTTGGGAATTCGACGGGGGGGGCTACCGGTCTGACCATCAAGGCCCCAGTGACGACAGCAGACGGTCTTTTGTCAATCACTGGGACCGGGCAATCCGGCGGGATCCTTGTGAGTGACGGCGGGGGACTCGTGAAAGCCACCGGGACGGGCGGAGTCACAATCATGGCCTCGGCAGACGGGACAGGCTCTCAGGACCACGCATTTGAGGTCGAAGATGGTTCGGTCGAGGTCAACACAGGCACCTTGATGATCACCGCGACACAATCCGCCGGCAGTGGCTTCGCCGACGGTATTCAGGTTGACTCGACTGAGTCCCTACGGTCAAACGGTGGCGGTGCAATTGTCATCACCGGCACTGGCCCCGGCGATGACGTTACAATCAATGGAACGCTCGGAGGTGCTTCGGCGGGCGATATTACGATTAATGCTAACACCGTCAGTTTCGGAGCTGCCGCGACCATTGACGGAACTGGCGACCTGTTGATTCAGCCGCGGACGCCCGGCAGAGCAATCGGAATTGGCCTCAACTCCAGCAACACACTGAATCTCAACGCCACCGAGATGGGACGTCTGGACGACGGATTTAATTCAATCACAATCGGTCATGCTTCGGGAACTGGTGCTGTAACAATCGGCGAGGTGACGTTCAACGACCCAACGACGATTCGGTCGCCGGCTTCTGGCGGCACGATCCTGGTGAATGGCAAGATCACCGGTGCGGACAATGCGTCGATCACGCTGGACGGTCCTGGAGCGACGACGACGCTGGACGACGACATCGTCACGGCTGGCAACGCGGTCACGATCAGTGATTCAGTCGTGCTCGATGCAAGCGTGACGATCGATACGACGAATGGCGGTGCAGTGACCACGGGTGCCGACGTCACGATCAACGACACCATTAACGATAAGGTTGGCGAGAGTAACTCACTGACGATCGATGCCGGGTCGACAGGTAATGTCGACCTGCAGGGTACCATTGGCGGCTCACAGCCGATTGCTGGATTGTCAATCGACAACGCCAACAATGTGGACCTGCCGGCAGTCACACTCGAGGCCAACAGTAGTCTTGCGCAGACGGCAGGCACGGGCGTCACAACTCTCGACGGTACGATCACGGCGTCCGGCACCGGAGCTGTCAGCATCGTGGCGTCGCAGCGAATCGTTGTGAGTTCGGGAGGAGGGATCTCGACAGGCTCGGGCGGAATTACGCTGACTGCTACATCAGGTAGTGGTGATGATGCCATTAAGATCGATGGCGGATCGCTCTCCTCGACGTCCGGTACAATTTCAGTAACGGGCACCACCTCAAGTGATGACGGCGTGTCGTTGTTCGGCGGCGGTACGATTTCGACAGTTTCCGGCGACATCATGATCGCAGGCTCGACGACCGGTAGTGAGACATCCGACGAGGCCGACGGATTCGTGATTTTTGACAACGGGTCCCAGGTGACGACGCAATCTGGAGCAATTTCCATCACCGGGACGTCTGCCAATGGTGACGGCATTGATACGAATAACAATACGGTCGTCGCCATCCAGTCGACTGGCAGCGGTACAATCTCGCTGACTGGTACGACGTCCGGCGTTGAGTCGAACGATGACGGTATTGAGTTGTTCGGCGGGGTTGGCGGCCCAGCCGCGACAGGGACGATCACACTCACGACTGATTCGCTCGCAATTTCAGCGTCCGAGGTCCGTTCGACAGGGGCGCTTATCGTCACGCCCGCGGCAGTCGCTACGACGATTGGCTTGGGTGATACAGCCACTGGCACGCTGAATCTTGACGTGGCGGAAATTGGTCGGCTGACGAACGGATTCAGCTCGATCACGATCGGTGATGCTGCGAGTGGCAGCGGGACGGTTACGGTGAATGCCGTCACGTTCAATGATCCGGTGACGTTGACGTCTCCGAGTGGTGATGTTGTGGTGAACGGTCAGATCACGGGTTCGGAGGACGCCTCGGTGACGATCACGTCATCCAACTCGACGACGACGCTGAACGCGGACATTGTGACGGAAGGCAATGCCGTACTGATCACGAACAACGCCGTGCTGGATGGCAGCGTCACGATCGACACGACCAATGGTGGAACCTCAGCAGCCGGAGCGAATGTGACGTTCCAGGGCACGATCAACGACAAGAGTGGCGAGAGTAACTCGCTGACAATTGACGCCGGTCCGGGCGGCAATGTTGACCTGCAAGGGGCCGTCGGTGCTGCTGTCGGCGGCGAGGTCGCCGGCCTGACGATCGACAACGCGGCTGATGTGGACCTGCCGAACGTGGAACTGGCATCAGGGACCGGCCTGACTCAGACAGCCGGGACGGGCACGACGACACTTAACGGCGATGTCACTGCAGCAGGCGCTGGAGCCGTCAGCCTGACGACTGCCGGCAACATCGTGATGGCCTCAGGCTCAAGCATCACGACCGCGGCTGGGGGGATCACCCTGAGCGCGAATACGGGAGGGACAACATCCGGCACGTTCAGTGGAATCTTTCTGAACAACGCGGACCTCAGCTCGGTGGATGGAGCGATCACGCTCAGTGGTCGTGGTGGTGACACGGGGAACGTCAACCGTGGAGTCCGCATCGCCGGGGGTAGTACGGTCAGCACTTCCGGCGCCGGAGCGATCGATATCGACGGCACGGGACGACAGGCGGGGAACAGCAACGACGGCGTGATTATTGATGGTGCCGGGAGCACCGTGTCGACTGCTGGTGCCAACATCAATATCGACGGTACGGGCCGTGGAACCGGGTCAGCGACCGCTGGTGTGCATCTCCTGTCTGGCGGAAAAGTGGAGAGCACGGGCGCCGGCAACATCTTCATTACCGGGACGGGCAACAGCTCAGCGATCGGGGTGCAGCTCAACACGTCAAGTACGCTCGGCAATACTGCTGGAACCGGCAACATTTCAATCACGACGGACGAGCTGAATATCCACTCAACTACGACGGTGCAGGGCGGCGGCGGCCTGACAGTCGAACCGGCGACTGCAGGTGCTGCAATCAATCTTGGAACTGGCGCAACGGACGCGGGTCTGCAGCTGACCGATGCTGAAATCGGTCGACTGGCTGACGGCTTCAGCTCGATCACGATCGGGCATACGGCTGGGACGGGGGCCGTCACGGTCAACGCGGTTACGTTCAACGATCCGGTGACGATTCGCTCGCCAGACACTGGCGGAACGATCGCTGTGAATGGTCAGATCACGGGGGCCGACAACGCGTCGATTACTCTCGATGGCCCTGGCGCGACGACGACGCTGAGTGACAATGTCACGACCGAAGGCCAGAACATCACGATCAGTGACAGTGTGATCGTCGCGGCGGATGTCTCGATCGACACGACGGCCAACGGCAACACCGGCGGAGCGGACGTTTCGATCGCCGGCACGATCAACGGTGACGGTTCGGACAACGACGACCTGACGATCGACGCCGGCACGGGTGGAACCATCACGATCGACGGAGCCATCGGCGCAACTAACGAACTCGACAATCTGACGCTCGGCACCACTGGTGCGAGCATCACGTTCAACGGCGGTGAAGTCTCCACTGTCGGCGACCAGAACTGGAGTGGTGATGTCGATCTCGGAGCGGACACGACGCTGAACGGCGACCATGTGACGTTTCACGGAACGCTGGACAGCGTCGATGCAACTGCTCGGGCACTCATTGTCAATGCTGCCGGCGTGACCTCGTTCAATGGAACGGTTGGCGGCATCAACGACCTGAAATCAATCACGACGGATGCCCCTGGCCGCACGGACATCGGAGCCGATATCAACGCGAACGGCTCGACGATCACGTTCAACGACGACGTTCTGCTCACCGCGAACTCGACAATCACGGAAGCCGGCACGGGCAACGTGACGTTCAATGGCGACATCGACAGTGCCGCCGCCGGGCAGTACAGCCTGACCGTCGATACCACGACGGGCAGTACGATCTTCAACGGACGCGTGAACGGCGACGTCCAGATGGCGGCGTCGCACGACGCTGGCCTGGCTCGCACGATCACCGTTGACAATCTGGAGTTCAACGCCAGCGGCTCAGCCGCGGAAGTCACGCTGAATATCGACGGAACGACTGCTGGCACGACTCACGACAACATCGTGGTCAACGGCAGTGTCAATCTGGGCAGTGCGAAACTGAATCTGGACTTCGGCTACACACCGGTCGCTGGCGACGAGTTCATTCTGGTCAGCAACGACGGCGGCGATGCCATCACAGGCATCTTTAAGGATTCCAGCGGCACCGATCTGACTGAAGGCACGACGATCTCGAACTTCGGCGACAGCGGCCTGAACGCGACGATCACGTACCAAGGCGGATCGGACGCGAACGACGTCGTCATCACCGTCCACGGCGGTCAGGTGGAAGTCCCAACGCCGTCCTCGGGTGCTGACAACGATATCACGGTTGATGTTGTCGGCGGATTCATCCAGGTCACTGTCGACGGGATGCTCGTCAGCAGCACCCCTGTCGCCACGGGCAGCCAGATTGTGATCGATGGCGGTTCAGGGGCGGACACACTGACGATCGCGTCGGCTGATATTCCTGCAGGCGGCATCGTCTTCAACGGTGGAGCTGGTAACGACAACATCGACGTGACTGGGTCAGATGTTGAAGTTGAGTTTGGCGGGGCTGCCGATTCAGGAACATTAACTGTTGATGGCCGTACGGTGCAGTACACCGGCGTTGAACCAAATACCGTGGCTCTGGCCGGCGTCGCGACAGTCACACTGACGCTGTCCGGCGGCGACACGATCACGTTTACCGACGACGGCGCTGGAGTGACTCGCGCTGCCGGGATCAATCCGGTCAACGCAGTCACGTTCTCCAACCCGACGACGGAACTGATCGTCAACGTCACCGACGCGAATAACTACACGCTGAACTTCACCGACCTGGCCGACGGCTTCAATCCGATGAACGGAATCGACATTAACGGCGGTGCCGGTAACGAAGACGTCAACATCACCGACCTGGGGAACACGTTTGGAGAGACAGGCACAGACACAGGCATCCTCGACATCGATCTGGGAACGGGAACAGATACGGTTGACTTCGTGACGAACGCTCAGAGTATCGCGACATTGACGATCACCGCCGCCAGCGGAATCACTCAGGATGGCAGTGCCAATCTGGATGTGTCCACCGGGACGGCGACGCTGAACACCGGCACCACGGCACTGTCGCTGAACAACGCCGGCAACGACTTTGGCACCGTCGAAGTCACCAGCGGGAACCTGACACTGCAGGACGCCAATGGCATTGTGCTGGGTGACAGCACGGTGACGGGCACGGCGTCGATCACTGCGGGTGGCAACATCACCGACAACGGCACGGTGTCGATCAGCGGCACCACAACGCTGAACGCTGGTGCCAACGACGTCACTCTGGATGATGGTGACGGCACGTTCGGTACGTTCGAACTGACGGCCGCGAATGTGACGATCGACGAAGCTGCGGCCACTGACCTTGGTGCCTCGACGATCGGCGGAACCCTGGATGTGACCTCGGCGGGCGATCTCACTGACAGCGGCACGATCTCAGTCACCGGCACGACGACTCTGGATGCCGGTGCGAACGACATCGTTCTGGATGAGGCAACGAACGATTTCGGTGGCAATGTCACGATCACGAATGCCAACAACGCGTCGATCGACGATGTGGACAACATTGGCTTCGGGGTGATCACGACACAAAACGACTTTACCGTCGAGTCAGGTGGGATTATTCAGCTCAACAGTCTTACCAGCGTTGGCGGAAATCTTTCATTCGATACCGACGCCAACGGGGGCACGGGAGCCAACATCTTCCAGAACGGTGGCACGCTTTCTGTGACAGGGACATCCAGTTTCGATGCCGGAATGACGCCGGGGTTTGTTCATGTTGCAAATTTTAATAATGACTTCGGTGGTGCCGTTACGGTCGTCAATGCAACAACTTTGACCCTTGATGACACTGACGACCTGACTTTTGCTGCAGTCACAACGAGCGGTAGCGCCAGCATTGATGCGGGTGGCAACGTTGACTTCTCGGGAGCGGCTTCGATCGGTGGCAATCTGAATGTCGATGCCGATGAGAATGGCGGAACGAATGCGACGATTACAGATTCAACTGGCTCACTGAATGTAACGGGCACGACGACGCTTGATGCCGGGGCCACTCCCGGCGCGATCACACTCGACGATGGGACCAACGACTTCGGCGGCGACCTGACCGTGACGAACGGAGCAGCAGTCACGGTTGTCGATGCCAACTCGATCAGCATTGATTCCATCACGGCGACGGGCACGGTCAACCTGACAGCCCTGGCCGGTTCGATCAGCGACGCGACGGATGATGCGACGACTGACATCGACGCCGGTGGGCTGATCACGCTGGACGCGACGGCCGGCATTAACGGCGCAGGAGCCGATGGAAGACTCGACATCGCCGCTGGTGATTCTGTCGATGCCAGTGCGTCATCCGGCAGCAGTATCGCTCTGCGCGGTGTTGGTGCTCTGACACTGACCGACGTCGATACGGACGGCACGGGCAGCATTGACGTGATTGCCGCAGGCCAGCTGACGGCCACCGATGTGCAGGCTACCGTCGATGGGGACATCACTCTGGAAACAACTGCGGGAGACGTGCTCGTCAATCTCGTCGATGCAGCCGGTGATGCTGTCTCGATCACCTCTGCCGGCGCGATCGAGGAAACAGGCGCGGACGCCGATGTCGATATCGACGGTGAGGACGTCACACTGATGGCCGCCACCGGAATTGGTGCTGCCGGCCAGATCGAAATCGACGCATTCGGCACTTCGTCACACGGTCTCACGGCTGCCGTGAGCGGCTCGGGGCCCGTCAATCTGGCTGACCGAACCGGGTCACTGAGGGTTTTGAGTGTCACGACGGCGGACGGATCGATCACCATCGACGCGCTCGGCACAATTCGTGTTGAAACGGTCACGTCCGGTGGTGGTATGGACGACGACGTCGCACTTTCATCGACCGGCCTGATTGATATTGAGCCGACCTTCACAATAACGTCGGCCGAAGATGTCATCATCAGTTCGACCGGTGACGAAGTCACGATCGATGGGAATATCGATGCCGGCAACGACGTTGACATTGATGCGGACACGTCAGTGACTCAGGCAGCAACTTCCAACATCCTGGCCGGTAACGATGTGAGCATTGATGGCCCCACCGCGGTCACACTCGGGGGAACGCTCGGTTCTGGCACAGCCATCGGCGGATCGGTCAACATTAACCAGACAGCAGGCGCCGTCGGTGACGTCGATCTCAACGGAGCCATCGACGCGACGACCGACATTGATGTGGAGGGGGGGACGCTCGATTCGTCGGCCACCGGTACGCTGAATGCCGGAAACAATGTGAATCTGGATGCCGTGACGAACGTGACGATCGGTGGCGCGATCGGCGGCGGGACAGCGATCGGCGGTTCCGTGAACATTCAACAGACGCAGGGAGCCACGGGCGACATCGACATCAATGAGGCCATCGACGCGACGATCGACATCATCGTGAGCGGTGCGACAGTCGACACCGCTGCCGCTGGTGATCTGGACGCCGGCGGTGGAGTCAGCATTGATGCGACGGGCAGCATCACGCTGAACGGAACGATTGATGCCTCGGCGAACAACGTGAATGGGGCGACGGACGCGGTGAAACTGGACACCACTGCGGGCGACATCACGATCAACGATACGATTACCGCCAGCGATGGTGGCACCACTGAGCTGCACATCGATATTGATCCGGTCGACGTTGCCGTGAATGCGAACGTCACGGCAACCGGTGCGATCGACATCACTGCGAGCAACGACATCACGGTCGCTGCAGGTGTGACTGTCGAGGCGGATTCCGACAGCGACGGAACGGGCGCGCTGACGGTGACAGCGGACAGTGACGTTTCAAGTGCCGGCACCCTGCAAGCGGTCGACACCGCGACACTCGAAGGCGCTGATGTGGATCTGGCCGGTCATGTTGTGATCGTCGATGTCGTGACCGCGACGACCGACGATGTCGATATCACGGCCGCATCCAACGCGACATTAAATGACAACGTTTCTGCCGGCACCGGTGCTGGCGACGATATCACAATCGATGCGACTGCGGGCACGCTGTCTCAGGTCTCGGGCGACATGACTGCGGGGGGCAGTGTCAATCTTGACGCAGGGACGAGCATTGATCTTGATGGGACGATCGGCACGGGCACGGCCATCGGCACTGATGTGTCCATCGCGACGGATCTCAATACGCCGACGTTGTCTCTGGACGGCAACATCACGGCTGACGGTGCTGTGACGATCGGTGGAGCGAATCTGACGGGCAGCGTCACGATTGGTGCCGCGGCCGCAACAGTGATTACCGCAGACGACGACTCGTCAGGGACGGAAGACCTGACGATTCGTGCGGATGGCGCAATCAGCCAGCAGACGGCCGGCAGCAACCTGGTCAGTAACACGGGTGGTGTTTCCGTCACTTCCGATGGCAACACCATGTCACTGCTCAGCGCCGAAACCAACGGAGCCGACCAGTTGACATCGGTCGCCGCAAATAATACAAAAACGGCAGC
>Ga0070726_10002902_pt1 | contig 15040 bp, 29 predicted proteins | sample tdAd471_FD_67275 | JGI IMG/M metagenome (GOLD analysis project Ga0070726, IMG submission 67275) | Marine sediment microbial communities from the Atlantic coast under amendment with organic carbon and nitrate - tdAd47.1 | ecosystem: Environmental > Aquatic > Marine > Coastal > Sediment | place...
AAAAGCAGAGAACGCTACCTCTTGGTTGAGGGTTTTTGGTATCACACTATTAAGAGTGAGACCGTTCTTTTTTTGTCCTTGTACGCCTACAATATTTTCCTTTCCTAACAGATTTTCGTTACGCAGTTTACGCTTTTGTTTTCTGGAAAGTTTGATAGTCATCCAGAGTCCTTTGTTGGTTGATCAGGACATTACGGAATATCAATTGTGCTACCGGGACTCCCATCCTTGATTTTTTTCAATACTTCTTTGAATCCGTCATCGACTTTAATGCCGCCAACGCCTGATACAATGTTGAGTTTGGAATTTTCCCACACACGAACGATGTGGGGGTTTTCAGCCAACAGTGTTTCGTATGCAGAAATTGTCATAATTTCTTCATACGTTTCGCCTGTTTCTTTATTCATTAAAGTGTATGTTGGCATATCAGTATTTAGGCAATCAGAGTTCTTACAAATTGACCAAATCACCGAAAGCTTCGTTGACTAGCTTTGGTGTAATGCCCTTCACAGGCAACTTTTTGTCCTTCACTGAAAGGATCAGTTTGGCGTCTTCGGGGTCAATGCTCTCTAGGAAGCTCACAAACAGCATCTCACGTCTATTCGGCTTCAGATTATCATTACCACCCTCTACGAACAGATACAGCTTCCGTGCCTCACTGTAGAGCCAATAGCGGCTTTCGTCGTATTCATTGGGTTTGTAAGGCGGCTCACCTTCTGGCAACAGAAACTTGATATTGCTATCCAGCGCATATTGCAGGACTATCCGAAGGGCGGAAGAGTCATACTGGCGAAGAAAGTCAATCTTCTCCTGCCGGGTCCTCAGTTCAGAGGCTTCTTTGATGATCTCACTAATTGTTTTCTTTGGCATGTGTATCTCCTAAAATTCACTCATTGATTCTGTTAAGTTCTTGAGGTTGTGTTCCATGAAATAGTCAAGCAGCTTACTCCTGTTCTTCCCGGCTTCCGCCTTATATTGTTTGGTAGTCTCTTCTTTAATCCACTCAGGAATCATATCAAGGTCAACCAGTTTTTCATTGCGTTGCCAGTTACGAAGTTGATCTTCTGTGAAAACATCTTTTGGTTTCAAACCACCGTCAAAATTCAACAGTACTTCATCAACCCATTTCTGATAGATCGGGCTTTGTCTTTTTCCGTCATCCAAAAATACATCATCATCTGACTTGATATTCGGCACCCCATCAGTATCATCGCCCCGCATGATATGTTCGATCTTATATGCCTTTGCATCTTTCACATCTAACCACACCTTCTGCACAGGGGAATATTGCTTGACGTTGCGATAGACCTGTAGTTGTTTGAAATCGTGGTCTCCTGAGAGAATCAGAATAGGTTCTTTTGTGCCACCAAGAAACTTGGTCCCATACTCATGACAGAATGAGGCAATGATGTCATCTGCTTCTGCATGATCCATGTGAATGACGCGGTAAGGAAAATTCTCTTTCACCTCTTCGCGGATTTTGTTGAAGATGGTGTATACCCGGTCCCAATCCACGTCAGACGCCTTCTGATTGGCCCTACGCTTCGCTTTGTAGTAAGGAAACACGTCTTTGCGCCACGTCTGGCGACCATCACAACAGATGATAAGTTCACCATACTCACGGCGAAACTTTACAAGGTTCAAACGAATGCTGTTGAGAACCATGTGTCTGAACATGTCCTCTTCAATTTCTTTGATTTTCTCTTTGTGAATGCGAGCCATAAGAGCGGCCACCATCACCTGATTCATATCCAACAAAATCATAATCAATCCTCTTCTGGGGCATTTACCTCTACGTTTGCCGTAGGTAAGCTCATAGGAGCTATCACAAAGCCTTCCAATAGAGCAGATGGGTCAAATGCCTGTGGTGTTCTTATTGGCTGTTGTAATGGGTGGGAAAAACCATGAAGCTCATAGAGCATGGAAGTCAACGCCTCCATGACCAACGTGATTGATCTGGCAGATTTCTCTTCGGTGATCGGATATCCCATATTGACAAGATGTTTAATCATATGACCGACAATTTCATCCACATCATACTGTATTTGTTTCATCTCAAACACACGTCTGGATTCAGCAATTGTTTTCTCATCTGCCTCTTCCTTTGGGTGGGGTCTTGCAATCACAGGAAATTGAATTACGTTATCGAACGGGTTTTCTTCAGACATATCACTCTTTCTGTTTTACCCTATATTTATGCTGTTTCAAACACCAGCACTTCAGACTCAGGAATCTTTCGGTCAGAAATTTTATCTCTCATAGAAGTCAGAAAAGCATTCCATTGTCTTGCTCTCCCATCCCACGAATAAAAGGTATCCACATAATTTTTCATTGTGCGTAGGCGGTTTTGAGTAAACTCATCTCCATAGTGAGCAATAGCAGCCTCACAGACATTGTAAAAGGTTTGTGCGTGTTCTCTCTTGTCCTCACTATACTGATACATCATAGTCATGTTAGCAGCCGTTTCAGGGAGGGCAGCATAATTAGAGTGGACACACATCAACTGAGCAGACATACTCTCCATAAGCGTCAGACAAGAGGTCTCAGGCCATGTAGATGGATACGCTAGGATGTGTTGGTTCTTAAGAGCCTCACGAATCTCTTCGTTGCTTACGGCCCCGTGATAAGTCATCTGATCATGTCCGTCAATCACCTTGAAGATTTCCTTGAAAGGCTCATCTCTTTGCGGCCAACCATATAGGTTGAATGATGAATACACGTTGAAGTGAATGTTGTCATACTTCTTTGCAAGCTCAAGGAACACTGATGTTGCAATATCCAGTCCACGATGGGGAGTAGAAAAGTACACGAAGTTAAGTCTATCAATTGGCTTTTCATGATCTTCAATAGGTTCAATGGCATTCTGGATCACAATACACTTTGACCAAGGCAAACCATATGCATTGATGTAGGCTTGCATCTGCCAATTCGATACGAACACATAACGGTGAAACAGTCTGTGGTTAGCCCTGTCAGAAAGAAACTCCGACTCAGGATCACCCGGAAGGTCATGACACCAGAAAATACGAATGAGATCATCCCTCAGTTCACGCTTCCGAGAACATACGATCTGAAAATCCTTGAGCAGTTCTTTGTCTGCTCTATCGAAAAGGCCATGGGCAAGCAACTCGGTGCCGCCCATAGCTTTCTCTGTAGTCTCATTACGTTTCAGTTCACCAGCAGTAATTTCCATTACAGAATACCCTCAAGGTGTTCTTTGAGTTCATCAATTTCTTTTCGTTGGTCTTCCGCATCGCCCGTCAATTGAACATAATTGATCTGACGTGGCTTATACAACGCAAAAAGAATGGCATCACGAAGATTGTTCATAGCTTCATAAATCACCAACGCTTCATCAGGAAGTTCAAGTGATTCAATCTCTTCAAAGTCAGCATCCGGGTCTTCAACAACCTCAAAAGAAATCATACTGTCGATCATAAATGACCGCCACGCGCCTTTCTCCAAATCCCACACATTAATCTGATCAGGGTTCTTTGTCTTAGGCGCTTCTTCGTCACCGCCATCTTCACGCGGCGGAAGAAGTTTTTGATTGAGAGTGCAAAGCATCTCTCGCTCACTACCATCTTTCTTCGTGAAAACGACCTTCACAACATTTTCTTTTAAGATATAACCAACACTCTCACGCGCCAGCACTTTTTCTTCTTCACTCATTACAACATTTTCTTTTAAGATATAACCAACACTCTCACGCGCTAGCACTTTTTCTTCTTCACTCATTTCACTCATTTTATTCTCCTAAAAATATTCAGCCAATTCTTTATAGCCACCAATGTACTTATTCTCAACCAAGACACATGGAAGTGACTTGGCACTTGGAAACAGACGAAGTAAATCCTCACGGGAAATGTCTCCCTGTTCCCCAACCTGCATTTCGTAATAGTCAATTCCCTTTGACTTTAGCAATTCCTTTGCCCTCGTGCAGTACCCACAGTTTTCTTTCGTGTATAGAACAACGTGCATGTGATTTCCTACTCATCTTTTGAAAAAATAATCAGTAACAAATAGATAGGCCAAAACAGAATCAACAACGTATGGACAACAACCATAAGAACTGGCGCTTCTCTCATAGATTTATAGTGGTCTGGGTATTTTTCTTTAGAGTATTCGATAGTGTATTCAGTCAGCCACAAAAAGAACAGCACACCAGCAACCCAAATGAACTTAGAGAAGATTACGACCGACAATTTTTCCACCTATAAATTCGTTGTAGTAGTCTTCTCTCAACAAAACTTCCAAATCTATCTGTGCTTTCATTTCATAATAAGCACATTCTGTTTTGTTGTTACAGATACGAACAATACTTCGCTTAAAATGTTCTTCGCCATTGATGCGAAGGTCTTCAAGCAATTCCTTATTTGATCCGTAGTATTTCTTCCAATCACTTTCACTTTTGACAACCTTACGATTTTTTCTCCCGGCAACCTTGCGCCGTAAGACCTTCCAGAAAAATTTCTTTCCAATATACTTTCGGCCTGTTAGCGTGTTCTCAACACAGTACACGAAACCGTAAGCTTCTTCTGGAATATCTTGTGTGTCAAAAGGTTTTCCATCAAATAACCAAGGGTTAGGATACATCCCTACATTTACACTTATCAAAATGCCAATTTGTCATTGGTGCTATAGCTCCCGTTTTCTTACAGTGTGGACAAGTTACTTCAGGAAACTTTCTACCTTTATTAGCCTCCGAAATCTTACGCTTGGTATCATCAGAACGTGTTTTCCCAACCCAATATCCAACATTACCTTTATTAGCCTCTGAAATCTTCTGTTTATGTTCTTCAGAAAACTTTTTCCCACGTTTAGTCTCTGAAATCTTCTGTCTTATATCTTCTCTCTTTGATGGGTTATTTTCACCCGAAATATCTGGTCTTTTTCTTCCAGTCAAAGACTGTGAAACCTTCCGCCTAGAGTCTTCACACATCCTCCCCCCATACCCACCTTCACGTAGATTATATGATCTACCGTCCCGAACCAAAGCCTCATCAACAAGACGCTTTTCTTCAAGATAAGCACTGTCAGCATCATCAAAAGAAGCTAAAATTTCTCTGGTAAAATTTTCTTTCCCGTGTTTTTTCAACGCTCTCTGAATCAATATACCAGACCCCATATAGCCATCATTCAAATCATCAGTTTTATGAACCCCAATATAGTACCTACCATTGACATTATTAGTTACCCTATAAACAATAAACATAAATCCTCCATTGTATTTGAAAGTATTTATGCATTTAGGGTTTTCATAACTCAATCTTTTTTACCCATACGCCTTTCTTCTTGAAAATCTCATCTGCGATTTCCATATTTTCTCGCCATCTTTCGGGTGTCTCTCTGTTCGTAGTGATCACGCCAATAATACCAACGCTTACGATTGCCTTGGCACACTCCTTACAGGGAGACAAACCGGACACGGCCATCACTGTGTTCTTCAGGGAAATACCTTCATAGCTGGCATTAAAGATACAGGACATCTCAGCATGGTTCATATAATCCAGCTTGCGGCCACCGCGAACAGAAAGCATTTCAGGATCGTCATAGATACCACGAGGGAACCCATTATACCCCTGTGCAATCACACTACCATTTTCAGTGACACAAATTGCACCAATCTTTGTGGCGTCTTTAGACCACTCAGAAAACTGTTTGGCTTTCTCAAGATATCTTATCTGCCACTTCGGGTCTTCCCACTTGTGTTGATAATACGGTGCAATTTCAGCTTTGCCACATAAACCCCCATGAAAATCAAAAGGGTCTTTTGCACTTCTACCTTCCCACCACAATCTATCAATATTCGTCGGATTCATCTCCGTCACCCCCCAAAAGATCATGAATGTCTTCTTCTGTCATCAAGTCTGCACCACAGAAGGGGCAATATTCGATGTGATCTGTCACATCAGCATCCTTGATTACAATCACTGCCTCATTACCACAACCTAAACAGTGAATGTCTTGTCGTCTCATTAGAATTTCTTTCCGTGCTTGTAAGGTCTTGTTTTATTATATTCAAGTTTTGCATTCACAATTTCACCAATTGGAATGTCATGTGCTCCGCACCAGTCAAGAAGACGAATGATTGCATCTGCAAGCTCAACATCTTGTCCACGATATTGCGGAAGTTTGTCATCGGGTACATCACCATTCCTAATAGCTTCATACGCTTCGATGATCTCACTCATCACAAGAAGCATTGCCTGATCAAAAGTCTTACCACCATCATCCCAGAACCCCTTTTCTTTATTGTTCTGGTAAATCTCAGCGGCCATCTCATCAAGCCAATCGTATTTAGTCATATGGATAAATCTCCGTTACTGTTGCGCCGATCATTGAAATATCGGCATCTGCGGTTTCAAAATCTAGGTCTTCAAGTTGAGCTTCACGATTGCGTATCATCTTGAGTGCAATAGCCTCGGCTTGCTCTTCGGTTTCTGCTTCAACAAGGATACACCCGGTCACAGGAACAGTTGCCTCTGCGGCAATAATGACTTCCCATGATTGAAGGTCTCCTTCATCAAGACCCCAATGGGGATCATATTTATCACGAATAACATCAGCGGCATTACCGTAACCATCCATGTTGGCAAGGTCTTTAAGCTCTTGTGTGGTTGGAGTCTTACCAGTCATTATCGCCCCCAACTTTAATAAAGTCAGCAGATTCAGAATAGTACCCGTTACTTGTACCGAACCAACGAATAGTCACAGACCCTTTGATGGTGGCAAGCTTATAGAACGTCCAAGTATAGCTCTCAGGGGTATACCCATCATCTCCACGATAACTTTCTGGCAATTCAACCATCATAGGAGTATCATCACTATAAGAAACTTCTTCAGCCTGAAGAATAGGAGAACCAACAAGGTCTTCAAGATCACCAATAATCTCTTCAACCCAAACAGCCTCACAACAATCGTCGCGGTGATATTGCTTATAGACATCACCGCCTTCGGCATAGAAGTAAAGCTCATCACCACGATTATCGACCTTCGTCAGAGTCTTGCCAACAAGGTCATCAAAATCACTACTATATCCCATTACAATTTCACTCCTTTGAATGTGTTTTCATCAACATCTTTCTTGATACCACCAGAAACATAACTGGTAAGCTCAGTCTCTTGTGGTGCGACTTGCACCTCTCTCCCGGCAATCCACTTCTCAGTCCATGGGAGTGGATTGGAACCACCCTTGTAGGGGCTTGTGAGCCCCAGAGTAGTCATACGCTTGTGTGCGATCCATTCAATGTACTGGCATAGAAGTTCCTCACTCAGACCGATCATAGACCCGTCCTTGAAGAGATACTTGGCCCATGCCTTCTCCTGCTCAACAGCGGCAACAAACATGGCAATGTCATTCTCACGTTCTTCTTCTGCAATCTTGGCAAAGTCTTTGTCGTCTTTGACAAGAAGCTTGAGCATCTGTTGTGTTCCTGCAAGGTGAAGGTTTTCGTCCCGACAGATAAACTTGATGATCTTGGCGTTGCCTTCCATCTTTTTCAGTTCTGCAAAAGCCCATGCACATGCGAACGAAACATAGAACCGAACACCCTCAAGGATGTTCGCGGCCATGACCGCTTTCCAGATGTGTTGCTTCATTACTAAAGAATCTTGATTTCTTCTGTTTTGAATAAATCTATCATAGTTAATATGTTGAATAAGCACATCATACGCCACACTAATATCCTTGGCGCAATCTACGATCTCTGGGACCGAATTGATGTCATCAAACACCTTTGTAGGGTCTGCATACACGGCCTGAATGATATGGGTGTATGACTGAGAGTGAATTGTCTCAAAGAACGCCCACGTCTCAATCCAACGCTCTACCTCTGGCAGAGACACAATAGGAAGAAACGCAAGGTTTGGTGAGCGACCCTGAACGCTATCAAGAACAATCTGGCGCTTCAAGTTCGACGTGAAGATGTGTTGCTCAAATGGCGTAAGGTCTTTGAAGTCCTTGGCGTCACGTGAACAGTCTACCTCATCTGGAATCCAGAAGAATCCAATCTGCTTCGTTGAAAGATCATCAAAGAATGGGTAGCGTACCTCATCATACCGTTGCATCCCAAGGTCTGCACCAAGGAACATCGGCTGTTCGGTGTGGCGTCTGGTACGCCTATCGTGATTGTAGACAGTCATCAGTCTTCCACAATAGCAATGATTTCGTTTTCCTTGATGATCTTCTTGAACCTACTATCAAGGGCACCGACTTTCAGCATCATACCGTGGCCTTGAACAACCAAAACACGATCACCAACTTTCACCCGTGGGGGGACAAGGGTCCCGTCCAGCGATACCGTGCCACAACCAACAGCAAGAACCTTGACCTCTTCCACGGTAGCGCCATGGCCATCCTGAACAATCAACCCACTTTTGGTTTGGCTTTCGCCCTTCTCATAGGCTTCAATGATAATGTTGTTGTAGAGAGGGGTCAGCTTCTTTTCAGATACGCTTTCCATGGCTTTTACTTTAAGATTTTCAAGCAGAAGGCTTTCACCTTGATTATTTTCTTCACTCATGTTTATCTTCCTTCCTTTTCATCATGATAAATGATTGCTGCATCACCATCATATTTTTTGTTATTTTCAATCACTGTTTCGATAAAATTCTGTGCATCTTCTTTCGTATCAAAAATTGCAGCGGGTGTTCTGGATGAAAGTAGCCAAGTATTCCCATACTTATAGCAAACTTCCCACTCACCGCTTTCTTGCCATCTTACATCGTACCAATTACAATCTTTACCGAGCCAAAACGTTTTAGTTTCTTGTTTAATCTTACCTGAAAACCAACCACGCTTTTCATACGTCTTTACTTTTTTTACCAAAAATCTTACCAGCGGCTTTGAAAGACGGGGTGACGATTGTTCCATCACCACACTAACAAACATCGTCTCTTCAACTAAATTTTGCATGAATCACAATCCTCATCATCAATTACTTCAATTTCAAGTTCTGGTAAATCTTCGTATTCACCAGCACCATCAAAGGTGTTGAAATAATATAGTTGTCTCCCACCGTACTTATAGAACTCCAACATGTCGGTCATAAGTTCAGACATGGGTATCTTATTGTCTTCATAATAGCACGGATTGTATGACGTGTTAACAGAAATTGCTTGATCCATCCATTTTTGTAGAACCGCCATGATTTTCAGATACCCCCTCGGGTTTTTTGAATCCCAAAGCAATTCATATTTGTTCTTCAAGCGTCTGATTTCAGGGACAACCTGCTTCAAAACACCATCTTTCGACTGCTTGACGGTGATAAGTCCTCTGGCCTGTTCTACCCCGTTCGTGCTATTAGACACCTGTGCAGACGTTTCTGCTGGCATCTGAGCCATCACAGTAGCATTCCGCATCAGATAGTCCTTGAGGTCCTGTCTGAGCGTTTCCCACGGCATACGAAGCTTCAGCGGGACCAGTTCATCCACAGCCCCTTTCCGGCGCTCCCACGGGAACTCACCGAAATCATACTTTGTCATACTGGCTTCTGGTTTTCCGGGGCGCTCTTGTGTTTCAGAAAGCTCCTTATTGATGTCATTCGACGCCTTGATCAAATAATACGACCACGCCTCTGCATACTCATCCACCAGTTCCAGTGCTTTGGGATCAGAATATTTCAAATCATTTTTTGCCAACCAGTAAGCCAAATTAATGATCCCGACCCCAAGTGGCCGGAACCTCATAGTAGACATCTCAGCCGCCTTTACGGGATAGTTCTGATAGTCAAGCAAAGAATCCAAGAGGTTCACTGCAATACGACACGGTTTCTCAAAGTCCTTCGGTTCTCTGATCTTACCCCAATTGATTGCTGCCAGTGTACATAGAGCAATCTCACCATCCTCATCAAAGATATCCTCTAGAGGCTCCGTAGGAAGATTGATCTCTGTGCAGAGATTTGACATGTAAATGGTATCATAGAACGGTGACTGGTTATTCACATTGTCCACGTTCATAAGATAGATACGGCCCGTCTCTTTTCTCTCAGTCAAAAATTGAGTAAACAGGTCAATGGCTGGAACAGTCTTCTTCAGAATACTCCGCGAACGTTCATACTGCTCATACAGTTCCTTGAATTTATCGTAGTCAGTGAAGAACGCTTCATACAAACCCGGTACTTGTGACGGTGAGAATAGAGTGATGTTCCCACCTTCAATAAGGCGCTCGTACATAAGCCTGTTGAACTGAATACAGTAATCAACTTTCCGCGCCCGGTTGTCTTCAGTGCCCTTGTTATTCTTGAGCACCATAATGTCTTCGATCTCATAGTGCCAACAAGGAAAATAGAACGTGGCCGCGCCACCCCTAATGGACCCCTGTGAACATGACTTGGTTGCGGCTTCACCATACTTGATGAATGGGATTACTCCCGTGTGGTAGGCTTCCCCCCCACGAATAGGGCTATTGATAGAACGAAGACGCCCGTAATTGACACCAATGCCAGCCCGCTGAGAGACGTATTTGACGATAGCAGAAGAAGTAGCATTGATAGAATCAAGGGTGTCGTCACAATCAATGAGCACACAAGAACTAAATTGCTTCTGAGGTGTTCGTACACCTGCCATGATGGGGGTTGGGAGTGAAATGTCGAAGGTGGAAATGGCATCATAAGCTTCCTTAATCATCTTCAGCCGTTTCTTCTTCGGCTTTGTGGCGTACAGATACATTGGAATAAGCATAAACGCCATTTGAGGGGTCTCATAAATTTCCCCGGTCACGCGGTTCTTCACAAGATACTTCCCGCGCATCTGTTCCATAGCAACATACACAAGATCGTCATCACGATCATGATTAATCATGTCGTTAATACGAGTAAAGTCATCAGCCGAATAATGTTTGAAGATGGATTTATCGTAAACCCCCTTCTTCACCAACCCCACTACGTGATCGTAAATATGTGGGGGCTCAAACGAACCATAAACCTCTTTACGAAGTTGGTAGTTGATGAGACGCCCTGCAACATGCTGGTAGTTTGGGGTGTCTTCACTAATAAGATCAGCAGCAGACTTGATGAGAGTTTCTTGAATGTCCTTGGTTCTAATACCATCATAGAATGATAGCTGAGACCTGAGTTCGACTTCTGACGCTGAGACCCCCGTGATACCTTCACATGCCTGTGCGGTTACTTTGTGGAGCTTGTCAATATTGAGTGGTTCGGGCACACCGTCCCGCTTGATGACTTTGATTTCTGACATTTATGTCCCTATACTGGTAGTGCTAAGAAGTAATCTTTCCACTCTTCTTCGTGGCGTTTTTCTTCTTCTATTTCCTTAGTGTACTGATGATATTCCTGTGCCCATCTCCAAATGTCCTCGGGGCAATCTCTCAATCGTTCAGCCATCACCTCACAGTCAACTGGTGGTGTCTCGTATTTAATACGAGTCTCTTTGTCATAAAACAAAATGACACCACACCACGCATACTTATACACCCAATAAATATCTTCAGGTGGTACCCCAGAGACATCAGAGAGTATCTTCTGCCACTTCTTAATCTTCATAACGATCTCTTAGGTGGCGCGTGGTTCGTCTTGGTATGATGTGCTTTCACCGCCACCTACAATTTTCACCTTCACAATACGGTGTGGTGGAAACCATTCCAAATCTTTAGAATCCTTCGGGGTGTGTCTATACCCTGTTTTAACAATAGCGTCTGCGTGTTCTCTGGCCTTTGCCAAATCAGCAACAGAGTATGTAAACACAGTTCCAAAATCCATGTAAATTTCAATATTCATTTTTCTCTCCTAGTATATGATTGCTGATGGTGGCTGTTCGTCACTCAAGCACATTGCCAACAACATAGGTATATTGTGGATGGTGTTCTCAGTACCTTCAAACATTCTTGTGAACAGTTCTTTTGTGTCGTGAATTTCCACCACCTCTTCTTCGATGGTGCGGATAGAGCGGAAGACTTCAGGTTCCAAGAACGATTTGAACACTGTCATCTTCCATGTATTACTTGTTAGAGTTGTGACCAAATCCCAATCTTGGTTGTTGGTCTGAACGCCTGTTTCTTCGCGGAACTCGCGTACCATGGCATAGAAGTAATATTCATCTTGCTCAACCTTACCGCCAATACCGTTAAGCTTCCCAGCTTGCCAATCAGGCTTATTCTTTCTGATTAGAGCTACCTTATTCCCGTACCGGGAAAAGGCAAAACCGACAACATATTCAATCATTTTCAAACCTACTTTCTAAAGCATCAACCCTAAGCACAAGAAATTTTACCAACCCAGCAAGTTGAGCAAGGTTATATCTTGCAGTCATATCATATTCTTCATCATAGTAATCTACGAAATCACTTTGTTCCAGACGTTCAAGTGTCTCAACAACCCGCGCCATTTCTTCACCAGTCATAATCATCACCCACCATAGTAATCAATTAGAAATTTAAGCGATTGAATCACTTTCAAATCTTCAGGATCATGTAATTCATTTTTTGGCTTAAGGCTTCTTAACATATCCAAAGTAGTTCTCATGTGTTCTACCACAACACGATCCATAGCTTCACCCACATCAATACGATCAATAACACCAGTCATCACAAAGCCTCCATCACATTCGGAAAATTCTCTTCCATGATCTCACCAACAGCAATGGCAATTTCACGGTGTTCCTTTTGGGTATCTTCCTTTGACCGTTGCTGATACCAATGTATCCACGACCGCAGCGTCCCGTTCATATATAGGGTTGTTTCCGTCAGCCCTTCAGGAAGTACCGCACGTGCCTGTTCCTTGGCAATACCACGATCTAAAGCTTCACGATACAAGCCTGATGCATGATTAATCAAATCTGCTTGTTGAACACTCCACCAAAGAGAGAGCCCGCGATCATCAGTATCAATACTGTTTTGGCGATTATTAAGGTCCTGCATTCTGGCCTCACGCTTTATAAAACTTGTGGCCTCTGCATACCGTTGACTGAACTCTTGAAACGTGAATGATCTGTGACGTAAAATCTGACGGGAAATGTCCCGTGTGGTTTTGATTTCCACGCACATCATAACCATCTCGAAGGGGCTCCAATGCTTGTGGTTGATCAGATACCGCACCAACTTTGAAGCCGTTTCGGTATTGTTCTGATTGCCGGGGTTTGATACCCGTGCTGCATATGCAATGAAGTCTTCAGCCGTATTTATACCATCAATTTGTGGCTTCGTTAAAGCAACTAGCTTAACACTCATCGTAACCCTCACCTGATACCTCTGGAAAAATTTCTCGCATTCGGGCTTTGCTCACTGGATTGTAGTAAATACCCCATGTACGTTTCTCACCACTAAGCTCTACAGAATCTTCCACGTTATTGGTAAATTTTCCATCGCTTTTACCTGAAAACTCATAATCATAGACATAAGCTTTTCGTATGCGAGTGATCCTCTTGAAAAACTCACCGTCATAATATATTTCCCCTACCTTTAATGGGTTTCCTTTGAGGTCAAGTCTCGGACCAATTTGTTCTTCATCCATCAGAACATCCGATCCACAACTTCGATCAAATAAGCCGAATTGATCTTTTCAGGATCATCATCTTTGATCTTCGAAAGCATCTCATTGAAATATGCTGCATCCACACCAGTCAACTGATCTTGAAGAACACTAATTTTACTCAGGTTCAACTCTTGTATCTGAAACACCATCTTCAAAATCTGCCCCGCATTCACAGTCCAGCCACGGCCAATAAATTTACGCAGACGGATCAAAGAGCAGATAGGATACTTAGACCCAACGTAACGAAGCTCTTTGGTAATCAATGCTTCCAGCGCATCCGGCTTCAGAACAAGCTCACCATTCATGAAATTGCCCCACGAAGTCCAATAGTTCGTACAATGCACGAAGTCATAGTTCTCATGGATTTCTTCTGGTTCACCATAGAAACGATTCACGATCTGAACCCGATCAGAAAGGGTGATTGCGTTTGTAGACACAAACACCGGACGATACTTTTCACCAACATCTTCATTTGTGGTGTTCTGTGCGGCATCTTCCATGGCTTCGTATTGGTCTTGAATTTCACCCGGATCATCAAGGATGTCAGCAATATATTCACCAGCAGACCCCTCCGCACTGCTCTCAAAATACTCATAATCTTTTGTGGTGCCTTCTTCAGAAGCAACCCCCGCCGAACTGATGATCGTTCTGATACGCTTCGGCAACGCCCTGTCTGCTTCGGTAATCTCTTCTTTCGTCATGAAGTCAGTTGGGTGGTCAACACGAACCTTAATAGAACAAGAAATACCGTGCTTGTTCTTTGGTTTGAACCTATCCGCATAATAGTTCACCACGGCTTCTGTGGTCTCAAAGTCACGGAAGTAGATGTCAAAATCATTGACCTTCTCTTGCAGCAACATACTGGCAATACAGCCACCAGTGACGATGGTATTCTTACGTGCCAGTTCACGCACCTGTTCGTCTTCAATACTCGCCAGCCAGTCATCTACCTTGCGGCGAATAACTGCTTTAATAGTTTTAGCTTTCATTATACAACCCTTTCACGATCCACAATCAAAATATTTGTAAGAGCAGACTTTTCATCTACAATGTTTTGAAGAATGTCTTCCACATATCTTTTTGACACCATTCCATAATCACCGACACGATTTTTCACAACGGTATATGTGCCATCTCCCTCATTGATAGCAACAAAATCAAGTTTCTGCAAAAGACCAACAACATCAAGCATCACGGTCTTCCACTTCTGAGTTCACAGACTCTTTCATAATCTCTATGCCACGTTCGGCTCCCCGGCGCTCTGTGTACCCCTCAGAAGAAACAGAAATCGTCTCACCGTTACGCGCTTTATACGTCCAACGCCAATCCCCCTGTGCGTCTTTGTAGATTTCATACTTCCCGTCAACCATTTTTCTTTCCTCTAAAGTCAAAAAACACAATGAACATAAAGATACCAATTAAAATTTGAATAGGCCATGTAAGAACACCAACAACGAATAGCATAAACAAAACAAAACCAAGTTCTGCGTCAATATCTTCAGTCTCAGAAATAGCTCTTAAAAAGTATCTGTAAGTAACACAAGTTACAA
>Ga0070726_10002906_pt1 | contig 15029 bp, 17 predicted proteins | sample tdAd471_FD_67275 | JGI IMG/M metagenome (GOLD analysis project Ga0070726, IMG submission 67275) | Marine sediment microbial communities from the Atlantic coast under amendment with organic carbon and nitrate - tdAd47.1 | ecosystem: Environmental > Aquatic > Marine > Coastal > Sediment | place...
AGGATCTGCTCGGCGCGTTGGGCATCGCCTCCCAGCCACCAGATCATCGCCGCGGGCACCAGGGCGTCCGGGTTGTCGGGTGCCAGCTCGATCGCCCGATCCGCACACCCACGGGCCTCGTCGCGGTGCCCCAGCCGATTCAGGGTCTCGCCGAGCTTGGTATACATCGCGAACTGAGTGTCATCGCGTGCGATCGCCTTCTTGAGGTTCCGCTCTGATTCATCGAGCATCCCCAGATCGCATTGCGCGGCACCCACGAAGTAGTGCCCGGGAGCCCACTGGGGCTTGAGTTTCACGATCTGCTGCCCAACCGAGAGCATCTCTCGTGATCGTCCCGCGATTTCGTGTTCCTGCGCCAGACGCGCCAAGCCCATCGCATCCTGTTTGCCTGCTGTTCCACTCATCGATACAGAGTCTAGCCGATGCAAATCCGCCCTGAGCCGGCGCAGAGTCTCTCACCCCACGCTATCCTATATATGAACACGCTCGCAACGACGCGACGATAAGGACGCACGCATGACGACCCCGCGCCAGATCGCACAGCTCATCACCATCGCCGCAGTATCACTGCCCGGCATCGCGCTGGCCCAGAGTTCAGAGTTCGAACTGACAGATTCCGGCGAATGGACCCAGACCCAAGCACCCGAGCCCGGCACCGATGCAGCATTCATGGCCGAAATGACCACTCTGATCGCCGAGGGTAAGCCGGGCAACGCGTCCGACAAACTCGGGGACTGGCTCGATCGCAACAAACGATCCCGAAACCGATACATCCCGCAGGCGTACTACCTCCACGGGCTGGCACGGTTCGAGAATGATCGAGAGTACAAAGCGCTATACAGTCTCGAATCCATCATTCAGGACTTCCCGGACTCGCCCTACTTCCTTCGTGCCGTCGAACTGGAGTACCAGATCGGTCTCAGCTACATCAACGGCAAGAAACGCCGATTCCTCGGAATGCGGATCGAAAACGCCCGCCCAACAGGCGAAGAACTCCTCATACGCACCCAGGAACGAGTCCCAGGCTCGGAACTCGCAGAAGAAGCCGCGATGGTGCTGGCGGACCACTACTACAAACGCCGCGAGCTCAAACTCGCCGCGGACATGTATGCCATCTTCCGCCAGAACTACCCCAACTCACCCCGCGTGCAGCGTGCCATGCTCCGCGAAATCGAAGCAAACATCGCCAGATTCAAAGGCCCACGCTACGACGGCTCAGGCCTGCTCGATGCGAAACTCCTGATCGAGGAGTACCAACGACAGTTCCCCGCAGACGCGATCCGCTCAGGAATCACAGAAGGCCTTGATGCCTGGATCGACGAATCCGCTGCCCAGCAGATCCTCGATACCGCACGCTGGTATCTCAAGGTCGATGACGACGCATCCGCAAAGTTCGTGCTCGCCCGACTCATACGCAGACACCCCGCGACCGATGCGGCAGACGAAGCGCTCGACATGATGCTTGAGCGTGAATGGGTGGTGTTCGAATCGGAGCCCACACAGCCAATGGATGCTGAATCGCCAGCCCCCGCAACAGACCCCGCAACAGATCCTGAATCAGCGCCCGCATCCGAAGGGGAACCCTCCACATGACCGGGTGCTTCGCAAAAATGTGTGTCGCAGTCATCTCCGTCGCGATGATTCCACTCATCCCAGGGTGCTCTGCCTCACCCAATCAGGGGTATGCTTTCGATACCACTTTCGACGAGTCGATCAAAACCATCGCGGTACCCATCTTCCGCAATGAGACAACCTCTCGCGGGATCGAGGTGCAGCTCACCGAAGCGGTGATGAAGCAGATTCAGCAGCGCACACCTTGGCGCCTCACCCCCGCCGATCGTGCCGATACCACCCTCGTGGGCGTCGTCACCCGCACGAATCTCCGCGCGCTCTCGGACGATCCCCAAACCGGGCTGGTGCAGGAGCAGGCCGTCCAGATCACCATCCGCTTCGAATGGCGAGATAACCGGACAGGCGATGTGCTCGTCGCACGCGATAACTACAGCGCCTCGGCCGTATTTCATCCCTCCCGATCGGTAGGGGATCGGCTCGAACTCGGGCAACGAACCGCGATCGATGAACTCGCCCAGGATCTCATTTCTGATATGCGATCTGGGTGGTAACGCTCATCTTGCGGGCAATTCCGATCCCAACCCCCAATTCACGCGTATAGACCCCAAAGGATCATCGTGCAGACGCGCTATGATCCGCTATCAGGGCTTCGTTTTCAGCGATCATCGCCCCTCGGGGGAAATAGAACCCCCCGCTCGACCGATGTTCTGGGGAAGCCCTGCTCGAAAACTCCCGATCCGAAACGCAGGGAACGGATCGACCCCGTCGTAACGGACGAAAACACCCACGAATACATATGCCTGAAAATACACCACAAGACAATAAGAACCCCAAGGACCCGAACGGGCAGAAACCGCCCGTACCCAACAAGCCCCAGAGCCGTGGGATGTTCGGGTTCTTCGCGATCATGCTCATGATCCTCATGCTCGTCATGTTCCTCTCCTCAGCAGAGAAGGGGACCAAGATGACATGGCGTGAGTTCGAGAACTCCTATGTCGCTGGAAACATAAAAACCGAGTCCGTGACACTCCACGATTCGGCCATTACCGCGATTCAAACACAGCAGGAAACCGGCGCAAAGGACAAGCTCGTCCGGGTTGAACTCAACACCGCCGACCGCGAGCTCAAAGCGCAGCAGCTCAACGAACTCACCCAAGGCGAGTTCGAGTCCAAATCCCCATCAGGGTTCGTGCAGTTCCTCTACATGTTCGGCCCCGTCATCCTCCTCATCGCCCTCATCTGGTTCATGCTCGCACGAGGCATGCGCGCCGCCGGGGGTGGAGCGGGCATGATCGGATCCTTCGGCAAGTCGCGACACAAGACCATGACCAAGGAGATGACCGGCGTCACCTTCAAGGATGTCGCAGGCATCGAAGAAGCCAAGTCCGAAGTCACCGAGATCATCGAGTTCCTCAAGAACCCCAAGCGATTCACACGCCTGGGCGGCCGCATCCCCCGAGGCGTCCTCCTCGCAGGACAGCCCGGCTGCGGCAAGACACTCCTCGCCAAGGCCATCGCCGGCGAGGCCGATGTCCCATTCTTCAGTATCAGTGGTTCCGATTTCGTCGAGATGTTTGTCGGCGTCGGCGCCTCCCGCGTGCGCGACCTCTTCAAGCAGGCCAAGGACTCCGCTCCCTGCATCATCTTCCTCGACGAGATCGACGCCATCGGGCGTCGTCGTGGCGGCGGATTCTCCGGCGGCGGAAACGACGAACGCGAGCAGACACTCAACGCAATCCTCGTCGAGATGGACGGCTTCGCCTCCGGCGACGGCGTGATCGTCATCGCCGCGACCAACCGCCCCGATGTCCTCGACCCCGCACTCATCCGACCCGGGCGGTTCGATCGCCAGATCACCGTTCCCCTCCCCGATGTCGCAGGACGCCTGCAGATCCTCAAGGTCCACGCCAAAAAGGTCAAGCTCGGCCCGAATGTCGATCTCGAGAAGATCGCACGCGGCACACCCATGTTCTCCGGTGCAGACCTCGCGGCCATCATCAACGAGGCAGCGATCTCCGCGACCATGCTCGACAAAGAGTTCATCGAGCACGAAGACCTTGAAGAAGCACGCGATAAGGTCAAGTTCGGGCGTGCCAACAAGTCACGCGTCCGTGAGAAGGAAGAGAACAAACTCGTTGCCTACCACGAGGCAGGGCACGCCGTTCTCCAGGCACTCCTCAAGGATGCCGATCCGTTGCACAAGGTCACCATCATCCCCCGTGGCTCCGCCGGCGGCGCAACCTTCTCGCTCCCAGAGAAGGACCGCATGGGCTACTCGCTCAAATGGCTCCACGCCACGATGCGTGTTCTCTGCGGCGGACGCATCGCCGAAGCCAAGGCAATGAACGATGTCTCATCAGGTGCGTCGGGCGATATCCAGCAGGTCACCCGTCTCGCTCGCGCCATGATTCTCGAATGGGGCATGAGCGCCAAGCTCGGTTTCGTCAACTACGCAGGCGAAGACTCCCGCGAGGCATACATCCCCGACAAGGACTACTCCGACGACACCGCCAAGGTGATCGACGAGGAAGTCCGCCGCATGGTCGACGAGTCGTATTCCCAGGCGGAAGAGATGCTTCTCAACAACTGGGAAAAGGTCGAAGCCGTCGCCCAGGCGCTACTCAAATACGAGAACCTCACCGCCGACGAAGTGCATGCACTCATGCGTGGCGAGTCACTCGGTCGCTCGACCGTCGCCGATCTCCTCGGCTCCGGTCCGTCCGGCCCAGCAAAGGGCAACGCACCCGCCGATCCCAAGCTCGCTGAAGACGGCGAGACGGAGATGCCGGGCGATACGGTGCCAGATCCGGCGTAACCCGATTACGAAAACATATAAAAACATACACCCGGCGCTCAGCCGGGTTTTTCTTGTGTTGGTAATATCCGCCAATGAGCGACCCACACGAAACAAACGAACAGTCCACGCAGACATCTGCTGTTGAACGCATTTGCAGTACATGCAACTACAACCTCAGTGGCCTCGATCCCCATGGCAACTGCCCCGAGTGTGGCACAAGCATCATCCAGACCTGCTTCCAATGCGAGTATGAGCTGGTCGGGCTCGATCCAAGCGGCCCATGCCCCGAGTGTGGCTTTCTCATCGAGGGCTCCATCGGACGCGGTCAGCTCAGCTCCGCCGATCCGATCTACCTTGCAAAGCTGCACAAGGGTGTATTCTGGGTGCAGACCGCCATCATCCTCATGGTCCTCCAGTTCATCACCATGTTCTTTCTCGGCATGATCGCCGGGACGAGTGGGGCAGGAGTTGGCGCAGCCAACACCATCAACCTGATCTCACCGATCCTCAGCATCGCCTTTTCCGTCATGCTCCTCATCGGCTGGTGGATGCTCTCAACCCCCAACCCAGACACAAGCGACCGCTACTCGGGCGACGATGCCCGCAAGCTGGTCCGCATCATGATCCTCGTCAGCGCGGCCTTGGCCGTCATCCAGCTCCCCTTCACATTCCTCTCGCAGAACGGGCAGCTCAATGCCGCACTCCTCATCGCCAGCGGACTCGGGCTCCTCAGCTTTATCGTCTTCGCCGTCCGCTTTTTCGCCGAGATGTTCTACATCAAATGGATGGCGCCGCTGCTCCGCAACAAGAAGGTCTACAACCGCGCCCGCATGATGATGTGGCTCGGCCCCGTGCTCTGCACCGTCGGCCTGCTGCTCCTCGGGCTCGGCCCACTCATCGCACTCATCATGTACTGGAACATGCTCGACTGGGTCCGCAAAGACTTCAAAGCCATCCGCGAGGCATCAGGCAGCATCGCCTGACGCCGACAGATATGCACCTGCGAGGCACCGAATACATCACGAATGCAACCACGCAGCCGAACTTCCAGGCCAAGATGGTCTTCAATGAACACGGCGCGATCTTCTTCCCCGTCACCCGGGAACACCGCGACCAGTCCGGTCCCGGCATCCAATACGCCGACAACTACAAGGGCAACGCCCTCGCCGCGATGATCGCTCCGGGCACCATCGAAGTACGCTTTCACCGAGATTTCAGCGATCAACAAGTGGGGGAGATTCTCAGATCGATCACAAATCACCCATCGCTCGGTTGCTTACGAGGGTTCAAAGCTACATATCAAGGCCGCCCGATCCCGAGCGAGCGATGACCTTTACTTTGCGTGATCTCTGCGTTCAACACGACAAAGCAGCGCCTCGCACCACGAAACGCTCACACGCCCATCGCCACGATCGCGTCTGCAAGCTTCACGAATCCTGCTCGATCCGCGCCCGCGCCGTAGTTCACGATCCCGTTCTCCTTGGGCGCGTGCTCCACGCATTCCTCGTGGATGTGCAGCATCACCTCATTGAGTTTGTCCAGCGCCCGCTCCTTCGGCCATGAATCATGCGCCGCGTTCTGGTGCATCTCGAAGCACGAGGTCGCCACGCCGCCCGCGTTGGCCGCCTTACCCGGGCCGAAGGTCACACCGCGATCATGGAAGACCTCCCGCGCCCCGTGGGTGCACGGCATGTTCGCTCCTTCAGCCACAAACTGGCACCCGCGGTCCGCGATCACCTTCGCATCATCCTTTTCGATCTCGTGCTGCGTCGCGCATGGCAGCGCCACATCATGATCAACATGTGACCACGGCTTGTCCTCACGGAAAAACGAACACCCATCGCCCTCCCAGTCCTTCAGGCGCCCGCGCTGGTTCTCCTTGAAATCGATCAGCTCCTTGATCTGCTCCTCACTGAAACCCTTCTCGCAGATCAACGCGCCGCCAGAGTCCGAGACTGACACAACCTGCGCATCCTTCTGATGCGCCAGCTCCGCGGCATACAGGGCCACATTGCCCGCTCCCGAGATCGCCACACGCTTCCCGTCGATCTTCTCGCTCCGGTGCTTGAGCATCTGCTCTACGAAGGTCACCGCGCCATAGCCGGTTGCCTCCGTCCGCCCGTGCAGCCCGCCGAGCCCCATCGGCTTGCCCGATAGCACCCCGTCGCGCTGCTTCGTGATCTTCATATATTGCCCGTACAGGTAGCCGATCTCACGACCGCCAACCCCGATATCGCCCGCGGGCACATCGATGCTCGCGCCGATGTGCCGGTGCAACTCACGCATGAACGCCTGGCAGAATCTCATGATCTCGTTGTCGCTGCGTCCCTTGGGGTCGAAGTTGCTCCCGCCCTTGCCGCCGCCGATCGGCTGCCCGGTGAGCGCGTTCTTGAAGCACTGCTCATACGCCAGGAACTGCAGCGTGTCCTCGTCCACCGTCGGGTGGAAGCGCAGCCCGCCCTTGTACGGCCCCATCGCGTTGCAGTGCTCGATGCGCCACCCAAAGTTCAGTTCAACGCCGCCGTCGTCGTTCACCCACTCCACCCGGAACCGGATCACCCGGTCGGGGATCAGCAAACGCTCGAACACGCGCGCCCGGCGATAGCTCTCGTTCTCCGCGATGATGGGCTCCACCGATTCCGCGATCTCCTCGATCGCCGACCGATAAAGCTTCCCGGGCTCAATCGCATCGATCAGCCCGCCAATATTGAGATCCGCATTCGCAGTTGTCATGTCATCCTCTGTATCTGATTGAGCGTGTAGTTCGAACCCGTGCCCATGACCACGCTTTCGCTTACAGCACATGAACAGACGCGTACGCAGACTTCGGCAATGAACGATATCACCGTCACACCTGCCCACGACCCGTCACTCGGACGAATATGGGTGCTCCGGGCTGTTCAGGTCCTCGAACAACCACGCGAAAGCGTTTTCCCATTCTTCGCGGATGCGCACAACCTCGAGAAACTCACCCCAAGCTTCCTCAAGTTCAATGTCCTCACCCCAAAGCCCATCAACATGCGCTCCGGGTGCGAAATCAAGTACAAGCTCAAAGTCCGTGGTATTCCCATCCACTGGAAAACAACCATCCACGACTGGGCACCGCCACGCCAGTTCGTCGACAACCAGGACTCGGGCCCCTACGCCCTCTGGCACCACACCCACACATTCGAACCCACCGAAGATGGCACAGGCACCATCTGTACCGATGTGGTCCGCTACCGCCCCGCCGGTTGGATCTTCGCCCCGGTGGTCAACAGGTTCTTCGTCCAGCGTGATGTCGTCAACATCTTCCGCTACCGCTTCAAGAAACTCGAAGAGATCTTCCCGCCGAGCCCATGACAGTCATAAAACAACCCCGCGCCGATGCGCGGGGTCAAGGGGTTCTATTGAGTTGTCGAGCCCGATCAGCGGCTCAGGCGTCGCCGAACACCCAGAACACCCATCAGCCCAAGCCCAGCCCACGCCGCCGAGGGCAGGGGGACCACAGAAACATTCTGGGCAATCATTGAGGTCATGACGAGTCGATCGTTCGCAGGCGAATCTCGGTGTGTGTTCAGGATGCCTGCCGGTGCATTGCCTGGAAGACTCGTACTCGTCGGCCAAAAGTTGAACCCTTCGAATCCCGCCTGTCCGATCAGTTCGGTGCCCAGATCCAGCGGGCCCGTGGCATCCCAGATCCCCAGACTAATATGGCCGTCGGCCACTGAATAAGTCCCGTTGTTCGTCTGCGCGTCCTCGATGGTGATCATGAAATCGACAAACGGGCTACCCGAGACGCCAAAGAAACTCACTGCGCTCGCGCCAGCGGCAATGTCAAGGATGGATGTGTCGATCGTGAGGCTACCCCAAGCGCTGGCAGTGCTGCCGTCGATGCCCTCCCAGACCATGTCGAAAGTGACAAAGTCGGCCAGAGCTACCGAACTTGTAATGAACGATGCCGCGATGGTTGCCGAAATGAGGCGTGGGCGTTTGGACATATACTGTTCCCTCAATCAAATAAAAGTGAACTCATAAAAACCTGTCAATGAAATGATCTGAGTGATCGGGACAGGACCGCGAACGGAAATCATAAAGGGACGCACGATGTGGGGGGGTGAAATTACCCAAAAAAAGTGATAATGATACATTTTCTCCTCACAAGATGCGAACCCATACTGCCTCTGCGGCGAGTAGATGCATGTGGCCCTGAACAGGATATGAACAAAAGTGGCTGTTCCGAACGAAACTGAACACCCGACCCGACGGCGCAGTACGATCCGCGAGATGAAGATACAGGTGTTGATCACCATCTTTGTGCTGATCGCGACGGTCGTGATTCTTGTCTTGGTCTGGCCCGAGTCGACCCGCAGCGATCGCTGGGACGAAGAGGCCCAGCTGCTGACGATCGAGCGTGCCCAGCCGATCATCAAAGCGATCGATGCGTACCGCGTGGATCACGCCGACGAACCCGATTCGCTCGATGATCTAATCCCGGAGTACCTCAAAGAACTCCCGCTGCCACTCGTGGGCGGGCAGGCGTGGGAGTATCACAAAACAAAGCGCAGCTACGAGCTCAGTGTCCCATCATCAAACCCGAATCCACCCTCGCTGCTCTGGATGATGATCTTCGGGCCATCCTTCGACGATCGTTACTTTGTCTACTACCAAGGCCGAGACACTTGGGGCATAGCTGATATGTAGATCAGTCACTGATAGATGCACCCTTCAGGCCCTTTGCGTACCGCTGCACACGCCAACCGAAATCATCAGGTTTGCCCTTTCCGGGAAAACGGAAACCCTCGGGGTCGATGCCACCAGACGCTCGTCATAAAACGACTCGTCGCTGATGCCCATCCATGAACGCAAACGCTGCCCGCTCAGATCGTCCCAGGGAACCCCGGTCTGGTGCGTGGCCTTGCCGGGTGCCTGCCCCCGATGATCACGCGCACCGACGCCGGCGCGCCGTCAACAACCCGCCCGCACCAAACAGCGCCAGCGTGCCCGGCGTCGGGATCCAATACTGAATGTACAACACCGATCCATCCAACAGCGTCGCCTCGGCACCGCCCGGGTTGTCAATAAAAGTATCGTAGAGCTCGACCTCGAACACCCCGTCCTGCTCCTGAAGGAAGTGGAAGCCCAGGCCGCCCCAGAAATCAACCATCGGCACATACGACTGCCCTTGCCCCGGACCGTCGTTGCTCCCAAAGAGCGTCGTGTCGTAGCTCTCCCCGTTGCTCGAACGGAACTGCATCCGCAGATCACTCAGCCACGAGTCCCCAATGGTCTCCACCTGCAGATTCCACCCGATCCCATGGATGTCCGAGTTCGCAAACCCCACCGCATCGAGCACCTGGTCCACGCTCTGTCCCAGCCCGTCGTACGCGTTGAGTCCCGAAATATCGATCGTGGTGCTCGCCAGCCAGTGATCGCCGTAGCCCACCGCATCAAAGCACACATCGCATGCAACTGTCTGCCCAGCGTACACACTCAGCCCGATCACCAATCCTGCAAACTTCATCATCCTGTCTCCCGCTTGTATAAAGATAGAAATGCCATACATAGCGTAACACATCGCGTGGAAAACGAATGCAGGAAATCAAATCAAGTCGAGCGATACCTCAGTCCGCAAAGGTCAGTCTACCTCACTCCTCAACCAACGCCGTTCCGCTCGCCGCCCGCCCGGAGCGTGCCACGGACATCCGTGCCCCCGGCAACCGTGTTAAAAACAGTCCCGTATTTCTGCACATTCTGATGCAAGAGATCGAGGCGGTGTGGCGGCTCGTCGCTCGTCACCACAATCTCATACTCAATATCTATCAGCTTCGGCGGCGCGTCCTGCCGCTTGGCTCGGAGCGTGATGTCAACACCATGTATGTCCATCGACAGGATCGGCGTCACCCGCTCGATCCCCTTGATCATGCACGCCCCGAGCGCGCCAAGCAATAGCTCCGCGGGGTTGAACGCATCGGACCGCCCACCGAGATCGGTATCCAGCGTGATCGATGCATCCTTGCATTGGGCGGTGCTCCCATGCGCATCGATGCGATGCGCACGAACAGTAAACTCCATCATGTCGTCATCCTTTCACACATTGGGCGGCCAAAGGTAGAAACCGTCATCCCACGAGCGAGATGCTCCGCCCCCCGCGTTCAATGTTGAACACCGACAGCGCCCCTCACTCCTCAAACAACGCCGTTCCGCTCGCCAACTCCCGCGGCGTACCCTCCACCCGTTTCGGTTCTGCCAACGCCTTGCCGCTCTTGGCACCCGCGTCCTCGAACTTCTTGAGCGTCGGCATCATCCGTGAATCGATCGAGCCCACCAGTTTGTTGTACCGGTCCACGCTCTGACGGATCGAATCGCCGAGCTTCCCCGCGTGCTCGAACGCAGTGGCCGCCCGGTCGTGCAGTTCCTTGCCCAGCTCAAAGAGTTCGGCGGCTTGCTCTGTCAGCGCGTGCTCACGCCACCCGACCGCCACCGCACGCAGCAGCCCGATCAGCGTGCTCGGCGAGGCCAAGATCACACCTTGCTGTGCGGCAACATCCAGCAGATCCGGACGACGCGACAACGCCGCATCAATAAAGTGATCGCCCGGCACAAACATCACCACGAACTCGGCGCTCCTGCCGTCAAAAAGAGACCAGTACTTCTTGTCGCTCAGCTTCTTCACCTGCTCGAATGTGTGGCGTGCGAAGCGCTGCATTTGCTCCTCGCGGATCTCGTCAGTGGGGGCGTTGACCGCCTCGATGTAGGCGTTGATGTTCGCCTTGGCATCGACCACGATCACGCGATCGTTGGGCAGCGTCACCACCATATCAGGACGGAGCAGCTGTCCCTGCTCATCGCGGACGGAGGTCTGCTCGTTGAAATCGCAGTAGCTCGTCATCCCCGCCAGCTCCGCGACGCGCCGCAGCTGAATCTCGCCGTACTGTCCGCGGACCTCGGGGCGCGAGAGCGCCTTGGTGAGACGCGCCGTTTCTTCCTTGAGCGACTCGTTGCTCTCGCTCGACGCTTTCACCCGTTCGTCGAGCTGTGTGATCTGCTCGCGGGTCTTATGCAGCGTCTCGCTGATGGGCTTGACCATCGCCTCGATCGCCTGCTTGCGCTTGTCCAGCTCGGCCTGCGACAGCGAGTCGGCGTCCTTGAGACGCTCGGTGATGAACTTGCCCAAGGCCTCCTGGTTGGACTTGAGCGTGCGTGATCCCAGCGCCTCGAACTGCTGGACCAGCTGCTCGCGGTTGGCCTTGAACTCCTCGATCAGCTTCCCCGCCGCGTCCAGGCGCTCCATCAGCTTCGCCTGCTCGACCGACAGCTCAGTCACCCGCCCCGCCGACTCCTCCGCCCGCGCGTGCGCCTCGCTCAGCGACACCCGCACCTGCTCCAGATCCGCCAGAACCCGGGCGTTTTCATCCGCAAGCCGCTCCGATTCATGCCGCGCCTCCGCCGCATCCGATCGCGCCTCGTTCCCGCCACGAACCAGCACAAAGCACCACGCACCAAGGCCCAGCACCATCACACCCAATACACCAACTGCGATTTCCATGTCAGGAGTATATCAGGGTTCGGGAGACGCGCAAGTCATTCTTCTCCCCTCGTCCGCACCATCCGCGCCGTATCACGGAATACCCACCCCGTAGGATCAGTTGTGATAGCTCAGCTCCGCAATCCATACGCCCACAGAGAGACACAGCCATGATCAATCCCAGAGACCTCGGCTACGCCGCACTCGTGCTCCGCCTCATGCTCGCGATCAACCTCGCGTTGCACGGGCTCACCCGCCTGCCAAACCTCCAGGGCTTTGCACGCGCGATGGCCGACGGCTTCGAATCCACATGGATGCCCGTCCAGCTCGCCTACATCACCGGGTTCATCATCCCCATCGTCGAGGCGATCCTCGGGCTCGCACTCTTCACCGGATTCAAGCTCCGCCCCGTGCTACTCGCCGCCGGGGGCCTGATGTGCATGCTCCATTTCGGCAAGGGGCTGCAGCAATCCTGGGATATCCTCGCCGATCAGCTCATCTACGCGCTCGTCATCGCCTTTCTGCTTGTCGCCCATGCCCACGACCGCTTCACCCTCGACGCCAAGCTCCGTAAGCAGCCCGCCTGATCCCGTGAGATTCCCCCGCCTTCTTCATCCTCTATCAGGCAGGCTGCTCCAGAGAGAAAACGCCACCGGCACGCCGCCCCTGCCATCTTGGCACCCGCCTCCCCAAAACCGCCACTCCTGACACCATTTCACCCAGGCGAACCCCAAATTCCATCGAAATTTGCCCCCCGACCTCCCCCCGGATCGGCACGCCCTTTGCCCATATACGGGCACATGATGGTCTCACGGACCCATCCCGATCACCCCGGCGCACCCGGACGACTCAACCTCCTGCTCTCATCCGCAGGCTGGCAGGAGTCCCCCTGGGTCGAGCGCGTCCCCGCGATGCTCACCCCCATGGGCGTCCAGTCCCACATCGCCGACTCCGCGTCCGCCGCCCAGCGTGTGATCGAATCCAACCCCATCCACATCGCCGTGGTCGATCTGGCGCTCCCCCTCGACGAGCGCGATCCCACCGGCGAAGAAGCCGGCACCCGCGTCCTCAACCTCCTCGCCCGCCTCGCGTCGCCCCCGCCGACCGTCGTCATCAAACGACGACGCACCTCCCGCGACGCCGTCCGCGAGATGAACGCAGCCCTGCGACTCGGCGCATTCGCCGTCGTCGATCATCCCCACGCACAGCGTGATATCGAATCCCTGCTCGATGTCCTCCGTCGATGCATGTCCCGCCATTACAAAGACCGCTGGCCCGGAGCCAGCTAACAAACCATCTCCTCCCCCGTCCCGACGGGGGAGGTGGTCCGCCGCAAGGCGGAACGGAGGGGGTCCCCGACTCCCACCAATCGTTTCCGTAAGACTCAAACAAACCTCAAATGAGAGATTCAACAGGAGATACCACCATGGCAACAAAGACCAAGACCAAAGTCGCCGTCCGCCCCCTGCACGACAAGATCCTCGTCGAGCGCGACGAAGCAGAAACCGTCACCAGCGCGGGCATCTACCTCCCTGAGTCCTCCACCGAGAAGCCGCAGTTCGCAACAGTCCTCGCCGTCGGCGAAGGCACCCTCAACGACGCCGGCGACCGCATCCCCCTCGATGTCAAGCCCGGCGACCGCATCATCCTCTCCAAGTGGGGCGGCACCGAGCTCAAGCTCGACGGCGAAGAGTACCTCATCATCAACAGCAGCGATGTCCTCGCCATCGTCGATTAACGCAAAGGGTCTTGCAGTGACACTACCCATTTACGAAAAACCAGAGCCTTGGCATGAGATTCTTGCTGTATTGTTTGCAGCGAGTAACGAGGGGTACGACCTGCTTGATCTCAGGTTTGGCCCAATCGGTGCTCGTGCACTTGGACTATCTAAATATGATGAAATCCGTGAGCTTTCGAAAGGAAGTCATTCTCACGATCAACTTTTTAAGGTAGTCCTGAGTGATGGGGAGATCGTCAAGATGCAAATCATTATCACTCAATCGGGTCCTTCTACGGTAACATTGAGGGACACAGATACTGGCGATCAGTTCAATCTCAGATTGCAGCCCCCCTTCAACACGGTATCAGTTTCAAAATGAACCAGGACCAACTCCGACAAGCCCTCAACGAACTCAACGGCGAGCGCAACGCGCACTTCGCCCTCACCGGCATGCACGAGTCGGCATCAATCCTGACCATCACCAACGCCATGCTCATCCCCGAAGAGACAGACAAACTCGTCAAAGTCACCGACGGCAAGAGCGTGTACATCATCGAAGCCGAACGCATCGCGTATATACGAATCGGCCTCTAAACAAAGAACCCTCGTCCCTAGTCCCCAGTGGCTAGTGGCCAGTATCAAAGGAGCCAACACATGGCAGCCAAACAAATCGCATTCAACACCGACGCACGCGAGCGCATCCTCAAGGGTGTCCAGAAGCTCGCCAACGCCGTCAAGGTCACCCTCGGCCCATCAGGCCGCGTCGTCATCCTCGAAAAATCCTTCGGCGCACCGACCGTCACCAAGGACGGCGTCTCCGTCGCCAAGGAAATCACCCTCGACGACCCATACGAGAACATGGGCGCCCAGATGGTCAAGGAAGTCGCTTCCAAGGCCTCCCGCGAAGCAGGCGACGGCACAACCACCGCAACCATCTACGCCGAGTCCATCTTCACCGAAGGCCTCAAGAACATCACCTCCGGCGCCAACCCCAACCAGATCAAGCGCGGCATCGACATGGCCGTCGCCGCCATGATCGAAGAACTCCACAACATGTCCAAGCCCATCAAGGACTCCAAGGAGATCGCACAGGTCGGCACCTGCTCCGCAAACCAGGACGCAGAGATCGGCAAGATCATCGCCACCGCCATGGACAAGGTCGGCAAGGACGGCGTCATCACCGTCGAAGAAGGCAAGTCCCTCGAAACCGAAGTCGAACTCGTCGAAGGCATGCAGTTCGACAAGGGCTACCTCTCGCCACACTTCGTCACCAACCCCGCGACGATGGAAGCAGAGCTCGAGAAGCCCTACATCCTCATCCACGAGAAGAAGATCAGCAATGCCAAGGACATCCTCCCCATCCTCGGCAAGGTCGCCGAGTCCGGCAGCCAGCTCCTGATCATCGCCGAGGACATCGACTCCGAAGCACTCGC
>Ga0070726_10002915_pt1 | contig 14983 bp, 10 predicted proteins | sample tdAd471_FD_67275 | JGI IMG/M metagenome (GOLD analysis project Ga0070726, IMG submission 67275) | Marine sediment microbial communities from the Atlantic coast under amendment with organic carbon and nitrate - tdAd47.1 | ecosystem: Environmental > Aquatic > Marine > Coastal > Sediment | place...
GGCGTGGGTGCGCTCGGCAGCGGGCGGGGCGTGGATGACCGTGAAGTCATCACCCAGAGCTGAGCCGGTCAGTGCGGATACAAGAACAGCAAGGCCACAAGTGCGGCGGGACATTTTGAAGCTCCAATTGCAAACGAAAGGCGTGTTGGCGAGGGCCCATTGCCCAGTCGCGTGTAATGTATGCAATCACTTACTTGTTGCAAGTTCTTGGGCACAGATTTTGAAAAGATATTTGGGATTTGTCCTGAGTTTGGTTTCTATGTGCATAAACAAACAGCGGACCCGAGTCGGATCCGCTGTTCTTGAGATTCTTTGTTTGGAACGGGTTCGTTCTCTTATCGGCGACGACGGCCGGCGAGGACGCCCAAGCCACCCAAACCAAGCAGGCCCATCGTGGCGGCCTGCGGGGCGGGGACGAGGGTCAGGAGCACGGCGACATCGTTGTAGTCCTTGTCGCTGTTGTGCTTCTTGTCCTCGAAGAAGAGGAACGAGCCGATGAGGCTGCCCGAGGCGTTGTACATGGAGTAGGACACCATCATGTCCTTGCCCCAGTTGTCCGCATCGCGTGAGGTGTAGACGGAGTCCCAGATCCAGCCATCGACCTTGATGGCCCAGCGGAAGTCGCTGCTGGTCGAGACGTTGGCCTCGGCACCGAGGTCGTTGGAGTCGAAGAGCTCCTGGTAGTTGCCGCCGTGCGTGCCGTTGATGTATCCGAAGCTCGAGCTGCGGGAGTTCTCGCTGGCGATCATCTTGGCGGTGTAGTTGCCGGCGTTCCAGATGCGGTCATCGTTGCCGCTGCTGGAGTAATCCGCGTTGCGGATGGCCGAGATCGAGCCGTTCGTGAAATCGCGGCCCGAAGCCGAGAATGCCCCGCCGAAAGCGCTGGCGAGGATCTGGGCGTGGCTGGCTTCGCCACCCGACGGGTTCCTGACGTGGGTGTAATCATCACCATCACCCAGGGCGGTTCCGGCGAGCATTGACAGACCGATAGCTGCTGCAATAACAGGATATGACATCCCATCTCTCCTACTAAGTTGAGTCAGAACCCACACTTGCAGGCCTCCAACCTGCGTCGCTCACAGTATAGTAGGGGGTTGCCCGGAGTCACCTCCCGAACGAGGGGTTTTATGCATTCCACACTGAATATGGGTTTTTCAGCCTGAAATCAGGGGTACACCTATAAAAAAAGTGCAGATCTTTTTCAAGATCTGCACTCGGATCAGTTTGAGAAGGCTGAATTAGGCGATCGTCGAGCGACGACGGCCGGTTGCAAGGCCCACGCCACCGAGACCGAGGAGACCCAGAAGGGCTGCCTGGGGGGTGGGAGCGAGAGTCAGGAGCACAGCGTAGTCGTTGTAGTCGTAGTCGCTCGAGGCACCATTCCAATCCTCGAAGAAGAGGACAGCACCGATGAGCTTGTTGGAAGCGTCGTACATGGCGTAGCTGACCATGTGGTCCGTGCCGCCGTTCATGGCGTCGTCGCCGTAGAAGGTCTGGCCGTTGCCGTTACGGACAGCCCAGGTGAACGCCTCGTTGGGGTGAATCGAGCTGTTCTGCCCGACGATCCCAGTGGCGCTGACGGACTGGTAGTCGCCGCTCTCGGTCATGTAGCCGAGTGTGTGGCTGTGCATCGAGTAGCCGCCGAGTGCCTCGGCTCGGTATGAGCCGCCACCCCAGGAGTCATCGCTGCCAGCGATGTTCTTGAGATTGATGGTGCTGCTGGACGAGCTCACATCCGAGATTCGGCTGAGGGTGAACGAGCCGTTGGTGAAGCCGATGTCCGTGAGGGACGCGCCACCACCGATTGCGTTCTTGCCCTCGGTTTGACCGAGTGACGTGAACGAGCCGCCGAAAGCCTCGGCGAGCATCTGTGCGTGGTTGCTCTCACCTGCCCGGGGGGCATTCACAACGGTGAGATTCTGTGCTGCTGTGGTTCCGGCTGCGATGATCGCGAGGCCGGCCAGTGTGAATCGTGTCGTATCCATGACTGATCCTCATCTCTTGTATTTATCGGCCCTGGTCTCCGCCAGAACGAATGTCTGGTCGAAAGTGGGGCTGGACCTTAATTGGTCCTCTGTTCAGAACTTACGGTGCATTATGCCCCCATTTGGGGACTCCGTCAAGCCCTGTTACCCCGCTTCCTCTGTAAAGTCAGTATACGGACCTTCGGCCCGTAGATATCGGTCGAGTGACGATTTTCCACAAAATTGTTGAGTGCTCACTAGCGTGGGTTGTCTGGTTCTGTTTGTAGAGAACAGAATCCGTTTTTAAGGCAGGCGCTGAGTGATGCGGTCGATCCTTGTTTGGATCCACGGGGACCGCTTTTGAGCCTCTTCGACGCCGCTGCTCTGGACCATGCGTCGAGCCTCGTCGGGCAGATCTTGGGCCATGAAGACCTCGGCCAAGCCGAGCCTTGCCATGGCCGAATCGGACTGAAGACCGAGCAAACGGCGGAATGAACTTTCTGCGTCCGATAACTTGCCGGCGGCCAATTGGGCCTGGCCGAGGGCGTCGAGCGCGGTGGTGAGTTCGCTTCGATCTCGGGTGTTCTGCTCGGCCATCTGAACCGCCCGGGCCGCGGAGGTCAGGGCCTGCTGGGCGTCGCCACCGGATTCGACCGTGGTCAGGGCGAGCATGCTCAAGGCGATGATGTCATCGGGGCGGGCGGCCACGAGCTGGCGGGCGTGCTGGGCGGCGTCGCTTGAGCGGCCCAACATGCGCTCGGCAGCGATTCGGAGCAGCATCCCGCCTCGCTCGTGCCACTCGGACTGGTCGGGCATGGACCGCAGGCGGTCGAGCGTCTGGATTGCCAGCAGGACATCGCTCTCGCTGCCGGTGGTGGTGGCGATGTCCATGCGGGCCTGAGCGATACGGAGGGTGTCCTCTGTGCCGGGCCGCCATTGGTTGGTGACGCGATCGAGCCACGAGACCGAGGCGTTGATGGGGGCCTTGATCTGGATGAGATCGCGCGTGATCTCGATCGCGTGGGCGAGCCATTGCGGGTCGCGGTCGACCCGCGGCTTGACAAGCGCCCAGGCTTCCTCCTCGTTGCCGCGGAGGATGTCGACGGCTGCCAGCAGGCGGACGAGAATTGGGGCGGCCTCTGGATCACCCGAGATGCGTTCGACCCAAGGCTTGAGCACCTGCGAGGCGTTGGTGGGGGAGCCCAGGCGGATGTGCAGGGCGGCCATGGTTGTGTCGGCCTGGTAGGAATCGGGACGTGAGCGGCGGCTCCACTCGTCGGCGGCTGCCAGCGCACGGCGGGGCTCGTTGACCAGGAGCAGCGCATCGACTGCGAGCCTTGCTGGTCTGGGGTCGCCCGGCATGATGCGCATCGCGGTCTGGGCGGTTTCGGCGGCTTCCTCGTATCGGCCCTGACCCTGGAGTTGGGCAGACAGCACCGACCAGCCCGGGTAGAACGTGGGCTCTTGCTCGGTGATGACGCGCAGCTGGCGGATGAGTTCGGGCGGGTTGCTCGTTTCGACGGCGTAGGCGCGGAGCGCCTCGATCACGCGGCGGGCGGCCTTGGCATCCTCGCCGAGGCTCGTGCTGTGCTGGGCGCTGACAAGCCCGATGGCTTCTTTCAGGAGTAGAAGCTGCTGGTTGTTTGGTGCCTGGGCCAGGCCGTTCTCGCAGGCGGCTTTGGCCTCGTCGACCTTGCCGAGGCGTGCCAGGACACCGGCCTGCGCGGTGAAGAGGTCCGCGTCTTTGTTTGTGCGGACGGCCTCGGCGAGCACGGCGGCGGCGTCCTGCTGGCGGCCGGTGGATTCCATGAGCGTCGCCTCGGCGAGGACGAATTCGGTGCTTGGCTCGGGCTTGCGGTTTTTCTCGAGCAGGAGGTAGGCGTCGCGGGTCCGGTCCGCTTCGACCAGTGTGAGGGCGGCGCCGGCGAGGACCTCGCCCGGGACGCTAGGGAGCGCCATGAGCGCATCGAGTCTTCGGTTCGTAGCCGAGGTTTCGCCGAGCTTGCCCGAGAGGGCGGCTGCGATGATCAGGTCGCGCGGGTTGCTGGAGCTTGCGAGCTTGCCGGCGTCGGCGCGGGCCGGCTCGTAGAGGCCCAGGCGGATCATGGCGGCCACGCGTTCGCGACGGATCTGATCACTGACGGGCTCGTACTGCGTGAGCGCCAGCGCGCGTCGGCGGGCGTTGTCGATCTCGCCCATGCTCTGGCGGATCGAGATCAGCCGGAGCACAAGAGCCGGGCTGTCGATGCCCGCGTCGATGGCTCGTTCAAGGTGGTCGGCGGCTGCGCGTGCATCGCCCAGGATCGACATCGCGTCGGCCAGCACGAGCTGCGAGACCGGGTCGGTGTCGTCGGATTGGTTTTCGTTGCTGAGAAGGTTCACGACGGCTGCGGCGCTCTGCTCGGTGGGATCGAAGACGAGCATCCGGCGGGCTTCGTGCAGACGCCAGCCGGTCGAATCGTCGCCGGTGATCGAGCGCAGGCGCGAGACAGCATCGGAGATGAGCTGGCGATCCGACCAGGCCGACTGCGATTCGAGGACGAGTGTCTGCACCGAGGCGTTTTCCGGATTCGCGCTGGCGAGCGCAGTGATTGCCTCGGCAGCCCGGTTGTCGGCGATCCGGTCGAGATAGGCTGCCCGCGCCATTTCCATCTGCAGGGCCAGGCCTTCGGGCATGCTCTTGGCCTGCTCGAGCTTGCTGTCCATGAGCGCCAGGCCCTGTTCGGATTGGCCTTCGTCGGCCAGCGCGGTGGCGCGTTCAAGGATGATGAACGGGTCGATCCGTTCGGATCTGTCGACCATGGCGAACAGCTCGCCCGCCCGGGGCAGGCCGGCGGCTTGCATGGTCTGGGCGAGCGACATCAAGGAACGCAGGTCGAGACGGTTGACCTCTGTGTCCACGATCCGGTCGATGGTCGCGTCGAGGTTGGGTCGGTCGCCCATGGCGACCAGCAGGCGCGCCAGCGGGATGGTGACGGGCGTTGTTTCGGTCGCGTCTTCTTCCATCGCCCTAGCCAGGCGGACGGCGCCGCGGATTTCCTCGGGCCGCGAGACGCCGATGGAGGTCATCTCGGCGACACAGAGGATGTGCGCCAGCAGGAGCGCGCCGTTGCTCTGGTCGAATTCGAGTCCCTGCCGGACAACCGCGTCGGCCTCGACGGGTCGGCCGCGAGCGAGCAGCGATTCCACGTGCGCCAGGCGGACGGTCGTGAACTCGGGTGTTTTGCGGAGGACGTCTTGGCGTTCGATGGCGGCGTCTTTCCACGCGCCGATGCGGTCCATGGAATCGGCGAGCAGGGCGCCGGCGAGCGGGTCTTCGCGCCGGATGTTCAGGGCCGCCGAGAAAGCTGCCCGGGCCGAGAGCGGGTCGCGGTTTTTGAAGGCGGTGAAGCCCTCGCGCATGACCTCGTGGTAGCTGGTGCTGAATTCTGATTCGGAGAGGATCTGTGTGTAGCGGTCTTCTGGGATTTCGAGGCCGCAGGCGAGCGCCCACGGGAGGAGGTCGGCCGAGGCGGCGCCGGGTGTTTGGAGCGCTCGCTGAGCGATTTCTGTGGCGCGTTCCACCTGGCCTCGCATGAACTGTCGCTGGACGCCCAGGACGCTCACGATGCGGAGCATGTCGGGTTTGTCGGCGTGGCGGGCGAGCAGCTCGTCGCCGGCTTCGCGCATGCCCAGCAGGTCGAAGGATCGCATCATCTCGCCAAGCGTTCGGGCGTCGAGGTCGGCGGTGGTCATGGTGGCGGCGATCTCACGCGCGGCGTTGAGGTCGCCCATCAGGGCTGTGGCGTGGATGCGGAGCACCGTGAAACGCGCATCGTTGGGGTGCTCTTTGCCGAGTTTTTCGACGTACTCGGCCATTTTGATGCGGCCGATCGTGGGCTCTTCGGTGCCCAGGATCGCGAACACCAGGCGGTGCCCTTCGGGATCGTCTGGGGTGATCGCTGTGAGCTGGTAGGCGGCCTCGAGGGCCTCGTCTCGCCGACCGAGGGCAACGAGCGATTTGGCCTTGGCGTCGAGCGCGACTGTGTTTTGCGGGTCGAGTTCGAGGAGTTTGGAAGCGGCATCGAGGCGTTCGGTCTGCTGATTGAGCAGGCCATGGATTTCGACGAGCAGTTCGAGCGGCTCGGTGCGCGTGGGGGCCAGGTCGACGGCCCGTTTGGCAAAGAGCACGGCCGAGCGCAGGCCCTCGCTGCCCTGTGAGGGCAGTCGCATGCTGGCGTCGGCGAGCTTGTAGGCCACGTCGGGGTCGTCGTTGCGCGTGGCGTGGTAGTAGCCGAGCTTCTCGGCGGCCAGCGCGAGCTTGCCGTCGTCGTAGGCGGCCAGCCCCTGCTCGCGGCTTTCCTGAAGCGTGCGAGCCTTGACACGGTTGCGCATCACGCTCAGCCCAACGCCCAGCACAAGCACAACTGCAAGGAGCGTGCCCAGGATGGCGAGTCGTTTGATGATGCGTTTGTTTTTCTTGCTCATTGGTGTCGGTCCGTGACAGGCTGGATGTGTGTGGTGGGATGCGAAAGGTCGCGGCTCTTACTTAGGAGCGGAGGATGATTTTTTTGACGGTTTCGATCATGATCCAGATGTCGAGCCGCCACGAGTTGTTCTGGACGTATTCGAGGTCGTAGCGGATCCATTCCTGGAAATCGGTGAGGGGCTTGCGCTGGCTTTTGACCTGCCAGAGGCCGGTGATTCCGGGACGGACGCTCAGGCGTGCTTCGCGCCACGAGGGGCAGTACTGGTTCTCGGTGTCGGGGCTCGGCCTTGGCCCGACGATCGACATGTGCCCGACGAGGACGTTGAAGAACTGGGGGAGCTCGTCGATCTTGTACTTGCGGATGAACTTGCCGATGCGCAGGAGGCGGGGGTCGTTGTCCATGTGAAACTGCGGCCCGTCGGATTTGTTCTGCGCCTGGAGTTGTTTCTTGATTTCCTCGGCGTCGCGGCGCATGGAGCGGAACTTGAGGCAGGGGAATGACCGGCCGCCGAAGCGCTGGCGGTAGTGCTTGAAGAAGAAGGGGCGGCCGTCGTCGATGTAGATGGCTGCCATGATGATCGGGTAGATGGGCAGGGTGACGAGGATCGCCATGAGCGCGACGACGATGTCGAAGGTGCGCTTGGTCAGCGGGCGGAGCGGGCGTTTGCGCACCGTCGGGATTAGCCGCCAGGCCGAGTGCGTGACGGCGTACCAGTCGATCTCGCTGCGGACCATTTCCTGATTGGGCAGGTCCGGGATGATGGCGGGCCCGACGACGGTTTCGCCCGATTTAAGCTCGTGTCCCGCGCCGAGCCAGACGGGCCCGATGATGCGGGCGTTGGGGTCGATGGTGCAGGTCTCGTGGATCCACACGCCCGGGCTTGGCTGGTAGACGCCCTGGATCACGCCGCTGGGCGAGGCCCAGGCGCGGAGGATCCACCGGCGAAAATCATCCGAGCCTTCGACATCGGACTTGAAGATGCGGCCCGGCACGCGGAGGGCGACACGCTCTTCGGTGGGGATCTCTTTGGAGAGAGTGCGCGAGGCGATCTTGCCGCTGACCGATTCGTTCCAGATCTTGGCGTAGGAGATGCTGGGGGTGATCCAGAGCTGGGCCGAGTGGATCTGTCTGGCGTTGTAGCTGCGCACGAATTTGATGAACTTGCCGCTGGAGTCATCGCGGACGGACTCGTGGTAGGGCGAGCTTTCGGTCTCGACGAGTCGCACGCGGATGGCTCTTGGGTGCATCCAGGACATGATGCGGAGCAGACGACGGACGCCAAAGCCAACGAGTTTGTCTTCGTCGAGAAGGACGTAGAGCTCCGGCCCATCGGGGTCGGGCTTTGGGCCACCCGGGCGGATAATCTGAAAGCCCCGGCTGGCCCAGTAGCGGTCGTGGATTTCGGTGAGCGTCAGACCCCATACCGGCGTCGCGGCGTCCGGGCAGGACTCCTGCATCACGCGCGGTTCTTGGCGAAGTACTGAGCTCACGTCCCCGTCTCGTCCTCGGCCTCGTCGAGCGATCCGACGCGTTCGGCCTTGGGCGGCGGGATGCTGCCCACGATCGAGCGGTCCATGTCCAGCGATTGCTCGCCGGTCTTGCGGGGCATCTGGTGCATGCTGGGCGCTCCGACTGATGCGGCGCTCAGGCTGCGGCGGAGGTCTTCCGGGTCGGCGCGGTTGAAGACGAGCCCCGAGCTGCGAACGCCGAGACGCTCAAGCCGGGAGACCGCGGCCTGAACGACCACGTCGGCCTGCCCGCGGGCGACGACGAGCAGCACCTGATCGGCGGCGGCGGTCACGATGCCGGCTTCGAGGCTGCCCAGCACCGGGCCCGTGTCCATGAGGATCACGTCGAAGCGTTCGCGGAGCCAGTCGATGACCTGGAGGATGGGTCGGCTTGCGAGCTGCTCGGGGCGGCATTTGGTGGTGTCGCCGACGGGCATCGCGTAGAGCTTCTCGGTCTGGGTGTGCTTGATGCACTTGGTGGGTTCGAGCCCTGTGAGGAGGTCTGCCACGCCTCGGCGGCCGCTCAGGCCGAGCCTTGCGGTGAGCCCGCCGCCGACGAGGTCCATGTCGACGAGGATCGTGCGGAGGCCCGTGAGTGCGTAGGACGCGCCTAGCGACTGGATGAGTGTGGTCTTGCCGTCACCCGGTTCGGCGCTGGTGCAGGCGATGACGACCGAGGTCTTGTCGGAGTAGCCTTGGATTGATTGGAGCGTGTTGCGGAGGTTGTGGACGCTGACGGCCGCGATGCGCTCGTTCTCCGGGTCGTGCCGTTCGAGCTCGGGCAGAGTGCCAAGGAGCGGCGGGAGCGAGCGGATGGTTTCGAGATCGTCGACATAGCGGAATTCGCGGCGGAAGGAGCCGAAGGCGACGACGCCCGCCACGCCCATGAAGGCGCCGGCGACGAAACCCATGCCCGCCAGCATGGGACGCTTGTCGGGCGCCTTGACCGCGGCCGAGGGCGGGCTGACCGGCTCGATGCGTCCCTCTTGCTGGCGGTCCTGATTCAGGCGGAGTTGCGAGCGGCGCTGGATAAGCTCCGAGCGGTTGAACTTGTATTGCTCGAGATCCTCGGCATCGCGTGCGATTTTTTCCTGAGCGGCTCGCAGTTCACGCAGACGCTCATCGCGGAGCGAACGGATCTGCTGACGCAGAATCTGCTGGTCGTAGAGCTGCTGGAGACTGAGTTTGTTGGGATCAACAGTTGCAGAGCCAGTGATGACTCGTGCGCGGACTTCCTCGGCCTTGCGGTCGATCATCTGCATGAGCACCTGGCGCTCTTGCTGCAGGTTCTCGACCTCGGGGTATCTGCTGCCCTGAGTCTGGATGAGGTGCTGGATGCGTGAGTCGAGCTCGTCGCGTTTGTTCAGCAGCGACATGAGCTGGGGGTCCTGGTCGGCCATGTCCTCGGGCCGGAGTTCCTGGGGGTCAACTGAGACGTTCTGTGGCTCTTTTTCGGCCTGTTGTTTTTTCAATTCGATATTGATGTGGAGCTCGTCGAGTTCGCGCTGGATGCCGGCCAGTTCGCTCTCGAGGCTTGTGATCTGCCCGGTCAGGTCGGTTGAGCCGTACTCACGCGTGGCGATCTGGATCGACTGCTGGATGCTGCTGATCTGGCCGTCGAGTTCGCGGATTTTGTTGTTGAGCTCGCTTTCCTCGGCCGCGATGCTGTTTCTGGCTTTCTCCTGCTTGATGAAGGCTTCGACCACGGAGACCAGAGCTTCGCGCGCGGTCTTTGGGTCTTCGGTGGTGCATGTCGCGGTGAAGTAGGACTTGTTCTTTTTGAACTCGATGGAGATCGCGCTCTCAAGCTTGCTGGCGCCGCGCTCGGCTTTGGGCCAGCCGACGGCCTGGAGTTCGGGGTCGTCGGCGGCGTCGAGGAGCACAACGTCGGAGGCGAATTGGAGCGATTTGCGCTCGACGAAGTCCGTGAACTTGCCCTCGACGTCGATCGATTCGCCTGTGATGCTTTTGATGTTTTCTTGGACCATGATCCGCACGCGGCTCTCGTATTCGAGGCCCTTGCGGGTGTATCCGATCACGGCAAAGATGAGGCCCAGCACCACGGCTGTGGTGATGGTCAGCGGCACGCGCCCGCGGATCGACCGCTTGGCGAGCGTGACCAGATCGAGCGCCTGGTCCTCGGCCCCGATGGGGATGAATTCGTCTGGCGTCTGCTTGTGCATCGGGCCTTCGTGTTCGTGCATTGAACTGCTCACTCGAGTCCCTCCGCCACGGTCTCGATCACCGGGTCCAGTGCTGGGTCGATTTCCTCCAGCACGCGGACGACGTCGGCGCTCGGCCTGTCGCTGTCGAAGATGATCTGAATCTGGGCTGATCCCAGCAGGTTCCGCCTGCGATTCTCAGACGCTCCTCGTACGCCGCTCAGGTCAGCGTAGATCGCCTGAGCCGGCTCGGGCATGCCCTGCGTCGGCAGAGCAAAGAAAAGCCCGATGGTTATCTGCATTGGTTTGCCGAAATCGCCGGTCCGCGCGAATCGGAAGATGGTCAGATCCCGCTCCTGACCGGCAAAGTTCGCTTTGGTGGTCTCAGAGCCGGTTGGTGTCCATCCGGTCGCGGGGTAGCAGCGCATCGGGTAGTGGCCCTGCATGTCCCTGACGTCGGTGCAGTGGACCATGACGAGGCGGAAACGGTCGCTTTCGCTGGCGTAGCCGCGATGCAGCACGCGGTTGGGTCGGAGCATCTCGAGCACCTGAGGCGGGGCGGTCGAGAGGTCGCGGCCTGTCCAGTTGCCCACGCGGTAGGGGATGCGGTCGATCGTCCTTGCGACGGTCTCGAAGTACCCGTCGACGTTTTCAGGGGCCTGCGGGTTGAGCGTGCCGACGGCCATAAGACCGACCAGCATCGCCCCGGAGATCACGGGGATCACCAGGCGTTTGAGCGAGTTGGAGGAGAGCTTTGCCATGTTTATTCGCGCATCGCTCCGTAGTTGAGGACCGGCAGTTCCATCCAGCGGAGGAGCCTCATGATCGCCCAAAGTACGACCAACGCGACGATCATCATGAACCAGCCCGAGAGGTCGTGGAATGCGGTGGCGGTGCTCTCGCTGGCGTAGCCGTAGAACATGACCGTGGGCATGAGTCGCAGGATGTTGACGACGACCGCGAGCAAGGGGCTCGAGGCGAGCAGGAGCGTGCGGACCATTGGGCGGGCTGGGATCGAGAAGGCGAAGGTGTAGGTGACGACGAAGAGGGCGGCAACCATGCGCATGCCGTTGCAGGCTTCGGCGATGACGACGTTGTGGCCGTTGATGATCAGGGCGTTGCCCGAGCGGACGACGGGCACCCCGAAGAGATCGAGCAGATACTGCGAGCACCGGGCGCTGACTTCCTGCAGTGGGCCTGCAAGAGCCAGACGGATCGTTGCGGGGATGGGCAGCAGGAAGAGCAGGGCGAAGGCGGGGACGGCCATTTTGATGATGGGCTTGTAGCCGGCGACTGAGACGAAGCACCCGACGAGGAGCAGGATCGCCGAGAAATGCCAGAGCAGATCGCGCGAGTGGCGCAGGCCGAGCTCACCGATGCCCCAGGCCAGGAGGATCGCGATTGGGCCGAAGATCGAGCCCTTGGGCTTGCAGCGGATCATGCGGCCTCGGCGGAGCCAGGCGAGCCAGATCATGACGGGGATCGCAAGCAGGACGTGGGACTGCTCGGGGTCGTGGCGTCCCTGGCTGAAGATGTCGACCCAGGCGCTCCACGACGCAGCGATCGCCGTGGCTAGAAGCACCACCAGCGCTGCGCAGTCGATCGTTCGCCAGTTCCGGATCATCAGCATCGAAACGCGGTTCCCCAAGAGATCGAACTAGTCGTGGCCGGCTTCATTAAGCCGGGACGACGTCATCTACTACAACAGCCCCGGCGGGCACCACGGCCCCGGGGCAGATAATCGATCGAACAACGATCGCGCCGGCCCCGACTTTCGCGCCGGGCATCACCACAGCATCGGCGACCACGGCGTCCCGCGCCACCCGGGCATCCTCGGCGATGCGCGATTTATCGATTGTTCGTGTCAGCGGGCGGAGCGGTCCGAGAACGGGCGGGCTGTCGTTGATCGGGCACGATTGGCCCACAGCCACCGCCGAGGCGGACAAGAACTGCTCGCGCGTGCGGAGCGGGAAGGGCATGAAGTTGAGCGTCGTCGAGGTCCGGACGTTCAGGCCCTCTTCGATGCACCGCGGGAGCCACTGCTCTTTGATGTCCATATAACCCGCGTCGGGCACGTTCTCGAGCGCCGAGCAGCGGATCAGCATGATCCCTGCTGGTGCGCCGTCGGGCGAGCGTGAGATCAGGATGTCCGGCTCGAACTCGTTCCAGTCCTGCACGAGGTGTACGAGTGATCCGGCGATGTACCGCGCGGCCTCGGCGACGAGGATGATCGAGTCGGGGTCGTTTTTGCGGGTGACATCGCGGAGTACGCCCGCGGGGCCACGGAACTCGTCGGGCTCGATCATGGTGCGGACTTCGAAGCGTTCATCGGAGAGCGCGTGCGTCGGCTCGTAGGGCGGGCCGCTATGCACGACCTTGATCGCGGGGCGTCCGATGCCGGCCTGAAGCGACAGGTGATCGAGCACGTCGCACCAGCGGCCAAAAACAGTTTCCTGTGAGGTGAGCCAGAGCTCGAGCGTCATGCGATGGGTGAGCTTTGCCAGTGGAGACGGCACGAGCCCGCCGGCGAGCAGGATGCATGTTTCCAGCCGAGGGCCTGCCATGGGAGGCTCCGCAGGGAAGTCCTGCTCTTGTGTTGGGGCGTGTTGGATCATCTCTGTATACCCACCTAGTCAGGGGGTTGCTCAACTCTGCACTTCTCCTCTTGCATCGCCATGATTCGCGACCAACTGAGTCTATGCGACAAGCTTGGATTTACAAACATGAGTGACGCAACACTCATCCCCTGAATCGGGCGAGAGCGGAGCCGCCGAGCACGCGCAGCGCGAAGGGGATGCCCACAAGGATGTAGCGTCTGGCGAGACGTCCCGGCTCCTGGAGGAGTCTGTGGACCCATTCGAGCCCTAGACGCCTGATCCAGGTGGGTGCCCGCTTCACGTCGCCGGTCACAAAGCTCAGGCTGATCCCGATGCCAAAGAACCACGCTTGGGGGAAATCTTTTCGGAGCTCGTCGATGAGGCGTTCCTGTTTGGGGCATCCGAGCGCGACGAGGACGATCTGGGGTTGTGATTCGGAGAGGGCTGTCCGGATTGTGTTCATTTCCTCGGCGTTTTTCTCGAAGCCGAAAGGCGGGCAGTGGGTGCCGACGATGCGCAGGCCCTGGTACTTCTCTTGGAGCACGCGGGCGGCTTTGTCTGCGATGCCTTCGTCGCCGCCCAGCAGGTACACGCCGTGGTTGCGTTTGGCGGCGAGCTGGCAGATGCGCCAGACGAGGTCGGAGCCTGCAACGCGTTCGGGCAGCGGGTTGCCGGCGAGTTTGCTGGCCCAGACGAGCGGCATGCCGTCGGCGAGTCGGAGGGTTGCCGGCTCGACGAGTGTGGCGAACTGGGGGTCGTGTGTGAGTTTGTGGAGGATGTCGAGGTTGGGCGTGACGACCCAGCCGCCCCGGCTCATCGCGATCGCGTGGTCGATGCGGTCGATGGTTTCGTTCATGGTGAGCTTGTGCACCCATCCGCCGGCGATGGTGACACGCTCGGGCTCCGTGTTGTAGTCGGTGGTTGTCATGACGCGGGGTGGAGCAGGTCCCACTCGCGTTTGGTGCGTTCGTTGGCTTCGCGGGCGGCGGCGGCCTTACCGATGACGAGCGAGCGGTGCTCGAACTTGCGGAGGAAGCGTCGGAACTCGGGCGAGCCGTGACGGGGGTAGCCGGTGAGCCAGGATTTGAGGTACCCGGTGAGGATGCCCAGGCCCCCGATCACAAAGGGGCGTTCTTTCATGCGGTACGCGGTGACGGCGAGCATGTAGATGGGGCCGGTGCCCATGTACCACTTGGCGCGTCCCCAGCGCTGCCGGCCATGGAAGATACCTTTATAAGAGGAGCCCATCATTCGGCGGTGGATGATGCGGAGCTCGGGGTGTTCCTCGCTCTGGGCGATCCAGCCCTTCATGCGGCACATGTGTCCGTCGATGCCGTCCCAGCCGACCTCTTCTGCGAAGCGCCCGATATCCTCGAAGGCCTCGATGCGGAAGAACTTGGCGTTGCCGACGGCGTTCTCGTCGCCGGTGGGCTCGGGTTCGAGTGTGCCTGTGGGCAGGCGGAGGAAGAGCTTGCCTGAGTAGTTCCCATAACGCGGGTGGGAGTGCATCTTGTCCATGACAAGTTCGAAGTAGCGGGGGGGGAACTCGAGGTCGGCGTCGATTTTGCAGACGAAGTCGAAATCGTCTTTGTTGATCTGCGCGTAGCCCTCGTTGAATGCGGCGATGACGCCAGGTCCGACGCGGCGCTCGCCGGTGTTCTTGCGGTGGTGGACCTTGAACCACGGGTATTTGTTCTCGGCCTCGGCGAGGATGCGGGGCGTGTCGTCGGTGGAGCCGTCGTCGACGAAGAGGCAGAGCGTGGGCGGCTCGGTCTGGGCGGCGAGTGAGTCGATGGTGGCCTGGGCGTGCTCAGCCTCGTCCTTGCAGGGGCAAATGAGCGCGTAGCGTCGTCCGGGAACCCCGGTTGTGGGCTGCGGCTTCGCTTGGCTCATGTCGTCACTCATGCTCAAACTGCTCTCCAAGGGATCGTTCACACCCTATCGGCGACATGCGCGTGCTGGCTCGCCTTGGGGTTTCACCCCGTTTGATTCGGGCATGTCCGAGAACGCACGGGGCATCCTCATTGGATACAGAAGTAGCGGAAGCATGCCAATGCACGGATGATCGGTCCTTGCTTTGGCCCTCGTTGCCCAGAGTGCCCATCCGGGGCACGTGGAGCCTGCCGGGGTTAGGTCTGTATGACTTGGAGCGGGGGTACGAATCAGTGCCCTTGTGCTGGGGATGCGGGCTCGGCGCTTGGGTGAGACTCTCCGGGGCATCACGCGGGCTCAGGCGGGCTCGTGTAGCGGTCGATCCTTGTCGTAAGCCTTGATTTGACAAGG
>Ga0070726_10002917_pt1 | contig 14961 bp, 11 predicted proteins | sample tdAd471_FD_67275 | JGI IMG/M metagenome (GOLD analysis project Ga0070726, IMG submission 67275) | Marine sediment microbial communities from the Atlantic coast under amendment with organic carbon and nitrate - tdAd47.1 | ecosystem: Environmental > Aquatic > Marine > Coastal > Sediment | place...
ACCTGGACCGAGGTCGATCGCAAGAGCGCCATCGGTGATCAGGTCGTCGTCGATTTCTCGGGTGAACTGAATGGTGAACTCATTGAAGGCGGCCAGGGCAAGGAAGTGCCCGTGATACTCGGCCAGGGCCAGATGCTGCCGGACTTCGAAAAGGGTCTTACAGGCATCAAGGCCGGTGACGAGAAAACCTTCAAGGTCAAATTCCCCAAGGACTATCACGCCGAGGACCTGCAGGGACAAAAGGTCGAATTCACGATCCAGACACACCGCATCGCGGAGGAGACGCTGCCGCCTGTCGATGACAGCCTGGCGGAAATGTTCAGTGTCGAAGAGGGCGGACTCGAGCGGTTCAAAAAAGACGTCCGCGAGAACATGGAGCACGAGGCCGCGCAGAAGGTGAAGGCGCAGATTCGCGAGCAAATCATGCAGGGGCTGCTTGATGCGAATCCCATGGATGTCCCGCAGGCGCTGAAGCAGCAGGAGATGCATGCCATGCAGCACGAGGCCATGCGGCGTATGGGCATCGAGGATCACGACCAGGCGCCGCCGCAGGAGAATTTTGCGGATGCCGCCGAGAAGCGGGTTCGCCTGGGTCTCCTGATCAGGCAGCTCATTACCGACAAAGAGCTGGTTCTGGACGAAGACCGGGTCCGTGCGCACGTCGAGGAAATGTGCGCGGGTTACGAGAATGCCGGTGAAATGGTCGATATGTACATGAGCACGCCGCAGGTGCGTCAGCAGGTCGAGCCGGTCGTCCTCGAACAGATCGCACTGGACTGGTTGCTCGAGCAGGGCAAGGTCAAGACGAAGAAGGTCAAGTTCAAGGAATTCATGAATGACTGATCGATTTATCCGTACCTGAACCGGTCCAATCGTGAGAAAATAACAACTTCCCGACAGCAACAGGCACCACTATGAGCGCAACCGCATTGAATCTCGTCCCGATGGTCGTCGAACAGACGGCGCGAGGCGAGCGAGCGTACGACATCTATTCACGGCTCCTCAAAGAGCGCGTGGTCTTTATTGTCGGGCCTGTCGAGGACCACATGGCCAACCTCGTGGTCGCCCAGTTGCTGTACCTCGAATCCGAAAATCCGGACAAGGACATTCATCTTTACATCAACTCGCCCGGTGGCGCTGTGACTGCGGGTCTGTCGATCTACGACACGATGCAGTTCGTGAATAGCGATATTTCGACGATCTGCGTCGGTCAGGCCGCCAGCATGGGTGCGTTGCTGCTCGCGGGCGGCACCAACGGCAAGCGTTTTGCGTTGCCGCACTCACGGATCATGGTCCATCAGCCGTCTGCCGGCTTCCAGGGCCAGGCCACGGATATCAGCATTCATGCCAACGAGGTGCTCGAATTAAAGCGCCGCCTGAACGAGATTATGGCCAAACACACGGGCCAGTCGGTCGAGCAGATCGAGAAGGATCTCGAGCGTGATAACTTCATGGCCGCTGATGCGGCGGTCGAATACGGCCTGATTGACACCATTTTGGCCGAACGTAACGAAATGAAGGGCTCCGGGAAGGATTGATTCCATAAAAATCAAATACTTAGGGTGTGACTGGTCGCTTCTGAGACCTGCCGCTTTGCACCCCGAAAAGCTCCATGTTATATACACAACAGTCGTAACAGACTGATTCTAGTTACAGAGGCCGATATTGCATGAGCGATGAGACCCGCGGTAAGAACGAGGACGGAAAACTCCTCTATTGTTCTTTTTGCGGCAAAAGTCAGCACGAAGTACGCAAACTGATTGCGGGCCCGTCCGTTTTCATCTGCGACGAATGCGTCGAGCTCTGTAACGACATCATCCGCGAGGAACTGGAGGACTCCGGCGAGGCGGGCCGCGACAAGCTGCCGAAGCCCCAGGAGATCAATGCCATCCTCGATGAGTACGTCATCGGCCAGGAGCGTGCGAAAAAGGTGCTGGCGGTCGCGGTGTACAACCATTACAAGCGCCTGAACGATCGCCTCGACGATCGCAACAAGGACGACATCGAACTCGCCAAGAGCAATATCCTGCTGATCGGGCCGACGGGCTGCGGCAAGACCTTGCTGGCCGAGACCCTGGCGCGTCTTCTCAACGTACCATTCACCATCGCTGATGCGACCACCCTCACCGAGGCTGGTTATGTGGGTGAGGATGTCGAGAACATCATCCAGAAGCTGTTGCAGAAGTGTGACTACGATGTCGACAAGGCCCAGACCGGTATTGTCTACATCGACGAGATCGACAAGATCTCCAGGAAGTCCGACAACCCGTCGATTACGCGTGACGTATCCGGCGAAGGCGTGCAGCAGGCGCTTTTGAAGCTCATCGAGGGCACAATCGCGTCGGTGCCGCCGCAGGGTGGCCGCAAGCACCCGCAGCAGGAGTTCCTGCAGGTCGATACCGGCAATATTCTGTTCATATGCGGCGGCGCGTTTGCCGGGCTCGACAAGATCATCCTGAATCGTTCGTCCAAGGCCGGCATCGGTTTCGTCGCCGAAGTGAAGAGCAGCGAGGACGAGCAGAGCGTCGGCGAGCTACTGCACGAGGTAGAGCCGGAGGATCTGATCCGTTACGGGCTCATTCCCGAATTTGTCGGTCGCCTGCCGGTCGTCGCAACGCTCGAGGAACTTGACGAGGATGCACTCGTTACGATCCTCCTCGAACCGAAGAACGCCCTCACCAAGCAATATCGCAAGCTCTTTGACATGGAAGGCGTAGAGCTCGAATTCCGCGATGACGCGCTTCGCGCCGTGGCGCAGAAGGCCATGGAGCGCAAGACCGGTGCACGCGGACTCAGGACCATCCTGGAGAACGTGCTGCTCGACACGATGTACGATCTGCCGTCGTCATCGAGCGCGAAAAAAGTCGTTGTCGACGAAGCCGTCGTCACGGGCGAGACCCAACCGTACGTCATATACGAGTCGGACGAATCCCCGACCGTCAACATCGAACAGCAGGATCCGCCGCGGCCGACAGGTTCCGACGGAGCATAATCGCTTTATTCACTCCCCGATCGCTTGGGAATGGGGGGCACTTGAAAGAAGCTGTGATCAACGGAAACCGCAATATTGTGGGAGGTAGCTTTGTGGGAGCGCGCCCCTGCGCGCGATACCGTCTTGATCGCGCGCAGGGGCGCGCTCCCACAGCATGTTCCGACTTGATTTCAGGTGTTCAAACCCAATCTCGACCGAATCCCTTAACGAGGTAATTCCGTGTCTGACGAAGAACTGACAACCACGATAGTAGAGACCGATGACGCTGGTATTCCGGTGCTGCCGCTCCGGGACGTCGTCGTCTACCCACATATGGTGATCCCGCTCTTTGTTGGCCGCGAGAGGTCGATTGTCGCGCTCGATCGTGCGATGAATGCCGGCAAGCGCATCCTGCTTGTCGCGCAGACAAGGGCGGACCTCGACGATCCTCAACCCGAGGACCTTTACGAGGTTGGTACGCTCGCGACAATTCTGCAGCTCCTGAAACTGCCTGACGGCACGGTCAAGGTGCTTGTCGAAGGCGGCGAGCGTGCGCGCGTCGATAGCATCACGGTTGCTGATTACTTCGCGGCAGAAATCACGCTGCTCGCCGAGGACGATCGCCACGACGAACGCGAGATCGACGTCATGGTGCGTGCGATCATCTCGCAATTCGAGCAGTACGTGAAACTCAACAAAAAGGTACCGCCCGAGATTCTCACCTCGCTGTCCGGCATCGACGAGCCAGGACGGCTCGCGGATACGGTCGCGGCGCACATGGCGCTGAAACTCTCTGAAAAGCAGCGCGTCCTCGAGATCCAGGACGTCAAGGAGCGCCTAGAACAAATTCTCGGCATCATCGAGGGCGAGATCGACGTGCTGCAGATTGAAAAACGCATCCGCGGCCGCGTCAAACAGCAGATGGAGAAGAGCCAGCGCGAGTACTACCTGAATGAGCAGATGAAGGCCATTCAGAAAGAACTCGGCGAGATGGAAGACGCGCCGAACGAGCTTGCCGATCTCGAGAAGAAGATCGAGAAAGCCGGCATGTCGAAAGAGGGCAAGGAGAAGGCTACCTCTGAACTCAACAAGCTCAAGCTGATGTCACCGATGTCTGCCGAAGCGACCGTCGTGCGCAACTACATCGACTGGTTGCTGAAAGCGCCGTGGAAGAAACGCAGCAAGGTCGTCAAGGACCTGACCCTTGCCGAGACGGTGCTCGAGGAAGATCATTACGGTCTCGATAAGGTCAAGGAACGCATTCTCGAGTACCTGGCCGTGCAGCAGCGCGTGAAGAAACTCAAGGGACCTATCCTGTGTCTCGTCGGACCGCCAGGCGTTGGCAAGACATCCCTCGGACAAAGTATTGCGCGCGCGACGAATCGCAAGTTTGTACGCATGTCGCTGGGCGGCGTTCGCGACGAAGCGGAGATTCGTGGTCACCGGCGTACCTACATCGGCTCGATGCCGGGAAAGATCATTCAGAATCTCGGCAAGACCGGTGTCAGAAACCCGCTGTTCCTGCTCGACGAGGTCGACAAGATGGCCATGGACTTCCGTGGTGATCCGTCGTCGGCATTGCTCGAGGTACTCGATCCCGAGCAAAACTCGACATTCCAGGACCACTATCTCGAGGTCGACTTCGATCTTTCCGACGTCATGTTCGTTTGTACGGCAAACAGCCTGAATATTCCGGCGCCGTTACTCGATCGCATGGAAGTGATCCGCATACCGGGTTACACCGAGGACGAAAAGCTCAATATCGCGACGCGTTACCTGATTCCGAAGCAGATGAAGGAAAACGGGCTGAAGGAAAAGGAACTGCATATTTCCCCGAGCACGGTGCGCGACATCATCCAGCATTACACGCGTGAATCGGGTGTTCGTAACCTCGAACGCGAGATTTCGAAGATCTGTCGCAAGGTCGTGAAGTCGTTGCTCCTGAAACCGCGCGACAGCCGCGTCACCATCACGCCGAAGAGCATCGAGAAGTTCCTCGGTGTGCGCCGCTACCGCTACGGCAAAGCGGAAGAGAAGGACCAGGTAGGCCAGGTAACCGGACTCGCCTGGACCGAGGTCGGTGGCGAGTTGCTAACGATCGAGGGTGCCGTCGTACCGGGCAAAGGCAAGCTCATTCACACGGGCCAGCTTGGCGATGTCATGACAGAATCTATCCAGGCGGCCATGACCGTCGTGCGCAGTCGCGCGGGTGTTTTAGGCATCGACCCGGACTTCCACCAGAATCTCGACGTGCATATTCACGTGCCGGAAGGGGCCACTCCGAAGGACGGTCCGAGTGCGGGAGTTGGCATGTGTACTTCGCTGGTGTCGGCATTATGCGACATCCCCGTAAAGAGCGATGTGGCCATGACTGGCGAGATCACATTGCGTGGCGAAGTGCTGCCGATTGGGGGCCTCAAAGAGAAGCTGCTGGCGGCTCACCGCGGCGGCATCGGTAAGGTCTTGATACCACAGGAAAACGAGAAGGACCTGGCCGAAATTCCGAAGAACATCAAAGACAAGCTGATGATTGTTCCAGTGAAATGGATCGATGAGGTTCTGCAGCAAGCACTGACCCATATGCCGGTTCCCGACACCAAATCGGGGGGCGCCAAAGCGAAGCCGAAATCGTCCTCAAAGGAGCAAAAATCGGGAGACGTCGTCCGCCCTCACTAACATCCTGAAACCCGCATGGTTATAGGATATTTGACCCATTTCGGGCCAGTTGGTATAAGCATCGCAGCCATTGGCGGATGCACGGAGTCGCCGGCGGCAATTCAGCGGATTGCGAACTATAGGGGCGCGCGCTGGATTGATCTTTCAACAATCAATCTGCAAGGGTGAAGCTATGAACAAGGGTGAACTGATTGACGCGGTAGCTGGTGGCGCTGGCTTGTCCAGAGCGGACGCAACCAAAGCGGTCGACGCAATACTTGACAGCATTACGGGTGCACTTTCGGGCGGTGGTTCGGTATCGCTCGTTGGCTTCGGCACATTCTCGGTGAAAGCTCGCGCTGCACGCGCTGGCCGTAATCCAAGAACTGGCGAAACCATCCAGATTCCGGCCAGTAATGTGCCGGGTTTCAAGGCTGGCAAAGCCCTGAAGGCTGCTGTAAACTAGCGCGCCCTTCGGGGCCACAGGCACCGGAAAAGCCCGTGAAAACGGGCTTTTCAGTTTGGGGTGCTTAGCTCAGCTGGTAGAGCATCGCCCTTACAAGGCGAGGGTCGGCGGTTCGATCCCGTCAGCACCCACCAAAGTTTGGAGTGGTAGTTCAGCTGGTTAGAATACCGGCCTGTCACGCCGGGGGTCGCGGGTTCGAGTCCCGTCCACTCCGCCAAAACAAAAGATCGAGGGCCCCACCGGGGCCCTCGGTCTTTTTTTTGCCGTCGTGCCCGGAACTCGAAGCCGCGAGCGGGTTTGACAGATTGGCAGGACGCCAATCTGGACGCACGAGCGTAGAGAGTGCGCCCGAGCGCAGCGAGGGCCGGGCGCATGGACGCGCCCGGTCAGTCCCGTCCACTCCGCCCGTCCACTCCGCCCAGCGACCATCGCGCGCCGGGGCGCGCTCCCACAGGCGAATCACTCCGCCTGTCCACTCTACGGTTGGCCTAATTAGTCCACTCAGTTAGAATTCCCCGCCTCACAAGGTGTCCAGACACCCAGTACATAAAGACCTTTTCCTATGCTGCAGCAAATCCGCGACAAGTTATCAGGCGGTATCGCCATTGCGATTCTCGCCCTCATCGGTGTCCCGTTCCTATTTTTCGGGATCAACTACAACTTCATCGGCACGAACTTCGCCGCCAAAGTCGATGGCGAGGAAATCTCGGTTGGCTTCTTCGAGCAACAGTACCGCAGCGAACTGACGGAGCGGCCGGAGCTGGCAGACGCGAACGATGCGCAGCTACAGCAGTTACGTCGTGGCATCCTCGAGCGATTGATTCGCGATCAGCTCGTACGGAGTTATCTGACCGAGAACGGATATCGCGTCGGCAACAAGCAACTCACCGATCTCATCCAGCGTGAGCCGGAATTCCAGGTCGATGGCAAGTTCGACAGGGCAGCTTACGTCGACTATCTCGCAATTCGCGGCCGCGAGCCTCGCGAGTTCGAAGAGTCGCAGCGCGCTTTCATGCGCGAATACCAGTTGCGATCGTCGATCATGGCATCGGCGGTGGTGACGCCGTCAGAATATCGCCGCTACCTGAATCTTGCGGCCGAGCAACGGCTCGTTAGCCTCGCGACACTCAACGAGGAAGCGGTTAGCGGAGAGATCGAGGTCAGCGAGGAAGATGTCCAGGCGTTCTACGATGACAACCCTACGCTGTACCAGCTGCCGGAAACGGCAGACGTAGAGTTCATACAGATTCGCCGTGACGAACTGGCGCAGCAGGTCGAAGTCGACGAAGAGACACTTGCCGCGTACTACGAGGACAACAAGTTCCGCTATTTGCAGGATGAGCAACGGCAGGCCCGGCACATCCTGATCCTCTTCGACGACGACGAAGCAGCCGCACTGACGAAGACCGAGGATATCCTTATGCGAGTTCGCTCGGGTGATTCCTTCGAAGCACTCGCCGGCGAGTTTTCGATGGACGGTGGTACGTCAGCACAAGGCGGTGATCTCGGTGTACTGACTGAAACCCAGTTACCCGACGCACTCGGTGCCGCGATCTTCTCGATGCAAGAGGGCGATCTCGAGGGTCCTGTGCGGTCCGATTTCGGTTTTCACATTGTCCGGCTCGATGACATTCTCGAGCGCGGTCCGCTGGCGCTCGACCAGGTCCGTGGCGAGTTGCTCACCGAGCTTCGCGATCGTGAGGCCGAGTCACTGTACATCGATCTCGAACGCCGGCTTTCCGATGCACTTTTTGATTTGACCGATATGCAGGCGATTGCCGCGGCGGTTGGTGTGGAAATTGGTACGATCGAGGACTTCGGCCGTACCGGCGGCGAACCGTTCGGCAGCAACCAGGCTGCGATCGATGCCGTATTCGACGACGCTGTGCTGAATGGCGGACAACTTTCCGAAGTCGTCGAAATCGACGTCAATGGCGCCGCAGTTTTTCGCGTCAGCCAGCATAACCCCGCGACACGTCAGGCTCTCGAAGATGTCCGCAATGACATAGACGCGGTACTTCGCTCGCAGAAAGCCGATCAGATTCTTATCGAACGCGCCGAGCAGATTCTCGCCGCAATCGCCGCGGGCGAAGACTTCGGTGTCGCTGCCGAAGCGGCCGGCGCAACTGTTGGTGAGCCACGCCTCCTGACTCGCCAGGACACAGAGGCGGATCAGATCGTCGTGTTTGAAATATTTGCCGCGGCGAAGCCCACGCAGGACTCGCCGGTAACCGGGCGTGTAAGAGGTTTGGACGGTGCTTACACCGTCTACAGCCTGGAAGCAGTGTTGCCCGGACGACCGGAATCGATCCCGCTGGCGCAACGTGACGCCGGCAAGGCGCAGCTTGCACAGGACTCGGGTGTTGGTGACTATCTTGCGTTCCTGCAGGCGTTGTATAACGACGCCGAGGTCATCATCAACGAGGACGCGCTGCAGGAACAGGACCTGTTACAGTAAACGTCGTCGGCAATAATCGCGGTCAGCGCCAGACCGCATGGAAGGGGGACTAATGCCCAAGCTCGAGCTGCACTGGCAGATTCTGATCGCCATTATTCTTGCCGGGATCATTGGCGGGATCATCTTCAATGCCTACGAAGCCACGGGCGTAGAGCAGACCCTGTTCGGCATTCGCTACCTCGCGATCTTCGATTACATCGGCACGATCTTTCTGAATGCGCTGAAGATGATCATCGTGCCGCTCATCATGTCGTCGATCATCGTCGGCGTGGCCGGTATTGGCTCAGGTGGCAACCTCGGTGCACTCGGCGGCAAGACCTTGTTGTTCTATGCATCGACCACGCTTGCGGCGATACTCCTCGGCCTGGTTTTGATCAACGCTGTGGGCCCCGGCTATGTCGATGGTGAGCCGGCCAAGGACCTGCTGGCGCTGGATGCGCCGATCGAAGAAGTTGCCGCGCAGGTAGAAGGCCGTGGCGTCAGCGACGTCGCAAACGTATTTCTGAGAATGGTGCCGCCCAATATCGTCAAGGCGGCAGTTGACGGGCAGATGCTCGGCATAATTTTCTTCGCGATCCTGTTCGGTTACTTCATGACGCATCTCGACAATGAGTATGCGGAACCGATGTACCGGTTTTGGGACGCTGTATTCCACGTCATGATGAAGATGACCGAGTGGATCATGAAGTTCGCGCCGATTGGTGTATTCGGACTCGTGGCAGGAGTCATCGCGGAGACCGGCTACAAGGCGGCCGGGCCATTGGCCACGTTCGCGATCGTCGTGCTGCTGGCGCTCCTGTTGCATGCTTTCATAACGCTGCCGCTACTGCTGCGTTTTGTGGGCGGCGTCAGGCCGTACAAGGCAATGAAAGCCTGCGCGCAACCGATGCTGACGGCGTTCTCGACAGCGTCGTCATCAGCAACGCTGCCGGTTACGATCGAAGCCGTCGAAGAAAACGTCGGCGTATCGAACAAGGTGTCGAGTTTCGTGCTACCGCTCGGCGCAACGGTCAATATGAACGGCACTGCACTCTATGAGTGCGCGGCGGCGATGTTCATTGCCCAGGCGTACGGGCTCGAGCTCACGTTCGGCGTGCAATTCTCGATCGTCGTCATCGCATTGTTGACGTCTATCGGCGTCGCGGGCGTGCCATCTGCTTCGCTTGTCGCGATTGCCATTATTCTCGGAGCGATCGGCTTACCCATCGAAGCCATCGGCGTCCTGCTCGTGTTCGACCGGATCCTCGACATGGTCCGGACCAGTATCAACGTCTGGGGTGACTGTTCCTGCGCCACGATCGTTGCGCGCCTCTCTGGCGAGAAGACCAGGCTTGCGGTAGCTGAGGCCGAGGATTGACGCAGGAGCGCTCCTGCGCGCGATAGCAGAACAGAAATGTGGGAGCGCGCCCCGGCGCGCGACGACTAATCCTCGTCGAACACCATTCCCATGATGTTCGCGCCGGCATCGACAAACGTCGTCTCGCCGGTAATTCCGCTCGCCAGGTCGGAGCACAGGAACGCGGCCGTGTTGCCGATTTCGTCGATCGTGACTGTGCGCCGCAGGGGCGACGCTTTCTCTGCATAACCGAGCATCTTGCGGAAGCCACCAATGCCGGCAGCAGCAAGCGTCTTCACGGCGCCGGCCGAGATGGCGTTGACACGAATTCCCTCGGGGCCGAGATCCGCCGCGAGAAATCGTACGCAGGACTCTAGGCTCGCCTTGGCGAGTCCCATCACATTGTAATTAGGTACGACCTGGGTCGCGGCATTGTAGGTCATTGCCAGGATCGCACCGTCCCGACCCTGCATCATCGGCAACGCCGCCTTCGCCAGTGCCGCGAGGCTGTATGCCGAGATATCGTGGGAAATCTGGAAGCCTTCACGCGTAATCGACTCCGTGAAACCGCCTTCGAGCTGCTCGCGGGGCGCATAGCCAACGGAGTGCACGAGGACATCAAAGCCGTCCCAGCTCTTGCCGAGATTCTCGAATACTGAATCGATTTCCTCGTCCGAGCTGACGTCACAGGGAAACAACAGGTCGGTGTTCTGACCGAGGCGTGTAGCGAGTTTTTCGACGCGGCTTTTCAGTTTGTCGTTCTGGTAAGTGAACGCAATTTCCGCGCCCTCGCGCGCGAATGCCTCCGCGATTCCGGTCGCGATGGAACGATCGCTCGCGACACCGACAATCAGTGCCCGTTTGCCGGCCATGAATCCCATGTTGATTCCCCTGTAAGAATTGCTTTTTTGCTATTAGCTCGATTGCCGGGTGACGTCGACGTACATCGTCAACTTTTGCCCGGGTCGAAGTATCTTGCTTTGGTCGATGTTATTCCAGCGAGCAATGTCGCCGATAGAGACGCGGAAACGATTTGCGATCAGGTACAGCGAGTCGCCTGTCCGTACCGTGTAACGCAGCTTGCGTGTCGTGTTACCGAGCGCGGATGTCGGCGACGTTCGTGGCGACGTCTCGCTGTTGGTCCAGACGACGAGCTTGCGACCGACCGGTAACGTGTCGCGCGGTGCCATGCCGTTCCAGGCCGCGAGTTGCCGATGTGTAACGCCGTAACGCCGGCTGATGGTCCAGAAACTCTCGCCGTTACCCACAATGTGCTCGACCTTGTTGCCGGCACGCTTGCGGTTCTGTGTTTTTGCAAGCCGTGCATCGGCACTCTGGCTGTACGCAGACAGTGGCTTCGACGCCACCGGGATGAGCAGGTAGTGGCCGGCCCGGATCGTGTTACCACGCAGGTTGTTGGCGGTGCGGATCTCAGAGACCGTGGTGTTGTACTTGAGTGCAATCTGCGAGATTGCCTCACCATTCTTTACCTTGTGGCGCTGCCAGCGGACGCGTTCTTTCGCAGGCACGTCCGCGAGCGCCGCATTGAACGTGTCGGCGACATCAACAGGCAGTACGAGCCGGTGCGGGCCTGCCGGGTCCGTAGACCAGCGGTTGTATCCCGGGTTGTAGGTGTACACGGTGTCGACGTCGACTCCCGCGAGCTCGGCAGCAAGGGCGAGATCGAGTTGTGAGCCGATGTCCGCGACGACGAACTGCGCCTCGTCGAGGACCGCCGGCAGCGTGAGGTTATAACGCGCCGGGTTTTCGACGATGTCGACCAGCGCGAGCAGCTTCGGCACATAGGTACTGGTCTCGCGCGGGACTTTCAGGTGCCAGAAGTCGACCGGTTTGCCGGCTTTGCGGTTGCGACGCACGGCTTTGCGGACGTTGCCTTCGCCAGAGTTGTACGAGGCAATGGCATTGAGCCAGTCGCCTTCGTTGAATTCGTAGAGGTATTCGAGGTAATCGAGCGCGGCGCGCGTCGAGTCGACGACGTCGCGGCGGCCGTCATACCACCAGTTCTGCTTGATGCCGAAGCGGCGTGCCGTGCCCGGGATCATTTGCCACAAGCCGGCGGCGCGGCCGTGAGAGTAGGCGAAGGGATCGTAGGCGCTCTCGACGATCGGCAGCAGCGCGAGCTCGAGCGGCAGGCCGCGACGTTCCAGCTCGGCCGTGATGTAGGGCAGGTAACGTTGCGCCCGCGTAAATACACGGTCGAGGTAGTCCGGATGGCGCACGTACCAGTTGCGCTCGGCCGCAATGCGATTATTGTCCTCGCGATCGAGCGAGAATCCGAATCGAAGTTTCGTGAGCAGGTCGTAGGGCTCTGCAGGGCCGTAGGTCTCGAGTGTGAGGCCTTCGAGTGGCGAAATCAGGGTCAGCGAGGGCTCATCGCTGGAAACGCCGGGCGGCAGGCCCTGGTGCGGGTCTGCCGCGGCATTTGCCCCGAGAATTGCCATAACAGTGACGCCCAAAATAGTGACGCTGATGGCGCCCGAGGCATGAATTCTCTGCAATAATTGCCGCAAGATCGTGGTGTCTGGTCTGAGCATCCGGCTATCGTACTGACAGGATCAGGTTCTGCAAGGTGCGAAGTCACAAACGGGAGGCCGCAGAGGTCAGCAATGGGCAATTCCAACCACAACCAGGTAGTGGATCTCGCAGCCGTGAGCGAATGGCTGCGGACGCCGCTGGGGGACTCCCTGCTCAAGCGGGAGTCGCGTGCCGTCGAGGAGGCATTTGACGGCATCTTCGGCGAACAATGCCTGCAGCTCGGACACTGGGGCGACTCACCCGGCTTCTTGCGCTTTGCCCGCACCCAGCGCTGTGCGCTGATTGCCGAACAGCCGCTTGGCGATGGGCCAGGGGCGATCGGCCAGCTACATCGGCTGCCGATCGAAAGCGACTCGGTCGATTCCGTGATCCTGCCACACACTCTGGATTTCAGTGACCGCCAGCACGCCATACTCCGGGAAGTGCACCGCGTAATGCGATCGGGTGGCCACCTGATCGTGCTGGGCTTCCGTCCAGGCGGCCTGTGGGGCCTCAGGCGCCTGATTCCTGGCGCAGGAATGCCGCCGGGTTATTTGCACCCGGTATCGGACAGGCGCCTCAGGGACTGGCTGCAGTTGCTCGACATGCCTATCCACGGAATGACGCGCTATTTCTTCCGCTGGCCGCTGCCGGGCCTCAAGGGCAAGACGTCACCGCAGTGGGAGCTGCGCGGCCAACGTTGGTGGCCGGAGCTTTCGGCGTGCTATATGCTCACCGCCCAGAAACGCATCAGCACGCTGACGCCGGTACGCCCCGTATGGAGCAGGAAGCCGAAAGTCGTCGCCGGGCTGGCCGAACCATCTACCCGAGTGTCACGCATCCGCTTTGACCAAAAGAACCCACTTTGACCCAATCAGTTGAGATCTATACCGACGGGGCCTGCAGGGGAAATCCCGGCCCGGGTGGCTGGGGTGCCCTGCTGATTGCGGGCAGGCACCGCAAGACGCTACATGGCGGTGAACCAGAGACAACCAACAACCGCATGGAGCTGATGGCGGCGATCGAGGCGCTGAACGCGCTGAAGGGTCCGTCAAACGTTGCCCTGCACACCGATTCCAAGTACGTCATGCACGGCATCACCGAGTGGATGGATAACTGGAAACGGCGCGGCTGGAAGACCGCGGCGAAGAAGCCCGTCAAGAACCAGGACCTGTGGCAGGCGCTCGACGAGGCGATCGCGCGCCACGATATCGAGTGGAAGTGGGTCAAGGGCCATGACGGCAACCCTGGCAACGAGGAAGCCGATGCGCTCGCGAATCGTGGCATCGACGAGCTGTGAAAAAAGGGGTCAGAATCCTTTTTCTGAAAAAGGTTTCTGACCCCTTTTTTTTCGTGGTCAAATAGAGCTATGAGACAAATCGTCCTCGACACCGAAACCACGGGCCTCTCGACAGGGCACGGCCATCGCATCATCGAGATCGGCTGCCTCGAACTCGTTAACCGGCGACTCACGGGCCGTGAGTTTCATCGTTTCCTGAATCCCGAACGAGACATCGACGAGGGTGCCGAGCGAGTGCACGGGATCAGCCGCGAGTCGCTCGAGACGGAGCCGCGCTTTGGCGATATCGCCGACGAGTTTCTGGGTTTTATCAAGGACGCGGAACTGGTCATTCACAATGCCGATTTCGACGTCGGCTTTCTCGAGTACGAACTCGGGTTGATTAAGCATTCGAAACCTTCGATTACCGATCACGCGCAGGTACTCGACACGTTGAAAATTGCGCGCGAGATGCACCCGGGGCAGCGCAACAGCCTTGATGCGCTCTGCAAGCGCTACGAAGTCGACGCCTCGAAACGTGACGTGCATGGTGCGCTGATCGACGCCGAACTGCTGGCGAGGGTCTATCTCGCGATGACAGGTGGACAGACGGCATTGTCGCTGGATGGAATCGTCGCCGGCGCCGACCGCCGGCAGGGCGTGGCCACTGAAGCGCGCGCGGCCCGATCCGACCTGGATCTCGTGGTCATCCGGGCATCCGATGATGAGAATGCAGCCCACGAGGCACTGCTGGAGAAACTCCGGGACGCAGGCGATTGCGTCTGGGACCGTATCGAAGGTGCTAATACGGCTGCAAAATAGGGCCGGAAACGTCTAGAATCGGCCAGCCCCGACTACCAGCTTCTACATTATAGGAACTCCCATGGCAAAAACGATGGCGGATGCCTTTCGTCAGAACTTCCTCGGCAATTCACCGACGTGGTACAAGTTCACGATTCTCGGCTTTCTGGTTCTCAACCCGATTCTCGTGCTGGTGCTGGACCGGCCGTTCCTCGCTGGCTGGATTCTCGTACTCCAGTTCATCTTCACCCTGGCCATGGCGTTGAAGTGCTATCCGCTGCAACCGGGTGGTTTGCTGGCCGTGGAAGCGATCGTCCTGGGGCTCGCGAGTTCCGAGATGGTTTTCCATGAAGCCGAAAAGAACTTCCCGGTCATCATGCTGCTGATGTTCATGGTCGCCGGCATCTACTTCCTGCGCGAGTTCCTGTTGTACACGTTCACCAAGATCCTGCTGGGCGTG
>Ga0070726_10002919_pt1 | contig 14944 bp, 13 predicted proteins | sample tdAd471_FD_67275 | JGI IMG/M metagenome (GOLD analysis project Ga0070726, IMG submission 67275) | Marine sediment microbial communities from the Atlantic coast under amendment with organic carbon and nitrate - tdAd47.1 | ecosystem: Environmental > Aquatic > Marine > Coastal > Sediment | place...
GGTATCGAGGCCTTCTATGGCACCGCGCAGGCGCTGTTCGGGGTCGACCTCGAGGTCCCGGCCGGGGCGGTGACCGTGCTGCTGGGGCGCAATGGCGCAGGAAAGTCGACCACGCTCAAGGCGGCCATGGGGCTGGTGGATGTGCGGGCCGGGCGCGTGTTGATCGGGACGCGCGATGTGACGGGTGCGCCGGCATACAAGGTCGCGCGGGCCGGGTTGGGCTACGTGCCGGAGACAAGGCGGGTCTTTGGCGGCCTCAGTGTCGAGGAAAACCTGATCGTGGGCGAGCGCCGCGCGGGGACCGGGGACGCCGTCTGGACGCGCGAACGCATCTTCGACCTGTTTCCGCCGCTCGCCGGGATGCGTGAGCGGCTGGCCGGTCAGCTGTCGGGCGGGGAGCAGCAGATGCTGACCATCGCGCGTACCTTGATGGGCAATCCGCAGATCGTGTTGCTGGATGAGCCGTCCGAGGGCCTGGCGCCGGTGATCGTGCAGCAGATCGCGGCGACGATACGTACGCTCGCGGCCGAAGGGCTGACGGTCCTCTTGTCGGAGCAGAATGTCCGCTTCGCCGTGCATGTGGCGAGCCGGGCCGCGGTCATCGAGCGCGGACGAATCCTCGTCGAGGGCCCGATTGCGGATATCGCGGCCGACCAGAGCGTGCGCGAAGCCTACCTGACCCCCTGACGGGACGGCGGCCCTGCCACGGTGACGGGACGGCGGCCCTGCCACGGTGACGGGATCAATGCAGTTCGAGCGACTTGCTCACGTTGCGGAATTTGCCGGGCGCAATGACCTCGGCGTGGGCGACACGGACCGAATGAAGCGGGCCGTCGAGATTGTGCGCCCAGAAATCCAGAAACTTGCGCAACTTGGGAAATTCCGGAGGCATATCGAGCTTCTGCCAAACGAAACTCTGCAAAATTCCCGGATGGTCGGGCATGTGATAGATGATCTCGGCAGTTGTAATTCGCCATCCATCCAATTGGAGCGCCACGTCCTTACGCATCTTAGACACCTCGCTTTCGACAAACCGAATCACTTGAAGATTCGAATTATCCGAAGCCGACGGCGCGACGACAAGAAAAAACGTTTAACAACAAAGTGTTAGCACCGGTCGACCAAGAGTGCTGCCAATCATTGCGTGATTGGGGGGCAAAAAAACTTCGAGTCCCCCATTGCCCGCGGGTTGACAGGGGACAGCCGGACCACTACCTGTCTGGCACTCACGCGGGTTGAGTGCTAGCAGTTCGGCGAGAACCGCGGATTTATTCATATATTACAGGAGGATAAGGGGATGAGCTTTCGCCCTTTGCATGACCGGGTTGTGGTGCGTCGCGTCGGTTCCGACGAAAAGACGGCAGGTGGCATCATTATTCCGGATACGGCCCAGGAAAAACCTTCGGAAGGCGAAGTCGTCGCCGTTGGCCCGGGCGGTCGCACCGAAGACGGCAAGTCGATTGCCATGGATGTCAAGGCCGGTGATCGCGTCCTGTTCGGCAAGTGGTCGGGCACGGAAGTGACGGTCGATGGCGAGGAACTCCTGATCATGAAGGAGTCCGACATCATGGGCGTCATCGAGGCCACCAAGAAGTCCAAGAAGGCCGCTTAATTAAATTCCGAAGAAGGAGAACTTCAAATGGCTTCAAAAGAAGTAAAGTTTGGAACGTCGGCGCGCGACAAGTTGCTGAAGGGTGTCGACACCCTGGCCGACGCCGTCAAGGTTACGCTCGGCCCGAAGGGTCGTAACGTCATCATCGACCGTTCGTTCGGTTCGCCCCGTATCACCAAGGATGGTGTCTCGGTTGCCAAGGAAATCGAGCTTGAGGACAAGTTCGAGAACATGGGCGCCCAGATGGTCAAGGAAGTCGCTTCCAAGACCAATGACATCGCCGGTGACGGCACCACGACCGCGACGGTTCTCGCTCAGGCGATCGTTCGCGAAGGCACCAAGGCCGTTGCGGCCGGCATGAACCCGATGGATCTCAAGCGCGGCATCGACCTGGCGGTCACGGCTGTCGTGGCCGACATCGAGAAGCGTGCCAAGAAGATCCGCAGTTCCGAAGAGATTGCCCAGGTTGGCCGTATCTCCGCGAACGGCGACACCGAAGTCGGCGATTACATCGCGGACGCGATGCAGCGGGTCGGCAATGAGGGCGTCATCACGGTTGAAGAGGCCAAGAGCCTGACGACCGAGCTGGATGTCGTCGAAGGCATGCAGTTCGACCGCGGTTACCTCTCGCCGTATTTCATCACCAATGCCGAGAAGATGATCTGCGAGCTGGATAACCCTTACATCCTGCTGCATGAAAAGAAGCTTTCGAGCCTCCAGACCATGCTACCGGTGCTCGAGGCCGTTGTTCAGTCGGGCAAGCCCCTGCTGATCATCGCCGAGGACATCGAAGGCGAAGCGCTGGCGACCCTCGTCGTCAACAAGCTGCGTGGCGGCCTGAAGATCTCGGCCGTCAAGGCGCCGGGCTTCGGCGACCGTCGCAAGGCGATGCTCGAGGATCTGGCGACCCTGACCAACGGTCAGGTCATCTCCGAGGATCTCGGTATCAAGCTCGAGAATGTCACGCTCGACATGCTCGGCACGGCCAAGCGGGTCTCGATCACCAAGGAAGAGACCACGATCGTCGACGGCGCCGGCAAGAAGGCCGACATCGAAGGCCGGGTCAACCAGATCCGCGCCCAGATCGAGGAGACCTCTTCGGACTATGATCGTGAGAAGCTGCAGGAACGTCTGGCGAAGCTCGCCGGCGGTATTGCGGTCATTCGCGTGGGTGGTGCGACCGAGATCGAAGTGAAAGAGAAGAAGGATCGCGTCGAAGATGCGATGCACGCAACGCGTGCGGCCGTCGAAGAAGGCATTGTTGCCGGCGGCGGTGTCGCACTTCTCTATGCGACCAAGGTCCTGGACAAGCTCGAGGGTGAGAATGAAGACCAGCAGGTCGGCATCAACATCATCCGCAAGGCCATCACGGGACCGGTGCGCCAGATCGCCGAGAATGCAGGCTTCGACGGTGCGGTTGTCTCCGGCAAGCTTCTCGAGCAGAAGGACACCGATTTCGGGTTCGACGCGCAGACGGGCAAATACACCAACATGGTGAAAGCCGGCATCATCGATCCGACCAAGGTGGTGCGCGCCGCACTGCAGGACGCCGGATCGATCGCGGGTCTGCTGATCACGACCGAAGCGATGGTCGCCGACAAGCCGGAGCCTGCTGGTTCCGGTGCCCCTGCAATGCCTGATATGGGCGGCATGGGCGGTATGGGCGGCATGATGTAAGCCAGTCCCAACCGGACAAGACAAAGAGGGCCGCACCGGCAACGGTGCGGCCCTTTTTCTTTGGGAAATCCATTCGTCATGCGCGGGCTCGACCCGCGCATCTTGCGTTTCGGTCACCCGGATAAGGAGATGCCCGGATCAAGTCCGGGCATGACGGAGTGTTGGGAACGGGTGGCCTCGCATTTCGAGACGGGCCGTCTTCTGCGAAGCTGGCCCTCCTCAGGGTGAGGCTCTTTGCATATCCATGTTTTCCTCATGCCGAGGAGCCGCCGCAGGCGGCGTCTCGAAGCATGGGCCCGGGCATGACGGGGTTTGGGGGTGTCGCCTACTCTTCCTCGACGGCGCGGATGATGCCGGCCTGGTCGAGATCGGCCCAGCCGCGGTCCATCATCTTCTGCCAGAGTTCCAGGTTGGTCTTCAGAGAAAGCAGATCGATGCCCACCTGGTCCGCCAGCTCGAGCGCCTGGAGGATGTCCTTGTGGTGCACGGACGCGCGGCCATGGGGTTCGAACGCGCGTTCGACCATGCGCCCGCCATGCAGGTCCAGCACCCGGGACTCGGCGAACCCGCCGAGCAACGCCTGGCGCACCTTGGCCGGGTCCACGCCGGCCCGTTCGGCCAGGGTGAGCCCCTCGGCGACGGCGGCCAGCGTCATGCCGACGATCGCCTGGTTCGCGGTCTTGGTGACCTGACCGGCCCCCACATCGCCGATATGGGTGATGTTCTGGCCGAGGACTTCGAAGACCGGCATCACCCGGGGCAAAACGCCTTCGTCGGCGCCGACCATGATGGTGAGATTGCCGGCCTGCGCACCCACGGTGCCGCCCGACACGGGCGCGTCGACATATTGCGCGCCCAGGGCTTTGGTTTCCTCCGCCCAGGCGCGGGTCTCGCGAACCTTGGTCGTGCCCATGTCGATGACGATTTTGTCGGCCGACAGGCCCGCCAAAACGCCGTCGGTGCCATGCAGCACCTTGTCCACCGAGGGGGTGTCGGTGACCATGATGATCGTGATGTCGCTTGCGGCGGCCACATCGCGCGGTGTGGCGGCGGTGTTCAGGCCCAGTGCCGCCAGCGCTTCGGCCGGGCCGGGGCTGCGGCTGGTCACGGTCACGGCCGCGCCGGCCTCGAACAGGTTGCGCGCCATCGGCTTGCCCATCAGGCCGAGGCCGATGAAGCCGATTTTCATGTCCTTGAGATCCGCCAAGATACGCTCCGAAGCGATCGTCAGATGATTGCGTAGCGCGCGCGCGCGGCCCGCTCGATAGCGGCGGCGGTGAGGCGTTCGATATTGAGCGAGTGGCGCAGCATTTCGAGCAGGCGCAGCTCTTCCTGGCTGGCCTTCTCGTCGGCCGTGGCGATATCACAGGCCAGGACGTAGGCCGTGTCGCGCAGGCGCTCGGGCAACGCGTCGCGGATCTGGCTGATCGCATCGTCCAGTCCGTCTTCCTTGGAGAGCAAATCGGCGCAGTCGCGCGCGATGTCGGTGAGCTGCTCGGTGTCGAACCCGGAGAAGACCGGGAGCTGGCTGACCATCTCGCCGATCCGGCCGATTTCTGAATCGGTCATGTCGCTGTCGGCGGCGGAGACCATGACCATGGTGTAGACAAGAGCGGTCTGAGAATCGATCATTGCGAATGCTTCCTTACTGGTGCGTGGGCTCGTTAAAGCGGCCGGGAGGGGTGCCGTCAAGCCGTCATCGGCGGGTTCGCCCGAAGTCGATATCGACACGTCTTCGGACCCCCCAATAGGTTGGTCTTATGTCTGCCGTAATCAATGTCGCCGTTCCGGTTTTTGCGATCATGCTCGCCGGCTATCTCGCCGGGCGGTTTCGCATCCTGGGCGAGTCGAGCTCGGAGGCCCTGAATGCCTTCGTCTACTGGTTCGCCCTGCCGCCGGTGATGTTTCTGTCAATCGCCTCCGTCCCGTTGTCGGCGGTGTTCAACTGGCCGTTTATCTGGACGCTGCTGGCCGGCATGGCCGTTGTGGCGATCCCGTCTTTTTTGCTGGCCCGGTTTCTGTTTCCCAACTCGCTCGCCGGACTGACGCTTCATAGCCTGACCGGAATATTTGCGAACACCGGCTATATGGGTATTCCGCTGTTCATCGCCGCCTTTGGGCCGGACGGTGCGCTGCTCGCCGTCATCGCGACGGCCGTGAACAACGTTGTTCTTCTGGGTCTCACCATTTTGCTGATCGAGTTGCGCGGGGGCGGGGGGGACGCACCGTTGCGCGTCTTCGGCCGCGCGGTGTTAACCGTCGTGCGCGGGCCGTTATTTTTGGCGCCTCTGGCCGGGATCGTTTGGTCCGGGACGGGTTTGGGGCTGCCGGAGGTTGCCACCAATTTCCTTGGCCTGATGGGTGCGGCCGCAGGGCCATGCGCGCTTTTCGCGATCGGGTTGTTCATGGTCGGCAAACCCGTCGCCAGCGGCACGGGCGAGGTCGGATGGCTTGTCCTTGCGAAGATCATCCTGCACCCCGTCGCGACCTGGTTGTTCGCGACCCAGGTGTTCGCGCTGGAATTCGAGCTGGTGCGCGGCGCGGTCCTTATGGCGGCTTTGCCGACAGGCGCACTCGCATTTGTGATCGCACTGAAGTACGGGATATTCGTTCAGCGATGTTCGGCGGCGATACTCGTTTCGACGGTACTTTCCATCGTGACGGTCAGCATGTTGCTGGCCTGGTTCGGGACGGGTTAACGCCCCAGAAATTTTTCCGTTGCCTCGATGGCGTCGACGAGCCCGACCCGCTCGGGCACGACGCCTTCGGGGAAGGCGCCGAACAATCGCGTCGGGGTCGCGGCGTCGAGGATCACGAACACGCCCTTGTCGCCCTTGCGGCGGATCAGGCGGCCATAGGCCTGGGCGAGACGGAGGCGGGCCAGCAGGTCGTCATGGTCGCGGCCGCCGAAGGCCTCGCGCCGGGCGCGGTGCAGGATCGTCGGGCGCGGCCAGGGGATACGGTCGAAGGCGAGCATGCGCAGGGACCGCCCCGGCACGTCGACCCCGTCACGCACCGCGTCCGTTCCCAGCAGGCAGGCGTCGGTCTCGGCCCGGAAAATATCGATCAGGGTGGCCACGTTCAGTGAATCCACATGCTGGGCGTAGAGCGGCAGGCCGGCGGCATCCAGCGCATCGGTGATCCGCGCATGGACCTGGCGGAGCCGCGCGATCGAGGTGAACAGGCCGAGCCCGCCGCCGCCGGACGCGATGAACAATTCGCGCATCGCGGCCGCCATCTGGTCGGCGTCGTTGCGCCGGACATCGGTGACCACGAACACGCGGGTCTGGGCGGCATAATCGAACGGAGACGCAACGCGGGCATGCACCGCGGGCGCGGGGAAATGCAACGCACCCGTACGCGCGTCGGCGCTGGCCCAGTCGACGTCCGCATCGCCGGTGCGGTCGGTCAGGGTGGCCGAGGTGAAGACCATGCCGTGGGCGATGGGGGCCATGGCCTCGGCGAAGGGCATGGTCGGGTCCACCCAGTGGCGGTACAGACCGGCGTCGAGCTCGCGGCCGTCGATCCGCTCCACCTCGATCCAGTCGACGAAGGCCTCGGACGCGGGTTCGTCGATGGCATCGAGCATGTCGATCCACGCACCGATCAGCATTTCCGTGCGCCGCTGCAGGGCGCGGGCGACCGCTTCGATGCGCACCCGCGTGGCGCTGTCGAGTTCGTCGGCGTCCGCGTCGAGCCGGTGGATCAGCCGGGCGCAGAGCTTGCGCAGCGGGGTGGCGAGGGCGACGAGGTTGTCACGCAGCGCGGCCGCCGCATCGGGCATGCCGTCGGACGGCGGGCGGACCTCGGTTTCCAGCGAATAGGGGCCGTCGCCGGACTTGGCGCGCGCAAACACCTGCTCGCGCACCTCGGCGAGGAAGGCCTCCGCCGGGCCCTCGGTCATCGCGCCCGACAATCGATTGAGCCAGCCGGGCGCCGGCAGGATTTGCGCCGCATCCAGCGCGGCGGCGAGCGCATCGGCGGCACCCGCATCGTCGGCCGCGATCAGGTCTTCGGCGCGCTCGCGCAGACCGCGCGAGCGGCCGCCGGGCCGCCGGCGGCCGCTGCCCTCGTTGCCGAGGAGCCAGCGCCGCAGTTCGGCCATTTCGCGGCCGCTCAGATGGGCGGCGAAGGCGGAATCGGCCGCATCAAAAATATGGTGCCCCTCGTCGAAGACGTAGCGCGAAGGGACATTGGCGTCGTCGCCGCCGCCAAGCGCGGCCTGGATCATCACCAGCGCATGGTTGGCGACCACCAGCCGCGCCTTGCGCGCCTTGCGCACGCTGTGTTCGACGAAACAGCGATTGTAGTGGCTGCAGGCCGAGTAGATGCACTCGCCGCGCCGGTCCGACAGGCCGAGGGTGGCCGGCACCCCCACCAGGTCGACCAGCCAGGCCGGGAAGTCGCCGCCCAGGTCGCCGTCGCGCGTGGCCTGCACCCAGCGCGCGGTGAGCGCCACGCCGAGCGCGTTGCGGCGCTGGAGCGTGGTGAATCGGCCGGCGGCGTCTTCGAGGTTCAGCAGGCAGAGATAATTCTCGCGTCCCTTGCGAATGACCACATGGCGCGCCTTCTCGTCCGGGTCCGGGTAGAGGCTGTTCAGCTCCTGGTCGATTTGCTGCTGCAGGTTGCGCGTGTAGGTGCTGATCCAGACCGGTCCGGCATTCTTCTCCGACCATAAGCTGGCCGGGGCGATGTAGCCCAGCGTCTTGCCCGTGCCGGTGCCCGCCTCGGCCAGCACGATATTCGGGCTGTCGGGCGCCGGGCGGGGTGCGAAGGCGGCGGCGGTTGCGGCGGCGTAGTCGCGCTGTCCTTCCCGGCTCTCGGCATCCCCGCCGAGCAGCAACGCCAGCCGGTCGCGCGCTTCGTCGGCGGACACGGGATCGTTGCCGGGCGGCGGTTCGGGCGCGGTCTCGCCCCATTCCGGCACCTCGCGCCAGACGGCGAGCGCGCTGGTGATGCGGGCATCGCTGTCGTCGGGCCAGCCCGTCGTGTCCAGCGCCGCGAGCACGAAGGGCGCCCACAGCCAGCCCGCGCGCTGCAGCGCGCGCGCGATGGCCGCGGCATCTTCATAGCCCTGCCTGTCGTCGGCCAGGTCGGTGAGCAGCCGGTCGGCGATGGCGATCAGCGCGTCGGCGTCCTCGGCCTCGGATATCCTAAGCGTGCGCGCGAGACCCTGGATGGTGGGCAGGGTGAACTCGGCCGGGCGTACGAAGGCGAACAGTTCGAGCACGTCATACCCGTCGATATGGTCGGCCCCGAGGCGCCGCGCCGTGGCCGGCCCGTGACACAGAACCGGCGGTTGTGCGCGGGCCCGGCGGAGGGCCTCGTCGGCGCCCAGCGCGTCGCGCGCGCCACCGGCATCGCGCCATGTTGCGAAGCTGCGCGCGGCGACCAGGGCCGGCAAATCGACGGTGCGGACATTCTGTGACGGGAAAGGCGGCTCGTTCATCGGGGGAGATTACCGGTGCCGCCTCGAATCCCTAAAGCTTTGTGCGAAAGCAGCGCATATTTGGTGCAAATCATCTTCGATATCACGTGACCCGAAAGGGTGAATGCACCACATCTGTCATGCCGTTCGTGCCCGTGTCGGGATGCGAGGCCAGGTGCCCAGGATGGGCCAAGGATGGAGCAAGGATGATGGATCTCAGTTCCACGAGTCAGGTATCGACGTTGGTCGCGGTCCCCGCGCGCACCCCGCCGGCCAGCCCGGCTGCCGATGCCCCGGCGCCCGCGTCCGACACGTCGGAAGACGGCTCGGGCAACCAGAATTCCGGCGCGCATACCGGCGCGCCGGTCGATCAGGTGCAAATGTCGGAGTCCGCGGGGCCCGCCCCCGAACCATGGGTGGATCGCACGCCGGACGAACCGCTGGTCGATCGCTCGTTTCCCGTGTCCGACCGGGTCGCGCGCCTCGATTTCAAGGTTTGAACCCGCATCGACCCGACGCGGGGCGGTTGACCTGATTCCGACCCAAGCCTAGGTTCCGCCGCACGAAACTTGGCGGGCGAATACGGGCATATGGCAAACGATCAAGACATGCTTCTGGCGGCGAAGGCGTGGCCGTTTCAAGAAGCGCGGGCGATCCTCGATCGTCTGGGCGGGCCGGATGCCGCGCAAACACCCGACAAGGGATATGTGCTGTTCGAGACGGGCTATGGCCCGTCGGGGCTGCCCCATATCGGTACCTTCGGCGAGGTCGCGCGGACCACGATGGTGCGCCATGCCTTCCAGCAGATGTCCGACATTCCCACGCGCCTGATCGCCTTTTCCGACGATATGGACGGGCTGCGCAAGGTGCCCACGAACCTGCCCGAGCAGGCGATGCTCAACAGCCATCTCGGCAAGCCGCTGACGGCGGTGCCGGACCCGTTCGGCACCCATGACAGTTTTGCGGCCCATAACAATGCACGCCTGCAGGCGTTCCTCGACACCTTCGGCTTCGAGTATGAGTTCTACAGCTCGACCGAATGTTACCGGGCGGGCATGTTCGACGACACGCTGCGCGCGATGCTGTCCCATTACGACGCGATCATGGGGGTGATTCTGCCGACCCTGGGCGAGGAGCGGCAGGCGACCTACAGCCCCTTCCTGCCGGTCTGTCCGCGCACCGGCGTGGTGCTCCAGGTGCCCATGGTGGCCACCGACCCTGACGCGGGCACGATCACTTACAAGGACCCGGAGACGGGCGACACCGTCGAGACGCCGGTCACCGGCGGGCATTGCAAGCTGCAGTGGAAGGCGGACTGGGCGATGCGCTGGGTCGCGCTGTCGGTCGATTACGAGATGTCGGGCAAGGATCTGATTGATTCCGTCAGGCTGTCGGGGAAGATCTGCCGCATCCTCGGCGCCCGACCGCCCGAGGGGCTGACCTATGAGCTGTTCCTCGACGACAATGGCGAAAAGATTTCCAAATCACGGGGCAACGGGCTGACGATTGATGAATGGCTCACCTATGGGCCGCCCGAGAGCCTGTCCCACTACATGTTCGGCAAGCCGAAATCCGCCAAGCGGCTGCATTTCGATGTGATTCCGAAGTCGGTCGATGAGTATCTGACCAATGTGGCGAAGTATCCCGAGCAAACGCCGGACAAGCAGCTGGAGAGCTCCGCCTGGCACATCCATGCCGGCGACGTGCCGCCGCCGGGGGCGGATCTGTCCTTCGGCTTGCTGCTGAACCTCGCCGCGGCCTGCAACTCGGAAGACCCGGCGGTCCTGTGGGGTTTCATCGAAAGCTATGCCCAGGGGGCTTCGCCCGAGAACAGCCCGTTCCTCGACCGGCTCGTCGGACATGCGATCGCCTATTACCGGGACTTCGTCAAACCCTCGAAGCAGTATCGCGCACCCGACGACAAGGAGCGCGCCGCGCTGGCCGACCTGGCCGACCGGTTCGCCGCCATGCCTGCCGACGCAGATGGCGAGGCGCTGCAGAACGAGGTCTATGCCGTCGGCAAGGACCATGAGTTCGAGCCGTTGCGCGACTGGTTCCGCGCCCTCTATGAGGTGTTGTTCGGCCAGAGCCAGGGGCCGCGCTTCGGCTCCTTCGCAGCACTCTATGGCCGGGATGCGACGGTCGATCTGCTGCGCCGCGCGCTGGCCGGCGAGGACCTCAGCGCCGCGTAGATATTGTGCGTGCCCTTATCCTTCCAGACGCCCCTCTTCGCGAAGGGCTTCGGGGGGCTCCTCAGGGTGAGGGTTTTTGAGTCTCGTAAATCGCCTCATGCCGAGGAGCCCGCCATCGGCGGGCGTCTCGAAGCATGCGACCGTAAACTACGTCTTCGCGTGGGCGAAGTCCCAGTAGAGCTCGCGCGCCCGGCGATAGACCGGCCCCGGTTGCAGGCGCCGGTCCTCATACCGGATCACCGGCTGGACCTTGCCGTAATTGCCGGAATTGAAAATCTCGTCGGCCTCCAGCAATTCGCCGGCCTCGACCGTGCGCTCCTGAACCTCGATGCCATCGTCGCGCAGCAGCTGGATCAGGCGCTGGCGGGTGATGCCGTTCAGGAACGACCCGTTCGGCACCGGCGTGATCGCCACCCCGTCCCGCACGATCCAGATGTTGGCCGTCGCAAACTCCGCGACATGGCCCAGCGCATCGCGCATGACCGGGTTGTCGAAGCCGCGTTCGCGCGCATCGATGATGGCGCGCGAAGAATTGGGATAGTGGCACGACGCCTTGGCGTCGGTCGGCGCGAGTTCGGGTCCGGGCCGGCGATAGGGGCTGAGGCAGCAGGAAAACCCGTCGCCCGCGGGCATCGGCGCCTCGAACACCGTGAGCACGAAGCGCGTGCTGTCCGGGTCCGGCGCGAGCAGGCCGAGGCCGGCATCGGCATAGAGCATCGGTCGCACATACAGCGCGGCATCCGCGCCGAAGCGCGCGACCCCGTCGAGCGCGACCTGGCGAATGTCGTCGGCCGACAGGGGCGCGTTCATATGCAGGGCCGAGGCGGAATTGACCACCCGCTGGCAGTGCCGGTCCAGATCGGGCGTCACGCCCTCGAAGGCGCGGGCGCCGTCAAACGCGATCGAGCCCAGCCAGATGGCGTGAGACGTGGCGCCGATCACCGGCACGTTGCCGTCATGCCAGTCGCCGTCGATATAGGTTATTGCGGTCAAGGGCCGCTCCCGCTTTCGAGTTGATGGCCCGAGGATAGCGCCAACCCTCGGGCGGGCGCGAGCCCTGTCTTCGGGCGCGCCACGATGCGGGGGTCTTTACGCACGGGGTCCACGAACGCATATTCCGCCCATGGCGATACTCAAGATAGCCCGCATGGGGCACCCGATCCTGCGCGCCCGCGCGGCCGACGTCCCCGACCCGACGGCACCCGAGGTGTCGCGCCTCGTCGATGCGATGATCGAGACCATGGAAGATGCCGACGGCACCGGCCTGGCCGCACCCCAGGTGCACATGCCCTGGCGGATCGTGGTCTACAAGGTCGAGGCGGACCGGGCCGCCGATGCGGCCGATGAAGAAGAAGAAGGCGAGGACGGGGGCGTGCCCCTGACCGTCCTGGTCAATCCGGTGGTGACGCCGGTTGGCGAGGAGACGAATGTGGGGTTCGAGGCCTGTTTGTCGGTCCCGGGCATGGCCGGGCCGGTGCGCCGGTTCGACCGGGTGCATGTGACCTATCAGACCCTCGCGGGCGAAGACATCAGCTTCGACGCGGAGGGCTTCCACGCGCGGGTGATCCAGCATGAATGCGATCATCTCGACGGGATTCTCTATCCCAGCCGGATCGAGGATATGGCCCAGTTCGGCTTCGTCGAGGAGCTGAGCCGCGGCCAGGGCACGCCGGAAGAGGGCGAGACGGGTGAGGCCGATGACGACTGACGCAGCCGCAGACCCGCATCTGGATACGAAACGCGCGATCCTCGCCGCGGCTTTGCCCCATGTGCCCTTCGACGGGTGGACGCAAAAATCCATGCGGCAGGCCGCCGCCGATGCCGGTCTCGATCCGGCGCTGGTGCAGCTGGCCTTCCCCGGCGGGCCGGCCGAGGTGATCGCGTTCTGGAGCACGGAGGCCGATCGGGCGATGGTCGCGGCCTATGGCGCGCAGAATGGCGACGAGATGCGGTTTCGCGAGCGGATCACGTTTCTGGTGCGGGCCCGGATCGGGGCCATCGCCGAACATCGCGAGGCCGTGCGCCGGGCGCTGACCTATCTGGCGCAACCCCAGCATGGCGGCGCGGGTCTGCGCTGCCTTTATCGCACCGTGGACGAGATGTGGTACGCGGCCGGCGACCGCGCCACGGACTTCAATTTCTACACCAAGCGGCTGACCCTGGCGGGGGTCTATTCCTCGACCTTGCTGTTCTGGCTCGACGACGCATCCGACGGCAGCGAAGCGAGCTGGGCGTTCCTCGATCGTCGTATTGCCGGGGTGATGCGCATTCCCCAGCGCCGGGAGAATCTCCGCCGCGCGACGGGGTTTCTCCCCAACCCGAAGCGGTTCGCCCGGCTGGTGTCGGAGCGCCTGCGCGAGGGCGGGGTGGGGTAGACGAGACTACTCCTCAAACGCCGTCCCCAGCCGCGTCACATGTCCCATCTTGCGGCCTGGGCGGGTCGCCCGGTGGCAGGCCGCAGATGGCGCGGATGAGCGGACATCCAGGCGTTCTGATGCGCGCGCCCGTTACCGGGCCGCCTGCAGCCGCGTCACCGGCCGGTCATCGATCGCCATGTGTATCGCCGCCGAAATGAAACCGAGCGCGATCGCGATCCACCAGACGGTTTCGTAGGAGCCGGTCGCGTCGAAAACCCGCCCGCCGAGCCAGACGCCCAGGAAAGCGCCGATCTGGTGGCTGAGGAAGACGATCCCGAACAAGGTTGCCATATAGCGGGTGCCGAAGATCTGCGCGACGAGGCCGCTCGTGAGCGGCACCGTCCCGAGCCAGAGAAAGCCGATGGCCGCCGCGAAGATCATCACGCCGGCGGTGCTGGGCGGCGTGATAACGAATGCGAAGATCGCCAGAGAGCGCATCGTGTAGAGGCCGGAAAGCAGGTGCTTTTTGCGGTAGCGGCCGCCGAGCCAGCCGAACCCCCACGAGCCGATGCCGTTGCACACGGCGATGACGACCAGCGCCGTCGCCGCCAGCTTCGGCGTGAAGGCCAGGTCGCCGAGATAGGCCGGCAGGTGGACGGCGATGAAACGGACGTGGAACCCGCAGACGAAGAACCCGACGATCAGCAGGATATAGCCGGAATTGCTGCGCGCCTCGACAAGCGCTTCACCGAGCTTCTGTGCCGATGGTGTCTCCACGCCGGCGCTTGCCATCCGCCGGATGACCAGCGCCAGCGGTACGATGAGGCTGACGATACAGGCGACCGCTATCAGTGCTACGGGCCACCCGAAGGCGGAGATCATCTGCTGGCTGAAGGGCACGATGAGGAACTGGCCGAGCGTGCCGCAGGCGGTCACGGTGCCGAGCCACACGCTGCGTTTCTCGGCGCTGACATTGCGACTGACGATCGACAGAACCAGCGGCATGCCGGTGGCGGCGGCGGCGATGCCGACCAGGAATCCGGCGTTCAGGAACATTGCCACCGGTGTGACCGATTGCGACATCAGCACCAGGCCGACGACGTACAGCAGGCCGCCCGTCGCCAGCACGCGCGGTGCCCCCCATTTGTCTGCGACGGCCGCGACGAAGGGCGTCGTCAGGCCGATGACGAGCGCCTGGCCGGCGAGCGCCAGCGAGAGAATCTCGCGCCCCCACCCCTGTTCGACACTGATCGGCAACATGTACAGGCCGAAGGTCTGCTGGATGCCGGCGGAAACAACGATGACAGCCAGCGCACTGGCGAGAACGATCCAGGTCTGGCGACCCCTCGCGGAGCCCCTGTGAGGCATTGCGGTGTTCTCGTTCATTTCACGGATCGATCCGCGGGCCCGCCAACGCCGGGAAAGTTGTCTGCACTCATCCCTCGAACACCGCGCCCAGCCGCGTCACGTGCCCCATCTTGCGGCCCGCGCGGGTCTCGGTCTTGCCGTAGAGGTGCAGGCGCGCCCGGGGATCCTCGATCTCCTGCCGCCAGGTCTCCACATCGTCGCCGATCAGGTTCTTCATCACCGCGTCGCAGCGCCGGGTCGGGTCGCCGAGCGGCAGGCCGCAGATGGCGCGGACGAGCTGTTCATACTGGCTGGTGCGCCCGGCATCGAT
>Ga0070726_10002923_pt1 | contig 14937 bp, 12 predicted proteins | sample tdAd471_FD_67275 | JGI IMG/M metagenome (GOLD analysis project Ga0070726, IMG submission 67275) | Marine sediment microbial communities from the Atlantic coast under amendment with organic carbon and nitrate - tdAd47.1 | ecosystem: Environmental > Aquatic > Marine > Coastal > Sediment | place...
TAGACGGGCCAAAATCGGGCAGTTGGAAAATGTGTTGAAAGTATTGCCGTGGATCGCCACGATCGATAAGTTCCAGCACTGGATTTATACCAACCCACATCACAATCGTAGTGAAAGAAGAGAAACTTGGTTGAGCATTTTAAAAGATTTTACTTCTTCGGAAGTGGATCGCAGCGGATTAGAGCAATATTCAGAATACTTATGGCATAAACAGTTACATCTTTTTGAAGTTCCTTTTTACTATATCGAATATGGAATGGCCCAATTAGGCGCCATTGCGATTTGGAAACAATATCGAGAACAACCAGAAATAGCCATTGAAAATTACATTAATGCCTTGAAAATGGGATATACCCGTCCGATCAAGGAGATTTATGCAGCGGCTGGAATCAATTTTGACTTCTCTCGAGAATATGTCTCTGAATTAGGTAAGTTCGTAAAAGAAGAACTGGTTGTATTAATGAAAGATCAATAGATTTCCCTGTATACTACGGAGGAAATAATGCTTATACACTTATTTGAAACACGTCTCCAGATATTGTTGGTGGGTCTGTTCTGAAGAACGCCCACCAACAGTATTTTTGGCTTATACCTAAGCCTCCTTTCTTTTTTCTTTCCTTATCATAGGCTAATGCCCCATGGATCTGTCTCTTGGCATCCCACAAATCAGCTGTTGGATTGGGTACTATATAGGTCATAGCAGGTAATCGTTGTTGAAATTATTAGTAGGAAATCAGGAATAATTTCCATAGCAGTATATCTTTGCGCGACAATCCACACCGAGATGTATAAGAATAAGAAAGTTATTGTTGTGCTTCCGGCGTATAACGCTGCACAGACACTAGAAAAAACTTATCGCGAAATACCTTTTGACTTGGTTGACGAAGTCATTCTATGCGATGATGCCAGTAGGGATAATACCGCTGAGCTAGCCAAGAAAATTGGGATCAATCATGTCATTGTACACGAGCAAAATAAGGGCTATGGTGGAAACCAGAAGTCCCTCTATAATAAGGCTTTAGAGTTGGGAGGTGATATCGTTATCATGTTACACCCCGATTATCAATATACCCCGAAGTTGATACCTGCCATGGTGAATATTATCGGAGATGAACTCTATCCTGTTGTACTTGGGTCACGTATATTGGGGAAGGGAGCGCTGGAAGGAGGGATGCCAGTGTACAAATATATTGCCAATCGATTTCTGACCTTGGTGCAGAACCTACTGGTTAATTATAAGTTATCGGAGTACCATACCGGCTATCGTGCTTTTGGTAAAGACGTGCTGGATACGATCAACTTCAATGGCAATTCAGATGATTTTGTGTTTGATAATGAAATGCTATCTCAAATTATCTATGCGGGATTTCCCATTGCCGAAGTAACTTGTCCTACCAAATATTTCGAAGAAGCTTCCTCGATCAACTTGTCACGGAGTATCAAATATGGATTGGGCGTATTGCGGGTTTCTATGAATCACCGATTGGCGAAGATGGGCTTGGCGAAATTTAAGCTATACGAGAAACCTCAAAAGGAAGGCTGATGTTCCTGTTGTTCACTTAGCTATAGGGATGAGGAAGAATGATTTGAAAATGCTAGTGCTGTTCCGACTCCTACTTGCCTTCCACTAACAATTACACTTCTCTGCTGTAATGGCGGTTATTTTACCGCCAAAGCTTTCCTTCCTAAATAAATGGCCGCTAGTAATAAGGTATATGTGGTTGTTGCAGTCATAGTATAGTAGGTGCTACATATGTAACTGCTTTTTGTTTTTATTATTTTATCGGAGACTGATTTTCACATAGCTTTGATAAAAAAAATCTTTTCCTCTGCTGTTTGATGACAAGGCCTTGTGCTTAGCAACTAGCAGTAGGCCAGGAATCATTCTTCAATTAATAGCGATGGACCCCATTCGATTAAAAAAAATATTAAACGAGGCCGCCGATCAATTCAACCAAAAAGACTTTATCACGGATGATCCGATTGGCATTCCACACCAGTTTACCAAACTACAGGATGTCGAAATTATGGGATTTTGGGTGGCTATGTTGGCTTGGGGACAACGCAAGACGATTATTAATAAATCGCTGGAACTGATTGAGTTGATGGATGGAGCACCCCACGATTTTATCCTTAATCACCAAGAGAAAGACCGGCAACGCTTCGCTTCCTTTAAGCATCGGACTTTTCAATATACTGATACGCTTTACTTCCTACATTTCCTACAGTTTTATTACCAAAAAGAGAACTCCTTAGAGAAGGCCTTTAGCCAGCATTTATCCGCTAAAGACGAACATGTAGGAGCAGCCCTAATAGGGTTTCACGAGCATTTCTTCTCACTCCCAGATGCCCCACAACGCACGCGAAAGCACATCGCCACCCCCGCCCGAAAATCTAGCTGTAAACGCTTGAATATGTTTCTTCGTTGGATGGTGAGAAAAGATGAGAAGGGGGTTGACTTTGGTCTTTGGAAATCGATACCAAGTCGTCAATTATTAATGCCTTTGGATGTTCATGTAGATCGGGTAGCGCGACAGCTTGGTTTATTGAAACGCAAGCAAAGGGATTGGCAGGCCGTACTTGAACTCACTCGTAACTTAAGGGCTTTTGATCCCGTCGATCCTGTCAAATATGATTTTGCGCTTTTCGGTATGGGCGTATTGAAGAAAGAATGGTAGGTGAGTGATCCTATAAATTGAGAAGGGGAGGCGATCAATGACCGCCTCCCCTTCTTTTGGTGCTGAGCGCTAGTTCTCCTTATTCTTTATCAAATCTAATTTCTTGTATCACCGTTTTTCCTGCACCCATTTTCATGTAGATGTAAACTCGATATGTACTGTCACTTGTAACAAGATTCCCAATGCAATATTGTGAATCACTGGCGGGGGATGACCCATGGTGAAGTTGACTAAAGGATTTAGGCTGGTGTTGGCTAAAGAAGTTTTTTACAATTTGGATAGCTTGCGCTTTATCGTAAATATCCTCATTATCCAGTATCGACAATTCAATAGAATTATCGAAATACTGACCTAAAGCTTCTGCATCTCCAGTGTTCATGGCCTTTGTAATACTAGCCAAACTGAAATCGTTGGTAGTAGTTAGCGATGAAAAAAATAGTAAAAACAATAGCGTTTTCATGGTAATGCTATTTAGTTAAGTAGTGCAGAAGGAAAAGTAATGGATGAGAAAACAATTAGAAAGTCTTGTTAGTCACCGTTTTCCTCCTCAATTAGTATGTGATTCAAGTATATATTGAAAATAATACTAATTTATTCAAAAAGATTGATATTTCATTGAATTCTCAATCTGTCTTTAAGACGAATATCTGTTCTGGAAGTAACGCCTACTAATTGGGGAAGGTTGAGTTACCGCTAATTTAATAACGGTTTTTAATCTGATTTTCGTACTTCATCTTGATGGGGGGACTAGTGTATTGGGTAATAATTGTTTGATTTTCAGGTGATTAAAATGTAATAAAATATTTTAAAGAAAGATCCCCATTCGCTTTTGTTAAAGATTTCTAAAGGTTTTGCGGGGAAGGAGGTAAATTAAGTATTAAATTTTATCCAACTTATCGGCCACATATTTCTACTTCAATCGTAAGTTACTATTTTTGTGCCCTATGGAAAAGAATCGTGTCCTTTTAGTGATTTTAGACGGTTGGGGCCATGGTCCCAAGCCGGAAGTCAGTGCTATTGCACAAGCAAAGACTCCCTTTGTAGATAGCCTTTATCAACAATATCCCAATGCTGAACTCATTACTTATGGGGAAGAGGTAGGCTTGCCTGACGGGCAAATGGGCAATTCCGAAGTCGGGCACCTGAATATAGGGGCGGGGAGAGTGGTTTACCAGGAGTTGGCAAGGATCAATAAAGCAATTAGGGATAAAACCTTGGCAACAAACCCTGCCTTACAGGAAGGACTGGCCTATGCCAAACGAGAAAATAAAGCACTCCACTTGATTGGATTGGTCTCTGATGGTGGGGTTCATTCTCATATCAATCACCTGAAAGCTTTGACCGATATCGCTGTGGAAGCAGGCCTCGATAAGATCTATATCCATGCCTTTATGGATGGTCGAGATACTGACCCCAAAGGTGGAAAAGGATATTTGAGCGATCTACTGGAACATATTGAGGATCAACCCACCCAACTGGCAACGGTCATTGGCCGCTATTATGCCATGGATCGTGATAAAAGATGGGAGCGCGTCAAGTTGGCCTATGATTTATTGGTGAAAGGAGTGGGAGAACGAACGGAAGATGTCTTAGCACTAATAGCCGAAAATTATGCAGAGGGCAAAACAGATGAATTCTTACCCGCTATCCAGTGTTTGGATGGAGATGGCGCCGCGATTCCTAGTATCCAAGATGGAGATGCGGTCTTATGCTTCAATTTCCGAACGGATCGGCCAAGGGAGATTTCTGAAGTGCTGACGCAGCAGGATATGCCTGAGTATGATATGCGAAAGCTCGACCTGCACTATATGACGATGACACGTTATGACAGTACCTATAAGAATGTGTCGGTCCTTTTTACCAAGGATGATTTGAAAAATACCTTAGGAGAAGTCTTGGCAGCAGGAGGGAAAACGCAGGTTAGGATTGCCGAAACAGAAAAATATCCGCATGTAACTTTCTTTTTCTCCGGTGGAAGAGAAGCTACCTTTGAAGGAGAGCGACGCATCATGATACCTTCACCGAAGGTCGCTACCTACGATGAGAAGCCTGAAATGAGTGCATTAGAGTTGACGGCAGCCATTGTGGAGGACATCAATACAAACCAAGCTGATTTTATATGCCTCAATTATGCCAATACCGATATGGTGGGGCATACCGGGGTATTTGAAGCGGCCGTAAAAGCGGCAGAAGTAGTGGACGGCTGTACAAAAGAACTAGTGACCACGGCTTTAGCCCATGACTATAGTATCATTATCATTGCCGACCATGGCAACTCCGACTATATGCAGAATGAGGATGGTACACCCAATACGGCTCATACCAAGAACCCAGTGCCTTGTATTTTTGTTAGTAAGAAGGTGACAGACGTACAGCTCAAAGACGGCAAACTGGGAGACATAGCTCCTACTATTTTACACTTGTTTGGTTTGCCCATTCCTGCTGAAATGGACGGAGAGCTGTTGCTGTAAGTGACCTTTATCAGGAAACCTGAGCCAAGCCGCGACTCACCGCCAAGGCCTGACTTGTCAAATATTAGGTATGTATAGCATGCGATATGCCGGGATTTTAGTCTTCTTATTGATCAGCCTTTTAGCTTGTCAAACGGAAGAAAATGCACCTGGTCAAGAGACAGATGCCGCATTTTTCGATTTACGTTCTTTTTTCAAGACTGAAATCACTCGCTTAGAAAAGACCCAACCTTCGATTAGGAAAGAAATTGAAATTAACGGAGAAAAGGAGGACAAGGTTCAAGATTCAATTGATTTTGAGAAAGAACTGGCGATCTTTGTTCGAGCAGATATTAATAAGCCAGCCTGGAGAGATAAATATCAAATCGATAGTGTAATGGAGGCGCAAAGGTTGAAAACTTTGCGCTATACGGCATTGGATTCATCCTTGAAAACACGCACGCTGACAATTGACTTCAATCAGCATGACGTAGAACGAATTTTCATTCTCAATAAGACGAATTCACCATTGATCAAATCAGAACAACAACTCACCTTCGAACCCCAAAGTGGGTATTTCATTCGAAATAAACAATCCCTTTCCCTTAGTAAAGATAGTGATCTGACGATCAGCGCCGTATTTGTAAATTGAAAATGCCTGGCTGCTAAAGAGTGGTAGTGGAGAAATAAAGAAAAATACTTTCTCCACTACACATACTCAAACAAATCTATTGCTCCAATAATTAACCATTCTCTAGGAATAGCAGGCTTACTGGATTAACAGGATGCGTTTCATCTTTGAAAATTGTGTTTCAAAATGTGTGAGGGGAAACGCTAAACGACTAGTACGGCATAGCCTGTGAAATAGACTAAAATACAATCGTGCTACTATAGCAAGCTTATAGCTATGCCTATCGTGAATATTATTCATTATTGATAAGTGGTAGAAAATTAGAAGATGACCTTCTTATTCATTTCTCTGCATGTATTCATATCGTGGGGGAGATACGAAAGGACTTGTAATTGGAAGTGAAGTGATGGCGTGTAGGTGAATGGTACAAATATAATAAAAATAAATATGTATCTACAAGGATTCTCCTTTAGAAATGATAAAATAGTAGTAGTCACTGGCCAGGTGAACCTTTCTGCCAGCCGTGTAGCTCATAATTAGGGTATAAAGCAGTAAAAAAAGATCTGGAAAGGAAGAGAAAGCAACCTTCAGCTTGGGCCAAGGCAAAAAAAAAGAGGCAGCGCCACCACAGCACTACCTCAGCCCTAACCAAATAAAACCAAATTATATTTTAAAACAGCCGTTGCTGATTTTTTTCATTTTATACTTATTGTAAGTTTTACAATTACAAATTTATTAAAAAAAACTCAAACTTTTTTGAATTGCACCACTAAAATAACCATTTTCTTCTAAAAAATCCATAAAACGCCTGTATAGAGTAGAAAAGGGGGTTTAGGATAAACTAAGTTCCTTTTTTTGATTTGGTACTTTATTTTGTTTGAATTTTTAAAACGATATTTTAATCGGTTGATGTTTTTGTCGCGGAATTTATTTTCGTTGCTAAAAATGGACTTAGATTTTATGATTTTATGAAAAAAATAATCGCGATTGCGATCATTATGAAATCCTCAAAAACCACTAATAATCGCTAAGTTTACCTTCAAAAATAGTGCAAAATGGGACGATATGTTTGTTATGTATTTCTGTTTATATTTTTAATTACTTCATTATCTGATGGTTATGCGCAGTCGCGTAAATATGAGGAAGAAGCCTTCTTTATTCGTGAGATTTATGACGAAGCGCTCACCAATGGCCAGGCCTATGAATGGTTGAGAAGCTTAACCAAAGATATTGGTGCTCGTTTGGGCGGTTCCCCTCAAGCCGCAGCAGCGGTAGAATATGGTCGACAGATGCTCGATACATTGGGATTGGATAGTGTTTACTTACAATCTTGCATGGTACCACATTGGGAGAGAGGGGATAAAGAGTTAGTAAGAATTGTGAACTCCTTCAAAATGGGCTCTGTAGATTTAGATGCCTTGAGCCTCGGTAATTCGATGGGAACAGGCCCCCGTGGATTGACCGCTCCGGTGATAGAAGTACAAGGTCTGGAAGAACTCGAAGCATTGGGCCGAGAAAAAGTAGCGGGTAAGATTGTATTTTTTAATCGAGCGATGGATCCTACCCAGATAAATACCTTTGCTGCTTATGGGGGAGCGGTGGATCAAAGAGGCTTGGGCGCCTCCCGGGCGTCGAAATTAGGAGCTGTGGGAGCACTAGTACGGTCTATGACTAATGGTATAGATGATGTGCCTCATACCGGCGGGATGTACTATGAAGATGGTGTGGTGCCGATACCCGGGATTGCGATTAGTACGATGGATGCTAATTTATTGAGTGATATGTTGAAAGAAGAAGAGGTACGCGTATATATGCGAAATACCAGTCGTATGTTGTCACCGAAAGAGTCCTTCAATGTTATTGGAGAAATAAAAGGGAGTACGCATCCAGAGGAAATTATCTTAGTGGGCGGACACCTAGACTCCTGGGATGTAGGCGAAGGTGCGCATGATGATGGTGCGGGCTGTGTGCAAGCGATGGAAGTTCTTCGACTACTAAAAAAATTAAACTATCAGCCCCAAAGAACGATTCGTTGTGTCTTGTTTATGAATGAGGAGAATGGTCTAGCGGGGGGGCGAGCTTACCAGCTCGCCTCGGATGCGAATGAAGAGTATCACATGGCTGCTATCGAGTCGGATAGGGGAGGCTTTACCCCAAGGGGCTTTACAGCAGATGGAGACGAAAGTGTTTTTACTAAAAAATTCAAAAAGGTCAATAAGTGGCTACCTTTACTTGAACCCTATGGCCTACGTTTATCAAAGGGTGGTTCGGGCGCAGATATTAATGGCTTGAAATCGCAGAAAGGACTCTTATTTGGCTTTGAACCCGACTCACAACGTTACTTTGATTATCACCATACGGCTGCCGATGTCCTTGAAGTGGTCAATAAGCGAGAACTTGACGCTGGTGCGGCGGCCATGGCCACCTTGGTTTATCTTTTGGATAAATTTGGCTTGGATTAGCCCCTGTAGCGGTTAGCTTGAGGTCGAACACCCGTCCATTTTGCGGATGTTTGACCAAGACCTCTTCCTAAGTCTAAGCTGGGAATGTGACAGTTGAAAAAAATTGCAAGCATGGAGAGGGGGTTAAAAAGGGCGCTTGCCCAAGATGTCGATGCCCGCTTGCCATTGGATAAAGCGATTAAATTGTTGATCGGATAGGGTGTCGGATAAAGCGATTTGCCATTGATCCCACTGGGCGAGGATGGCTGTTTTGGCGGCAACCCGTTTAGGTGTTGCGATGATTTGCTGCCGCTCTGTCCAATACTTATAATTCAGGGCTTTAATGCTTTCGAATTGGGTAGGATTTAAAGCGAGTAAAATTCGCATCTTATTATTAAGTTGCTGCAGTGGTCCGATTCCAGTGTTAGAAACATGGGAATGTGCTAAGCCTACTGTAGTGCTGCACAAGCTGAATAGAAGGGCGCAAGAAACGACTAAACCTAATCTTCTCATGGTAAATATGTTTTAGTAATATAGTTTCTTATTAGACCCCATAAGGGGGAATATTCCTCCCCGGAATTGAGATTTTAACGCGTTTTTAACAGAACGGCACTGAACCGTGTGATGGCGCATGGGGAGCGCCGGCAAGCATCTGGAAATATGCCTCTTCTGATAGGAGTAGCAATAGCGCCTCTTTCCTTAATTGACTAAACAAGCAACTTTCTCGCAGAATGGAGGTCTATTAAATTGAAGTTGTTTTAAAATGGAGGTCTATTAAATTATCTGCATTATCCTAAAACCTTGAACTATGTTTCGAAACTACCTTAAAGTGGCCCTTCGTAATCTTTGGAAAAGTAAAACTTACGCCTTTATCAACATATTGGGATTGGCTGTTGGAATGGCCATTTGTATGCTGGTTTTCCTTTTTGTACAGCATGAGGAAAGTTTTGATCAATGGCATGATCGTGCCGATCAAGTGTATCGCCTCAATGAAGTGCAGCAGTTTGGAGAGAATAGCTCTCAAAAGGTAGCTTTGTCGATGCCCTTGATGGGAGAGACCCTGCAGGAAGAGTTTCCAGAAATTGTCAATTTTACTCGATTCTATGATCAGGGGCGAGAATTGCATCGTGCCGGAGAACAAGAGCTGTTTATCGATAAGACGGTAGCGGTAGACTCTACTTTTTTCCAAATTTTCAATTATAACCTAAAAGAAGGAGACCCTAAGCGAGCTTTGGTTGAGCCTTTTAGTATGGTCGTCACGGAAAAAGTAGCGCGCAATTTTTTTGGAGATGCTAATCCGATTGGGAAGGTACTAAGTGATGAAGGACAAAATGCGCTAAAAATTACTGGCGTAATGGAAGATGTGCCAGATAATTCACACCTACAGTTTGACGCGCTGGTGTCGATTAGTTCAATGACCAGCGACACATCCAATCAATGGATGCGCCGTTGGGGAAGTAATTTTCTGACTACTTACCTGGTATTGCAGCCGGAAACGAATGTTGAAGCCCTGGAGAAAAAGTTTCCTGACTACTTGGTTCGACAAATGGACGAAGAGGTCCTGGATTACCTAGAACTCTTCTTACAGCCTTTGGGCGAAGTGCACTTGGGGTCTGCTGATATTACCCATGATTATCACAATTTCCAAAAATACGACAAGTCCTATGTCTCACTCTTTGTGATGCTGGGACTCTTTGTACTCATCATTGCCAGTATCAATTTTATGAACCTTTCCACGGCCCGCTCCATGCATCGAGCCAAGGAAGTAGGTGTGCGAAAAACAATTGGTGCTAAACGATGGCAGTTGATTGGCCAATTCCTGGCTGAGTCGACCATTTTGGCCGTGATTAGTATGGTCATCGCCATCTTTTTGGCAGAAGCCTTGGTCGGGACGCTGAATGATATCTCTAGCCGGGAACTCAGTCTAGGCTTATGGCGTCGGCCACTTTGGTTATTGTCGATTTTAGGAATTGGCGTTGCTATAGGCTTATTCTCAGGCGTATATCCGGCCTTGGTCTTATCTGGGTTTAAGCCCCTGGCGGCGATCCGCAAGCAGAAGGAGCGATCGGGAAGTGACCGAATCAACCTAAGGTCAGGTTTGGTGGTCTTGCAATTTGCCATTGCCATCGGACTAATCATCAGTACCTTGGTGGTGACGCAACAGCATGAATATATGCGTAATCTCGATCCTGGATTTGATAAGGAACAGACCTTAGTAATAGGAATGAATCGAGAAATCAATGATAAGTATCCCTTGATCAAGGAACAATTCCTAAACGTGGCGCAGGTGCAAGATGTCACCACCTCCGGCCAGCGACTAGGTAATAATTTGCATCAAACGAGCTTAAGTTATGAGTCTGAACAGGGAATCGAAGGGAGTTCTTCCTCCTTCCTGAACGTGGATTATAATTATGTATCCTTTTATGACCTTGAACTCCTGAAGGGGCGAGGTTTTTCCGAAGAGCAGGGAACCGATATGGGACGAGCTTATATTATCAATGAGACGCTTTCCAAGGAGTTGGGTTGGGGGGATGATCCCATCGGAAAGAAGATGAAAGTAGGTGGGCCAGAAGGAGATATGGGGCAAGTAGTGGGCTTGGTGAAGGATTTTAATTATAATTCTCTGCATCATAAGATTGAGCCATTGTTTTTATGTCTGCAAGATTGGCGGCATAGCGAGATCTCGGTGCGGGTAGATGGCGGGCAAATTCCAACGGCCATAGCTGGCTTGGAAGAAAAGTGGCGGGCTATTATGGGCGATCGCCCTTTTGAATATAGTTTCTTGGATGAACATTTTGCTACGCTGTATCAATCGGAAATGCAGGTGAGCCAGGTGGTAATGATCTTAGCTTCACTGGCTATTTTTATTGCCTGCTTGGGCTTGTTCGGTTTAGCCACTATTATCACGGAACAACGTACTAAAGAGATTGGGGTACGGAAAATCCTTGGGGCTTCGATGGGCCAATTATTGATACTCTTGTCAAAGGATTTTACTCGCTTGGTATTCATCGCTTTCTTAGTGACCGTACCTATGGCCTGGTGGCTGCTAGGGGATTGGTTGTCTGATTTTGCCTACCGAATCGATATGCAGTGGTGGGTTTTTGCCATTGCTGGGGTGGCTGCCTTGCTCATCGCTTGGTTGACAGTTAGCTTCAAATCGCTTTATGCCGCAAGAGCCAATCCGGTGGAGGCTTTGCGCTATGAGTGATGAGATCCTGGATGGTGTAAAAGTCATTTCAAGGAAAAGGCGGAAATCGGAAGGGGGATTTAGAAAAATAGCCCAGCCCAGCTTCCGATTTCGACATTCCGCCTTCACTGAGAAACCTCCGTGTCCCTGCCTGGTGAAACCCATACTACCTATTCAGCATACTATTCAAGTGATCATCCAATCCGACTTCGCGCGCTTTTTCCTTCAGCCGAGCCGCAAAATCTGATTCGACGCCACGAGGAGCTAGGGAGCGGGTCATCTCGTCCTCCTCTGCTGGCATTTCTTCCTTCAAGGTATTCTTAATCAATTGCAGGACTTGGGCATCTTTGTCTTTCCATTCGGGTTGATCTAGCAATTCAATTTTACTAAGAACTTGCTGCCGGAGGTGGGATTCGAGTCCTCGGCTTTCCATATCCTTACGAATAGAATCTGTGAGTTGGTCATAGACCTTTTGGGAAGGAACCTCATTAATGTTTTTAGTCACTACTTCCAGCATCGACTGGTATCGATTATTCCAGACCAACTGCCAAATGATGATGGCCACCAGGATTACACCCACTAGGCCGATCAAGAGATACCTAATCAATCCCTTGGATGTATCCTCAGCTTGTTTGATTACCCCTCCGGTAGACAAACTCAGTGAATCCAATAAGGGCAGCAAGTGTTGCGAAGAATTCAAGGCTACAGAAAGAATGGCCGCTTGTATGATGGAGTCCAATTCTTGCGAAATGGCGGGCCGAAGACTCGCTAACCGATTAGTCATCGGAGCGCCCATCAGGTCATCTAATAAGTCGGTACTTAGGCGTTTCAATTCAACACTCAAAATATCCCGGGAAAGGTGTTGCAGGTATTTTTCCAAGTCTTCGTTGAGCAGTTGCCCTTTGATCACCTCTAGACTGCTATCTATTTTACCAATCAGTTGATCCGTCCTGGCATCAATCCATTCTTCGGTATACTCCCCCAGAAAATTGGCGGTAAGCCGTTGACTCAATTGGTCGATGGTATCACCAGTCATATGCAATAAGGAATCCAATTGCTGTCGAATTTGCTCTTGCGTTTCCTCCTTGAGCAATTCTTGTAAGGCACCACGCGCCAGTGCAGCTGAGGTGTTCTCTAGATAGGTGGAATCGAGTTGACTGGTCACTCCTTTGGTCAGGTTTTCGCCAATAGAACGGAAACAACCGCTGACCCCCAATAGGAGACAAGCGCAAAAGGTAATTTTAAATAGGGTAGAATAGGTGTTCATATGTTGTCATTGAATCGAAAAGAGAGCAGATGCCTCTCTCTAAACAAACGAGCAAGGAGATGGTAAAGTTTCCTCCGAATGATGGGTGAAGATTAGCTCAACTTATTTCTTGTCTAAGGTAAGCCCTGCGGTTAGACTAAGGGCATCTTGTTCAAGCCGTAATTTTCCCTTGCTACCCCAGGACTGATCTTTTACTGGCTATTCAAAACCTTTTGCAATAATATTCTCTGCGGGTTTTCCTTGTGGAGTGAAATCTAAATTATCTTTTTCATGGTCTTTTACGTAGTCGCTTCTCATCTGCCAGATGTGAACCCCTGCAAACCATTCTTTATTCCAAACGGTATTAAAAAAAGCGCTGTAACTATTAGCTTGAGTTTCAGCAGAAAATGGATTGTCTGTTGTCGAAGCGTTTTCGAGCCATTCCCAAGGTACCTTGGCGCCATTCGCTGTGCTTTTATAACCCATTTCTGTAAAAAGAATCTTTCGATTGTATTTTTTATGGGTAGATTCTAGGACGGGCAAATACTTGTTCCACCCCTTTGAAATTTCTTTGACACTTGGATTGTTGGTCGTAACCAAAGGAAAATAAGCTTGAATGCCGATGAAATCCAGCTTGTTCCAGAAATCTATTTTCTCAAATTCATTGTACCAATTGGCCGCATAAGTGATTTTCCCTGAATAGGTACGCCGAACTTCTTGGATGAGTTTTTTCCAGAATTCAGGTTTCTCAACTGCTAGTCTTGAAAATTCTGCCCCAATGCAATACATTTCGGCATTGGCCTGTTCAGCTATCTTGGCATAGCGTAATATAAAATTGCGATAACTACTTTTCCACAACTCCCAATTCTCTTCGTTGCTAGGATAGATATCAGATCGCCATTTGCCGTTAGATGGAGATATAACCCAAAGGTGAGGTTTAAAGAAGACCTTAAAGCCAGCTTCTCGCACCAATTCTATTTTACATAACCACATAGAGTCATGTTGTAGAATATTCAAGCTATCTCCATCGTGATGGCTCACCAGTGGACTATCGTAATCATCTTGAAAACCCCATGAAACCAAAGTGATCCATTCTAGATTCTGTTGGGCTAAAACCCCAAAATCTGTATGATCCATGATACCAAAAACATGAGCCCCTTTGTGTTTGTCATCGGTTGCTACTAGGCGTTCCTCCTGCCTGTTAACTAAATTCTCTTGATCAGCAGTATTTTCCTTGCTAGTGCACCCTAACAACAACATAAATAACCCTGTAATGCCTAAGACAATTATGAAAGTTGATCGATAAGTAGTGCTGGTTTTCATTTTGAATGGCGCTTTAGGGCACGCACTTAATGAAGTTGTTTAAACAACATTTCTTCCTAATGTGCGATAAGGATTTTCTTACTCCCTATAACTTTATTTTTCAAGTAGACTTTGCAAATATAAGTTCCTGCTTCCAACTGCGCCACATTTATCGCTTGCCCGTTGATGGCTTGCCGGGTAAAAACGAGTCGCCCATCCATGGCATACAGTTCAAATGAAGCATCTGCCATAGAAGAGGGGAGGCTAAATTGTAAAACACTATCGGCTGGATTGGGAGTGATTTTTATGCCTAACACTGCTGGTTCTTTGGTGTTCGTAGGTGTGGTATTCGCAAATAGCCATTGATAGGCCGCCGAAAATTCTCTGGCCCAATACCATTCACTGTGTTGACCGTCAGCATGGGTGATTAATTGCAGTTCTTCTGCCTGAAAACCTTCATTTTCTAGTTGGGAATACATTCGATTGAGGTCTGGTACCATGCCTGCACTCTCATTTATCCCGCCTAATAAGTATACTCGTAAGTTATCTTCCTTACCCACTTCATCTACTAAATCATAAATATCATCCGTAAACCAAAACGAGGGGGAAAAGATCCCCGCTTTACTAAATACATCCTGGTGCTCCATCACGGCGTACATCGAGATCAGACCTCCTAATGAGGAACCCATGATGCCCGTGAAGTCTCGTTGTGGTCGCGTTCGGTAGTTGGCATCTATATAGGGTTTGAGGGTTTCGACAATAAAATCAACATACTCACTACCTTGTCCACCACCATATTCAGGATTAGGCCAAGGCGTGTACTCATTAAGTCGATTGCCTTGACCATTATCTATTCCTACTACGATAATCCCTTCATCGCCTTGGCTAAATAGCTGATTTAAGGCTTCATCGACTTGCCATTCTTGGCCAAAACTAGTGTTGGCATCAAATAGGTTTTGCCCATCCTGCATGTACAAAACCGGATATGATTTTCCTGATGTG
>Ga0070726_10002927_pt1 | contig 14933 bp, 13 predicted proteins | sample tdAd471_FD_67275 | JGI IMG/M metagenome (GOLD analysis project Ga0070726, IMG submission 67275) | Marine sediment microbial communities from the Atlantic coast under amendment with organic carbon and nitrate - tdAd47.1 | ecosystem: Environmental > Aquatic > Marine > Coastal > Sediment | place...
TCTTGGGATGGAGCCGGTCTGCGGTCCTTCGCGAACGGGCGCCTGAGAAAAACCCATGACCGACGAAAACCTTCAGGATCGAATTGCGCTGTTGCTGGACGGGGTTGGCCCGGCCCGGTTGACACGCGTGCTGGACATCGGTGCCAGCGGCGCGGGTGACTCGACCTATGCCCATCTGCGCGAGGCAGGTGGGTGCGAGGTTTTCGGGTTTGATGCCGAAAAGACCGAGGCCGAGGCCCTCACCAAAAATGCCGAAGCCGGGGCCCGTTATGACCATCAAATTCTTGGCGACGGCACGGTGCAGACCTTCCATTGTTACACCCACAGTGTGTTATCCTCGCTCTACCCGTTTGACCGGGCGACGGTCGACTATCTTGACCGCTTTTCCATAGGCGCCAGTCTGGTCACCTCTGAAACGGTCGAGACTGTGCAACTGGACAAGCTGGACGGGGTGCCTGAGATTGATTTCCTGCAAATCGATGTTCAGGGCGCGGAGGAACAGGTTCTGCGCCACGGTCGCAAGACGCTGCAGGGGGCTGTTGGGGTTGTGACAGAACTTCGTTTTCTGCGGCTCTATGAAGGTGAGCCGATGATGGCCCGTGTTGCCGCCGAACTTGAAGAGCAGGGATTTACCTTCCACAAGATCCTGTCAAAAAAACAACTGCCGGTGCCATTCCGAGGGAAGCAGCGTGTCCGCCTCATGCAGATCGCCAGCCAGTGGGTCGATGGCGACGGCGTCTTCATGCGCGATCTTGTCCGCGCCGATGCCATCCCCACAGAGAAGTTGAAGCACCTGGCAATCCTTGCCGGATCCGTGTTCATGAGCCATGATATCACGCTGAAATGCCTTGATATTCTGGCGGATCGCGGTGCGATATCCAAAACCCTGTCGGACGCATATATCGACCTTTTACCTGATCGGTTCCTGCGCCTGCCGGAGCCGACTTGGATGCACCGCATCCTCGCGCGGATCGGGCTGTCACCCAAGAAAATCCACCCATAATACGCAATCAATTCGCCGCATATGCCGGCGTGACGGAGAGAAAACCCATGCTGAAAATCGACAATCTCCAGGTCAAGCTGGAAGAAGAAGACAAACAGATCCTGAAAGGGATCACACTGGAGGTTCCTGCCGGCGAGGTGCACGCGATCATGGGGCCGAACGGGTCTGGCAAATCCACGACCTCATATGTCCTCTCGGGTAAAGATGGATATGAGGTGACGGGTGGCTCGGCAACGCTGGACGGCGTTGATCTCCTTGAGATGGAGCCGGAAGAACGTGCCGCCGCTGGCCTTTTCCTCGCCTTCCAATACCCGGTTGAAATTCCTGGTGTCGGCAACATGACCTTCCTGCGGACTGCGGTGAATGCCCAACGCAAGGCGCGCGGCGAAGCGGAATTGTCTGCGGCGGATTTCCTGAAAGTGGTCCGCGAACGGGCCAAAGCATTGAAAATTGATGCAGATATGTTGAAGCGCCCTGTCAATGTCGGCTTTTCCGGCGGTGAGAAAAAACGCAATGAAATTCTGCAAATGGCGATGCTTGAGCCCAAAATGTGCATCCTGGATGAGACCGATTCCGGGCTGGATGTCGACGCGATGAAGCTGGTCGCAGAAGGGGTCAACGCCTTGCGGGATGGCAAGCGGTCCTTCCTTGTGATCACACATTACCAACGCTTGCTCGACCATATCAAACCGGATGTGGTGCATATCATGGCCAATGGCCGGATTGTGAAAACGGGCGGGCCTGAGCTTGCGCTCGAGGTGGAACATAACGGCTATGCCGACATTCTGGCCGAGGTGGCTTAAATGGCGCTTGCAGCACATTCCGCAAAGCAGGAGGCAGCCCGCAATCGCCTGGACGCCTCGACGCTGCCCGAAGGTGGCGCCTGGATCACCGAGGCGCGCAAAGCCGCCCTGGCGCGCGTCCACGAGATGGGCCTGCCCAGCCGGCGCGACGAATATTGGCGGTTCAGTCGTCCTGACAGCCTGACCGCGGCCGAAGCCCCCTTGGCGGCGATTCTGGAAACAGACGAAAAGCCGGTTTTCTGCGACATCGACCGGCTGCGCCTGGTGTTTGTCGACGGTAAGCTCGATCTCGACATTTCAGACAAACTCGCGCTCGATCATATCGAGGTGGAAACCCTGGCCGATGCCGGAGCGCGGGATATTCACTGGGCTAAGGATTTATATGGCGTTCTGGAGACGCGGGGGCAGGTTCCCGTGGAACGGCCGCTGGCCGCGCTCAACACCGCGACGGCGACAGAGGGCGTTGTGATCCGGGTGACAGGCACGGCGCCAAAGCCGGTCTGCCTGCAATATCTGCGCGACAAGACCGGGGCCGATGCGACCGTTCACCATCTGGTAAAGGTGGAGCCGGGAGCGTCGTTCACATTGTTGGAAAACGGTCCCGCCGCGGATCGGATCTCCAAGGTTCTTGAGGTTGAGGTCGCCGAGGGCGGTCAGTTTCACCATATTCGCACACAGGGTCGCGATCATGAGCGGCGCAACCATGCCCATATTTTTGCCCGTCTCGGAAAAGAGAGTGAATTCAAAACCTTCACGCTGACCGTGAATGGGGCTTTCACCCGCAACGAATGCGTGGTCGAGATCCTTGGCGACGACGCGGTCGCGCATATCGCCGGTGCCTGCGCCGGTGATGCAGCCGAGGTGCCGTTTCACCAGGATGACACGGTTTTCGTGACCCATGGCGGGGTTAATTGCGAAAGCCGCCAGGTGTTCAAAAAGGTGCTGCGCAATGGGGCGACCGGGGTGTTTCAGGGCAAGATTCTGGTGAAAGAAGGCGCCCAGAAAACCGATGGCTACCAGATCAGCCAGGGTCTTTTGCTGGATGAAGACAGCCAGTTTCTCGCCAAGCCAGAGTTGGAAATCTATGCCGACGATGTCGCCTGTTCACACGGGTCGACCTCGGGTGCCATTGACGAGGCGGGGCTGTTTTATCTGACTTCGCGCGGCATCCCGCGTGAACAGGCCCAGGACATGCTTGTGCTCGCCTTCCTCGCCGAGGCGTTGGACGAAATCGAAAACGAAGAGATACGTGAGGATATCCACGGCCGTATGGAAGCCTGGATCGAGCGACACCGAGGCTAGGCCCATATGTTGAAGGACATCGCAAGGACATGGGTCAACGCGGCTGGCGTTCTGGAGGAGAAATCCTGGAAGCCGGTCCACGAAAACCATTTGCTTGGCTATCTGTTGATGGCGCTTCTGGTATCCTTTGCCCTGCGGTTTCCGGCCCTGACACGGATGCATGCCGAACTGGGCACCGGCGAACCGCTGGAGGCGTTTATCGCCGCCAATCTGGTTTCGACGATGTTGTTCGGTGCGCTGGCGGCCTATCTGCTGGCTGCGCTCAGCCATCTGACGGCGCGGGCCGTCGGAGGCCGGGGCAGCTGGCAACAGGCGCGGCTCGCGTTGTTTTGGTGCATGGTTGCCTTTCTGCCCTTTGGCGTTCTCATTGCGATTTTGGATATTTTCGCTGTGCCGGATCTGGTCGACAAGGGGGTCCGCCTGATCGTGATTCTGTTGTTTTTCAATGCGTGGATCCGAGGTCTTGCGGTGCTGGAACGGGCCCCATAGCTGGGAAAACTGCCTAAAGATTTGCGATAATTGGTCTTAATTCGCCCTGATTGCTTCTGCATGTTGTTTTTGAACAGGGGGCAAGACGCCGAGGTAGGACCCATGCATGCCGCCGATAACACGTATGTCGAACCCGCGCACCGTCGTGCGGAGTCCGGTATGATTATTCCGCGAGAGTCGTTGACCTTCCGCGTCTTGCGGTCGTGGTTTGACATCAAAGGCTCTGTTCGGTCGCTGATCATCCAAAAGCCCAGCGAATTTTATCTCTTCCTGCTGGTGCTTGGCTCGGACATGGCGTTTTTCCTGTCCTGGACCATGAAGGCGGTGATTGTGCCGAATGAAACCGGCGTTGCGCTGATATCCATCGAGGTGGGAGGCGTGTTCGTGGCGGCCTTCGTTCTGCGCACGGCGATCATGTATGTGTTTGCCATGGTGGTCGGCGCGGTCTGCCGGCTTTTTGGCGGGCGCGGCACCTGGCACAACACGCGGGTCGCAATTTTCTGGGGCGCCTTTGTCACCGCACCGTTCGGCGTTGCGGCGGCGATCCTGTCGGTTCTCTTTACCTATCTGGCGCTGTGGTTCCCGATCTTCAACGCCAACTGGATCAGCCTGCCGCCTTATTATCTGGGGCTGTTGCCGTTTGTCTGGTTCATTTCCGCCGGCGTCGCCAAAGTACATGGATTTCGCAAAACTTCGCCGATATTCCTCGCGATAAGTGTGGTTTCTCTTGTGGGCCTCGTGGGGGCTATGTACTTCTATGCCAGAGGAATGATCTGACGGCGGGATAGATGATTGATGATCTGAAAGAGTTGGTGCGATTGACGCTTTCAGATTCCGCCGCAACGGTTCGGTTCCTGAAAACCTACAGTCTTGATCGCGACCAGTTGTTTCAACTGGCGATTGCGGTCAACGCGATTGGGGTGATCATCGCGGCGGGTCTCGATTTTATCGCGCCGATGCCGGACAATCTTCCTTATGCGCGCCTGTTCGAAATGCCGCTTTTTGCGCTGGTCGCCTATACGGCCTTTTTGCTGATCGGGGTGCTTTTGTGCCATATCGTAGCCCGCGTGATGGGCGGTGACGGGGCGTTTGAGGATACATTCCTGGCCTTTATCTGGCTCCAGGCATTTGTCTTTGGGTTTCGGGCCATCCTTTTGGCGGTTGGCCTTGTGTCGACCAGCTTTGCGGCCCTGTTGAACCTAGGCTTTTCGTTTTGGTTCCTCTGGCTGTCAGCCGGCATTATCGCAGCGCTTTATGGTTTCCGGTCGCGCTGGAAAACTATGGCTGGTGTATTCCTGACAAGTTTACTATGTTTATTTCTTGTGGCCGCTGTTATGGCGGCATTCGTGGAGCTACCCGGACAAGTCTGAACATGTATGATGTCGAAAGAATCCGCGCCGATTTTCCGATTTTGGCGCGCGAAGTAAATGGAACCCCGCTGGTCTATCTCGATAGTGGGGCGTCGGCCCAAAAGCCGCAGGCGGTCATCGACGCTGTTACCCGCGGATATGCCGAGGAATATGCCAATGTGCACCGTGGGTTGCATTATCTGTCCAACCTTGCGACCGATAGATACGAGTCTGTTCGCGGCACCGTCCGAAAGTTTCTGAACGCCGCGCATGACGATGAAATCCTGTTCAATTCCGGCACGACAGAGGGGATCAACCTTGTGTCCTATGCCTGGGCCGCGCCGCGCCTTCAGGCCGGGGATGAGATCCTTTTGTCGGTGATGGAGCATCACGCCAATATCGTGCCCTGGCATTTCCTGCGTGAGCGTCAGGGCGTCGTCCTGAAATGGGTCGAGACCGAGCCGACCGGCGACCTGGACACAGAGGCCGTGATTGAAGCGATGGGGCCTAAGACGAAACTGGTTGCGATCACCCAGATGTCGAATGTGCTGGGCACGCGGGTCGATGTGAAGGCCATCACCGCCGCCGCCCATGCGCGCGGCATCCCGGTTCTGGTCGACGGCAGCCAGGCCGCCGTCCACGCCCCCGTGGATGTTCAGGATATCGGCTGTGACTTCTATGCGGTCACGGGCCACAAACTCTATGGTCCTTCGGCCTCTGGCGCGCTGTATGTCCGGCGCGAGCGCATGGCCGAGATGCGCCCGTTCTTCGGTGGCGGTGACATGATACGCGATGTCACCCGCGAGGGGGTCACATACAACGACCCGCCGCACAAGTTTGAGGCCGGAACCCCTGGTATTGTCCAGATGATCGGCTTTGGGGCCGCGCTCGACTATCTTATGGCGCTTGGGATGGACAATGTCGCCGCCTATGAGGCCGGGTTGCGTGACTATGCACAATCAAGGCTGTCCGGCCTCAACTGGCTAAACATACAAGGGACTCCCGCAAACAAGGGGGCGATTTTCTCGTTTACCATGCAGGGCGGGGCGCATCCCCACGACATTTCCACCATCGTTGACAAAAAGGGCGTTGCTGTCCGGGCCGGGCACCATTGTGCCCAACCTTTGATGCAGCATCTGGGTGTGTCCGCCACCTGCCGGGCGTCCTTTGGCCTCTATAATACAAAAGCCGAGGTAGACGCGTTGGTGTCCGCGCTGGAACTGTGTCACGAGTTGCTTGGATAAGTTTGCGCGACGGGGTCCGGGGCCTGCAATTCTCAATTGCGTCCGGTTCGGCCATCGCTTATACCGCGCGCCTAGGCACCTGTAGCTCAGCTGGATAGAGCGCTGCCCTCCGAAGGCAGAGGCCAGAGGTTCGAATCCTCTCAGGTGCGCCACTTCCCGCAATCAAACATCTGGCGTATTCTGCGCGACTTTGGGTGGTGACGACGGGCCTGTTTGGGCACGGCGTGGGCTGGGCCTGTTATGCGATGGTGTCAGGCCGCGGCAGGGCTTCAAAGCCAAGGTCCTTTTCGGGATAGTCGACGATCATGCGGCGCTGCGCGATGGTGTTTTTCCATGTTCCGGGCGCGATATAGTCGCCCGCGACATCGGAACCTTTCAGCACCAATGCCAGTCTGGTCTGTAACAGGGCCAACCGGTGCGTGGTTCGAAAATAGGCGTAGCTTTTCAGGTTTTGTGAGACCGAGGCCAGAGCCGCAGAAAATGACGTATATCCGGTCACCAGATGTTCCGCCGCCAGAAGCCGGGTGATATCTGTGCGCACGCTGCGGTCGGGGTTGAACCGTACCGTGATGCCTTGCTGATCGGCCCACACCTCCAGCGCGAAAAACGCCGGATTGGCATAGTCGGTTGTGATGATTTCGATCTCCTGGCGGCCGGTCTGGTCCATCAGGCGCCGAATGGCTCCGGTGTAAAACGACAGCGGCGGCTGGACGTAATTGCCGTTTTGACGTTGCCGGTTCCACATTACATCGCCGGCGCGGAGACTGACTGTAATTGCGGATTGTTCCGGCGGAACCGGCAACCATTTCAAGGCCGGGACCAGTTCGGAATCCAGCAGGGCCAGTGTCGCAGCGGGCTCGGCTGATTTCAGGGACGTGAACATATGCTCGGCGAAAAAACCGTTCCGCAAGCCAGCTTTCGACGACAATAAACGGGGGGTGCCGTGGCGAAACCGGTCGTGGTCGCCAAGCCAGCGGAAGGGATGAAAAATGCGCGGGATGCCCTCGGCCTTGGCAAAGACCAGGGCGTTGCTGATCTGGATCAGGTTGTTGCCGAAATTGCCCGTCGATGGCAGCCACAAATAATCGACCTGGCCGCGGGCTGCGCGCCAGAGATTGCCCGTCGCGTCGACCCGGCGGTTGGCATATTGGAACCAGTTGCCCGTCAGGGTCGCGCGCGGAATATTTTCTGCACCGAACCGCGCGGCCAGCGCGTCTGCGGCACGATCCGCCAAAGCGGTGGATGGCCACAGGCTCAGCCGCGCGGTCCAGTCTGACCCGGCCGCGCCAATCTGTTTCGTCGATTTTGCCGAAGTTTTGGTCATTTCCGACCCGTTCTGCCCATTTCTCATAGATAGCGAAGCCGGAGCCGGCTGGAAAGATGGCAGATTTCCCGGCCCAAGCGGCAATTTGGGCGCAACAAGCGCTTGACGGGCATATCCAGCGGCCCTAAAACGCCGCTCACGCCGCGCCCTTCGGGGGTGGCTGGATCAGGTGGCGGTTGTAGCTCAGTTGGTTAGAGTGCCGGCCTGTCACGCCGGAGGTCGCGGGTTCGAGCCCCGTCAACCGCGCCACTGATCCCGGCAAAAGGCGCCCTATGGGGCGCTTTTTTCGTTTGGTGGCGGTGGCGGCGTGCCAAAGGATGTGCCGCGCTCAAATCCAATCCCGCAACCATCTGTTGAAGATACACCCGGCCCGACGGTCATGCTTGCAGGGGCCGCTGTAATAGACCCCGCATTTTTTTGGCCCGCCGCTCGGTCAGGATGGCGGTTCTCTGTGTCACCCTGCCCATGATCCGGTGGACGGCTTGTTGATCAGGCCGGCGCCGGGGCCGGGCCTCGGGGGCGCAACAGGATCGTGCCAACCAGCAGAAGGTTCAGCAACCCGGCCGCCGCGGCCACGCCAAAGGCCGTGGAATAGCCGCCGGTCATGTCGAAGAACATTCCGCCCAGAAAGCCGCCATTTGCGTGGCCAAGGGCGCCGAACATATTGACTTTGCCAAGGGCGCTGCCGCGTCGTGACGGGTGGGTCAGGGCAGCGGTCGAGGCGAGAACCCCGGTCATCACCCCGGCATAGCCAAAGCCGTACACCACGGCATAGATCTTGAACGCGCCAAGCGTGTCGATCAGCGTGAAACCATAGATCATCACCGTCATCCACGCTGTGGCCGTCATATAGGCAGGCACCGCGCCGATCATATCGACCAGCTTGCCACAGGCGATCCGCCCGGCGATGCCGGCCATCAGCATGATGAATATGACACCTGCGGCTTCCTCATTGGTGAAACCCCGATCGCGCACGAGGGGCACCAGATGGACCAGCGGCACCGACATACAGGTACAGCACAGGAAAATGGCAGCGCAGAGGGTGGGAATGACGATCCGCTCTGGCGGATAGACCGAATCGCGGGCGGATTGCATCGCCCGGCCGCTGGCACCCGTCACCGGAGGTGGCCGTAAAAGTGTGGCCAGCGGCACCAGGATCGCCAGCATCACCAGCCCGGTGATCGCAAAAGTGGTCGAGGTGCCAAATTGCGAGATCAGCTTCGATGACACGAAGGGCACGGTGCCCTGGCCAAGGGCCTGTCCGGCCGAGGCGATGCCAATTGCCAGGCCGGCGCCAACCGGGAACCAGTTGCCCACTGCGGCGATGATCGGCGCAAAAATCGCCCCTGCGCCGAAAAGCCCGGAAATCCCCATCAATACGTAAAATTGCCAAAGCGCCGTCGCCTGCGAGGCCGCGAGATAACAAAGCCCGAGGATCGTTGCCCCGACAAGCACCACTTTGCGCGTGCCACGCCGGTCCGCCAGCGGTCCGGCCACCAAGCCGCCGACCGCCAGCCCAATCAGGCCGACGACATTGATCATCGAGATTTCCGACCGGCTCCAGCCAAAGGTCTCTTCCATGGGGATGATAAAGGCCGAGATGCCGTTCATCGTGGCCCCCATCGCAATCCCCAGCATCAGTGCGGCGGCGATCGCGACAAGCCAGCGATAGGCGGGCAAGGCTTCCGGGTTGGTCATTTAGGCACCTCATACAGGGGCTATGGCGCAGCCTTTTGGCCCATTAGGGGGTGCCGGAGCGGGGCTGTGCGATCCGATGAGATCAGGCTATCAGGTCCCTGGTCTGCCGTCACTTGGAAAACCGCCGAAAGACAATTGACCTTGTGGGCGGGCTCGACTATCCCGAGCCTCACGCGCGGTTGTAGCTCAGTTGGTTAGAGTGCCGGCCTGTCACGCCGGAGGTCGCGGGTTCGAGCCCCGTCAACCGCGCCATTCCCCTCAGCTCTGCCGTTGAATGATCGTTGGGCGGCAACGCCTGTTCCCCGGCACGTGGCGGCGCGGATCCCTGTCTGTCGGACGCTGGCGGACCGCCAGATCCCCCGTCCCTCCGCACGCCGTGAAGGCGTTGCCTTTTGTCGCCCCGCTCCGCCTCTGCGGCGTGAAGGCCCATTGCCTGTCAGGGAACCCAACGCTTAGGGTCGCAACAACGAAATTCTATACGAGGTGTGATCATGACCGCATTGCTTCCCGATATCGACCCGGACGGGCTCCTGGAATTCTCGGTGGTGTTCACCGACCGGTCGCTCAACCATATGAGCCAGCGTTTTCAGGGTGTGATGCGCGATATTTCGGCCATCTTGAAAGAAGTGTATAACGCCGATCACGTCGCCGTCGTGCCCGGTGGCGGCACCTATGCGATGGAGGCGGTGGCCCGCCAGCTGGCAACCGGTCAGCACGCTCTGGTGATCCGCAACGGGTTCTTTTCCTTCCGGTGGAGCCAGATATTCGAAATGGGCGCGATCCCGGCCACCGAAACGGTGATGAAGGCCCGGCGGACGGGCAATGCCGTGGATGCGCCCTTCGCACCGGCACCGATTGACGAGGTTGTGGCGCGCATCGCCAAGGAAGCTCCCGCCGCTGTCTTTGCCCCCCATGTGGAAACCGCCAGCGGGATGATCCTGCCGGACGATTATATCCGCGCGGTGGCCAAGGCGGTTCATAAGGTCGGCGGGCTGTTCGTACTGGATTGCATTGCGTCGGGTACGGCCTGGGTCGATATGAAGGCCCTAGGAGTGGATGTGCTTATCTCTGCCCCGCAAAAGGGCTGGAGCGCGTCGCCTTCGGCCGGGCTGGTCATGTTGAACGAGGCTGCGCGAGCCCGTGTGCAGGAAGCAAGCTCGACCAGTTTTGCCATTGATCTCAAGAAATGGCTGACAATCATGGAGGCCTATGAGGGCGGCGGTCACGCCTATCACGCCACCATGCCGACCGATGCGCTGACCCGGTTCCGTGACATCATGCTGGAAACGAAGGAGCTTGGGTTTGACCGCTTGCGCGACGCGCAATGGGAGCTTGGCGACCGCGTGCGCGCGGCATTGGCGGCGCGGGGCATCCGCTCGGTCGCGGCCGAGGGGTTCGGCGCGCCGGGGGTTGTCGTCAGCTTTACCAGTGATCCGGGCGTTCAGAATGGCAGCAAGTTTGCCGGGATCGGCGTGCAGATTGCCGCGGGTGTGCCGCTGCAATGTGATGAGGGGGCGGATTATGCGTCGTTCCGGCTGGGGCTGTTCGGATTGGACAAACTGAAAGACGTGGACGGGGCGGTGGCGCGGCTCGAAGCGGCCCTGGATCAGGTCTTGTCCTCATAGGATTTGGCGAGGCGGGCAGGGGACGCGCCGGTGGTATAGCGGGCCAGCCGCCATAGATTGGCAGCCCCCTGGCGAAATGGCCCGTTCGCCTCATACCGGGCAAAGCTGGTCGTCGCGGTGGCGGCGAGCGGTGTGATCGGGACCGTCAATCGGCGGGCAAGGGCGACATCCTCCATAAGCGGCAGGTCGGGATAGCCGCCGATTTCGGCCAGGGTCTCGGCATGGATCAACAATCCCTGATCGCCATAGGGCAGGCCGATCGCCTTTGTGCGAAAATTGGCCCAACCGGCGATCCAGCGCGGCGCGCGCCCGGTGCCGTCAAACCGCAGGCGAAAACAGGCCGCAGGTTTTTGGCTGGAATTTGGGGCGGATCGCAGGTGGGCCATCACCTCGGCACTCCAATCCGGTGACAGGGATGTGTCGGCGTGAAGGAACAACAACCAGGGCGCACGGGCGGTATTGGCACCTCGGCGCATTTGCGCTCCGCGCCCGGCTGCGCCCCGGACAAGCGTTGCCCCCGCAGCATCGGCAATCCTGTTCATGGCATCATCCGAGCCGCCATCCGACAGGATCACCTCGCGGATCAGCCCATCCTCCAGACCCGGCGCAAGGGCCGCCAAAGTCGGGCCCAGCCCGGCAGTGGCGTTCAGCGTCGGAATGATGACCGAGATCGGTGCGGGCAATTCGGAACTCCTTTCGGGGGATTTACACTGGAAGGTCGGCAGTCAACGCTTATATAGGCGAGAAAGGCAGAGAGGGGCCATAATGAGTTTGGATACGTCAAGGACCGTGCTTGCGGTCACCGGGACTGACCGGGTGAAATTCCTGCAAGACCTTGTCACCAACGATCTGGCCGGCGCCGAGGGCCGGCTGATCTATGCCGCCCTTCTGTCGCCTCAGGGGAAATACCTGTTCGATTTCTTTGTGTTACAAGAGGATGACCGCATCCTGATTGACGTGGCCGAAGGCGCGGCGGCGGCCCTTGCGCAGCGCCTTACGATGTACAGGCTTCGCGCGGATGTTGCGATTACAGCGACGGATATCCCGGTCAGCCGGGGTCTGGCCCCCGATCCTGACGGCGCCTTTGCCGACCCCCGCGAGGCGGCGCTTGGCTGGCGGCTTTACGGCAACCAGGACGCGGCACCGGTGGATTGGACGGCCTTGCGGGTGGCGCATCTGGTGCCCGAAACCGGGGCCGAGCTGATTGCCAATGACAGCTACATCCTGGAATGCGGCTTTGAACGGCTGCACGGCGTTGATTTCCGCAAAGGCTGTTATGTCGGCCAGGAGGTCACGGCCCGCATGAAGCACAAGACCGAATTGCGCAAAGGTCTGGCGCGGGTGGTTCTGGACGGGGAGGCCACGCCGGGCGACGCGATTCTGCGAGAGGGCAAGGCAATCGGCACACTTCACACGATTGCCGGCGACAAGGCGATTGCCTATCTCAGGTTCGATCAGGCCGGTGAGGGGATGCACGCCGGGGCGGCCGGGCTGCGCCTTGATACGGATCAGCCCGCCTGACCGGATTCAGGTGTTGCGCACCAGCTTGGCGAAGGCGTCAAATATCTCGGTATTCGCGGCGATAATCTCACCATCCAGCGGGTTGTCGCTCGGTGCGATTCCCTCGACGAAGCCGCCGGATTCCTTCACCAGCATGATCCCGGCAGCCACATCCCAGGGTTTCAGGCGGCGCTCCCAAAACCCGTCATACCGGCCCGCCGCCACATAGGCGAGGTCAAGGGCCGCCGCGCCCCAACGCCGGACCCCGGCACAGGCGGGCAATATCCGGGCGAGGTCTTGCAGGGTTTCCGGCAGATCGGCGCGGCCGGAAAAGGGCAGGCCGGTGGCAAAAACCGTTTCGCTCATTTTATGGCGACCTGAGACGCGCAAACGATGGTCATTGACCCAGGCACCGCCGCCACGTTCTGAGGTGAACAATTCGTCCTTCACCGGGTCATAGACGACGGCTGCGACGATATCGCCCTTGTGCTCCAGCGCGATGGAGACCGCCCAATGGGGCAAGCCGTGCAGGAAATTCGTGGTGCCGTCCAGCGGATCAACGATCCAGCGCCGGGTCGGGTCGGTGCCGGGGGTTTCCCCGCTTTCCTCGCCCAGCCAACCGTAATTCGGACGCGTGGTTGTCAGCTCCTCGCGGATCACCTCTTCGGCGCGCAGATCCGCACGTGATACGAAATCGCCCGGACCTTTCTTCGAGACCTGAAGTTTCTCGACCTCGCCAAAATCCCGCAACAGGCCGCGGCCCGCCTTGCGAGCAGCCTTGATCATGAGGTTCATATTTGCGCTGGCTTTGGTCATGGCGCGTCCTTCATCGGTTTCGGACCCGCTCTATACGCGCGGTGTTTGGGTTTGTCCAAGGGGGATTATTCCGCTTCGTTTGAAACAGCTGAAAACCTAGGGGGAATTGCCTTTGGCCCCGGACCTGCGATGAAATGCGCTTGGAACGCAATTGTTTACCGTCCATGGTGCCCACACGGACCCCGGAATGGACGGTTCACACAGGAGACCCCAGATGAGCGCACGCGAAAACAAGGCCGGATTACAGGTTGCCGTAGAATTGGTGCGCTTTGCCGAAGACCGCGCCCTGCCGGGCACCGGCATTGCCCCGGCGGATTTTTGGGCAGGACTGGCCGATCTGGTTGCCACGCTTGGACCGAAAAACCGGGCATTGCTGGCGCGGCGCGAGGATTTGCAGAAAGCCATTGATACCTGGCACCGCGATCAGAAAGGCCAGCCGCATGACGCGGCAAGCTATGAGGCGTTTTTGCGCGAGATCGGATACATTGTGCCCGAAGGCCCGGATTTCTCCGTGGAAACCCGGAATGTTGACACGGAAATCGCAACCATTGCCGGACCCCAGCTGGTCGTCCCGGTGATGAATGCCCGCTATGCGCTGAACGCCGCCAATGCGCGCTGGGGGTCCCTATATGACGCGCTTTACGGCACCGATGCGCTGGGGGATCTGCCAAAGGCTGGCGGTTTTGATCCGGCGCGCGGTGCGCGGGTGATTGCCTGGGCCAAAGACTTTCTCGACCAGAATTTCCCCCTGCGGGCTAAAAGCTGGGCGGCGCTGGACGATCTCGCGGCCGTGGCCGACGGGCTTGCGACTGCGGACCAGTTTGCCGGAACCACCGACAGCGGCGTCATCCTGTCGAATAACGGTTTACACGTCTATGTCCGCGTTGATCGCGACAGTACGATCGGGGCCACCGACCCGGCGGGGATTTCAGATATTCTTTTGGAATCGGCCCTGTCGGCGATCATGGATTGTGAAGATTCTGTCGCGGCGGTCGATGCCGAGGACAAGGTTCTGGCCTATTCGAACTGGCTGGGCCTGATGCGCGGGGATCTCAGCGAAACCGTGTCAAAAAACGGCAAAACCTTTGCGCGGGAACTCGACCCCGATTTCGATTTTATGGATCGGGCGGGCAATCGGCGCAGTCTGAAGGGCCGCGCCCTGATGCTGGTCCGCAATGTCGGCCATCTGATGACCAACCCCGCCATTCTGCAAGCGGATGGTGTCGAGGTCCCCGAAGGGCTGATGGACGCGATGTTCACCACTTTGTGTGCCATGCATGATTTGCAGCGTTCCGGCGGCAACTCGCTCACCGGCTCGGTCTATGTGGTGAAACCGAAAATGCACGGCCCCGAGGAGGTCGCTTTTGCAAATGAGGTTTTCAGCCGGGTCGAAAAGGCTTTGGGGCTGCCGCAATATACCGTGAAACTTGGCATCATGGACGAAGAACGCCGGACCTCGGTGAACCTGAAAGAATGCATCCGTGCGGCAAAGCACCGGGTGGCCTTCATCAATACCGGCTTCCTTGACCGGACAGGGGATGAGATTCACACTTCGATGGAAGCCGGTGCCATGATCCGTAAGGGCGACATGAAGGGCACTGCCTGGATTGCCGCCTATGAGGACAACAATGTCGACATAGGTCTTGCCTGCGGGCTGCGCGGCAAGGCACAGATTGGCAAAGGCATGTGGGCGGCCCCCGACCTGATGGCCGATATGCTGAGCCAGAAGATCGGCCACCCGCGATCCGGCGCCAATTGTGCCTGGGTCCCAAGCCCGACC
>Ga0070726_10002931_pt1 | contig 14910 bp, 7 predicted proteins | sample tdAd471_FD_67275 | JGI IMG/M metagenome (GOLD analysis project Ga0070726, IMG submission 67275) | Marine sediment microbial communities from the Atlantic coast under amendment with organic carbon and nitrate - tdAd47.1 | ecosystem: Environmental > Aquatic > Marine > Coastal > Sediment | place...
CAAACGCCCGGAACAGGAACGCGAGAATAAACGCGACGATGATCGACTCGAATGTTTCTCGGGTTCCGTCCTGCTTTGACAGCTTTGCCTTGCCATTCGTTGAGGATGCCGGCGAGCCGGATCTGCTTGCCTCACCGGCGTCGGTGTCTGTCTGTTTCTTTGATTTGGCCATGAGTCGCGGCGCTCGCTGGGGGCGGAGTTCGATGAGAGTTCTGGAGACTTCGACTGGGGGCTCAGGCTGCAGAGGTCAGCACTGCGTTGAACGCCCGGTTGCCGGCGGCACGTTGAACAAGGTGTGAGCGGCAGATTGCGGTGCGGACACGGTTACTGCTTTCGATCCGTCAAAGTTTCGATCCGTCAGTGTTTCAGTGCCGGGTCGGACTACCGGACAAACCGCATCCGCGCGAAGTCCGGAACGCGGATGCTGCGAGCCTGGCCGGCGAAGTGCAACTCGCCCGGTCGAGACGGCAGGTGAACAATCAGGGGACGGCCAACAATCAGGTGGCGGGCGACCGTCGGGCTCTTCCAGCCGCGGCTGTCCAGCGAAACCGGGCTGTTGTCTCCGAGGAAGAAGAATTCGTCATCGGCCAGCTGCACCGGCTCCTTGATGCCGTGCCGGTAATCGTAGGCCGTGTAATGGACGTCGCGGTACAGGCACAGACTGGTGACGTCGACCATGCCGCCGCGGGCTCCGAACTGCACGGTCCGACCGGCGGCGTCTGCGACCTCAGCGGTTGTCCCACTGAGATCGGTCGACTGAGCAGAAGCCAGAACGATTTCCTGGCTGTCCGCTGCGGATTCCGGCGAGTTGTCTTGCGGCGTGGGCGGCGAGAACTCTTCCAGTGGCTGGTCGAGATCGGCGGACAGGACTTCGACGGCGTTCAGGCCGACAATGAGCTGCCGGTCAAATGTCGAAACGTCAACTTCGATCGGTTCCGCGAACGATTCAACCGCGACCGGGGCGGCGACGAGAGGCCGCTTGCCGGTTGCCATCAGCCAGGCAGCGTGCTCGGCACTGTGGCCGCTCATCCAGACGGCGACCTCGCGCGCTTCGCGGTCGAGCCGCACGACGGCAAAGCGATCACGGTTTCGCAGCATCGCCGAAAACTGGCCCCGCGACTCCGGAAACGCCACGCGGCAGCTCAGCATGAGATCGTGCACGATCGTGTCCTCGCGCGACCGCGACGGACTGTTGTAACCATACGTGTCGGTAATCGGTCCGGGCTGCTGCGGTTCGAGGCCGGGTCGTCGGAGACCGTCATCGCCGGGACCTCCCGCAGCGATCGTCGCCGTGGGTGCTGCGTCGAGATTCGGTCGACTGCGGGCCGGATCACGGCGGAGATTGAAATAGTTGACCCAGGCGAAATCCGGGTTGATTCCTGACGCGACCTGCGTCGAATGGTCCGCTGGCGAAAAGCTGAACTGATTGGCGTCGTGTTTCCAGCCGGCTTCTGGCAGCCAGCGCGCGAACGCCCGGTCGAGCTGCGGATAATGGCCATCGTCGAACACGGGGATCCGCATCGATCGCTGCGTCGCGAAGGACTTGCGGGCGCGCTCGTCATTGATAAAGACGTCGCCGTCTCGGATCTGAACTTTCTCGCCGGGCCGACCGATCGTCCGCTTCACATAAGCCTGCGTCGGTTCGTTCGGGTTCAGGAAGACGGCAATCTCCCAGCGGTCCGGGTCGCGGAACGAGAAGGCTTCCTTGAAGACAAGCAGCTGATCGCCACTGTTTTTCGGGACCGAAGAGGCGTCGATCTGTGACTGCTCACAGTTCGGGCAGCTGACTTCGTGAGCCTGGCCCGACGATCCATCATCAAAGGCGACACCGACCGCAAACTGAAAACCGCAGTCCGGACATTTCACTCGCTTGTGATAGCCGAGCAGTGTGGGAGCCATCGACCCCGTCGAAATGATGTAGCCTTCCAGCACGAACGAACGGAAGACGATGACAGCGATTGCCAGGCAGAGGAACGATTCGAGAATGTGTCGCGTCGTCGTTTCGCCAATCGGTTGCGACGGGGCGGTTTTGAGCGGCGACGGCAGAGCGGGTTCAGCAGCCGGCCAGCGGGGCTCGGGTGCGACCGAGTAAAAGTCGCCGGGAGCGACGATCTCGCGACGGGCTGATGTGCCGCCGCTTTTCGCCCGTTCCTGCTCCGGCTGAGTTGAGACGCCCCTCTGAGTCGAGACGCCGCCGCGGCGCAGCTCGTTCACACTGGGAGGCGGTGTCGCAGGCATTGACAGCTCGAATCCAGACGGTGGACGAATCAGGAAAAGGCGGGACGTTTGAACCGCAGGCTGTTGCCCGCAGGCAGCAGGCGGAGTCCCGAATCGTAACCGGAACTGCCCGCCCGTGTCTTCGCCGATGCGGACGTTTCGCTCGGTCAACCGACCCGTCCAGACAGTACGACGGGGAAAATCGTAGCAGATAATCTCACCTTGACCGTTCTGGCAGAATGCGAAGAATCCGCGACCTGCTCAGCAAGGCAAAGGATTGCCGGATTGAGCGTTTCGTTTACCGGTCCCAGCGCTCGGCGAATCGGCTCGCCCTCGATCCCGCTGGCCGGACAGGGAGGTCCGAGTTCATGCCGCTGTCGCTTCCCGCGGTGCCCGTGCCGGTCAGTCTGCGTCGCCTGCTGCCTCAAGCCAGTTTTGTCGGCTGCGGCGAGATCATTGCCGTCGACGTGACCGACGACAGTCGCCAGGCCGGTCCGAATTCCGTCTTCGCCGCGATTCCCGGCACGAAGTCTGACGGCACTGTATTCGTCCCCGAAGCGGTCGCTCGCGGATGCACCGCGGTTCTGGCCTCGCAGCCGCTGGCAAACACATCCGTGCGGCAGTGCATCGTGCCCGATGTCCGGACAGCTTACGCGAGACTCTGCCAGGCTCTGTATGGCCACCCGGCCTCGCGTTTGCAGATCGCTGGCGTCACCGGCACGAACGGCAAAACAACGACCGCCTGGATGCTCCGCTCACTGCTGTCAGCCGCCGGTCGGCGCTGCGGTCTGCTCGGCACGGTCGAGTACTCAGATTCTGCCATCAACGAGCCGGCATCGCTGACGACTCCCGATTCGAAGACTGCTGCCATCTGGTTTCGCCGCATGCTCGAAGCCGGCTGCTCGCACGCGGCGGTTGAGCTGTCGAGTCACGCGCTGCATCAGAGCCGCCTGGCCGGCGTGCCGCTCAACGCAGCCGTGATCACAAACATCACCCAGGATCATTTCGACTATCACGCTGACATTGACGAGTACACCGCGGCCAAAGCTCGCATCATTGAGCAGGTGACGGCGGGAGGCGTGATTGTCATCAACGTCGACGATCCTGGCGCCCGGCGACTGCTGCGAACCGCCGAACGCTCCGCCCGCCGCATCGTCACAACGTCGATTGTCGAATCTCGCGTCGAGGCCGAGGCGTCGGACGCAACGCTTCGAGCGATCATCAACAGCGAGTCACTGACCGGAACCGACTTCGTCGTTCTGTCCGGCGATGGCGAGTTCAATGTGAGTCTGCCGCTGCCCGCCCGCCACAACGTCTCGAACGCGCTGGCCGCAATCGCTGTCGCCCGGCACTTCGGTGTCAAACCGTCGGCCATTGTTGAATCGCTTGCCGTTCTGTCGAGTGTGCCGGGTCGGCTGGAACCGATCGAATCAGCTCGCGGCGTTCGCGTCTTCGTCGACTATGCCCACACGGACGACGCGCTCCGGCGGGTCGTCGACGGGCTCAAGTCGCTGACTGACCACCGAGTGATCTGCGTGTTCGGAGCGGGAGGCGATCGCGACCGTAAGAAACGTCCGTTGCTCGGCGAAGCGGCAGCGCACGCGGACTTCGCCATCGTCACGAGCGACAACCCGCGGACCGAGCCCCCGCAGTCCATCATCGAAGACATCGTCGCCGGCTTTCCCATCGGCTTCTCGCAGTTTCACATCGAACCGGACCGCCGCCGCGCGATCGAGTTCGCTCTGAGCGAAGCCCGCGAAGGCGACTGCGTTCTGATCGCCGGCAAAGGCCACGAACGCGAACAGATCGTTGGCACCGAGCGATTGCCGTTCGACGACCGAGCCGTCGTGCAGGACCTGCTGTCTCGAACGGTGCCGGCTCCGAAGATTCTGCAGTCGGATGCCCACAGGTCGGCGAGTGCTCCAATGAACGTGAAATGCGGTGTAGTGGACGAGGTTACGAGTCCCCAACAGACCGTCCGACACAGGGACTCGTAACCTCGCCCATTACGGCAACCACTGCAACTTTTTGCCACCGCCCGGTCTCACGCTGTCCAGCAACAGGTGACGCGCTCATGGAATTCACTCTGAACGAAATCGTGGCAGCAACCGGCGGCGTCTTGCGGAACACGGACGGGTTGAGCATCTCGCTCGACCAGCCGCTGCGAATCCGCACGGACTCGCGCGAGGTTGTCGCCGATTCGATCTTCTGGGCACTCCGCGGCGACACTCACAACGGCCACGACTTCGTTCCGTCGGTCGCCGATGTCGCGACCTGCTGCGTCGTCGAGCGTCGCTGGCTGCGAAAACTCCGCGAGCCGATCGCGACTCCGATCATCGCCGTCGACGATTCGCTGGCCGCACTCGGGCAACTGGCCGCCTGGAACCGGCAGCGAGGCCCTCTGCAGGTCGTCGGTATCACGGGGAGCTTCGGCAAGACGACGACGCGAGAAATGATCCACACCGTGCTGAGCAGCCGTTTCAGCTCGCACCGCAGCCCGCGTAACTTCAACAACCATTACGGCGTCCCGCTGACGCTGCTCGGCATCAACTCGCAGACGGAAGTTGCCGTCGTCGAACTCGGCGCGTCGGCTCGCGGTGAGATTACTCGACTGTGTGAAATCGCGACGCCGGACATCGGAGTCATCACCGGCATCGGCCACGCACACGCTGCCGACTTTGGCGGCCCGGAACACGTTGTCACTGCCAAGGGAGAACTCGCCGCCGCCCTGCCCGGTCGAGGCGTCCTGTTTCTGTGGGGCGACGATCCCAAGGCAAACGAACTCGCGGCCCGAGCATCCTGCCGCGTCATCCGCGTCGGCCTCGGCCCGCACAACGACCTGCGAGCAGACTCAGTCGTCCAGAACGCCGAGACGCTCGAAGTAACCGTCGAACATGTAACGCTCCGCGTCCCGCTCGTCGGTCGACACTTCGCGCGGTCTGTTCTGCTGGCCGTCGCGGTCGGTCGCGAGTTCGGCATTCCGCTCAACGAAATCACTGACGCCCTCGTCAGCTTTCAACCAGTAAAAGGCCGCGGCACCGTCGAGCGGATTGGCGACTGGACTGTCATCGACGACAGCTACAACGCGAGTCCCGAGGCCATGCAGGCGGCGATCGCTCTGCTGGGCAGCTTCGAAACCGATGGCCAGCGAATCCTGATCACCGGCGACATGCTCACACTCGGCAACCTGTCCGCAGTCAGCCACGAGGAAGCCGGTATCAGTGCCGCCGCAGCCGATATCGATCACGTTCTCTCAGTCGGCGAGTTCGCCCCCGAACTCATCCGCGGCGCCCGAGACACCGGCCTCGACATCCTGCGCGCCCGGACCTTCGACACCCACGCTGCCCTGACAGCTCACCTCACAAGAATCCTCAGCCCCAACGACGTTCTTCTGGTCAAAGGCTCGCGAGCCACCCAGATGGAGAAGGTCATCACCTGGCTGAAGCAACACGCCGCTTCCGACATTTCCGGGCAAACTGAAAACCAAAGAGATCCAAAGTGTGAGACAACAAGTCCCCTCTCCCCCGCTGTTAGCGACGGAATGCAGACAAAACTCCAATGCGGGGGAGAGGGCTAGGGAGAGGGGGCACCTCTCTCGCCCTCTCCCCCGAAGCAATCCCGCTCCTGAACTCGTACCCACAACTCGGGAGAGAGGGAGCTTCTTCCCCGTCTCCTCTGCTCCCCATCTCGCCCTCCCAAAATGCTCCTCTGGCTCCTCCACACTTTCCGCCCGTTTCTCGAACAGCTCGAACTGCTGACCTCCGGGGACTCGCGCGTCTTTCTGACCGGGCGGATTGCTCTGGCGAGTCTGACGTCGTTCGTCGCCGCGCTGCTGCTCGGGCCGATTCTGATCGGCTGGCTGAAGGGCCGATTTCAGGAGCGCATCGCCAGCGACTCGGACCGGCTCAACGAGCTGCACGCTGGCAAACAGTCGACACCGACGATGGGCGGCCTGTTTATCTGCGCTGCGATTCTGATTGCCGCCGTGTTGTGGGGAGACCTCAGCAGTCCGTACACGCTCAGTGGCATCGGCATCGTCGCGACGTTTGGCGGCCTCGGAGCGTGGGACGACTGGGTCAAACTCAGCTCGAAGCAGAACGGCCTGAAGGTCCGGCAGAAGTTCGTCGTCCAGTGGCTGCTGGCGTTCGCCTTCGCGGCGGCGCTGTACGTCACGCATCGCGACGTGCCGCAGGGCCTGAGCCTGGTCATCCCGATCGGTGGAGCCGCGATCCCGCTGGGCATCGCGTTCGTTGCCTGGGCCGCGTTCGTGCTCGTCGGCAGTTCCAACGGAGTGAACCTGACCGACGGTCTCGACGGCCTGGCAAGCGGCTGCATGGTGTTTGCCGGCGGAGCATTCACCGCGCTGACCTACCTGGCTGGCCACAAAGAGATGGCCGATTACCTGGCAATCCCGTACGTCGCCGGCGTTGGAGAACTCGCCGTCGTGATGGGCGCGCTGGTCGGCGCGATGCTGGGTTTTCTGTGGTTCAACTGCTACCCGGCCCAGGTCTTCATGGGCGACGCTGGCTCGCTGCCGATCGGAGCGTTACTCGGCCTGGCCGCCCTGGCCGCGCGTCAGGAGATTCTGCTGGTCATCGTCGGCGGCGTGTTCGTAGCGGAAACACTGAGCGTCATCGCCCAGGTCGGCTGGTTCAAACTGACCGGCACCCGAGTCCTCGCCTGCAGCCCCCTGCACAACCATTTTCTGTTCAAGGGCGACCACGAAATCAAAATCGTCACCCGCTTCTGGATCACGTCCGCCTTGTTAGCCGTCCTCGCCATCGCCAGCCTGAAGATTCAATAGTTGGTCGGCACGTCGAGGAAATTGAGCTGCGTCTCTCGGTGTCACCAAGGCATTCAGTGCTACGTGGAATCTTGATTTTATTGCCGAGCCACGATAGCTTCAGTCCACTTATCTTGCCCGCCATTCACTCACGAGTGAGTCTTCAGTGGACTTTCCGAGTTCCGATCTGCTTTCGATCATCTATCACTTGCTGCCCGGCTTCGTCGCCGCGTGGGCATTCTATGGATTGACTGCCCACAGAAAGGCGGAACCATTTGAGCGAGTCGTTCACGCTCTGATTTTCACGGCCATCGCTCGCGCGTTCGTCGTGTCAACAAATGCGGCGATCTTATGGTCTTCGCAATTTGCTCGACTTGGATGCCTATCGTCCACAGCAATTCAATCGCATGAAGCCGAATTCGTCTGGAGCGTGATCGCTGCGGTTCTTTTGGGCGTCACTGCAGCAGCTCTCGCAAACACAAACAAACTTCACGCTGCGCTGCCTGACTGGATTACGAAGCGCACCTCTTATCCGTCGGAATGGTTTAGCGCATTCCAACGTACACAGTCCTTCGTGTATCTCCACTTTAAAGACGGACGGAGAATCTGGGGATGGCCTGAAGAGTGGCCAGACCATCCTGATGTCGGGTATTTTGTTCTGATGCGGCCAGAATGGGTACTTGACGACAATCAACGCGTCCCACTTGTGATCACGGAGCGGATGTTAATACCGGCGTCGTGCGTTGAATTTGTCGAGTTTGAAAAGGACCTAAGTAAGTTCGATGAATCAATGCGATCGTCACTCGACGACGCCGAGAAACGCGTAGTTGGCTTCAATCAGGATTCTGTTCCAGACGTAAAGGATGAAAGCGAATGAGCGAAACACCAAAAACCTCATCAAATTCCGATTGCAGCGAATACGAAAAGTATTCGATGAACGGAGCCCCGCCACAAAACGCGATTAGAATTCACGGACAAGAACGCCCGACATCGCCACCACCACCTGCGCCCAAGTCGCAAAGCAAATCGGGCTGAGGTCGTCTTCTCGTTTACCTACTTGTAACTCAGTGAAAGTGAAATCATGGGAAGCAAAGAACCGCAACCGATGCCAGAAGGATCGCAGTGGACTCCCGTGGAGAAGGGGAACAATGGGCCGCCACCCTCAGAAGGTTCCGTGAATGCGGGAGCCAATGGCCCACCGCCACTGGAAGTAAGCAATCAAGCCCGGCCAACGTCTCCACCTCCCCCCAAGAAGAGTTAGTGTCGGTCTGATTGTCGCCGGGTGCCACTGCCGGCTTGTCCGGCAGTGGCACCCATGCAGGCGGCTTTGCTGTCGTCTGCATGGGGCGTTGTTGTCGTGCTCTGGCGTCGCAGGTAGGGCCGGTTCCCACCGGCCAGCCAGGAGCATCCATGAATCGACCGGTGGGAACCGGCCCTACGTCAGTGGCGCGCAGCCGGGGCCCACGGTTTCGAAGAAGTCGTTGCCTTTGTCGTCGACCAGAATGAACGCTCGAAAATCTTCGACTTCGACTTTCCAGATCGCTTCCATCCCCAGCTCAGGAAACATCGGCGATATCGACAATTGACGATCGGTTTTCAAGCCAGTGCGGAGTCGACGATTGACAGGTTTCCGTTTCCGGGAGGGTCAGGTTTCGGGATTCCCGGTGTCTCTGAGAATCTTTGCGACTGCCGTGTCGATGTCCTGAGTTGTTCTCTCTCTGAGCTGAATATTGTGCAACGCTCAGTCTCCGTTCGAGGAATCCACCAGCACCTTGACGTACTCCTGCAGCAACTCTTCTTCGTCCGCGGAAAGAACCGTGACTGGTTCTGAACGGGCAGCGAATCGAACTGTTGCCGCATGAAAGTGGCGGTCTCGCGATCGCGCGAGTCCGGAAAGTTCCATCAGCTTTTGCTGCGAAACCTTCAGCACACTGGCCAACTGATAAATCGTTCTCGGCTCGGGTGAGACGGCATCGCCTTCCTCGATCGCGATCAGCTCTGAGACGTCGATGTCGGCCTTCTCAGAAAGTTGCTCGACCGTCAGACGCCGCCCGCGACGCGAGAGTTCAATGAACCGTGCAAAGGCATGACGCCGGAAAGAAAAGGGGACGCAGCTCATTGTCTGGCAGCATCAACGACCGCTCGGATGCTGAGCTGCGGTTTGAACGCGAGCAGCTCCTTTCGCAGGCAACGGAACTGGCCGAACGCTGGTTCGCTCTGGAATGGTCGGTCACCACACTCGAAGAGTTGCGGATCGAATTCGAACGCAATCATCAGCCGCCGATTCTGAACCGCGCGAAAGAGTTCCTCAGCCGGCTGAGCAACGGTCGCTACGAAAATATCTGGACGCCGCTGGGCCGCCGGACGCTGTGCGTCGACGACCGCGACGGCAACACGCTGATGGTCGAACATCTCAGCGGCGGTACGCGCGAACAACTCTTTCTGGCAATCCGCTTCGCCCTGATCGAGCACTTCACTGCCGAGGGCGCCGAGCTGCCCGTCGTGCTCGACGACGTGCTGGTCAACTTCGACGAGGAACGCACGCGAGCGGCCATCGAAGAACTGCTGCAGCACGCCGGACGTGATCAGCAAATCCTCTACTTCACCTGCCACCAGCACCTCGCCGAACTCTTCCGCCAGCGCGGCGTCAGCACGGTAACGCTCCCCGACCGACGGGCTCTCGCCAACGAAAAACTGGCCGGGTAGTACCGCAGAGCCCTCTTCAAAGAGAAGCAAAAAGGCAACGAAGAGCTGCTTGAGTTCTTCGTTGCCTTTTTGACTTCTATCAGCACTTTGCGACCCAGGAAGTGCATCCCTCCACCGACCACCGACGGTCAGTCGTCGAGATGGTCGAACAGCTCGGTTGCGCTGAAGACATCGTCGACGTCGGTGGGGCGGGTGCCGGGGGTCAGGGTTTCGTTGAGGAGGCCCTCGTCTTCGTGGGTGTGGCCCAGGATGTGGGCGAATTCGTGCAGGAGGGTCGTCAGGAGGTCGAGTTTTCCTGACGCCGGGCTCGATGGGGCGGCGGTCAGGGTGGACTCGCCGGCGGGGGACTCGCTGACGGTGGGGTCGGTGAGGGTCAGGGTGAACTCGGTGTCGTCCAGGGGGGTGTCGTCGACGAACCAGCCGTGGCCGGCGGCGTCGAGGTCGATCTGGATCGTGTTTGACGCCGTGTAGGCCAGGGCCAGGTGCGTGCCCGAGAGGTCCGCGATCGTGACCGTGGCACTCGAAAGCAGATCGAGCGTGTCTGATGACGCACCGCTTGCGGCGATGCGGTCCAGGGCGCCGGCGACGGCGGTGTCGAGATCGCTCTGCGACAGCGCGTCGCCGCCGCTGCCGATCGCGACGGTCTGCAGCGGTTGCAGGTTGGTGCCGTCGAGAGCGCCGACCAGGCCGACGTCGATGCCGTTGAGGAACCCGACCGTATTATTCGTCGTGATCGTGATGTCGAGCACGCCGTCGTTGACGGTGAACCCGGGGCCGCCCGAGCCAACGCCGCCGTTGTTGGTCAGCAGGAAGCTTTCGTATGCACCGGCGGTCGGCGTGATCGTTGTCGTGATGCCTTCGATGGTGACGTCCAGCGTTCGACCGCTGTTCTGGATGCTGGTGTAGATCCGCACGTCGTAATCGCCGGCTTCGGCTGCCACCTGGAACGTCGTCGTGCCGGTGAAGTACACGCCGTCGCGGCGGAAGTCGGACGGGGCGGAGGCTCCGATGTCGAAGTCGCCGCGACCGAACGTGTTGCTCCAGCCGTAGCCGGTGTCGCCGCCGAACGTGTCGTGATCGTTGACGCTGGTGACGGTCGGATTGCCGACGGCCGCCGCGCTGCTGATCGTCACGTCGGCCGCGCTGTCGAAGTCGAACAGCCACGGTGACGGAGCGTCGTAGTCCTGTGCGGCCGAGGTGCCGGTTGCCGCGCCGGTGACTTCATTAACCGTCACGGTCACGTCGCCGGGAACGGCCGGAGCGATCAGGTTGAACGATGCCGTGCCGGCCGCGTCGGCGACGAACTGCACGCCGGCGTAGACCGAGTGGAAGTCGGACAGCGTCGTGCCGCCGCCGTTGGGCACGGTGATGTCGAGGATCGTGCCGGCACTCGGCGTGATCGTGTAGACGGCTCCGCTGGTCAGGCCCGAGATCATCCAGGTGCTCGTGCTGACGCCGTCCGAACCGAGCGTTCCGCCAGGCGCGCTGACGGTGATCGCGGACTGCGTCGGGCGGATGGTCACAGCGTTGAGCTTCCACAGCAGCGGTCCCGGCCCGGCGTTTTCAAACGTCAGCTGCACGCCGTTGTTGCCGCTGGCCGTGTACGGGAACGTCGCGGTGATCGTGCCGCTCGACGCGTCCAGGCTGCTGGCCAGAGTGCCGCCACCGTTCGCGTCGGTGATCGAGATGTTCGAGCCGGCGCTGAACGTCGCCGTCACGAAGTAGCTGCCGTTGGTCACGTCCGCGCGGAACGTGCGGCCCGAGACGTAGCCCTGCGAGTCACGCAGCAGGTCGGCGAGTTCGACGCCGGCCAGGCTGCTGCTGCCATGCAGGTCTCGCGCGGCGTTCGTGCCGGTCCAGCCGTAACCGTTCGTGACATCGTAGACCTGTCGCGGGGCCACCGAGGTGTAGCCGGTTTCGGTCTGCAGATCGTCGCCGTCGAAGTCGAACAGCAGGCCGCCGCCGCCGAGCGTCTGCGTCACGTAGTTGATGATGCTGCTGCCGACGCCCGCGGCCAGGCTGCCGCTGCCGTCAATCGTCTGCACCGAGATCGTCGGCGTGCCCGCGCCGCCCGGACGCCGGATGTCGAACGTGAAGTCGCCCGAGCCGTCGGTCGCCACCTGCAGGCCCGGCACGTTCGCCAGTGCGTCGGCGGTCGTGATCGTGCCCAGCGTTGTCGCGACGGTGACAAAGCTGTCCGCCACGCCGGCGTTGCCCGTCAGCGTGTCGACCGAAATGCGGTCCGCGTCGAGATCGACCGGGAACGCGCCCGAAGGCGTCGCGTTGACCATGTCGACCGTCACCGTGTTGAGCAGCGACTGCTCGACAATCTCCAGACCGTAGATCAGCCACGCGTCGCCGCCGAACGTCAGATTGAACACGCCGTCGTCGACGGTGATGCCGCGGAACGTCAGGTGCTGAACTTCTTCTTTCGGCGTGAAGCTCTGCGCCACACCTTCAATCGACAGCGTGTTGCCCACGTTCGGCGGCAGGTGAGCGAACAGGTTCACGTCGTACGTGCCGTCCGCCAGGTACGTCGAGAACGTGATCGGGGCCGGAGCGTCCGCGCGGAAGTGGCCGTCGCGGAGCAGGTTCTCGCGTTCGGGCAGCGGCATGATTCCGCTGGCTCCATTGTCGATCGGCTTCTGCACGCCGTTGTCGTCCCAGCCGTAACCCAGCTCGGGATTCGAGAACCGATCGTTGGTGCTCACGCCGATGTAGCCGCCCGCCGTGCCGACCGTCGCGTCTCCCGAAACATCGACGTCCTGGTTCAGCGGGGCCTGCGTCGGGCTGGCGACGCTCTGCGTGTCCCGCCCGTTGAAGTCGAACCGTCGCACGTTCGGCGCGACATAGTCGATCTGCAGACAGCCGGTCTGAGCGCCGTCAAATTCCTGGAAGCTGATGAACGCCGAGCCGACCGTCGTCGGACGCAGAATGCCGAACCGCGCCGTGCCGCGGCCCATGACCAGCGTGTCCGCTCGAACCTGCACGCCGTCCGAGAACGGATCGAGATCGATCGCCTCGGTCACCGGATTGTCGTTCGCACCGATGCCCGCGCTGGCGAACCCGTAGACCGTCAGGTCGATGTCCGGGATCTCGTCGCCGTCGATGTCCTGCTTCGCGAAGATCGTGATGATCGCGTTCGGCGTCGCGTTGAAGATGCCGAAGAAGTCCAGTTCGGGATCGCTCGTCAGCGCCGTGTTGAACGTGTCCGTCGAGACGTCGATCGTCGCTCCGTCCGCCGCCAGCGCGCCCGGTTCGGGCGAGCCGAACGTCAGGATCTCCGCCGGTCGGATATCCAGTCCCGCGACCGACCAGCGAGCCGTCGCGTTCGTCGTTTCAAACTGCAGCTGCAGACCCGTGCCGTTCTCAACCAGCACGACGAACGAGAACACGCCAGCCGTGTCGAAGTTCACAACCTCGCTGACGACTTCGTCATTGACCGCGTCACGCACCCGCATGTTGATCGCTTCGCCCGTCTGCACCGTCACGAGGTACCAGCCGTCGGCGAGGTCCGTGCGGAACGTTCGCGCGTCGCCGCCGTTGAGGAAGTTCGTGTCCTGCTGCAGCGCCTCGAAATCGCCGCCGCCGAACGATCCCGTCCCGAGATCCCGCTGAGCGACCTGCGGCGGAATGCTCCCGTCATCCGGATCGCCAACCACCCAGCCATACGTCGCCGTGTCCGTCCCGACACCGTCACCGTCAAGATCGCGGCCATAAAAATCAGTCGGCGCGACCCCGATGTAATCCGACTCGCTGGTCAGCGGCGAGCGATCAAAACTCGACGCCTCCGGATCCACATCCGGCAACCCCGCCGGATGATCCGCCGTCACACTCTCCGTGTTCGACTCGTCCAGCACGTTGAAATCAAACCGCAGATACTCAGTGCCCTGCGTCCCGTCGCTGACGCCGATTGGCAGGCTCTCGATGTTGCGGAACAGAACGCGTTCGTAATCGTCGTTCGCTGTCGAGCTGCCGTCGCTCGACGTCTGCTGCGTCTGAATCGACTTCCCGATCAGTGCGAACCGGTGGCCGAACGGCTGGAAGTCCAGCACGTCGCCGCCGACCTGAGGCACGTCGTTCGCCCCCGTCCCGAACTGCGGGTTGTTGCCGTGCACCGTGATCACCGTCGTCTGCGACGGGTTCACCCGGAACGTGTCCGCCGTGTCCGGAGTCGGGTCGAGGTTGCCCGACGCGGTGTTGTCGCGACCGCCGTTGACTTCAAGGAACTCGAGCGTCGGATCCGCGTCGCCGCCCACCGAGTCCGTGTACACGATCCGCTGACCGACGCCCGCTCCGGCAATGAAGTCGATCTCGCCGCCCGTCGCCAGATCCTCTTCGCTGCTCGGAGCCGTGCTCGTGCCCGCGCCCTGCAGGTTGAAGACCTCGATCTCATCCGACCCGCTGCTGCCCCAGACCGTCGCGCTGTCGTTCGCGCCGTCGGTGCCCGTGTCGTTGATGATGATGTCCGCCGCCGCGCCCGCGTCGCCGTTCAGACCGCCGCTGTGAATGCGGTAAATGTCGCCGCCCAGCACGCCGTCCAGCAGCAAGGTCGTCGTCGAGTCCGTGTCCGCCGCCGCGTCGTCATCGTCCGGCCGCACAATGAACGTGTCCGACTGACTGCCGCCATACACAAACGTGCTGGTCTCGCTTGTCAGCGGCAGGCCGTCAAAGCCCGCCACCGCATCGCCGCTGATCGTCCCCAGCAGACTGATCGTCGACCCCGACGCATCCGCGCTGACAATCTGAGCATCCGTCGGCACACCGTCCGTGTCATCGTTCGCCGTGCCCGCCGGATCGTCGTCGTAGTCGCCGTAAATCCGAATCGTGGCCCCGTCCGTCGTGGCCACAATCGCCGACGTGTCCTGCAACGTCACATCATCCCCGCCCGAGAGCACAATGCTGTTCGACGAACTCGTCACCGTCACACCACTGTTGACCGTCAGATCATCCCCCCCTCCGGCCGAGTCCACAGCAATCAACGTCACCATCCCCTCCGCCGTCACATCATGAGCCACCGTCAACGGACTCCTGGCGACGACCCGCACGGTCTCACCGGCCGCGTCGTTCCGTGACTCGTTCAGCGAATCCACCGTATTGATCACGAGGCCGCCCGCCACGTCATCAATAAACACACTGGCCGCCGTCTGATTGAAGAACGCCAGAGCACTCGTCGCATCAATCTCCAGATGGTCGCCCATCGT
>Ga0070726_10002934_pt1 | contig 14901 bp, 16 predicted proteins | sample tdAd471_FD_67275 | JGI IMG/M metagenome (GOLD analysis project Ga0070726, IMG submission 67275) | Marine sediment microbial communities from the Atlantic coast under amendment with organic carbon and nitrate - tdAd47.1 | ecosystem: Environmental > Aquatic > Marine > Coastal > Sediment | place...
TCGGAAGACAGGTATGCGCCTCAGAAACTACACCGCAGCGACGATGCCCGAAGCGATGGCGCTGGTCCGCGAAGACATGGGGGATGACGCCATCATCGTCGCCACCGATGCCGGCGGGGCGCATGGGCCGTGTTGCGTAACGGCGGCTGTCGAAGACAATGATGATGTGCCGCTTGGTATTGCCGATTCACCGCAGACCCCCTCGATGGACCCAGCGACCCGGCGCGATTTTCTGCGCCAGGTACTGACCGCACACGGCCTTCCGGCGCATCTGACAGAACTGGTGCTGCGCGACTGCGACCTGATCGATGATCGCGACCCGGTCATGGCGCTGGCCGCCGCCATCGACATGGGGGCCAGCTTTCAGCCGATCGATTTCGATACCCAGACACGCCCGTTGATGCTCGCCGGAATCCCCGGCGCGGGCAAAACCATCACCGCCGCAAAACTGGCCGCGCACGCCCGGTTTGCCGGCAAAAACGTGTTTATCGCCTCGACCGACGCCAAGCGCGCCGGTGGGCTGGAACAATTACAGGCGTTCACGCGTATTCTTGAAATGGACCTGCTTGCCGCGCCCGGCGCCGAGCAACTGGCCGGGCATCTGGACGCGATCCACGCCGCCGATACGGCGATCATCGATACCGCCGGGGTCAATCCGTTCGACGACGACGATATGCAGGCACTTGCCACCCTTGCCGCCGCAATCGACGCCGAGTTGGTTCTGGTGCTGGCCGCCGGGGCCGATGCCATGGAATCCGCGGATACCGCCAGCGCCTTCGCCGCCATCGGTGCAAAACGCATGGTCGTCAGCCGCCTCGATATGACGCGGCGGCTGGGCGGAATTCTCGCCGCCGCCCTTGCAGGGCGCGTCGCCATTGCCAACGTCAGCATCAACCCGCAGGTCGCAGACGGCCTCAGCCGCATCACTCCCGTTTCACTGGCTCAATTGATCATCCCCGATGACGACCCCGAAGAGCCGATCCAGAAAAAGGCCGCGCAATGAGCGATACACCTCCGGAAACCGCCCCAAAACCCGCCCGCACGCGAGGCAACATCATTGCCGTGGCATCGGGCAAGGGCGGCGTCGGCAAGACTTGGTTTTCGATCACGCTGGCGCACGCACTAGCCATGGTTGACCGCAGAGTTTTGCTGTTCGACGGCGATCTCGGTCTCGCCAACCTGGACATTCAATTGGGCCTCATGGCGAAAAGCGATCTGGGCGCGGTGTTGGCCGGGCGCGCCAGTCTGGCTCAGGCGGTGGGTTATTGCGACGACGGCGGCTTCGACGTGATCGCCGGACGGTCCGGTTCGGGTGCGCTGGCCAATCTGGCGTCTAACCGGCTGCAGTCCTTGCTCGATGAACTGGCGCTATTGGCGGGGAACTATGACTATGTGATTCTCGATTTGGGCGCCGGCGTCGAGAGCACGGTACGGCGGCTGGCTTATGCCGCCGACCAGATCATCGTCGTCGTCACCGACGAGCCGACCTCGCTGACCGACGGCTATGCGTTCATCAAGCTGACCCATAACGAGCGTCCGGATACCGACATCAAGGTCGTCACCAACATGGTCAATTCAACGACCGAGGGCGAACGGACCTATAATACGCTGAACAAGGCCTGTCAGGGCTTTTTGAAGTACTCACCCGATCATCTCGGCATTGTGCGCCGCGACGACAAGGTCCGCGGTGCCATACGTGCCCAGCAATCGATCCTGAGCCGTTCGCCCGGCAGTCCTGCCGCCGAGGATGTGAAACAAATTGCGCGTGTCATCCGGCGCGGGCGTGCCAAGGCGGAATAAAAATGTCATGAGCGAGGTTCCGCCACCGTCCCCGGCACCACCACCGGCCCAGCTTGCGGCGCTGGTACGCATTATTGTCGCCTCTGCACCGCCGGCGCTAAGCGAATTGCCTCCCGGCACCAAACTCGATGTCGTCGTTGCGGAAATTCTCGACGCACTTCAGGTAAAAATCTCGACTCAGTTGGGCGACGTCAACCTCAAGGTGCCCTCGCAATTGCCGCTGAAAACAGGTGACGCCCTGATATTACAGGTGCTGACAGGCGGCGGCGCCCCCCGCGTTCTCTTGACCACGCCTGACGGTCAGCCGCTTTTACCAACGGCACGGTTGAGCGCGCTACCGGCATCATCTCCGGCAACCTCCGGCGCTATGGCCCGGACGGCGGAAACAATGGCATCCGCCGTCCGCATCGGTCCTGGCATCATTGTCACCGCCACTCTGCTCCGCCCCATCACTGTCGACGGTGCATTGATCGTGCAATCGCAAACCAGGGCTGCTGCGGGCACACCGGCGGCACAAGCCAGCCAGCCCGGCGGCCCCGGACTCAGCGGCGGACAAGCGGGGGCCACGCCCTCTGCCGCCGCATCCAGCGGCACACTCCCGACGGCGCCCATACAATCCGGTGGTGCTGCTGCTTCGGGACCGCAAGGCGGCACCGGCGCCAACCAAGTGACGTTCCCAACCGGCAGCGGACTCGAGGTTAAGGTCGTCTCGCTCAACGTTCCGGCGACGCTCCCCAACAGTTTCATCCCGCCCGCGGTGCAGGGGCCGGTATCGCTGGCACCCGGCGCCACCCTCGGCGGCGTCGTCAGCGGCCAGCAAGGGGTTGGACAAACCGTCGTACAAACCCATGCCGGGCCGGTCGTATTGCCGACGGCACAGGCACTGCCCCCGGGCACCGAAATCAAGTTCGAGATTGCCGCGCTGAACCCGCCAACGACGGGCGCCGCCCAGCATGGCCAGTTGCATGCCGGAACCGCCCCACTTCTCGATGGGTCGTGGTACACCTTCGATGAAGCGCTCGAGGTTTTGCACGATGCGGCACCTGGCGCGCATCAGCATGTCTTGCACGCGGCCCTGCCCCGTGCCGACGCCCAGCTTGCAACCAATGTTCTGTTTTTCCTGTCCGTGCTCAGAGGCGGCGATATCAGGAACTGGCTCGGCGACGGTCCGGTGCGCATTCTGGAAAAAATGCGCCCCGATCTGGCGGGACGGCTGCGCAGCGACATGTCGCAGATGACGCGAACCGTCGACGATCCACTCAGCGGGGAATGGCGACTGATGGGTGTTCCGTTCCTGCACGGCGCCGATATTGACCGCGTGCAGCTTCTGCTCCGCGATCAGGACAGCGACGACAATGACAACGAGGATCAGGGCAAAGGTACGCGCTTCGTCGTCGACCTGAACCTGAGCCGACTTGGTCATATGCAGATTGACGGACTTGTCGGCGAAAAGAACAAGCGTCTCGATCTCGTGCTGCGCACGGACGACCCCTTGCCATCGGCGATCCGTGACGATATCCGCAAGATTTATGGCGACGCTCTGGAATTGACGGGGCTCGAAGGATCTGTCGGCTTTCAGGCGCAGCCGGGTAATTTCGTCAATATCCCGAAGCAACCGGCGCCAGGCAACAGCGACGGGGTGGTGGCATGACCACGACCGGCGACCCCGACGACTTGCGCGTCAGGCGCGCCTTGTTGCGGACGGCACCTGCACCGCAACCCCGTCATGATGCCGTGGTGATCCTGGAGAACGACGGCCTCGGCGCGTCGTTACGGGTACGTTATGTGCCGGACCGCGACGTCCTGGTGCCGGAAAGCCTTGCGCAGTATGTGCGCGTCTTGGTGGACATGACGTTCGCCAGCTTCGAGGAAACGGCGCAGACCATCCTCGAGGATATCAACGATCAGGTCATTCCGAGTTGGGTCGAGGTAACGCTGCGTCAAACCGGTGACGGCATGCATCACGAAGTACGGATCGAAGACCGCCAGCCCGGCTGGCACGACCGCGGACTGCTCGACCGGCTACCCCCCTGACGCCCCCCTCAGGCATAGTCCTCGAAACGCGGGGCCAGATCAGGCACCATTTCGGTCTTGTAGTAAAAGCGGCTTAGCACCTGCCGCTCGGTCAACTTGCTCAACTCAGCGCCCAGTGAATCGCGGAAAGCCGCGTATTCGGCGGGTCGGCGCGTGCTTAGGGCGCGCGCACGGCCCTCGCCGCTGGCAATGTGTTCCACCCCCATGATCAGGCTTTCGTCGAAGATACTGTCCTGGCGCACGAATGGCTCGCCGAACAGCGCCGCGGCTTTTTCGTCGATATCCTGAATGCGTGCATGCCACCCTTCGATCTTGTCGATGATGGCATTGGCCTCCTTCGTCAGGGATTCAAAGCCGGGGGCGCGCCCGTTCAGAACATCTTCTATGAATTTCCCCTGCGGATGACTGACGGCCTCTCCCTGTCCCCAGCCGCTGATTCGGAATTCGCCGCTCGCCGTGCGGTCGAACTTCACCATATCGATAATTGGCATGCCGGCATCGGCAAACACACCGCGCAATTTGCCCAATGCGTGGCCAATGTTTTCATGTAACGGCATACTTTCAAGCATAGCGCTGCCACGCGCGACATGGCGCTCATATGCGGCGGAGTTTTCAGCACGCCGCTGCAGCACCGCGTCCAATCGCGTCGCCGCGGCTGGTCGTTCCGCCGGCAGCCCTCGCTCGCTGGCGGCCAGCAACAACGAATAGAACGGTAAATGGCCGTCGCCGGCGGCTTCACTTTTCGCCAGGCCGGTTCCCGGCCATACCCCCGCGGCGTTTGGTCCGTTTTCGATTTCCAGTGTCATGTTACACCCCCCTGCTCTCGGTTCGCTTGGTCGTGGCCAAATCGCTTTGCAGATCAAAAGCAAGAACCGTACCGAACAGGTATGTGCTTCTAATTGCTGGGAAAGGTTACCGAGCGCAAAGTCCCGGACGCTCCTGCCCCGGCAAAAATTGCACATCGGACGCGAACCAGCGGCAGCTTTCACCCGGCAGAAAATCAGACCGGAAACAATAAATACCTGAAATCCAAGGAAACTGGAGGTGGCATTATTCTTGCTAATAAACCGTTAACGACCATGCTTTCGGGGGGAACCACAATGTCTCTGTCCATTGATACGTCCGGGTATTTCACACCCGCCTACATCGGCCGCATTCAGGCGCAGGCAGCGGAAACCGCCGCCACGGGCAACGATGGAACCGACGAAACCGAAGCGCCCGCCGCCGACCCGCCGACCGGCTCGGGCACGCCGCTGCTTTCCAGTAACGATGTGCGGTTGTTGCTTTTGCGCGATGTGCGCGGCACCGATATGGACGGCTATAAGTCCATCCTTGAGCAATTTTACAGCGACCCCGCCAACCGCGATGACCCGACCGCATTTCTCAAGAACCTTACACCGGCAGGCATTGATCTGTTGCGACAGGCGCAATCCCTGCCAGCAGGCGCGCATATCGACATCGACGGCATGAATACGGAAGAAGCGCTCAATTTCATTCTACCGCAAAGTAGCAAGGTCGACCTGGATAATGACGGCCTTGTGGAAGGGGCCAATGGCGGCAAGAGCTTTGTCTTCCCGCCGGTCAATGCGTCGCAATCGGTCAAGGATGCCTGGGCCGACGCCACCAAAGGCATGAGCGAGAGCGACAAGATGCTTTTGACCGGGCGTTTCTTCTTCATGGCTTTTTCGGCGAACCTGCATGTGGATGAAAACGGCAAGGTCACACGAATTGAGCCCGATGAGCCGGGTTGGCGGAACGTCTTTGCCGAAGAAAACTTCTCATACAGCGATGCGATCGACCGACTCATAGAGGGCAACGAGTTCAACCGCCCCTATAACACACCTGAAATCTATGAGCGGATCAAGGGACTGCTGGCGAAGCTGGAACAGGCGTTTGACAGCCACGGCATCGCCTAGCGCTCGTTATCACGCTGCTTTCGATTGAACCCGGTGATCCCGATTTCATCGAGTTCGTGCTGTTCTTCGCGTTTCAGTTCGGCTTCTGCACGGGCAACGCGACGCTCCTCGGAAATCTCGAATTTCTTGAATTCGAGGAACGCAAGACGTAATTCCTCACGCGCGGTCGCAACCTCTCGCTCTTGCTCGGCGATACGACGCTGATAGTCTTCGCGGCGGACAATCGCCTGCTCGGCATAGGCGCCGTAAAACATACCGCCCTCGGTCGGCGCTGTGGCGGCGTGCGCCTGCTCGCGGGCCACTTCTTCTTCCAGTTTATGCAGAAGCCCCATCAGGTTTTCCAGTTGCCGGAGCTGCTCGGCAAGCGAGCGGCGCTTCTGATCGACTTCCCAGTCGTTGAGCCGCACCAGCGTTTTGAAGTCACGCGCCATTCAATTCTCAACCGCCGTCAGGCTGATCGGGTGCAGGTTCATCGCCTGGCATGCCGAGAATTTCATACAGGCGCTCATACCCCTCACGCAGCGGCGCATTCTCGCCGATCGGTTGCGCAAGGTATTCTTCAAGCAGGGGATAGTAGCCGATTGCCTCGTCGACGGCGGCATCGGAGCCCTTGCGGTAAGCGCCCAGGCGGATCAGTTCCGCCATGTCTTCATAGGTCGATAACAAACGGCGTGCGCGGACTATGGCAGCATTCTGCGCATCGGTGTTACACGCCGGCATGGTCCGGGAAATACTGCGCAAGACGTTGATTGCCGGATAGCGGTTGCGCTCGGCAATTTCACGGTCGAGCACGACATGCCCGTCGAGAATGCCGCGCACGGCATCCGCAACCGGCTCGTTATGGTCGTCGCCTTCGACCAAAACCGTGAACAGGCCGGTGATATCGCCTTGCGACCCATACCCGGGTCCGGCGCGCTCCAGAAGTTTCGGCAATTCGGAAAACACCGACGGCGTATAGCCTTTTGACGCCGGTGGTTCGCCCGCCGACAAGCTGATCTCGCGCTGCGCCATCGCAAAGCGAGTCACGCTGTCCATCATGCAAAGTACGTTCTTGCCCTGATCGCGGAAGTATTCGGCAACCGCCAACGTCACATAGGCGGCCTGACGGCGCACCAGCGGCGGTTCGTCGGACGTTGCAAGGATGACGACGGTGCGCTTCATCCCCTCTTCGCCCAGATAATCCTCGATGAATTCGCGGGCCTCGCGGCCACGTTCGCCGATCAGTCCGACGACGCTGATTTCCGCATCGGTATTTCGCGCCATCATCGACAGCAGCGTCGACTTGCCGACACCGGAACCCGCGAAGATCCCCATACGCTGCCCCCGGCATGTGGTCAGAAATGTATTCATCACCCGCACCCCGAGATCGACCTTTCCGCCGACACGGCGGCGTTTGTGCGCCGGCGGTGGCGCCGCATGAATCTGATACCCGGTCATCCCGGTCTCGATGGACCCATTCTCGTCGAGCGGTTTACCGAACGCGTCGATGACGCGGCCGAGCCACGACGCATGCGGATAGATGGAGGGTTCCGTCGAGGCCAGTTCCGCCTGACAGCCGAGCCCAATGCCGTCGAGCGAGCCGAACGGCATCACCAGTGCCCGCCCGCCCCTGAAACCGATGACCTCGCAGATCACCTGGCGGCCCTTGCGGCCATCGACACGGACATGGTCGCCGATCGACAGCGAGCCCTGCAAACCGCCGATTTCGACCATCAGGCCGACGATATCCGCGACCCGCCCAAAGACCTGATGGTCCGGCAGGCGCGCAACCTCGTTGGCGATATTATTGGCGAATACCCGCAAAGGCTATATCCCGTCCCGTCCGGCAGTCTGCACCACCGCACCCCCAAAAGCGCCGCCCCCGGCGCGTTGTCCCGGTTAAAGCATGACGGCTCAATCCTAAAAATATGTAAAGGGTTCGTAATTGATTAACCATAGCGGAACCGAAAAAACCCGGGTTTGAGACCCGGGTTTTCGCGATGTGTGATATGGCCGATCAACAACCACCCGTGCATTTACCCGCGCCATCGAACGACATGACCTTGCCGCTGAGCGGGATGTGCACCGGCACCTTGGTCGCCTTCATGAAGGTTTCCGTGCGCGTTCCGGCGCGGACCTTGCCGCCTTCGGTCCCCGGTTCATTGGCATGCGACGCGATAACCGATGCCGGTTTTATCAGGTCGTTGATCACATAGGCCGCTTCCTTGGGGCCGGTAGTGTACGTATCGCCAATGTTCATCACCACCAGTTTGGCCTTGTATTGATCGCCGACGACGATCTTCTGTTCCGCCGTGACGCCCGTATCGCCCGACAGATAGACGACCAGACCGTTGGAAAACGTCAGCACATAGCCCGTCGGCGGACCGGCATAGGCGGTCAGTCCCGCCTCATCCAGATGCTGCCCCAGTTCACCGCCGATCATGGCACCGGCGATGCCGTTGGAATGAACGGCGGGCACGGTCGTGATGACGACACCGTTCAGCTTGCGGTTTGCGCCGAAGCGAACAAGCTGCGAATTTTTCGGATTGCCGCCGAGCGCCTTCAGCTTGGCCGCGAAGAACTTCGGCATTTCGCTGCCCGTAATGATTTTCGCATCCTTGGCCAGCGCAATATCGACCGTGTTGGTATTGGGTACGGATTTGACAGACACGTCGGGCTTGCCACACTCCCCGGCGTTGGGGCCGGGAATGTGCCGGTCCCCCACGTGATCGCCGTGCATGTGGCTGACCAACAGCGCGTCGATCTTGCCGAGACGGGGATCGTCCGGTCCGGCTACCGTGCGCCCGGCATCGTAAAGGATACGCGTGCCGTCCGGGTCCTCGAAGATCATCGCGCGGTCGAAGGCACAGAACTCGCCTTCGATGGAGCCCAGCGGCGTGATTTTGACATCAGCAGCCTCGGCGCCCGGCGCCATGGAGACCGCTACAACAGCCAGCGCACAGGCCGGCAGCAATTTGATCACTCTGAACATGTTTCCTCCCAATAAATCCGGTCCGTTCGGAACCGTTTTTTAAAGCCTGAATTACCGTTGAATGCAGCCTTGTTCGCCCGGTCGTTCGGGTGCCGGACCTGTATATTTATAAGGGGATTGAGCGTCGCAATGGCAATCAAATATTCGTCATCGGTCGCTCGCAGATATGACAGCCGGTTGGCGGCGATCAGGTACCCGCCGCCGTTTTCGGCTTGTTCGCGCCGCAGTGCATATCGATATCGGCGCGGCGGTTGTTTTCATTCTTCACACCGTCGTACGTGTGTACCTTGAGCCTACGTTCGCCCCATGCCTCGACGCTGTAAACCTCGAGCTTGGCGGTGCGCAGCCGTTGGGCGACGTAGTCGGCACGAGCACGCGACAGTTTCAAATTGGTCAAATCGTTGCCGACGGTATCGGCGAAACCGGTGACATCAATCCGGCACGATCCCGCCGCAAGGTGTTTGCGTATATCCGGCAATACCGCTTTGACCTGCTTGTCGACGGCGGGGCCATGCGCTTTCCCGAGACCGAAATAAATGGACTGGCTAAAGGTCGCCTCGTTTTCCGGCGGCGCGGCCTTGGCGATAGCCGGTTTAGCGGCGGTATCCTGTAAAAGCTGGCTCAACCCCTCGTTGATGGCCTTCTGCTCGGCCAGCAATTCACCCGTCACACGCTTCAGCTCGTTCATATCGCTGGCCAGCGTTTCCGAGCCGCCACCACTGACGTTCATGTTCTTCAACGCATCGACCGTCTTGCCGGTGCTGATTCGGATCTCGTCGACTGTCTGCGTTTGCAATTCCATCACGACGGTCCGGGTTTCCGCCTGATGTTCACGCAGATCCTTGCGCAAAAAATCGACGGCGACGTATCCGGCAGGCAGCACGCCCGCCAGCACGATTACCGCGGCAAGCACGAACTTTCCGGTAGCGCTACTTTTTTCGGACATTTCCCAGCCTCATCGGTTCCAGAAGGCCTGATTATACACATCCCGAGGCAGATATGGACACCTATGCGGCGCCAAGCTGCAAACGGATTTTAACTTTTCAGGACCTGAAGCCCCGTCAAGTGTCGAGTTCGCCGCTCCCGGTAGATTTCAACTCATGTGCCGTAAAGCCTTGCTCAGCAAGGGCTTTGGCACCGGATTCATAAAGGTTAACAAAAAACGCCGTAAAGGGTTTGGCGCAGACTCCGCAAATGGTAATATGGTTAACGGAAATCGATTCGCGGCGATTTAGCGGGCCGGAGGGGAAAAATGCGCGTACTTTTGGTAGAAGACGATCCGACAACCCAGGCAACGGTCAAGCTGATGCTTGAAACGGCCGGTATGGTCGTCGATGCAACCGATCTGGGCGAGGACGGGCTGGAGATCGGCAAGCTATACGAATACGACATCATCATTCTCGATCTGATGCTGCCGGACATGGATGGCCTTGAGGTGCTTCGGCGACTTCGCGATTCGCGGGTTCAGACGCCGGTCTTGATCCTGTCCGGGCTGACGGAATCGGAAATGAAGGTCAAGGGTCTCGGCATCGGTGCCGACGACTATCTGACCAAACCGTTCGATAAATCGGAATTGATGGCCCGTGTTCAGGCGATCGTGCGTCGCTCCGCTGGGCATGCCCATTCGATCATCAACACCGGCCAGATGTCGGTAAACCTCGACACGCATATGGTTGAAGTCGACGGCCAGCCGGTACACCTGACCGGCAAGGAATACGGCATCCTCGAATTGCTCAGTCTGCGCAAAGGCACGACGCTGACCAAGGAAATGTTCCTCAATCACCTTTACGGCGGCATGGACGAGCCGGAATTGAAGATCATCGACGTGTTCATCTGCAAGCTCCGCAAGAAGCTCGCCGATGCGACCGGCGGCGAACACTATATCGAGACGGTTTGGGGCCGCGGCTACGTGCTCCGCGACCCGGAAACCATGCCGGCAGCGCAGACCGCGTCTGCGTAAACGCCACGTCAAGAATGCGTAAGGGGCCGGCTTGACCGGCCCCTTTTCTATTGGCGCCGACGACATACTTCAAGACGGCCGTTTCACGCTCTCCTCGGTATGAGTTTATAATTTCAAGCCTCACCTTCAGGAACGGCGATACCGCGTCTCGAAAGATGATCGGCAACTGAGGCTTTGCCCTATTCGACCAGCCCCATCTGCATGAACTTGGCACGAATGCTTTCGCTGTCGAACGGCTTCATCAGATAATCGCTGGCACCTGCCGCAAGGGCTTCCTCGATATGCGATGCATCGTCCTCGGTCGTACAGAAAACAACCACCGGCGCTTTGCCGCCCGGCTTGGCGCGCAACACCTTCAGGAAAGCGATGCCGTCCATGGCCGGCATGTTCCAGTCGAGAAGGATCACGTCGGGCATGGTCTGTTCGCACGATTCCAGCGCCTCGTAGGCATCAGACGCTTCCTCGGTATCGAGGCCGATCTCCTGGATGATCTTGCGCGCGACCATGCGGATGACCTTCGAGTCGTCGACGATCAGACAGCGTTTCATGGTGTAAGAATCCCGGCGCACATGCCTCAGTCGCCGCCCGAAAGCGCGGCAAAGCGGACCTGATCATGGTCCGCGGCGACTTCCAGCTCGCACCCCGCCTCGAGCACCAGCAACTGCGTCAGGTAGCTGTGAATGGAGCGGCTGTCCAGCGCTGTCAGCGACTTCCCCGGCGTCAGCCCCTGCGCCAGATCCTCGCGCAGACCGGCATCGCTGCCGACCGCGGAGATGGCGAGGCCGACACCGCCGTCGACCTCGGCGATCTGCACGCTGACCGTCCCGCCGCGCGGCAGACATTCGGAGCCGATCAGGATCAGATTCAACAACAGCTTGCCCATAACCGGGTCGATTTCGCGCACGCCGTCGCCGAAATCCGACCATTCGAGACGCGCGTTGGAGCCGTCGAGAAATTCCGTCGCGAGTGCGCGGAGCGCGGTGACTTCAGCACCGCCCTTTCCCGCACCGCCGGCACCGAATGCTACCCGGTAAAACGCCAGACGGCGCGTCAGTTCATGTCCGCTTTTGGTGGCGAGCTCCATGGCGTTATCGTCAAGGCCGCCCATCTCGGCGAGAATTTCCAGTCCCGCGTTGACAGCCCCGGCAGCACCGACCAGATCATGGCACAGTCTGGAGCAGACAAGCTGGCTGAGCCGCAGTTGATCACTCATATTTTCGTACTCCCGCGTCGCAAAGCCGTCCCGGCCCCCGCCATTCCTAGCCTAACGATAGCATGGATAGCGGCCACGCCAAGCCCGCAAAACGGTGGCCCACGGGGCTAGTCGTCGGCACGCCGGACAATATCCTCGGCCAGTGAGGAGACCAGATTGCGCGTGCCGGATTCCGAATTCCCGGCATGGCGCGCACGGCGTTCAGCCTCGGCGCGGACGTCTGCAATGCTCACGGGAATCTGCCTTAAAATCACCGTCAGCACGGATTCCAGCGCGAGAATATGCGCCGCGAGATTTTCCGTGTCACGGCCCTGCCGTTCTGCACTGACGCCGAGCATCGCCATCCCGTCGGCGACTTTCTCGAGGCTCTCCTGAACGTCGCCCAGGTGGCGGACAAACCCATCCATGCCGAGCGCATCCATGAGTTCGGCCTGCGGGTCGGTTTTCGGGGAAGAATCGCTCATGCTTCGTCCTTTCGAGATCACGGTCGATCGCGGTAGATGTCAGCCTAGCGCGGGGAAAGCCCCCATACCAGTCCCGCAAACCCGCCAACCCCACAGGCAGAATCGACCAACTCCTTGAAATTGCGGCAATTTCGTTTACATTCTTGGAACGCGGCATGGCGAGTGCCGTAAACAGGATATGGTGATTCCAATGAAGTCAGTGCTTATCGGCGGTCTTGCCGCCATTGTCATCGCTATCGCGGCCGGTGCCGTGCTCAACAACATGAACCCGACAGCCGGCGAAAAATACTCGACGTCGAACACGCGTCTCAATTAAGTGCACCGCCGGGTGCGACACTAAGCGCACCTATTACACGGCACGAAAAAAGGGCGGCGCCGCGGCACCGCCCTTTCGCGTATCCGCTGCAGAAGGTTATTCGGCGGGCTGGTGCGCGCCGGACCCTTTGTGCATTTCTTCCTCGACCCAGAGCGAATGATGCTCTTTGGCCCAGTTGAGGTCGACCTGACCGGAACCGACGGCGTCGAACGCGCCTTCCATCCCGATCGAGCCGATATAGATGTGCGCCACGACGATGACGATCATCACCAGCGCCACGACCGAATGCCACAGCAGCGATAACTGCGTTTCCTGCAACGGTGTGAATTCCGTCGGCAGGGAGGCACCGAAAATATTAATGAAGGCGAAAGTGCCTGCCCACGGCTGCACCTCGAACGGCCACATCAGCGCGACGCCCGAAAGCGACAGCGAGAAACCGCCGATCACCACGGCCCAGAAGATGATTTTCTGACCGGCGTTGAAACGCCCGGCTTCCGGATGCAGATCCTTCGAGAACAGACCACCGCCCACTGCCAGCCATTTAAGGTCCCGGCCCTTGGGAATGTTGTAGCGGACCCACAGCACGAACATCAGCGCGATGCCCAGCATGAAGGCAAAAGCGATATAGTTGTGCGACAGCTTACCGTAGTACGTCAGCGTGCCAAACGCCTCGGCGCCAATGATCGGTTTGAGGAAATACCGCCCGTACAGCACGTTCAGACCCGTCAGCGCCAGCACGATAAAGCTGGTCGCCGTCAGCCAGTGCACGGCGCGTTCCAACGCGTTGAAGCGCTCGATAGTGCGGCCCTGCGGGTCAGGCCCGTGGCCGATCTTGATCCGCCCACGCACCGCGAAGAACACTATCAGGATAACGATGATCGCAAGCATGCTCCAGGCACCATAGATGCTGAGCGGCCCGTTCTTGAAAGCCCGCCAGTTCTCGCCGCCTCGCTGCACCAACCGGCCGGCCGATTTGTCCGGGATCGATACCTGTCCGACAATCTCCTGCTGGCCAACAGCACGCCAAAGATCGGCATCGGACCGGATGCCTTGAACGTTCCCCGGAACCGCTCCCTTTTCCTGTGCCTCAACCGGACTTTCCGTAATAAGCGTAAAGCCGGCATTCATAGTCATGGATCCGAGACCGATCAGCACAGTCATCGCGACCGCAATACCCCCGGACCGGATAAATCGCATCATCTTCGTCATAAGCTTAACTCCGATTGCTGCCTGCGCATTCGCGCAAGTCAGTTGCCACTCTGCAATTTGCCGCGCTGCTGCAACGCCTTGTCGGCATCGCTTTCAACCAGCGGCGGACGCACATCGCCGCCGCGCGCCGGGCCACTGCCGCCACCGGGACCGCCGGCAGGGCTGCCGCTTTGCAGCAACGAGCGTTGACGCAACTGCGCCAGTTCATCCTCACTCAGAGAAGAAGCCGGTTTCCCGCCCGGGTACATGCCCGGCTTGTGGTTCAGCTGCCTGCCCTGCTCTTCCGGACGGCATCCGGCAAGCACGACCATCGCAAAACACACGACCCCAAAAGTTTTCAGAATTCTTTTGTCGAACATAAGAGTTCCCTGTTCTTTCAATTCCGCATTCACGATGACGGAATCCATCGGATGTTAAAGGAGGGGCGGCACCCCGAAAGAGATGCCGCCACCTTACCTTTACACAGACCGATAGGTCAGGAGCCGGCCTTTAGATCGTAGGCCGTACCCCAACCCCATGCGCCCGAGCCGAAGCCACGGGACACGACACGCTCGCGGTAGATGTTGGAGATCATGTTGCCATCCCCGCCGAGCAGTGCCTTCGTCGAGCACATTTCGGCGCAGATCGGCAACTTGCCTTCCGCGAGACGGTTACGGCCATATTTCTGGAATTCGGCCGTCGAGTTGTCGTCTTCAGGACCGCCTGCGCAGAAGGTACATTTGTCCATCTTGCCACGCGATCCGAAGTTACCGGCCTGCGGATACTGCGGCGCGCCGAACGGGCACGCATAGAAGCAATAACCACAGCCGATGCACAGGTCCTTGGAGTGGAGAACCACACCTTCCTCGGTTTCGTAGATGCAGTCCACCGGGCACACCGCGATACACGGGGCGTCCGAGCAGTGCATGCACGCGACCGAGATGGAGCGCTCACCGGGCTTACCGTCGTTGATCGTCACGACCCGACGACGGTTGATACCCCAGGGAACCTCGTGCTCGTTTTTGCACGCGGTGACACA
>Ga0070726_10002936_pt1 | contig 14896 bp, 12 predicted proteins | sample tdAd471_FD_67275 | JGI IMG/M metagenome (GOLD analysis project Ga0070726, IMG submission 67275) | Marine sediment microbial communities from the Atlantic coast under amendment with organic carbon and nitrate - tdAd47.1 | ecosystem: Environmental > Aquatic > Marine > Coastal > Sediment | place...
TTACATCGAAGTCAGCCGCAGTCAATCTGAGCAGGTACCGGACAACTACCAGCGCCGGCAAACGCTGAAGGGCGTCGAGCGTTTCATTACACCGGCACTCAAGCAACACGAAGACCGGGTGCTCAGTGCGCACAGCAAGGCGCTGGAACGTGAAAAAACGCTCTACAATGAACTGCTGGATCAGCTGTTAGAGCATGGACAAGCACTGTCATCCTGCGCCGAAGGTCTTGCCGAACTCGATGTGCTGACGACCCTCGCCGAACGTGCCGACAGCCTGAACTGGTCCCGCCCTGAGCTGAACGAGGAACCAGGCATTGTGGTACGCGGCGGCAGGCATCCGGTTATCGAGAAGTTCAGCGCAGATCCCTTCGTCCCCAACGATGTTGAACTGGGCGAAGAACGACGCATGCTGATCATTACCGGCCCCAATATGGGTGGTAAATCGACCTATATGCGCCAGACCGCGTTGATTGTCCTGCTTGCCTGCGTGGGCAGTTTTGTCCCTGCTGATCAGGCCAGCATCGGACCGATAGACCGCATATTCACGCGTATCGGCGCCTCCGACGACCTGGCCGGCGGCCGTTCGACCTTTATGGTGGAAATGACCGAAACCGCCAACATCCTCAACAATGCCAGTTGCCAGAGCCTGGCCCTGATCGATGAAATCGGCCGTGGCACCAGCACCTATGACGGCCTGGCACTGGCCTGGGCGGTGGCAAAGGAACTCGCCGCTATTGGCACGTATACCCTGTTCGCGACGCATTACTTTGAGTTAACCGGGCTGCCTGAGGAAATAGCAACGACGGCCAACGTACACCTTGATGCGGTGGAACACGGCGAACGTATCGTTTTTCTGCACGCAGTCAAGAACGGGCCCGCCAGCCGCAGCTACGGGCTGCAGGTCGCCGCCCTGGCCGGTGTGCCGGACCGGGTCCTGGAGCAGGGCCGGGACATCCTGCGGCAACTCGAATCCAGTCAGACAACTGCGCTGCACCCGGATGGCAAAACCCAGCAGCAGATCGATATGTTCGAGCACGAGGAAGAGTGCCCGCTGGCGGATGCATTTGAGGGTATCGAACCCGATAACCTGACACCGCGCGAGGCGCTGGAACTGCTCTACAAACTCAAGGGAATAGCAGGCGATCACGCGCTATAAAAAACGGGCCCACACGTGACTGAGCCCGCTTTGAAACCACCGGCAATGGCTGTTTACTGCCCGGCAGGTGTCTCTTTCGGAACCTCGAGGGCTTCCACAGCCGAGAATTCAACCTCGGTCCGCCGATTCGGCGCCAGACATTGGACCAGTGCCGCGCCACGCTCTCCTTCACAACCCACCACGGGATTAGCCGTTCCCAGGCCGTCAGCTTTGATGTAGTCAGGTGGCACGCCTTTGCTTACCAGGTACTCGCGCACTGCAGCCGCGCGGCGTTGCGACAGTTCCAGATTATAATCATCTTCACCGATACGGTCCGCGTAACCGGTAATCTGGAGCTTTTGCTCCTGCAAGCCGGCCGCTGTCAGGCTACCGGCCAGGTCATCCAGAAGTCGTGTGCCGTCCGCGGTGAGTTCGTTACTGTCAAATTCAAACAAGGTGTCGGCTTCCAGACGAACCGATTGGAGCACGATCTCGACGGCGGCGACCTCCACCTTGTCGCGGGCCGCGACGATTTCCGGATCACACTCGGCGATCGCATTGGCTATGGACCAGCGTGAGGTATGCAGGCAATCGCCTGATCCGGTGCGAACAACGGACGCTTCAGCGTCATCCACGTAGCCTGGCGCGCTATAACTCAAGCCACTGGCCATTCCCAGGCTGATCAACAAAAGCACTTGGCCCATCTGTTTCATTTTCCCTACCTCCGTATGCTGAAGAAATCCATATAGGCTGTTTGAGCAGGTCTTAAAACCAGTCAGCCCTGCCCGGACAATATCCGCTATCAACGTGCTGTCGATAGCAAGAATTTGTGCAACCAGGTTAATTTTGAATCAGATGGAAGATAGGCGCAACGCATTTATACGTTAAGCCACGTATTCGGCAACGCTGTAATCCTTCAAGGTAATAACGACGGGTTCAGCTGGTCGCCGTTCCGCAGTTGCTCAGACTTAGACGGGGGGGGTTGGTAGAAAACACGAAAGGCGCGGCCTTTTCCAGTGCGGTCAAGCCGAGCAGCATACGTGTATTGCGGGGGAAAATTGCGGCCTCGACATCTTTCAATACGCAGTCTTCACCCAGAACCAGGTGTTTGATGCGATAGACCGGAAGCTCGTGCTGGCTGCCATCGGCCATCACACCGGTCAGTTGACCGACATATTCAGCGTTACCGGCCTGTTTTAAGCGTTCCAGAGTATGTTCATTGATGGTGGTATAACCGGCGCCGGTATCCACCATGAATTCGACGGCGCCACTGCCCTGCATATTGGCCTGGATATAATAGGTCGCCAGCCGCTTCTGGTTCATGGGAATGGTTTTATATGAGGCCGCCACCGCCATATCAGTGGCCAGGCAGGCCAGCAACCAGAAAGATAATTTGAAAAATGATCCAGCCATACCAATGGGCCCCAGCGACATTAATCCGTCGATACCAGGCATAGCGGCAAGTTGGATGCGAAATTGAGCCAATTGTCCAAGTGCCCGAATATCGCCAGACCGCTGACGCCGTCCTGAATATCTTTTGGCTCACTGCTCCGGACAATTTTACCGCTTGCTAAACGGCAAGCCGATATAGACCATGTCCGACGTTGTGAACCGGGTGGCCAGGGCGGCACCTGTACCAGGCCGGGTAGCCTAGCGCTGCAGGAATTTCACAAGCAGGCGAACGCCAGGCCGTTCCCCCGCCCTGGCTGGAAAGTGTCTAGCCCCACCCTGATCAATCCGTGTATCATTAGCCGCGTTTCAAGCAGGAGGCGGTCATGACGTTTGTGGTGGGTGAAAACTGTATCAAATGTAAATACACCGATTGTGTGGAAGTCTGTCCCGTGGATTGTTTTCACGAAGGCCCGAACTTTCTGGTGATTGACCCCGAGGAGTGCATTGACTGCACATTGTGCGAACCGGAGTGTCCCGCCGAAGCTATTTTCCCCGAAGATGACTTACCTGCGGATCAGCAACTGTTCCTGGAACTCAATACAGAACTGGCGCAGCAGTGGCCTGTGATCACCCAGATGAAAGAAGCCCCGCCCGACGCCGATGAATGGAATGGCAAGGAAGGCAAACTCGACCTGTTGGAGCGTTGATCCCCCGTTGCGCACAGCGCACCCTGCGATGCTCCATTAAATCAATCAGCTTCCTTAACAATCAGCGATCGGTAGTGCAGGTAAGGCAATGAGCGAACTAAGCAATGTCATCGAAGTCACCGAAACCAGCTTTCAGCAACAGGTCATCGAAAAGTCCGGCGAGGTACCCGTACTGGTCGATTTCTGGGCCGACTGGTGCGCCCCCTGCAAAATGCAGTTGCCGATATTACTGAAGCTTGCCGGGGAATACCCGGACCAGCTGCGGATCGCCAAGATCAACACAGACCAGGAGCGCGCACTGGCCGAACAACATGGTATCCGCAGTCTGCCGACCTTACGCCTTTATCGTCACGGAGAGGTGGTAGAGGAAGTGCTCGGCACCCAGCCGGAAGCCACCCTGCGCACGCTGATCGATGCGTACATTGAACGTGAGTCTGACCGCAGCTTGCAACGGGCACTTGAACTCGATGCGCAAGGCAGACGCAGCGAAGCTCTGCAATTACTGGAACAGGCCTGCAAGGATGACCCTGATAATCCGCAGCTGCCGCTCAAATACGCCCGGCTGTGCATCGATGACCAGCAGATGGAGCGTGCCGGGGAGATTATCCGGGCTTTACCCAGAGAACTTCGTGAAGCACCGGAAGCCGCAAGCCTGCAGGCTTTGCTGGAATTCGCCCGCACCATCACCGACGCACCCTCGGCTGCAGAGCTGGAAGCAACGCTTGACGAAGATCCCAAACAGTCTGAACCCCGCTATCAACTAGCCGCCCGACAAGTACTGGCTGGCGACTATGACAACGCGCTCGGGAATTTCATGGAGCTACTGAAACAGGATCGAAACTACAGAGACGGCGCCGCACAGCGCGGACTGCTGACCGTGTTTGCACTATTGGATGAAGACGATGGGCGCATTGCCGGGTACCGGCGCCAGATGTTCGCCTTGCTGCACTAGCCCGGGCAATTAAACAGGCGTTTGTCATGGATGATTTTCGCCACTTTCGCCGGCACCATAGACTCCCAGTCGGATTCCCCCTTGCGTATTTTTTCCAACACCGTATGGGAAAAAATTGCCAGTTGTGATTGATCGATGGCAACCAGTTCCTTGATATAGCCGTTTTCCAGCAGGTGCAGATACAGATGCCGTAAATGTTTCTGGATGTTCAGGTTATGTACGGTAGTCAGCTCACCCGTCTGGTCATCCAGGGCCGGACAAACATACAACCGCAGGTCGTTCCTGAACAGGCGACCAAAGGATTCCAGAATACCGCCATGCAGGTTCTGGTAATATTTTTCATCGAAAATCTGCTCCAGGGTTGGTACACCCAGCGCGACCCCAACCGGCATATTCGTATAACCAGACAGATACTGGGCGAGGCGGTAGAATTCTCCATAGTCTGAAATCATGACGTGTTTGCCCAGTGCGCACAGAATATCCGCCCGATGCAGAAAATCCTCGACATCGATGTTTTCACCTTCGGCGAGGTTGTGCAAGGTCATTTCGCTGAGCACAATCACGTCCTCGGGGTTAATATCCGATTCCCTGCAAAATGCCTTGTAGGCACAGTCCAGCAAATTCATGGTCAGATTGGTAGGCGGCCTGAACCGGCTGCGTTCAACCAGAACTGCCTTTTTGTAGAGCGCTTCCGCCGGTTGTACTACTTTACCATCAGCCTGAAACATGGCCGCAACGGACAAGCCAAGCTGTACCAGGCGCAATGCCATTAAACGGTTGTCCACCTTCTCGAAGGCCGGCCCGTAAAAGTCAATCATATCGATCGCCAGCAGATCGGTACTGAGCCCGTCCAGCAGTGATGCGAGCAGTGCATCCGAATCATCATGTAGAAATAAAGCCGCGTAGATCAGATTGACGCCCAACAGACCCAGGGTTTCCTGATCCTGTATATTCTCCTGTCCCTTCAGTTGCACGTGCAAGTCGATCTGCGACGCTTCTTCCCCCGAGCGGGTCTGAAAACGGATACCCAGCCAGCCATGGCCATCCTGATTCTGGCTAAAGCTGCGCGCTGCCACGGTGTTGGCGAATGCGAAAAAGGCACTTGCTGCCCCGCGACTCTCACCGAGTCGCTCGTTAAGCAGTTTGTACTCGTGATTAAGCATCGCCTGCAGGCGATCACGACTCACATAGCGTTGACAGGAGCCATATATCGAGTCGCTGAATTTCATGTCGTAAGCCGACATGGCCTTGGCGATAGTCCCAGCCGCCCCTCCAACCTGGAAAAACCAGCGGGCCGTTTCCTGACCAGCACCGATTTCTGCAATTGTGCCGTATTTGCCGCCGTCGAGATTAATAGCCAGTGCTTTCTGATGAGTATCAAGAATCGCCTGTTCCATCGTTTAATTTCCCTGTATTTTCTCCCTGAGGTGAAGGTGTCGGCCGACCCGGCAAATATATAAGGCACCGGCATCGGCAAAAGAAAGGGCCAGCCGCCGGGTCTCACCAACTGACCGACCTGGAAGTCGCCCCGGCTGCGCGCAGTAACGCGCTGAACATCTATACGGCTGCCGTCAGGTACCGGCGGCTATTACCGGGCCACCTGATCGAGCAGGCTCGACAGCTTTTTGGCCGGCACGTAACCGGGCTGGGTACTGCCGTCTTCGAGAACAATGAACGGTGTGCCACGTGCTCCGAGCTGGCGAACCAGATCCATATGCTGGTCAATGGGGTTGTCACAGGACTTCATCTCCACCGCCTTGCCGTTCTTGGCATCCGTCATGGCACCGTTACGGTCCTCGGCACACCATACAGCCACAGCCTTCTTGTAGGATTCCGAGCCTACGCCGGCGCGTGGAAACATCATGTAACGCACTTTGATACCTTCATTGAGGTACTGGTCCATTTCATTGTGCAGCTTGCGGCAGTAGCCACAGTCGATATCAGTAAAGACGGTGATAACGTGTTTCTCCTTTTCCGGTTTGAAAACAATCATATTGTCTTCACCGACCGAATCGATGACGGTACGTGTCACCTGCCGGCGACGCGGTTCTGTCAAGCTCACTCGGTTTTGGACGTCAATCAGTTCACCCTGGAGCATGTAACGCCCGTCTGCACTCATGTACACCACATTGGAACCGAAAACCACTTCGTACAGCCCCGCTACCGGTGTAGGCTCAACTGAAGCCGGTTTGACATCTCCCAACGCCTGGCGAATGGACGCTTCGTCGGCGGCACGATCAGCCAGTATGGAACTACTGGAAAACAATGCGAGACATATAAAAATTGCTGTTTTGATCTGTTTCACAACTGGTACTCCTTCAAGGTGACATTTACGGGTTCAGCAAGGCGAGAAGCGGTCAGATGCTACGACTGCATGGATGCAGGAGGTAGCGCAACGCATGGAGCAGTTGCCGAGGCGCTTGCCCGCCGGGGTAGCCATTCTACCTCAAGGGCAAGCAACGCCGCAGATGGCCGCTTATCGCCTTGCCCGGAGGGAGCCACCGAGCCGTGCCAGTGCCGCGTTGCAGCTCTTGACAAGGGTCCTGCCATTGCCTGCGAGCTGCGCCTCGCCTAAAGCGCCTACTGTTGGTGCTCTGGCACGGCCCGGTGGCTGTGAACCCGCAAATGTCACCTTGAAGGAGTACTGGTTACCTGTTTTTTCAAAAATTGTCTGGATTCAGACCATGAATTCAAACCATGGTTCAGATATAAGCGGTTAAATTCAGGTTGACGGTATGACAGTTTACCTTACAAATCATCCACGCGGGTGATGTGCCCGGTGAATCTGCTTGAGCCTCTCCCTGGCCACGTGGGTATAAATCTGCGTGGTCGACAAATCGCTGTGTCCCAGCAGCATCTGCACCACACGAAGATCAGCACCATGATTCACCAGATGTGTTGCAAATGCATGGCGCAGCGTGTGCGGGGACAGATGCCCGCGGATATCCGCGCGAACCGCATATTGGCGGAGGCGGTACCAGAAGGCCTGACGCGTGATCCCCCCCGCCTTACGTGAGACAAACAACCTGTCACTGGATTTCTCCCGCAACAATTTCAGGCGCCCCTCCTCTGTATAGCGCCGTACCCACAGCACCGCCTCGTCACCCACGGGCACCAGACGTTCCTTATCGCCTTTGCCTAGGACCCGCACCACACCCTGATTTAGATTGATGCGTTCCGAACTCAATGCGACCAGTTCAGATATCCGCAGGCCGCTGGCATACAACAGTTCCAGCATGGCCCGGTCACGCAAGCCCATAGGCGCGGAAACATCGGGCGCGTTCAGCAACGCCTCCACCTCCGACTCACTCAGGGTGTGTGGCAGTGGGCGATCCATTTTCGGCGACTCTATATTGGCCGTCGGATCATCCCGGCGCCGACCTTCTCTGACCAGGTAGCGATAAAAGCGCCGCATACTGGATAACAGACGGGCACTACTGCGCAAGGCCCGGCCACTCCGGTACTTGCCGGCCAGAAAACCCAACAGATCGGCCGGGCCGGCTTCCGACAGTGGAATCTTCCGCCGTGCCAGCCAGGCTGCAAGGCCCCATAAATCACGCTGGTAAGCCGCCAGCGTATTTTCACTCAAACCGTTCTCCATCCACACGGCTTCCGCAAATCGATCGATGACCTCGATATCAGCTTGCGTGCACTGTTCAGCCAGCGGAACATGAATCGTAGCGGTGCGCTGCTGCATGACACGCACACTACCACAATCCAGGCCTGTTACACTGCACAGGTGGAAAATACCTGCGGCCCACGACCGCTAAAACCTGACTTCTGCTGAGGTAATCAATGGTCCGGCGACCGCCGGATAGAAGCTTAAGCGGCCGCAAGACAGTGTAGAATGAACGCCTAGCATCAGGTCCTGTTAACACGATGAAAACAACCCCTAAGCAAGTTCAAGCCAGAATGGAGCGATGGTATGACTACCACACCCGCAGACTGTTGCGCAGACTCTGAACAGAAACTGTTACCGGTTGAACTAGCCCGGGCGCGCATTCTGGAGGCTGTGCAAACCGTTACCGCTGTAGAACAACATCACCTCCGCTCGGCCTTGGGACGGGTACTGGTCGAACCACTGGTCGCCAATATCGATGTCCCGCCTTTTGCCAATTCTGCTATGGATGGTTATGCCGTGCGCAGTCAGGACTGCCCCGACGCGACGAAAACCGTGCTGGAGATCATCGGGACATCATTTGCCGGCAGGCCGTTTAAGGGGGAAGTTTCCGAGCGTCAATGCGTTCGCATTATGACGGGTGCCGTTTTACCCGAAGGTGCCGACGCGGTATTGATGCAGGAGTACGTCAAACGCGACGGCGAGCGAATTTCAGTTGATGGCGGGTCCGTAAAATCCGCGCAGAATGTTCGTTATGCCGGTGAAGATAGCCGACAGGGGGATACCGTACTGGAGCCGGGGATAAAACTCGGCGCAGCCGAAATCGGCCTGCTGGCTTCTGTCGGTGTCAGTGAAGTCCGAGTGTCACGGCGACTGCGCGTGGCGTTCTTTTCAACCGGTGACGAACTCACCGCTATCGGTACTCCGCTGACTAAAGGACAGATCTATGACAGCAACCGCTATGCCCTGTTTGGCATGTTGTCGAAACCCGGTATCGAATGTTACGACCTCGGTGTTATTCCGGATCAGCGTGAAGCCGTTCGAACCGCTTTTCAACAAGCTGGAGAAATGGCCGATCTGATTCTGACATCCGGCGGCGTCTCTGTCGGGGAAGCCGATTATGTAACCGAAACACTGGCTGAGCTGGGTGAAATCAACTTCTGGCGCATGGCGATGAAACCCGGCAAACCGCTGGCTTTCGGAAAAATGGGCAACGCGGTATTTTTTGGATTACCTGGAAATCCGGTATCCGTGATGGTGACTTTCTACCAGTTTGTGCTGCCGGCAATACGTAAAATGTCGGGTGAAAAGGCGAGAGAAGCACTGTTGCTCCAGGCTCGATGCTCGGAAGACCTGAAAAAAGCACCCGGTCGTATGGAATTTCAGCGCGGTATCTTAAAGAGAGAAAACGATGCCAGCTGGAGCGTTTCCAGCGCGGGTATACAGGGCTCTCACATATTGAGCTCCATGAGTAAATCCAACTGCTTTATTCTCCTGCCGGCGGAGAGTGCTGGCGCGAAAAATGGTGAACTGGTTACCGTCCAGCCATTTCTTGATTTTGATTAACTTTGTTTTTTCTGCTGCTCGGCAATGTCGGCACGAACCTTGTCCATATCCAGCTGCTTGACCTGCTCGATCAGCTGATCAAGGGAGGACCCCGGCAAGGCGCCGGGTTGAGCAAAAATCATGATCTGCTCTCTGAAAATCGCCAGCGTGGGGATCGATCGCACCTGAAAATATGCAGCCAGCTCCATCTGTTCTTCAGTGTTTACCTTTGCAAAAACCATCTCCGGGTTCTTTTCTGAAGCCTCCTCAAATACCGGTCCAAAACTCTGGCAAGGCCCGCACCAGGACGCCCAGAAATCGATTAATACAACATCATTGCTATCGATGGTTTCCTGGAAATTTTCATTGGTGAGTTCAATCGCCGCCATTACCACGCTTCCCATTACCTGATCCAGCCGAGGAATTGAGAGTGTATCAAGTGAAGCTTGCGGGTAAAACCACTGAATTCAGATCAGGACTCGCCGCGCCAGCGCTCAGCTCCTTTAACCCGTTTGCCAGGCATATCCGAATCAGAATCGCTCTTGTAGCTTGCGTCCATCTCCACACGGTTGCGGCCCAGTTGTTTAGCGCCATACAAGGCCTTATCCGCGCGTTCAATAAAAGCGCTCGCAGTTTCACCCGGCTTGTACAGCGATACGCCGGCAGAAAAGCTAGGCACCGTAACCATGCCGCCGTTCGCCTGCCAGCGGGTTTCCGAGGCACGGTTTTTCACCTTGGTCAGGGCACGCAAAGCACCTTCGGCATCGGTATTCGGCAACAGTACCGCAAATTCCTCGCCGCCGTAGCGGGCAACCAGATCATGGTGCCTGAAGATGGAAAGAATATTTTTAGAATATATCTGCAACACTTCGTCGCCACCCGCGTGACCGTATTTGTCATTTATCTGCTTGAAGTGATCCAGGTCAATAAGCGCGAGCGACAATGGAAAGCCATAACGCTGAACACGCGCTACTTCGTCTTCTATGCGGCGCAGGAAAGCACGCCGGTTTGGCAAACCGGTCAACTCATCGGTCAGACTCAGCAGACGCACCCGGGTCAGTTCATCGCTTAGCTGCCGACTGTCCGACTCAATTAACTGCAGATAGTGGTGGGTACTGTCGAGCTTCTCCGCCAATTCATGGTGGCCCTTGGTGAGTTTTTCTATTTCGCGAATCAGTGTCCAGCGCAAGTCTTCGAGTTCCTTGTCATCACCGGCCTGGTGTAGCTCGCCCAGTACCACTTCAAGCAACACTCCGAACTCTTCGTTCTGCGCGATGGTGCCAAGCACCTGTTGCGCGAGCGTCGCCTGCAACTTTTGAATATCGCGATGTTTTGAGTCAAGATGACTGCGATAGGCGGTATCCACCTGTGTTTCCGCATCCCCACCATTGCCGGTGGGATCCACAACAGAACCCGAGGTTGTTCTGCCGCTTACCGTAGCCTCAGGTATCGAAGGTTCAGCACTGACAACACCTCCTACGGCTTCGGCAAATGGCCATTCACGACTCACTGCTGAGCCCGTTTTGGGCACCGGTACCACATCAGGGTGTAGCTGCTCCGGTGTTTCCGTATCGGGGTGCGGTGCATTGTCTCGACTCGCCACCGGTTCGGAGAGCTCATCCGGTGACTTGACTCGCGGAGCATCGGCGATACCAAATGCGGCCAATAGCGGCTCTACAGCAGTCTGAAACAAGTCCGAATCCAGCTGTTTTAATGCTTCAATCTGGCTGGAATAGAGGTCGACATAATCCCTCAGCGTCTCCAGATCAGCCACCGTCAGTGGCGGCTGCAAACGGGCTTGAAGCAGGCGCACCTGAACCTTTAGCGGGGAACCTTCACGGAGGTGTCCGAGATAAGCACCGAGCAATTGATTAATCAGGCTGACATAGGCAAGTTCAACGGTTTTCTGGCCGCTCAGCACATCATCAAGCATCCGCTCCACCTGGCGATAGATGACAGCGCCAGTCCGGGACTGGCGCAACGCTTCGAGCAGGCACAAAATTTTGTGCACACCAGCCCCTTCTATCCCACGGAGATCAGTTGAGCCCATGCTCCGAATTTACTCCCACGACACCGGTTATTCACTGGGCAATTATTGCCTCTTGTTCGTTATCAACTGCGTTGTTTTTGTCAAATTAGATCCGGTTCGGATGCGACTACGCAGCGACACAGATCCGGAAGTTACTCCCGTTACGCCTAAAGAACAAACGGATAGAAATCGCATATCCCGAGAGCGGGCTAACCCACTTAATACACCGGCTGAAGCCGGGAACTGCGAAACACCGCCCCAATATCAACAGCAACATTAATTAGACTATGTTTTCAGCAAAATAGCTCTGTTTGATAACCAGTCTCAGCAACCACCTTGAACTCCAGGTGGATTAGTCAGGACTTTTTCTTACAAACCTTTTCCATTTTCTCTTAAACAAAAACAGCCATTTTCGACAAACCTTCCGATCTAATGACCTGAACTTGACGACACATTTTTGACGGCCACCCCCTGATGGCCGGAAAAGCCTTGCACAGACCCAACTCTGGAACGCAGCCGTCCCCAACCACAAATGGCCGCGTAAAGCACCGGCCACTGGATCAAGCTCAGCCCCACCTGGAAGGTGAATTGCGCCAGGCGAGAGAGCGGAAGGTGCCCTGGGGTGCGAGGTGAATTGCGGCCAGACACCTCCCCCGCCGGGGGAGGTTGCCCTGGGGCGCGGCCGAACTGATTATTAACCCAGCGCTGAAAAAATCGTGTCGCGGATTTCCTCAACCTTGCCGACGCCCGGGATACGAACGTAGCGAGGCGCGGCATCACCCCCCTCGTCAGCCCAGCCGGAGTAATAATCAATCAGCGGCTCTGTCTGATCGTGATATACTTTTAGACGCTGACGCACTGTGTCTTCCTGGTCATCGTCACGCTGTACCAGAGGCTCACCGGTCTGGTCATCATTGCCTTCATCTTTCGGTGGATTGAACACGATATGGTAAGTGCGACCTGAAGCAGGATGTACGCGGCGCCCGCTCATGCGCTTGATAATCTCTTCATCGTCAACGTCAATTTCCACCACGGCGTCAATATCAACGCCCTGCACTTTAAGCGATTCGGCCTGTGCCAGCGTACGTGGAAAACCATCGAACAGGAAACCATTCGCACAGTCATCCTGTGCAATACGTTCCTTGACCAACCCCAGAATAATATCGTCGGAGACCAGGCCACCGGCATCCATAACCTTTTTGGCTTCAACACCGAGGGGTGTTCCATCCTTCACCGCGGCTCGCAACATATCGCCCGTGGAAATCTGGGGGATATTGTATTTGTCTTTGATGTAATTGGCCTGGGTTCCTTTTCCGGCACCCGGACCACCTAGCAGAATAATGCGCATCGTGATCGCTCCTTACATAGACAGGTCCCAGCGACCTGCCCGAATCTAAACCAATTGAATCTGAACTCGCGACATTGGGACTTCAGAACGGAGTGGAATATTATCCTCCGCTGAACTACAGGGGACAAACAATTGAATGTATGCGGGGATGCGTTGGATTTATGAAGTCTGGGCGAGAAGTTTTGACAGGGATACCAGCTCCTCCCTGGATTCAAGCACCTTGGCGGCTGTTTCAATCACCCGCTCCGGCGCCAGCTGCAGTACAACCAGATTATGCCCCGGAATTTCAGAAGCAGTCGGTAATTCAGCCATGTGCGGATAGATGAAATCGGCCAGTTGCACCAGGTGAACCACGACTTCGTTAGCACCCCGGTAGTCTGCATTATGGTGCTCCAGCAGCGCGGTACGCAGTTCTTCCGGCATCTTCCAGGCCTGCATCAACCAGGCACCGACACGGGCGTGCCCCATCGCCAGCATATCCTTCGCCTGCCCCATGCCGAGCAAACGGCACTCCAGCTCCGAAACCGACTGCCCGGGGTGGGCACTTGCCATGTTATTGAGCAGCTTGAACTCTGGTGGAAACAGATACCCCAGCAGCAGGATACCGAAATCGTGCAACAGCCCGCACAGGTAACACAGGCCCGCAGAAGGGCGTATATCATGCGACAGGATAGCTCCCAGTTTCTGCACTAGGACGGCACTGCACACGGCATGCTCCCAGAAGCACGTCAGTCCCAGCGGGCCATCATCCGGGATACGGAACGATCGCCCGGCCGCCAGACCGAGAGACAGGTTAAGCACCATGTCGTAACCCAGTACGCGTGCAATAGCTTCATGAATATTGGTGATACGCCCTGGATAACCGTAATAAGACGAACTCGCGTAGCGAATCACCTGTGCAGCAAGGCTGGGATCAAGCTGAACGATTTTTGCCAGTTGCTGTACCCCGGCGTTTGGATCCGACTGCAGGGCAAGAATACGCCGACCCAGTTCCGGCATTGGCGGCAGTTCATAGACCCGCTCGATGCGTCTTTCAACGGCGCTAACGGAATCAGATTCAATTACAATCGTCATGAACTGGAAATGCCTGCCGGATAACGTCAGAGTGAAACATTCGCTTCCGTACAGTAAATTCAAAGCCGTTCAACGCGTCGAACGTAGTTGTCCGTGGCACCAGCTTATCGGCACAAACCGGCAGCTTCTTTAGCAGAAATCCCGGCCCTGCTTTTTCACTCCCAGCTGCCCCGCCCCCGATCGAACAGCTAAATATTTTCCGTGTCTTCGGTGTTTTCCGCGGCTATTTGCATGACTTTTAACTATAACCCTGAAGGGGTCAATATCAGTGGCGGGCTAGTTCAACTGAACACGCTGCCCCCAGGGCACCTTTCCGCGCCCCTTGACCAGCCACAATACGGGGAAATCAGGTTCGAGTTTGGGAAATTCACCCTCGGCGTCGGTGAAATAGACCACCAGGTCCGGTCTCCGGCCTTCACGCCCCAGCCACTCGAAAACAGGCGTAAACCGGGTGCCGCCACGTCCGTAGATAGCGGAAGGTAAAATGAATTCTTCCCAGGGTTCGAATAGCCAGGGTCCGTTTTCACAAAGAGCGGCATCGCAGGCATGCAGGGTCAGACGTGCACGCATCTGGCCCTTGATAGCGTCGATTTCCGAAACGAACTCCTGCATTTCGGTATCGTTCACCGAGCCACTGGTGTCCAGCACCACAACCACATCGATCTGGCTGCTCTTCAGTGACGGTAGAATGGCATTCCCTTCCCGGCGTGAGGGACGCTGGTAACTGTAATCATCTCGCGCAACCGCTGTCATATAGCGGGCCAGCAGCATGCGCCAGGGCAACTGAGGTTGTAACAGGTGTTCAACCAGCCGCGCCATGCTGGCTCCCAGTTTCCCTGCCTGCATGGCTTGCTGGGCGGCCCCGGCCAGGCGTTGACGCCATTGTACGGCAAGCTGTTCCTGCTCGGTTTCTGACAACGGGCGTGGTATCGCGCCGCCCTGCCGAGCGCCGCCCTCACTGCCGCTATCACCACCGCCCTCCTGGTCATTATCGTCAAGTGGCTGGCTGCCACCCGAACCGTGCGATTTATTCTCTTCATCATAAAAATGGTCATCGTGGGTCTCATCCTCCATATCGTCTTCGATATAAGGATA